>Ga0209988_10003700_pt1 | contig 10111 bp, 10 predicted proteins | sample N075metaG_FD_183115 | JGI IMG/M metagenome (GOLD analysis project Ga0209988, IMG submission 183115) | Deep subsurface microbial communities from Kermadec Trench to uncover new lineages of life (NeLLi) - N075 metaG (SPAdes) (version 2) | ecosystem: Environmental > Aquatic > Marine > Ocean trench... | reverse complement strand
ATCGAGGGCGGCGAGGCGGTCGTCTCGGCGATGTTCGTCATCCCCTATCCGCCGGGGTTCCCGATCCTGGTGCCGGGACAGGTGGTCAGCCGCGCGATCCTCGACTATATGGGCAAGCTCGACGTCACGGAGATCCACGGCTACCGCCCCGAGCTGGGCCTGCGTGTCTTCACCGAAGAGGCGCTGGCGACGGCGAGCGACGAAACCAAACAGGCGGCGGAGTAGTCGGTCGCGGCAAAGCTAAAAAGGGGAAACCACAGAGACACAGAAGAATTCTGTCGTAGGGGTGGGTTTCAAACCCGCCCTTACAATAACCCCCAACGATAGATTTCTCTGTGTCTCCGTGCGTCTGTGGTTCTATAAACCCGAAGCGTCGCGAACCTACCAGCGACCCGGGATAGGGAGGCAGTCATGGCGCGACGTGCGGGCAAGGTGAAACTCAACGGCATCTCGGAGATCCGGCGGTTCTTTCACCGCAACGAGTCGCCGATCTACTTCATCAGCGCGACCAATTTCAACCTGCTCGGGCTCGACGAGTGGGTTAAGAACTTCAAATATATTAATTATTTAGACTGCTTCGACGGACGCCACCCCAACGTCTTTCTGCCGAACATCGACGGCCACCCCGAGTTCGAGAGTATCGAGGACATCAACAACTACCTGCTGCAGCACAAGGAGGTGCACGACTTCATCAAGGGCCGCGGCAAGCGTCCCAAGGCGGTCTTCCTGATGTTCGACCGCGAGACCGAGCGCCTCGCGCACCAGCTCGGCATGCAGGTCTGGTTCCCCAAGGCGCGGCTGCGCACCAAGGTCGACAACAAGATCGAGACCGTGCGTATCGGCGACAAGGCCGGCGTGCCGAGCGTGCCCAACGTGCTGGCCAGGGTCTCGAGCTATGACCAGTTGCGCAGGGTAAGCAAGGGGCTGGGCGAGGCGCTGGTGGTGCAGACCGCGTTCGGCGATTCGGGCCACACCACCTTCTTCATCTCGAACGAGGCCGACTGGCGACGCCACGCCGATGAGATCGTCGGCCATGGCGAGGTCAAGATCATGAAGCGCATCAAATGCCTCGGCTCGACCATCGAGGCCTGCGCCACCAAGGCGGGCACCATCGTCGGCCCGCTGCTGACCGAGCTGGTCGGCTTTCCCGCACTGACGCCGTATAAGGGCGGCTGGTGCGGCAACGAAATCTTCCCCGAGGCGTTCACCCCCGAGATCCGCGCCAACGCGCGCGACCTTACCTTCCGCTTCGGCGAACAGCTTCGCCAGGAAGGCTATCGCGGCTATTTCGACCTCGATTTCCTGATCGACTCCGAGACCGGCGAGCTGTGGCTGGGCGAGCTCAACCCGCGCATCACGGGCGCCAGCTCGATGACCAACCACGCCGCCTTCGCGCACGCCGACGCGCCCTTGTTCCTGTTCCACCTGCTGGAATTCTCGGGCGTCGATTTCGACTTCGACGTCGACGCGCTCAACGACCGCTGGGCCGATCCGGCCAACATCGACAGCTGGAGCCAGATGGTCATCAAGCACACCGAGGACACGGTCGACATCCTGACGGCGGCGCCCGAAAGCGGCATCTGGCGGCTCGCCGACGATGGCGGCATCGAATACGCGCGCTTCGACTACCACCGGCGCGCCGTCGAGAACGAGCAAGAGGCCTTCTTCCTGCGCATCTCGGGCGCCGGCGACTATCGCTACGAGGGCGCCGATCTCGGCATCTTGATCACGCGCGGCCGGCTGATGACCAAGACCCACCGCCTGAACGCCCGCGCCAAGCGCTGGATCGCGGGCATCAAGGGCCGCTTCACCGGCCGGCCGCTGGGCCGCGCGCCGATGCCCGCCGCGGCCACCGAGCAGCCGGTCTTCAAGATTCTGTAGAGTTTCTGCATGGAGCTGACCTTCAAGGCCATCGACGAGGACATCGCCGGGCCCGCATGGGCCGCGCTGTTCGCCGCCAAATGGCCGGCCTACCGCCACTGGTACCTGGGCGACGGCATCGAGGCGCGGCCGGGTTACACCGAATGCATCAAGGCGATTCGCGCCCACATGCCCGAGATCGTGCCGATGTACCAGCGGCTCTGTGAGCTGGCCGGCGGCGGCGACCTCGAGGCGCGCTTCCTCAGCCTCTACCGGCCGCCCGCCTTCGTGCAGGGCTGCAGCCAGGTGGCGTGGACGACGGGTGAGCCCGTGCTGATGCGCAACTACGACTTCAGCCCGGCGCTCTGCGAGGGCACCATCCTCAAGAGCGGCTGGAACGGCGGTCGCGTCATCGCCTCGGTCGATTGCACCTGGGGCGTGCTCGACGGCATGAATGACGCGGGCCTCGCGCTCAGCCTGACCTTCGGCGGGCGCAACGTGGTCGGCGACGGCTTCGCGATCTCGATCGTGCTGCGCTACATCCTCGAATTCTGCGCCACCGCGGCCGAGGCCGCCGAGGTGCTCAGCCGCGTGCCGGTCCACATGGCCTACAACGTGACCGCGCTCGACAAGTCGGGCGATTACCTGACGACCTACATCTCGCCCGACCGCGAGGCGATCGTGCGCCGCCTGGCGATCGCCACCAACCACCAGAAGCAGATCGAGTGGCACCGCCACGCGCGCGCCACCGCGACGCTCGAGCGCGAGCGCTTCCTGTTCTTCCGCCTGACCGACCCGCGCATGACCGAACGCAAGCTGGCCAATGCGTTCCTCAAATCACCGCTCTATTCGACGTCGTACGAGACCGGCTTCGGCACGCTGTATACGGCGCTCTACTGGCCGGCCGCCGGCCGCGCCGAATACCGCTGGCCCGGCGCGACCTGGAAACAGTCGTTCGACCACTTCGAGCCGGGTGAACGCCGCCAGGACTACGGCGATGCCGCGCGGCGCTCGGCGGGATAGTACCAAGGGTCAGCCCAAGAAACTCCTGGCGCAGCACGAATAATCTGCTATAGAGCGGTCGTCCCGACGATGGCCCGCGAGCGGTCCGCGCCGGGCTTCATTATGGCGGCCCGAAATTCGCGGCGCGGGCGAGCGGATCGCGGCGCGCGGTGGTCGGAGGACGCGACGAATGCTCATGTTGAAAAATTGGCGAAGGCGGTCGATACCGGCCGCCCTGTTGGCCCTTACGCTGGTCTTCGGCGGCCCCGCCGCGGCGGACCCCGAGGGCGCGGGCGCGTTCATTCAGCGGGTCGCGGACGACATCATCGGGCTGGTCTCCGACCGGTCGGTTTCGGCGGCGCAGCGCGAGCGAATGATGGCCGAAGAGTTCCGGGCCACGTTCGACCTGGCGACCATCAGCCGCTTTACCCTCGGCCGCTACTGGGCGACCGCGACCGTTGCCGAGCGCGCCGAGTATCGAGCGCTGTTGGTCGATTATCTGGTGCGCAAATACGTCGGCCTGACAAAGTTCGCCTATGGCGGCGAGCGGCTCGTGGTGACCGGGACGCAGGCTGTCGACGGGCGCAACGTCATGGTGACGAGCCGCATCGAGCGGTCCGAGGGCGACCCCGTGACGGTCGTTTGGCAAGTGCGCGACACCGATGGCGGCTATCTCGCCATCGATTCGATCGTCGAGGGCGTCAGCCTGGTGCGCATGCTGCGCGAAGAGTTCACCTCGGTGGTGCGCAACAACGGCGGCGACGTCGGCACGCTGATCACGATGATGCGCGGCGTGCTCGACGAGACCGGCTGACACCGCCGAACGGGTCCCGAGACAGCGCCATGGCCAAGCCCAGGGTCGTCGTCACGCGCCGCTGGCCGATGCCGGTCGAGGCGCGCCTCGCCGAGCGGTTCGACACGACGCTCAACACCGACGACCACCGCATGGGCACGGCCGAGCTGCAGGACGCGCTGCGCGCCGCGGATGCGCTGCTGCCCACCGTGACCGACCGCATCTCGGCCGAGGTGCTCGGCGCCGGTCCGCGTCGGGCGCGCATCATCGGCAGCTTCGGCGTCGGCTTCAACCACATCGACCTCGACGCCGCCAAGGCCGCCGGGCTGACCGTCACCAACACGCCCGAGGTGTTGACCGAATGCACCGCCGACATCGCCATGACGCTGCTGCTGATGATCGCGCGGCGCGCCGGCGAGGGCGAGCGGCTGGTGCGCGCCAAGGCGTGGCACGGCTGGGGCCCGACCCACATGATGGGCGCCAAGGTGACCGGCAAGACGCTCGGCCTGATCGGGCTTGGGCGGATCGGCCGGGCGCTCGCCAAGCGGGCGCATTTCGACTTCGACATGTCGATCCTGTTCTACGACCCCTTGCCGCCCGCGCGGGCCGAGATCGACGCCCTCGGCGCCGAACGATGCGGCACCATCGACGAGCTGCTGGCGCGCGCCGATTTCGTCTCGCTGCACTGCCCGGCGAGCAAGGAAACGCACCATCTGATGAACGCCGAGCGGCTCGCCCTGATGAAGCCCGGCGCCTATCTGATCAATTCATCGCGCGGCGATGTGGTCGACGAGGCGGCGCTCGCCGAGGCACTCGCCGGCGGCGTCATCGCCGGCGCGGCGCTCGACGTCTTCGAAGCCGAGCCCGAGGTGACCGAGGCGCTGCTCGCGTTGGACAACGTCGTGATGTTCCCGCATCTCGGCAGCGCCTCGCTCGAGACGCGCGTCGCCATGGGCATGCGCGTGATCGACAACCTGACGGCGTTCTTCGCCGGCGAAACGCCGCCCGACAAGGTGGTGTAGTTCTATGTGCGGCCACCTTTACTGCGTAAAGATGGCCTGCGCTCAAACGCCGCGCATTCTTCCGCCAAACGGTTGGCGGCGCACAGTCGCGCGCTGGGTTCAGCCGGTGCCGGGTAGGTGTGTCGGCAGCGCGTCGCGCAGCGGCCGTATGTAGTCGACCTCGATGCCGCAGCAGCCGCCGATGACCTGAACGCCGCCGGCGACGCAGGCCTTGGCCCATTCGACGAATTCGTCGGGGCCGTAGCGCGTCGGCACGCTGTCGTTGCGGTAGCGCGCGATATAGTCGCTGCGCTCGGCCTCGGGATAGACGCCGATCGGCCCCGACCATTTCGCCCGCACGACGTCGAGCGCCGCATCGGTCGCGTCGAGCGGCGAATGGAAGACGGTGACCACCGAGCCGCCGATCGCGACGACCTCGTCGAAACCGTCGGCGAGCGGCAACTCGGAAGCGTAGCCGGTCAGCGGCGTCGTGCCGCCGTCGGCGAGGTGGCATTTGAAGCCGACCCAGGTCGGCAGGCCGGTCGCGACGCAGGCCTCGGTGACCCATTGGCGGTGCTGGTGGCTGCCGGTCGATTCGGCGATCATCAGGTCGACGCCCGCCGCGGCCAGGATCTCGGCCTGCTCGCGCAGGTTCGCCTTGGCCTGCGCCTCGGACGTCTCGGTGCGCCGCCGGTCGTCGCGCCACGACGATTCGGTGCCGACTTTCAGCCCGTAGTTCGAGACCGAGCCGCCGATCAGCACCGGCCGGTCCTTGGCGCGGCGATCGCGCGCCTCCTGCGCCAGCATCACGGCGCGCAGGTTCAACTCGGCGGTCAGCTCGCCGAGGCCGAGCGGCTCGAGATTGTGGCGCGCCGACGAGTAGGTGTTGACGGTAATCACGTCGACCCCGGCGTCGATGTAGTTCTCGTGCATGCGCTTGACCGTGTACGGGCTGGTGTGCAGCGCCGTCGCCGCCCAGGCGTGGCTGTTCATCGGCACGTCCATGGTCTGGAGCTGGGTGCCGATGGCGCCGTCGAGAATGATCACTTCCTTGTTGTCGAGCCGCCGCTGAAGACCGTCGTATTCGCTCATGGTCGCCTCCAATTGAAACAGGTCGCGTAGCTTATGCGAGCCGCTGAATGTGCGCTAGTCCGGGCTAGCAGTCTGTCGGACTTGAGGGCGACATACTGCTAGCGTTCCGACACGCCGATCGCCGCCATTTGCCGGCGGCGCCGGCGCGCGAAGAAGCCGAGGATCGGTTCGGGTGGCAACCACGACGGCTTCGGCACCGAAAGCTGAATGTCGAGTAAAGCCGAACCGGCGCCGACGATCATGTCGGCGAGCAGGCCGCCCGCGGTCGTGCCGCGCGCCATGTTGGCGCCGTTGCATGCGATCGAGCCCCAAATGCGATCGGCGAGCAGGCCGAAGATATGGCCGCGATTGCGGGTGCTGCCGACGATGCCGCCCCAGGTGTCGACGATCTCGACGTCGGCGAGCCCTGGCCAGCGCTTGGCGATCGAGGCGCGGTGCTGCGCGCGCATCTCGACCAACACCGTGGCCTCGATCCGTTGGCTGGCGACGTATGAGAAGCCGTTGCGCATGAGGACACGGTTGTCGGTGGTGCGCCGCACCGTCGAGCCCCCGACGACGCCGGGCAGGATGCCCCACGGCCCGTCTTCACCGACCTCGTCGAGCTCGGCGCTGGAAAGCGGCCGGGTCAAACTCGCGAAGAGCGCGCCCGGCACCATGCGATTGCGCCCGAATCCGAGCGCGGGCGAGAACGTATTGGTGCAGAGGACCAGCCCGTCGGTCTCGATCTCGCCGTTCGCGACGATCAGGCGGCACGGCCGTCCTCGATGAATTCCGATGACCGGCGTCTGCTCGTAGACATCGACGTTGTCGGGCAGCGTCCGCGCGAGCCCGCGACACATCGCCGCCGGCTGCACCAGCACGGTGCCGTCCGCGATGACGCCCGAGGTGTAAAAATCAGAGCCGGTGATCCTCGCCATCGCCCTTCGGTCGAGCGATCGGGCCTCCTGGCCGAGCATCTCGATACCGCTCACCCGGTCGCGCACGCCCGCGTCGCCAAGCTCGCCGGCGCCCGCCCATAGCATGCCGAACTCGTGCCACTGGCACTCGATCTGGTTCTCGCCGACGAGGCGGCGAAGGGTCTCGACGCCGTGCGCGTGCAAGCGTACGTCGCTAAATATCGTCTCCGGATCGTTGCCGTAGCCCTTCGCGCGCATGAAATTGCAGTGCAGCAGGAATCCCGAGTTGCGCCCCGACGTGCCGCTGCCGACACGCTCCGCCTCGACCAGCAGAACCCGCTTGTCGGGCAGATGCTCGGCGAGGCGCCGGGCGGCGGCAAGCCCGGTCACGCCCGCCCCGATCACGACCCAATCGGCCTTGACCGTGCCGGTGATGCGCCGCGCCGGCGGCGGCTCCGGCAAGGCGTTGAACCAACCATTGTCAGCGCCGAGTTCGGGGGTCAGTGTCTTTACCATCGGTCCCACTTCCAGTGTTGGGCGTTCGCGTCGGGGTCAATCATCCCAGACCTCGCCGTCGAGCGTTATCCCCAAACCGAGGATCGTGCGGTTGGCGTAGGCGAAATATCCGGCCACCTGATTGACCTCGAGAATCTCGCCGTCGTTCGCACCGGCGTCGCGCAGACCCCGGATCGTCTGTTCGGTGACCGACGCCGGCTCGCGGGTGACCGTCGCCGCATAGCGCAACAACGCCAGATGCTTGCCGTCGAACGCGTTCTCGATCCTGTCGTCGAGCAGCGCCTCGACGATGGCGCGCCACTCGCCGGCCGTCCCCTCGAACGCCAAGCCGCCGTAATGGTCGTGATGGTCGATGCAGTAGGCGCAGCCGTTCAGCGCGCTGACATGGACGCCGATGGCCTCGAGGAACCACAGCGGCAGCTGGTTGGCGGTGTGGCCGAGCACGGCGCGGTAGAGCGCCATATGGCCCTCGAGCAGATGTGGCCGGAGCGAATGGGCGGTGATGATGTTGGACACCGCGCCGTTCGGCCGCTTGTAGCGATCGTAGAGCGTCTTGAGACGGCCGCCGGCGTCGTCGAACGGCACGAAATCGATCCAGGTCATGGCATCTCCCCGCTTCGCATCGCCCCATCATGCGCCGGATGCGTCGCCGACGCCAACGGCCGCGCCGGGCTACTCGATACGGAAGTGGGCGTCGCGCGGCGTCAGCTCGGGGCCGTTGATCGGCGTGATGTCCTGCGGGCAAGCGGAGAAGACGATCACCAGGTCCATCTCGGCGCGCAGCACGAGATCGTCGCCGGGCTTCGAGGCGGGCGCCCGCCGGTCGATCACGCCGTTCTCGACGACAGGCGTGTTCATGAACAGGTTCAAGGGGTTCGGCGTTTCGGTCACGGCGATGCCGAGCGCCGCCAACGCCTCGTGAAGGTTGTCCTCGCAGTTTCGGTGATAGGCCTCGACGCCGAGTTCCCGGTAGATCTCACGGCTGCAGGCGCAGAGCAGCGTGTCGTGCAGGCCGGGCGAATTGTCCTCGACCAGCGTCAGCATCGCGCGCCGCCGGTTGCTCACCTGAGCGTCGCCGACCGCCGGATAGATGCGGCTGTTGACCGAGCGCGAATGCGCCATCGACATATGCTCGGCCACATCGGCCGCGTTGAACGCCCAGGTGTCGAGCACTTGGGTTCCGTGGCTGTTGATCACGCGCACGCGCCGCCCCGCCGCGACCCGGGCGGCCGCGCCTAGCCCCGCCGCCTCGCGCGCGCCGCCGCCAGCGTCCAGCCGGTCCACAGGCAGTAGATCGCCGCGCCGATGCCGCTCGCGACGAAGAACGGCGCGAGCCAGCCGAGCCAGGTGATCGGTGCGATCAGGTAGATGCCGTCCTCGAGTTCGAAGCCGGCGGCGCCCGGATAGCCGACCGCGTCGCCGTCGGCGAGCCTGGCCTCCTTGTCGAGCGCGAGGTTGACGAACAGCGATATCAGCGCCGAGGCCGCGCCCGCCGCGCCCGGCAGATACGCCCAGCCGCCCAGCGCACCGCCCGCCAGCCCGACGCCGATGCCGGCGAACAGCGCGGCGTAGCTCAGACCGCCGGAAACGTAGTCGAAATAGTAGCCGAAGCGCGACGTCTTGCCGGTCAGCCGCGCCAGCTCTCCGTCGAAATGGTCGAGGAAGCGGGCCAGCACGAACAGCGCCGCGCCCCAGTTCGCGGCGACCGGATCGCCCTGCGCGAGCAACCCGGCGCCGGCCAGCGCGAGCGCCAGCGACAGCGCGGTCAGGTGATTGGGCGAGAGCGGCGTGCGCGCCAGCGGCCGGACGAGAACACCGGCGACACGCTGGTCGTAGGGCGGTTATTCCACGGGTTGCCCCGGCTCGGTTGTCGGCGGTCGCCAACCCGCAGCCCGCCCGAGACGATGTCACCCCGACATCGACCAGTCATGCCCGTCACCGGCACCGCGACCAGGGTCGACGACGAACTGTAGACGGCGCGGCGTGATTGGCTATGCTTATCGCCTTATCGCGGCGAAACGCGGAGGGCGCGTCGGGCGCTGGCAAGCCATGCGGGGTAGAACCGACTTCCTGTCGTTGATCGTACCGGGTTCGATGCTCGTGCTGGCGCTCGCCGTCGTGCTGGGCGATCTCTCGCATCTGCTCGAGGAAGGCGGCTGGTATGCCGTGCTCGGCCAGTTCCTCGCCGTCGCGACGACGCTGATCATGATCGCCATCGGCGGCGTCGTGGTCGTCGCGCTGCTCGCCCTGCCCTTCCTGTTTTGCTTCAGCATCTATCAAGAGCTGCATCGCCCGATCGGACCGTTGGCGCTGCGCGCCCGCCTCTATCGCGCCGCCAACATCGTCTGGAAGACGGCCTGGTGGTGCTGGTGGTACCTCACCGGCCGCCGTTCGGCCGCCGGCGGTAGCTGATCGCGACGACGTTGCCGCCGAGCACCAGCAACAGCCCGACGCCCGCCAGCCAGCCCCAGTCGAATCCTTCGAACAGCGTCGAGAGACCGAGCGCAATCAACGGATTGACGATGTTGACGTAGGCGACGCGGTCGGCGCCGATGCGGCCGAGCAGCGTGAGATAGCAGCCGAAGCCGATGACCGAGCCGAGCACCGACAGATACGCCAGCGAGGCGACATAGGGCCACGACCAGTCGAACGCCAACGGCTGACCGCGCGCGAACGCGATCAGCAGCGTGAACCCGGCGCCATAGGCCATGCCGACCGCGTTGGTCTGTACGACCCGCATGCCGGCCAGTTGGTTGCGCGCCGAGACGATGTTGCCGAGCGAGACGAAAATCGTCGCGACGATGGCGATCGCGAGGCCCAGTGGCGTCGCGTGCGCCGTGGCCGGGCCGACCAGCTCGGGCCAGAAGACGAGGCCGATGCCGCCGACGCCGATGACGCCGCCGGCGAGCACCCTCAACCGCACCGGACTCTTGAGAAACAGCGCGCCGAAC
>Ga0209988_10003698_pt1 | contig 10113 bp, 8 predicted proteins | sample N075metaG_FD_183115 | JGI IMG/M metagenome (GOLD analysis project Ga0209988, IMG submission 183115) | Deep subsurface microbial communities from Kermadec Trench to uncover new lineages of life (NeLLi) - N075 metaG (SPAdes) (version 2) | ecosystem: Environmental > Aquatic > Marine > Ocean trench... | reverse complement strand
GCTTTGGCGAGTAGGACTCGCGCAGCTTCTCGACCAGGGGTCTTCGAGGAAACACGATGACTTCGTCGAGCCACGGCTGGCTCTCGAGCAGACCCGCGGACGGTGTCTCCACCAGCCAAGCCAGGTGTGCCCCCGGATAGGCGCGCCGCAGCGCCGCCGCCGCCGGAAGCGTACGCACCACGTCACCCACGGCACCGAGTCGGACGACGAGGATCCGGTCGGCACGCGGCAGTTGCAGCAGCGGATTGAGACAGACTCGGATGACTGGCCTCGCTCCCGGTTCGATCGCTCCAAGCTCGGTCGCTCCAAGCTCGGGCGGGGGGTAGGATACCTCCCCAACTAGGGCCCCGCCGTGTCAGTCGCGGAGCCGGGCGCAACGGACGGCTTCGTCACCCTGCGCGCCGGCTCCTGCTTCGTGCAGACGGAGGTGCGCTTCGAATCCGTGGTGCGCGAACTCGGCCTGCTCGAACCCGGTGGGCTCGCCGGGCTGGTCGCGCGCGGCGGAGGCCCGTCGGGTCGCACAGGCAACGTCATCTTGGAGCTCGACGCCCTCGATGTCCGCCTGCATGTCCGGCCGCTACGCCACGGGGGCTGGCTGGCGACGCTGCCCGGAAAACGCCTGTTCCGAATCGCTCGCCCGCTCGAGGCGCTGCGCGTCCATCGTGCACTACGCAACCGGGGAGCACCAGTTCCCGCACCCGCATTCGTCGTCGCCGAACGCGGGCTCGGACCCTGGTGGATCGCCGCCTTCGCGACCGTTCACGAAGAACGGGCTCCCGATGCAGCTGCCTTCCTGGCTGCGCGACCCGCACGCGAACGGGTCGAGGCCGCAGCCGCGGCCGCCTGGCTCTTCACCGCCTCGGATATCGCCGGGGGGCCGCACGCAGACGGGCCTCGACCTGGTCGAGCAAGGCACCGCCATCCTCGATGTAGAGCTCAATCCCGAGCACGCGCACATCGGCATCGCGAACCCAGGAGCGCGGAATCTTGACGGCGTCCTTCTCGGTCGTGATCCAGAGCGGCGCTTGCGCGTCGAGCCCTACCAGATCGGCGATGCGATAGTGATGGTGGTCTCGGAAGCTTCGCTCGGCGACCACCCGAGCGCCCAGCGCTTCCAGCGTCCGCCGCAGATTGCGAGGCTGGGCAACCCCCGAGAGCATTCCAACCTCTGCGCCTTCCAGCCGCTGCAACGGCTCCCCGGGACCCCCCGCCAGCGGACGAAGGGATACCGGTCGCCGTTGCGCGTGAAAGCAGAACGTGTCCGGGGCCAGCGCTTCCAGGCGGGCTTGCTGGGATGGCGCGAGCGGACCGTCGATCACACCGATCACGTCCGCCGCTCGCAGTGCGCTTGGACGTTCACGCAGGGGACCTCGGGGCAGCGTGAAGCCGCTACCGAACCCGAGCCCACCGTCGAAGAGCACCACGTCGACGTCGCGCTCGAGCGCATGATGCTGGAAGCCATCGTCGAGAACGAGCACATCGGCTCCGAAGGTGGACAGCGCGCGCCAGCCGACGAGGGAGCGATTGGCCCCCACCAGCACTGGAACGCCCACGGCGTGGGCGGCCAGCACCAGCGGCTCGTCGCCGCATTCCTCCCAACGACTTCGAATCAAGCGACCGTCCGAAACGACCACCACGGCATTGCGTCCGAGGCGACCGTAGCCCCGGCTGGCCAGCACGACCTTGTGACCGCGGCGATGCAACGCAGCCGCCAGCCAGGCCGCCACCGGGGTCTTTCCCGCACCCCCGGCCACGAGACTCCCGATGCTCACGACCCGGCAGGGAACGCGGTTCGCTCGGCGCCATCCCTTCCGGTAGAGCAGCCGGTGCAAGCCCGCGATGGCGCCATAGGTCCAGCCGATCGGCAGCAGTGGCAGCAGCAACAGCTTGAGCCACCCGGGTTCGATCGGGACCTCTAGCCAGCGCGCGCGCACCGGGATCAATTCGCCGCGTTCTCAGACAGCACCGCGTCTACCAGCTCGGCGGTGCGGTCCGTGCAGCCGCGATGTTCGCGCAGCATCGCGATCGCCCGCTCTCCGCGCTTCGCGGCAGCCTCGGGATCGCCCAGAATCTCGGACAGCGCGCTGGCCAGATCTGCCACACCCTTCACGATTCGGGCCGCGTCACAAGCCTCGAGCAGCTCGACCGCATGACGGATGTTCGCAACGTACGGTCCGTGCAGCACGGGACACCCCGCCGAGGCTGGCTCGAGCACGTTGTGCCCACCCACGGGCACCAGCGTACCGCCGACGAAGGCCGCCGTAGCGCGCGCATACACGGCAGCCAGCTCGCCCACGGTGTCGAGGATCAGGACTTCTCCCGCAGCCAGCGGGCGTGGCTGCGAAGTCGTGCGGCGACGCACGCTGCGCCCGCGCGACCGAACCAGTCGTTCGACCTCGATGGCTCGCTGCACGTGGCGCGGGGCGATCACCAGGGCGGACTCTTGGGCTCCCTTCGCAGCCGACAGGGCATCGAGAACCTGCTCTTCCTCGCCCGGGTGCGTGCTGCCGGCGACCACCAGGGGCCGCGTACCCAGCACTTCGGAAAGGTCCGGCGACAGCGGCGCTGCCTGCTCCACCGGTTCGAGCTTGAGATCGCCCGTGATCTCGATGCGATCCGCCGGCACGCCCAGCGAGACGAAACGATCCCGGTCGAGCTCGGTGCGCGCGCCGACGCGTCGAATGCGCCGCAGCGTCGGGCCGGCAAGACGGCGCAGGCGCCGATAACGCGGGAAGCTGCGGTCCGAGAGACGCGCCGACACCAGCAGGACCGGAACACCCCGCCGCTCGGCTGCAGCGATCCGGACCGGCCACAGCTCGGTTTCAACGATCACCAGGGCGGCCGGCGCCAGCCGTCGCAGGGTCGATTCGACACACCAGGGGTGATCGATCGGCGCGAGATGGCAGGGAACATCGGGGCGCGCCCGACGCATGACATCGCGACCGTCGAGAGTGGCGGTGGTAGTGAAGACCGAGTGCCCCCGGGCCCGCAGCGCATCTACCAGACGGCGCGCCGCCAGGATCTCGCCCACACTCGCCGCATGGATCCAGACGGCGCCGGTCGCGACCTCGGGCGAGCGGCCCAGACGTTCGTCCAGTCCAATGCGCCAGCGGGGCTGCAAGAGCAGCGCGCCCGCAGCCACCGGCAGCGCGGCCGCGGCGGTCAGCGCCGCGACTGCGTGGCCGACGACGCGCACGAATCAGCGCCCCGCGCGCCTCATGAAGCCCGACCGTCCAGGTCCGGGATGGCGTCGAGTACGCGAATCGCCGTACGCAGGGCACCGAGTGCGCTGCGCGCCGAAGTATTCAGGACATCGCGCCGGCGCACCGCATCGACGAAGACGCGAAGCTGGCTCAACAGGGCGTCCTCCGGATCGAACACGAATTCTTCCACCTCCATCCGGGCCGGCACCCCGTTCACTTCGTGAACCCGGTGGTAGAACGAGGCCGTCTGCGCCAGGAAGTCGACCGACAGATATCCGTCTCCCTGGAAGAATCGCATCTTGCGCACGTTGTTGTGGGACACCCGGCTGGCGGTGAGGTTGGCGACACAGCCCGAGGCAAAGCCGATGCGTGCGTTGACGATGTCGACGTAGGCCGTCACCACCGGAACGCCGACGGCCTCGATGTGCTCGGGCTCATCCCCCACGAGTTGCTGGAGGATGTCGATGTCGTGGATCATGAGGTCCCGCACCACGTCGACGTCAGTGGGCCGCGCAGAAACCATGCCCTTGCGGTGGACCTCCACGTAGCGCGGCCCCTGGACCCGCTTTCGCAGCACACCCGTCACCGCGTTGAACCACTCCAAGTGGCCCACGTGCAGGATGCAACCGCGACGCCCGGCCAGCTCGATCAGCGATTCGCTCTCGGCCACGCTGACCGCGATGGGCTTCTCCACCAGCACGTCACATCCGGCCGCCAGCGCGGCGCTAACCACCTTGTGGTGGTCCACGGCCGGGACCGCCGCGATCACGGCGTCGACGGCTTTGTAAAGTGCGTCGGAATCCGGCAGCGCCCGCACGCCGAACTCGGCGGCACCCGACCGGGCGCGCTCGGGCTGCGCGTCGGACACGCCGACCAGCTCGACGCCCTCACCCCGCTGGGCGAGTTCCAAGGCCTTGCGGGCGTGATGACGCCCCATGTGCCCCATTCCCACGATGCCGATCCGAACCGTTTTCACGCGCCGCCCAGCGTCGCGGCCCGACTGCCGTGACGCCCTTCCAGCCTGACGCCCAGCAGCACGATGCCACAGGCATCGGCTGCCTCCACCAATGCAGCGCGGTCGATCACCAGGGTCCGACCGGCTTCGATGGCCAGGCAACTCGCTTTCGCAGCTCGCATGGCAGACAGGGTATCGGTTCCGACAGCGGGCACGTCGAAGCGCGGATCCTGGGCCGGCTTGGCGACCTTGATCACGCAGGCCCCCTGGGCCACGAGGCCCGCGCGACGGATCGCAGCGTCGGTCCCCTCGATGGCCTCCACCGCCAACACCGCCCCGTTCTTGACCACCACGGTCTGTCCAATGTCGAGGCCGGCGATGGCCTTGGCCAGCGGCAGGCCGAAGGCCACGTCCGAACGCTGGGCCTCATCCGGTTGGATCCGCCCCAGCAGACCCTCCTCGGCCATCAGATCGCCCAACCATTCGTGCTGGGGCAGCAGCCGCACCCCCTGCTCCTCGAGCCAGTCGGCCAGCGCCCCGAGGACCGAATCGTCCCGGCGATCCGCCAACCGCTCCAGCAGACGCCGGGCTTCTGGGTCCGCGCCCATGCCGTCGGGGGCGACGTAGAGCCCTTGCTTCGAGACCTTGCCCACCATCACGGCCTCGGACACGCCGCCCTCACGCAAGGACGCCAGGGCCGCCCCGAACTCGCCGAGGTGGTGCCAGCGGACGTCGGCATCCTTCTCGAGGGCGGGATCCGTGATGCCATGGAAGCCGACCGCCCGGACCCGGCGCCCGCGCTCCGCCGCGGTTCGCGCCACCTCGCAGGGGAGAGCGCCGGCCCCGGCGATCAGTCCCAAGACTTCGGGCGTCACGCGGGTCACGTCAGCGCGTGACGCCGCGCTTGCTGGTCTCCAGGAAGCGCAGCAGGTTCTGGATCTCTGCGGACTCGCTCATCTCGTCCCGAACGCGCTCCATGGCCGGCAGCAGCCGCAGACGGGACTGGAAGAGCACATGATAGGCGTGCTTGATCTCGGCAATCTTGTCCGCTGAGAAGCCTCGGCGCTTCATGCCCAAGCTGTTCACGCCGGCGAAATGGGCCCGATCTCCCATTACCTTGGAGTACGGTGGCACGTCCTTGCTGAGCTTCGTGCTCGCGGCCGTGAACGAAGACTCGCCGATCCGGCAGAATTGGTGGATGCCCACCATCGCGCCGAGTACCGCGAAGTCCTCGATGACGACGTGACCCGCCACAGCCGAGAAGCTGGCGACGATCGTGCTCGAGCCGATCTGGCAGTCGTGGGCGATGTGGACATTGTTCAGGATGAAGTTCTCGTCACCGATCCGGGTCGAACCGTCACCCACCGGACTCCCGGAGTGAATCGAAGCATACTCGCGGATGATGTTGTCGCGACCGATGTGGAGAGATGTCTCACCGGTGACACCCTGAACCTGGGGCTCCTCCCCGATCACCGAAAACGGGAAGATGCGCGTGCGCTCGCCGATGATCGTGCGTCCGACGACGATCGCGTGTGACGAAATCTTCACCCCGGCCGCAAGCTCCACGCCATCGCCGATTACGACATAGGGGCCAAGCTCGACATCGTCGGCGAGCTTGGCGCCGGGGTATACAACCGCTGTGGGATGAACGCCTGTCAAGGGTCGTTCAGCTCTTTGAGTTGTACTTCTCGATGACGGTGTCGGTGATGTCGAGGGCCTCGCGGGTGTAGAGCAAACCGGGGGCGCCGCGACGCAGGATCATCGTGAAGCCCTGACTCTTGCCGACCTCTTGGATGATCTCGCCGAGCTTGGCGACCAGCGGCCCCTCGAGTCGCTTCTGATCCACCTTCATCTGGCCCTCGATCTGCTTCATCTTGTTCTGGATCTCGTTGCGCATCTCAACCATGTCGAGTTGCTTCTGGAACAGTGCCTCGTCCGAAAGCACGAACTTCTTGGCCTTGAGCTCTTCCTCGAGAGCCTTGTAACGGTCGAGCATCGGCTGGATCTTCGCTTCGGCTTCACGCTGCTTGCGAGCGAACTCCTCGCGGGCCGCCTTGCCCGCTTCGGTAGAGCTAATGGCCTGATCGATGTCGACGATGCCGATCTTGATGCCCTCAGCGGTCGCCGCCGTTCCCCAGGCGAGCAGCCCCACGGCTGCCAGAAGCACAATGGCCTTGTGTACACGCATGTCTTTCTATACCTCGGTTGGTCCGTATGTCGGGGAAGAGACCCTACGTCAGAAATCCCGTCCTCCAACGGAGAACTCGAACACAGGTGAATCCTCTACCTCGGATTCCCTGTCCAAGGGGAAGCCCAACACCACCGCGAGCGGCCCGAAAGGCGAAAACCACTGTACCCCTACCCCGGTACCGTAGCGCCAGTCGCTGGGATCGAACAGCGAGTCCCCTTCGACGAAGGCATTGCCGGCGTCGAAGAACAGCACGCCCTGGAGGCCCAGGGTCTCGGAGATGGGAAAGCGGTACTCGAAGCTGGTGGAAATGAACTTGTTACCGCCGATGACGTCGGTCTCGTCCAGGTCATTGTTCTTGCTGTAGGTGTTGCATACGCCGTTTTGGTTGCCTCCCGTCAATGAGCCGGGCTCGTCGTCGCACACGGTCGTCCAGATGGCATCCGGATCACTGGCCGGTACGAGTTCGCCCGTATCCGAGTTCACGGTGATTGGCAACATGCCCACCGGGAGGTACAGATTCTCACCAAGGCCAGACCGATAGAGGACCGGACGCCGCGGTCCAACCGAGCGGCCGCGGTAGCCACGCAGCTGGAACTCACCGAGTCCGCCGAGAAAGTAGCGTTCCGACAGCGGCAGGGTGAGGTCGTCATCGATCTGGTCCAGACCCCGGATCGTGGACGGGTCGACCGGCTTGTCGGGGAAGCCAGCGCTCGGAAGGTCCCAGTCCCCGACGTCGTTCATGGCGAGGGCATATCCCAGCCGCGTTCCGACCACGAAGGAAGACCGCTCGGGCATCCACCAGGGCGCACCGAGGTACCAGATCGCGCGCCCCTCGCTGCGCAGGAACTGGGCGAAGCCCAGCGGGCCCGCCAATTCCAGGCTGCCGGCGAGGTTCCAGCCGCCGGTCGGCGTGAGCGCGTCGTTGCGCGTGTCGGACGTGATGGTCATTCCCACCAGGCTGGTGTCGATCTTGTCCGACAGGAGTTCCCGGAAGATGAGCGCGGCCGCTCGAAACTCGGAATCGTCGGCGAGCTCACGGCTGGCGTAGGAGTAGCGCAGCCGCAGGCGGGTGCGGCCGTCTTCGCTGATATCGTGTCCGGTAACGACCTCGAAGCCGATCTGCTCCTGCTCAAAGTCTTCGAACTTCACGCTGCTCCTGAAGACCGTGAGGCCGAGGCTCCAGTCGGAACCGAGGAAGTAGGGGTCTACCAGGCTCAGGTAGAAGCGCTGGGTGCTGCCGCCGTAATCGACCGAGGCGCTGGCAGCATAGCCACGGCCGAAAAGGTTCGCCTGGGACAGCGAGCCGGTCACCACGAAGCCATCCTGGGACGAGAAACCGGCACCGAAGCTGAAGGAGCCGGTGGGCTTCTCGACCACGCGGATCTCCATGTCGAGCTGCTCGGGTTGATCGGTAGGCTCCATGCTCAGATCCACTTCCTCGAAGAAGCCGAGGCGCTCGAGGCGCAGCCGCGACAGCAGGATCTTGCGCTGCGAGTAGAGCTCGCCCTCGACCACGCGGATCTCGCGGCGCAGCACCGGGTCGACCGTCAGCGTGTTGCCCGAGATGTCGATCTCGCGGATGAAGTAGAGGGGCCCCTTCCGCACACGGAATACGATATCGACCACGTCTGTGTCCTGGGAGACGTTCGTCTGGGGCTGCACCTCGGCGTAGAAGAAGCCGCGGTCCTGATAATGCTCGGTCAACACCGAGACGCTGTCGGAGAGATGACTCCGGTTGAGGATCTCGCCTTCCTTGAGGAGGAGCTTCTGCTTCAGCCGGTCGACGTCGACCGTCTCGTCGCCGAGCACGTCGATCGTGCCGACGCTGAAACGCCTCCCCTCGTCGATCTGCACCACGACGTCGATGCCATCGGGCTCGGGAATCACGTTGGGCGAGCCCACATTGACCTGGAGGTAGCCCGCGTCGGCATACTTCTGCTGGACACCCTGGAGGTCCTGTAGGAAGAGCGGCTCGGAATAGGTCCCCGAGTTGTCGAGGAATGACGTCGCGTAGGACCACCAACGCCAGATCTTGGTGCGGAAGCCCTCCTTGAGCTGGCCGTCGCTGAACTCCTCGTTGCCCTTGAAGGTGATGCTGCGGAGCTTGAGCTTCCGGTTCTCGTCCACCAGGAAGTGGATGCCGATCGAGTGCTCCGACAGGGTTTCGATCTCGTAGTTGACCTCGGCCAGGTAGTAGCCCAGGGCGCGGTACAGGGTCGCGATCCGCTCGCGGTTCTCGAAGAGCAGCGGGTAGTCGAGGGTCGAGCCGGTGGTCAGCGTCAGGATGTCGCGGATCTGCTCGCCGTCGACGTTTTCGTTGCCCGAGATCGAGATCTGACGAACCACCGGGTTCTCGTCGACTTCGAAGATCACCACGCGACCGGCCGCCGTCTCATCGGTGTAGACCTTGACGTTGCGGAAGAATCCGAGGGAGTTGATCTCGCGGACGTCGCGCGACACCTGGACGGTGCTGTAGGGTCGTCCGGGCTTGGTGCCAACCCGGGCCAGAATGGCGGCGGACTCGATGCGGCGATTGCCACGCACGCGGACCTCGGAGACGATTTCGCGCGCCTCTTGCACGGCCGGGCCGGCCAGCAGCGCCTCGGGCCGCACCACCTTGAACTTCACCACGACCCCGTCGGGTGTGCGCTCGGTGCTGACGCTGGCGCTGGCCACCGAGGGATGGCCGCGCAGGAAGGCCAGGTCGTCGCGGATCGAGACCGCGTCGTAGACAGCCCCCGGCTGGGTCATGAGACGCGCCTGCAGCTCCTGCTCGAGGTCGAAGGCGCCGGCGACCGACACCGCAATCACATCGACCTGGGTCGCGCCGCCCACGTGGGCCAGCACCGCGTCGGCGACCTCGCTCACACGTTCGAGCAGGGCCTCGTCCCGATCCGCGGTGTAGACGAGGCTCTTGCCGGCGAGCCCGACGGAAGCCGGGGTCACGCGGATGTCCAGGCTATAACGACCGGCCAGCTCGGTGACGCTGCCGCTCACCAGGAAGTCGACGCCGAGCTTCTGAGCGATCTCCCGCAGTCCGGCGGCCTGGGTCTCCGCGAGCTCCGACGGATCGAGCTGACGCTGGACCTGGTTCGACGAGATGATCTGCGCCTGGCCGCTGGCTTCGAGGCGCGAGCCCACCAGGTTGGCGAGGGATTCTCCCAGGTAGTCGATGGGCTTCGAGCTGTGCACGCGAAACGGCAGCACCGCCAGGCTCGGTTCCGACTGCGCTGCCGCCGCGCTGGCAACCCCGCACAGCCCGGCCGCAATCAAGATGACGACGCAGCCGGCGCGATGGCAGGCGGGACGGACGGCAGCACGCAATGACAACAACCCCGATCGAAGCAACCTGGAGGACAGCGGATCCGAATCCCCCGCGGGTCCTCGCGTCCGCAGCGGGTCCCGCCAGTCTACAACGGGCGAAGAGCCCCCAACAAGCCCTGACTCACCCCCCAGATAGGGGTTTTTACCTTCCGTTTCGATGGGTTAGAATGCTGTCACTGCCCGCTTGACCCGCCCTGGCGCTTTGCGGCGGGAGCGGGCCCCCGCAAGACGTTCTGGACTGGAAACCGCATGCACCGACGGCCGCTGCTTCTCGCCCTGATCTGCTTCCCGCTGCTTTCGACCCCCAGCTTCGGCGGCGCGTTCGATCCGGGCGCCGTGGTCGTCCTCGACCTGACCGCCAACAAGGCGATCCTCATCAATCTCGCCAACGGCAATCAGACCGAGGTGATCCTCAACAGCGGGACCGTCATGTTTCCGCG
>Ga0209988_10003697_pt1 | contig 10114 bp, 10 predicted proteins | sample N075metaG_FD_183115 | JGI IMG/M metagenome (GOLD analysis project Ga0209988, IMG submission 183115) | Deep subsurface microbial communities from Kermadec Trench to uncover new lineages of life (NeLLi) - N075 metaG (SPAdes) (version 2) | ecosystem: Environmental > Aquatic > Marine > Ocean trench... | reverse complement strand
GGTGATCACATAGCCGTTCCACAGTTCTGCGAGGCCAGTCCATTCGGCGGGCCAATGAACAGCCGCTGTCGCAACAACAGTGATGACGATTAGCGAGATGGCCGCAAAACGCGTGAATAATCCGAATAACAGCATCAGCGCAAATACCAGCTCGCCCCAGGTGGCCAGGAACCAGTTCAGATCAACCGGGATCTGATCAAACGGTACTGGAAAACCTTTTTGCCAGTCCGACCAGGGGATATCGGCAAACCAGTTTTCGCCGTGTAATTTGGTGATACCGGATTCCCAGAATTCCCAGGCCATGATCAGCCTGAGCGCCAACGGCCAGACATAATCCCCTGAAGCGCGTAAACGCGATGTAAGACTGTCGTAAAATTTAATTACTGCCATGAATTTGTGCCTGTTGGTTACGACGCTCCTGCGGGGGGTGCGTCTGATCTTTATCAGGGCCGGCTCCCTAGAATGACCTGTTTTTCTTTCAGCTCATTCAGCAAGGTTTTGCCACCTTCAACCACTACATCCGGTTTGGGGTGCTTGATAATCCCGGCAATATTTGTCAATAACTCAAGACCAGATCGTGCCGGTTCTTCTTTCATTTTTTGTAGCAACAACAGCGAAATTTCATTCAACTTCATAAATCTGATGGTGAAATCCTGCTGCCGCCATACCAGTAGGTGGGTGGGTTTTTCCGGTCGTGTCTGGGGCTGAAAATCCTTACGAATTTCATGAACCGGGTATTGATAGCTGAGTGGCCAAGCCAACGGAGACAATACCGGTACGCCGTTCAGCAGATCACCTTGCGGATTGACTTCAATAGCATCGAGGTCCGCTTCATCCAGGGCCAGTGCGAGCTCGACCCACTCGTAATGCGCCAACTCGAGCATGAAAGGCGGATCGCCATCGTGGCCGGCACGGTGGTTCTGTAAATATTGCAGGAATTCGCGGGGAATTTCCGCAAACAGCGGTGTGTGACAGCGGTAGTCTGTGTAAAAGTCACGACACAGGCTGGTCCAGTCCTGTTGACTGAAGAGTGTTTTCAGGACCGGAAAGTTCGATGACAGAAAGGTCACAATATTTTTAAAAAACAGATCCCGATAGATCGCCATACGCCGATCTTCGATGCCCTCCGGTGCGGGGACGGATTCCGGGTTACGGATATGGCCTGCAAACCTGGTTTGCAGCCTTACCAGCGCCTCAGGCGCTCTGTCGTTGTTCATTGGTTTGCCGTGGACTGTTTTTGTTGACTAGCCGGTCATCCAGACTCCATTTTTGCTGGATATCTTTGATCTGTTGAACTTCGAGCAGAAGCTCTGCAACCGGTGGGATATTGAAATCGCGCTCCAGCAGGGTCGGGAATACGCCAAATAATTCGTAGGCCTTATGCAGTAACTCCCACACGCCGCTGATAATGTCGGCGCCGTGGGTGTCGACAATGAGGTCTTCAGCTTCATTGTAGTGGCCGGCAATATGGCCGTAGGCGATACGCTCGCCGGGTAACGCCTGTAAAAATTCGACCGGGTCGTAGCAGTGATTGATGCTGTTGACATAGATGTTGTTCACGTCCAGCAGCAGATCGCAATCCGCTTCATCGATGACAGCATTGATAAAATCTATTTCGCTCAGTTCAGCGCCAGGTGCCGCGTAATACGATACGTTTTCGATGGCCAATCGCTGGCCTATCATGTCCTGAACCTGTCGGATTCGCCCGGCAACGTAAATGACCGCCTCGAAGGTAAAGGGGATAGGCATCAGGTCATAAAGATGACCGTCATCGGTGCAGTAACTCAGATGTTCGCTATACACTCGAATCTGGTGTTCTTCGATGAATTGGCGAACTTTGCGGATAAAAGTCTGATCCAAAGGTGATGGTCCGCCGATCGACAATGATAGCCCGTGACAAACAAACGGAAAACGCTCGGTGAAATGCCTGAATGACTGGCCTCGTTCTCCACCAACATTGATCCAGTTTTCCGGGGCAACTTCCATAAAACTGACAACATCATCGACAGTGACATCATCGATATTTTTGGGGTCATGAGCCTGAAGCGGACCCAGAAGGGCCCGCCGCAAACCAAGTCCCGCTCCCGTTACCGGGTGTACACGGTGACTCATAAGATCAGCTCTCAGGCATTACCGCCGGAACCTTCCTCTCCTTTCTCGCCGCAAGAACCCTCATGGCCTTTCTCACCACAAGAGCCTTCCTCGCCTTTCTCGCCACAAGAGCCTTCATGGCCTTTCTCGCCACAAGAGCCTTCCTCGCCTTTCTCGCCACAAGAGCCTTCATGGCCTTTCTCGCCACAAGAGCCTTCATGGCCTTTCTCGCCACAAGAGCCTTCATGGCCTTTCTCGCCACAAGAGCCTTCATGGCCTTTCTCACGACTAGAGCCTTCTTCGCCCTTATCGCCGCCACATTTACCTTCGCCACACTTGCCTTCTTCACCCTTTTCGCCGGCCAGCTGATAACCAGCGTCCAGGTCAGCAGTTGAAAAAGGATTGCCATCAGCAACCGCAGTTGTAGACACAGCCAGCGATGCAACAAATGCTACGCCAATAGCAGCAGCAATAGGTTTAACAATCATAGATTTAATAGCCATTAAGTAGAACCTCCACAGTTTTAAAATTCCCGGCAGTCAATGCCCAGGAGCGTTCACAGCGCCCGAGGCGCCTTCTTTACAACCCGTTAAGAGTTATTTACCTCATCCATCTGTATTGAGAAAGAGTCGGTATTTCGTCGGGTCAGCTTGGAAGACTAGCAATGTAGCCGGTGTTTTCCAAGGTTTAATCCGTATTCAAGCCAATAGACCGTGACCCGGTGCGGATTATTACACTTGATTTTCAGAAAATACATCTTATCGGATGAAGCGTTCATTCTGCGTGTCAGAATGACCCGTTTCTTAAATGTCCCGGTTGCTCAAAAACCTTTTTGCTTTCCCATTCTGCACAGGTCACGCAGGATGCACTCGGGGCATTTTGGATTACGTGCTTTGCACACGTAGCGGCCATGGAGTATCAACCAGTGGTGGGCGTCGAGCAGGAATTGTGGAGGTATGCTTTTAAGCAGTTTGCGTTCGATGATTAATGGTGTTTTGCCGATCGCCAGGCCGGTACGGTTTGCGACGCGGAAAATATGAGTATCCACAGCCATGGTGGGCTGTCCAAATGCGGTGTTGAGAACGACGTTGGCCGTTTTTCGCCCGACACCGGGCAGTGCTTCCAATGCTTCCCGGTTTGCAGGAACTTCACCCGAATGCCTTTGAAGCAACGCTCTACAGGTTTTAATGATGTTTTTTGCTTTTGAGTTAAACAGGCCAATGGTCCTGACATAGGCTTTTAAGCCGTCCTCACCGAGGTCCAATATTGCTTTTGGTGTGTTAGCCACTTTGTAAAGTCGTCGGGTAGCGAGATTGACACTGACGTCCGTGGCTTGCGCCGACAAAATAACGGCAATCAACAATTCAAAGTTTGATTGATAATCAAGCTCGGTCTTCGGCTGCGGATCAATGACTTTTAAACGCCGAAAAAACTCAATTCTGTCATCAGGTTTCATGGGCGTCCGGGATCAGGGTGGCAGCAGGCTGTGCGGATGTTTCGCTCCCGGATGTAACAGACTTTCTCTCCTGCCAGGCATTACGGGCTGCAATTAACAAGGCCAAACCAAAAAAGGCACCGGGTGGCAACATGGCCAGCAGAAATCCAGGATGATCAGGAATAACGGTCAGTGTCAGGTAATGGCCCCAGTCACCCAGCAGCATTTCTGTACCGGAAAACAAGGTGCCACGTCCGGTCAATTCACGCAATGCACCCAGCAACACCAGCGTAATGCAAAAGCCCAAGCCGGTGGCGAAGCCGTCTACCAATGATGGTAAAGGACTGTTCTTGGAGGCGAAGGCCTCGGCGCGACCGATAATGGCGCAATTGGTCACGATCAGTGGGATGAAAATGCCCAATGCCCGAAACAGGTCATAAAAGAAGGCGTGCATCAGCAATTCGATCACCGTGACCACCGAGGCGATGATCAGCACAAAGGCTGGAATGCGTATCTCGGGTTTCAAAAACCCACGCAGGAGCGAAACCGAAAGGTTGGACAGCATCAGCGTCAACATGGTGGCAAGACCCAGCGACAGACCGTTGATCAGGGTATTGGTGACGGCCAGCAGCGGGCATAAGCCCAAAAGCACCACCAGCCCGGTGTTTTGCCGCCAGGCTCCATCTATCAGTATTTGTTTCAGATTGCTATTGGTCATATTGGTCATTCTGGTCTACCGGTTTGGTTGGCGTAGCAAACAGCAACTGCTTATTGGCTGCAAAGAATTCCAATGTTTCGTGCATGGCCCTGACCACGGCTCTCGGCGAAATGGTGGCGCCGGTGAATTGGTCAAATTGGCCGCCATCTCTCTTAACCGCCCAGCCGTCGCTTTCCGGTTGGCGCAGGGACTTATGATTGAAACCAAGTATCCAGTCGCTTTTTTCAATTTCTATCGGGTCGCCAAGACCCGGTGTTTCCTTATGCGACACCACACGTACGCCGATGACCGTGCCGTCGACGTCAATACCCGCTAAAAGTCGAATGTCGCCGTTGTATCCGTCCGGTGCAGTAATGACCATCATGACAGCCACGGGCCGGCCATCCATACGGGCGCGGTAAACGGTGATGGGAGCCGAGTGCCGGAAATACAGGCTGTTTTCAATAACAATTTTGTCCTCAAGCAAATCGTTATTGAATGAAGCGGTCGGAACAATTTCATTCAGCTGCTGTAATACGCGACGCTTTTCCTGCTCGACGATGCGCTCATGTGTCAGCTCATTGACGCCTGCCAGCAAGGCTGTACCCAACAAGGCGATGACGCCCAGCAGCAAGCTGCTACGGAGGACCGGATGTATGGCAATACTCATTCGCCGTATATCCGTGGCCGTGTATAACGGTCGATCAGCGGTGCTGCCATGTTCATCAAAAGCACAGCAAATGCTACGCCGTCCGGATAGCCTCCCCAACGCCGGATGATCAGTGTGATGATGCCCACACCTGCACCGAAAATAAGCCGGCCTTTATTGCTCACACAACCACTGACCGGATCGGTGGCAATGAAAAACGCAACCAGTACGATCGCACCCGAGAATACCTGTTGTAACGGGAACGGGTTGTTATCCGGATCGGCCAGCCAAAAAGGCAGACTGAGCAAGATTACAGTGCCAATAAGCGAAACCGGTACATGCCAGTTGATCACCCGCTTGAACAACAGAAAGAATCCACCCAATGCGAACCAGTTCGCAATCCATTCCCAGCCCACGCCACCGTAGTCGCCGAATATGGATAAGTCACGAATTTCGGATACCATACGACCGGAATCGGCACCGGTCTTCAAAGTATCCAGCGGTGTGGCCTGGGTTATGGCATCCCAGCCACCTGCCAGCGGCACCTGTCCGGTAAAAATCGTCATCAGGCTGTCAGCCAAATCAAGGCTGTTCTCAGCAAGGGATAATGGCGGCAGCCAGGCCGTCATGACCTGTGGAAAGCTGATCAGCACCACCACGTAAGCCACCATGGCTGGATTGAAAATATTCTGGCCCAGGCCACCGTATAGGTGCTTGGCAAAGACGATGGCGAACAGCATGGCGATGCAACTGATCCACCATGGCGCCAGCGGCGGTATGCACAAGGCGAACAGAACGGCTGTCACCACAGCGCTGTAGTCGGTAATGAAGAGTTTCAGTGGCCGGTTGCGCCAACGCAGCATTAAAGACTCAAATAAAAGCGCAAAAAATATTGCCAGGACGATTTGTATCAGGATGCCCGGCCCGAAGAACCAGGCATAGGCCACTACACCCGGTGCCAAGGCATACAATACCCGCAGCATCACCATTGCCACCGTTGTTTGTGGTGGCATATGGGGTGCTTCGTGGGTCTGGAAACTACGTGTCATCTGCCGTGTCCCGTTGGATATGGCTCTTTTTTTCTGCACGCTCAATAGCAGCGCGGATACTCTCCTGTTGCGTAGCCTTGTCCTTTAACATTTGTTTACGGCGTGACATTTTCTCGGCCCGTTGCTGTTTTATTCGTAGCAGCCGCTGTTCGCGATCGGTAAAGCGTTTGCGGGCCTGATCGGTTGCACTGGATTCCAATGACCGCTGGGTTTGTTGACCCTTACCCCAGCGAAACCATTCAACCAGTGGTATATGACTTGGACAGACGAGATCACAGCAGCCGCATTCTATACAGGCGCTCAGCCCGTATTCTTCCAGCTCATTCCAAAGCCCGTTCTTGATTTGCAAATGCAACTGCTGGGGTAACAGGATTGCCGGGCAGACCCTGGCACATTCACCGCAACGGATGCACGGCATTTCAGGTTGAGGGACCGCGGTATCCTGCTCTGTCAGGGCCAGTATGCAATTGCTTGCTTTCACTACCGGTGCACTGTCACTGGCAACCGGGTATCCCATGATCGGTCCACCAACGATCAGCCGGACCACGTCATCTGTATAGCCGCCGCAATGTTCCACCAGGTGTGAAAAACTGGTTCCCAGCAAGGCCAGCAAATTACGCGGGTGTGAGATACCGTTACCGGAAACCGTAACATAACGCTCGATCAACGGCTTACCTTCTGCCACTGCGTCAGCAACGGCCGCTGCAGTTGCTACATTCTGGCAAACCATACCCAGGTCTGCCGGCCGGCCATCAGCCGGTACTTCCAAACCGGTTAACACCTGTATCAGCTGTCTTTCGCCACCCTCCGGGTAGATTGTCGTTACTTTGACCACCGAGACGCTTTTGCACTCAGCTTTGTCTGCGGCTCGGGTAAGAGCCTCCTGTACCGCCCCCATCTGGTCTTCGATCCCTATGACCACCCGCTCAGCACCGAGTGCGCGGCGTAGAATACGCGCGCCGAGAATGATTTTTTCCGGATGCTCGCGCATCAGCATTTCATCACAGCTGATGTAAGGCTCACACTCTGCGCCATTCAGTATCAGTGTATGGATGTTCCGGTCGAGTCCATTGCGGGTCTTGGTATGGGTGGGAAATACTGCGCCACCCAGACCGGCGAGACCGCAGTCGCGCATCTTTTCGATCAGTTTTTCGGGCTTGGCGTCTGGCCAGTCGATGACCGGTTTAAGGTCTATCCACTGTTCTTTACCGTCCGGCCGGATGACGACACAGGGTCCATGTTGGCCTGAAGGATGAGACATGAGACGGTCTTCAATCGCTTCAACCCTGCCCGAAACAGGAGAATGAATTGCAGCACAGGACTGATATTGCCCGATCGTCTGGCCCTTGAGCACGTGATCCCCAACGTTGACGAAGGGTTCAGCGATATCACCGGCATGTTGCAGTAACGGAACAATCAGGATTTCGGGTAAGGGCGGCCGCTCGACCGGATCCTGGCAGGAGATCTTTTTGTTGTGCCGCAAACGCAGCCCGCCATGGAAGTGGTGTGTGCGTTTGCCAGCCTCGCGAGCCAGTTCGTCCGGGGTGGCATGTGTCATTGCATCACCACTTTGATAATCCCTGCATCAGGCCGCGGACTGCGCCAGTGCAGGATATCCGTTTCAATGTCGACAATATCAATGCAATCAACCGGGCAGGGTGGCAGACACAGATTACAGCCGGTGCACTCGGATTCGATGACCGTATGCATTAATTTGGCTGCGCCGACAATGGCATCTACAGGGCAGGCCTGGATGCATAGCGTACAGCCAATGCATCGCTGCTCATCGATCACGACTAAAGTTTTTGGTTTTTCTTCACCGTTCTCGGAGTTCAGAGGCTTGGGCTCACGGCCGAGCAAATCAGCCAGTGTCCGGATCGTTGCCTCGCCACCTGGCGGACACTGGTTAATATCGGCTTCTTCCTTCGATATCGCCTCAGCATAGGGCCGGCAACCTGGATAGCCACACTGGGCGCACTGGGTTTGTGGCAGCAGGGCGTCGATACGATCGACCAGGGGGTCTGAAGTGATCCGGAATCGAATTGCGGCCCAGCCGAGACCCAGGCCAAAAGCCAGTCCCAACAGCGTGATAACTATGGTTGAGATCAACATTCTGGTTGCCGGCGCATCATAGGTTGGCCAAACCTTTGAAACCCATAAAAGCCAGCGCCATCATACCCGCGGTGATCAAGCCAATGGGCGCGCCCTTGAATGGTGAAGGTACGTCGGCCATTGCTATGCGTTCACGCATGGCGGCGAACAACACCAGCACCAGCCCGAAGCCTGCCGCTGCTCCGAAACCATACAATGCCGATTGCAACAGGTTGTGCTGTTCCTGGACATTCAGCAGGGCAACACCCAGCACCGCACAATTGCTGGTGATCAGCGGCAGGAAAATTCCTAGCACACGATACAGCACCGGACTGCTTTTACGCATAAACATTTCGGTCAGTTGCACGGTGACCGCGATGACCAGGATAAAACTGAGTGTTGAAAGATATTCCAGATGTAGTGGTTTGAGCAGGTACTGGTGCAGCAGGTAACTGGATACCGATGAGAGGGTAAGTACGAAGGCGGTTGCCACTGCCATCCCCACCGCACCTTCCAGCTTATTTGAGACACCCATGAACGGACACAGGCCAAGGAATCGAACCAATACAAAATTGTTCGCCAGTACCGTGCTGACGAGGATGAGTAGATGTTCAGCCATTGACAGGTATCATCTTTTAGGCATCATCGCTGCAGAGCTGGCTCAGGTAATCCGCATACCGGGTATCGCACCTTCATCCGGGCTGAGTATGAACAGGTCTTTGCCACCCGGCCCGGCTGCCAGGACCATGCCTTCGGATACGCCAAAACGCATCTTGCGGGGTTTCAGATTCGCGACCATGACGGTGTGCCGACCAATCAGGTCTTCGGGTTCGTAGGCGGATTTGATCCCGGCAAACACCTTGCGGATCTCACCACCAATATCCAGTGTGAGTTGCAGCAGTTTGTCGGCCGCAGGAACTACTTCCGCGTTGACGATTTTTGCAATACGCAAATCGACCTTCAAAAAATCTTCGATACCGATTTCATCGGCCAGGTCCAGGGCAGGTGCAGCGTCTTCTTCGGCGGATTGCACTTCTGCAGATTGCAGGTTTTCTTTGGAGTCTTCAATCATGGCTTCAATTTTGAGCGGGTCGACCCGCGTCATCAGGGGTTGGAATGGATTGATGGAAACATCCAGCAGCGGCTGGTCCAGGTCAGTCCACTGATCCACGGGCACGGCCAGAAACTCTGCAGACCTTGCGGCCGTAAACGGAACAACCGGCGCCAGGTAGGTCATCAATACGCGGAACAGATTGATGCCCTGGGTGCAAATGGCCTGTACATTTGCCTGCTGGCCTTCCTGTTTGTTCAAATGCCAGGGTTTGTGCTCATCGATATAACGGTTGCCTTCATCGGCCAATGCCATGATGCGGCGGATGGCAGACTGGTAGTTCCGGTCTTCAAAGTCTTTGGCGATGGCTACACGTTGATCGATGAATTGTTGATACAACTCCGGCGCCGGCAATTCGCAAGCCAGTTGCCCATTTGATCCACGCTGGATGAAACCGGCACAACGGCTGGCAATATTGACAACTTTACCCACCATATCCGAATTAACCCGGGTGACAAAATCATCCAGACTGAGATCGATGTCGGCCATACCGGGACCCAGTCGGGCGCAATAGTAATAGCGCAGGTAGTCTGGGTTCAGGTGGTTGAGATAGGTCCGCGCCTTGATAAATGTGCCACGGGACTTCGACATTTTTGCACCGTCAACTGTCAGAAACCCGTGTGCGTAAGTTGCGGTGGGTGTGCGATAGCCGGCACCCATCAACATGGCCGGCCAGAACAGTGTGTGGAAATAGACAATGTCCTTACCGATGAAATTGTACATCTCGGTATCGGTATCCGGTTTCCACCAGTCATCAAAATCAAGGTTCTTGCGTTCACACAATTCCTTGAATGAAGACATATAACCGATGGGAGCATCCACCCACACGTAAAAATACTTGTCGTCTGTACCGGGGATTTTGAAGCCAAAATAGGGTTCGTCACGGGAAATATCCCAATCGCGCAGACCGTCATCGAACCATTCCTTCATCTTGTTAACCACACCTGGCTGCTGCCTGCCGGATGACATCCAGGTTTGTAAGCGCTCTTCA
>Ga0209988_10003695_pt1 | contig 10115 bp, 7 predicted proteins | sample N075metaG_FD_183115 | JGI IMG/M metagenome (GOLD analysis project Ga0209988, IMG submission 183115) | Deep subsurface microbial communities from Kermadec Trench to uncover new lineages of life (NeLLi) - N075 metaG (SPAdes) (version 2) | ecosystem: Environmental > Aquatic > Marine > Ocean trench... | reverse complement strand
ACTCATCGGACGCCTGGCATTAGAGGAACCAGATATTTTTTCAGCACAGCGAGTCGAGTCATCACAGCGGCAGGCAGCAGTCCAACTAACAGCTTTCTCAATCGGTAGAGCCAGGGAGAAATATCCACTGGGTATTGGTCAGCCGCCACGGTCCATTCAACCAGATCCGCGTGCAAATCAGACCGAGCCGTCAAGCGAACATACAAAAAAGTGTTGTAGCGATACCATGGCATTACACGTTTATTATTGAGCAGCGGCCGTCGTATAACGTCATACATCTGAAACCCTTCAGTGGCAAATAAATCCCGCCAGTATTTGTATGGCTGCTCATTGATGTGGTTCTCACCTCCCTGTCCCGGTGCAGCAGCAGAAAAGAGTACTACGTCAGCATGTGCGCACAAGGATTCCACCAAAGTTGCCCCATTGGTGGTGGGAAGATGCTCTGCGACCTCCAAACACTGCGCAAGATCATATGTCTCGCCAGTGGAAAAGCCACTGGAAATATCAACGGCCCGGAATTCACTGACATCAACCAGCAGGCTGGCGCGGTCAACATAATCGCCATCCAGGCCCATCACCTTCACATCGACGGCCTTCCAAACCGACAACCAGGCTCCGCTACCGCAGCCGACATCCAGCACTGAGCCTATCTGCGGTACCAGTTTTTGCACCAGAGGCACGACCTCGCTCGCCGAATCCAAAGCACCGCGATTAATGTATTTATAGAATTGACGGTCGTAGGTATACAATCCAGTCGCTTCCTAATATGGCTACGCGATGTAGGTTAACAGGGCAGCTGGGCTGCATGTAGAGGTTTTTCACTTTAACTATTGATGGTGAATTAGAGTTCCGTGGAGGACAGCGACAAATCTCTGTTTAATTGACGTAACGGCCCCAAAAATGGGCCAGGGCGGCCGTCTGTAGCGCGAATTCCAACCTGATAATGGTATTGGAATAAGTTGGCCGTACTGACAGTTACGGTACCGGCAACTACTCTGAGAGAAAATAGGACTCCCCGCTTCCCATAAACGGGATCGTCAATCGGTAAATTCGCGCAGTAACATGCCACCTGCCCATCCCACACCAATGGAAAATAATGCTCCTGATTCAAACTCGCCTCCATCACCAAATTTTTGCTGGACGCAATTTCTACGCGCAGCAAGAGGTGGCTGGTCTTGTATTTTTTATGCATACCATGTGCCGCACTGGGAAAAGACTGGGCGATTGCATCGCCGGCATTTAGGCAGAGCCCCTTTCTGCCAAGACGGCGGCCTATCGAATGCGCAACGTGCAACTCCCACCCACGCAAGCCCAGTTGAAAGCCGGGATTAAACAGGTGATTTTGAAAGTAATCGCGCCAGGCCCAGATGCCGTAGCCTTTACAGTAGCGCGGCAGTAGCTCGGCACAGGCCTGCAGAAAGGGCTCAATTTCCGACTCGGCCAGTCGCGCATTACTGCCGGTGTACTTGAAGGTATCGTCGACGAAGTTGAACTGGTCGATGATTAGGCGGGTGTTGCTGCCATCCTTTGTTTGTTCCCTGAGGTTGTAGTCCAGCAGGTTCAAGGCCTGTGTCGCATCCAGTTTTTCACCCTGGTTGGTGGCGCCTATAAACGGCGCCCAGTAACTGTAGCGCAGACCCTCTGTATCTATGTAGTTGTCATTTTCCAGCCAGCTAACAGAACCATCGGGATGCTGCAGCGGGTCTTTATCGACACGAAACTCGTAGCCCAGTGTGGGTAACACTTCTTGTCCCAGCTCATAGATCTGCCTGAGTTTTGCATTGATAAAGGCGTGGTAGCTGGCAAACTCCGGTTCATCAAAGCCGGGAATAATACTGCTGGGTGTATCCATAAAGTCTGCATAGCCGGTACTCACAGCCAATTCACGCCGCCGTGCCTCGGGCTCCTCGCAAAAGCGCATCAAGCCGTGCCAGAATTCTTCCCAGCACAGAAAGCTGCCATAGAGATTACTGGCAAAGCGGGTGTGGCGGCGCAGTTTTCGAAGATGGTGCAACCAGGGTTGCTGATAGCTCGCATCGGTTAGAAAATTGGCCGTAAGATGCTTGCTGATCAAACTGGCTTCGTCACAAATGTGGTGTGAATAGCTGACTCGCAAGATCACCCACAAGCCGGCCCGACGCGCCTCTTTAAGCAAACCACGCAGCAACTTGAAATAGTGCGTCTCGTAACGTGGAGGAAATTGTTCAATCTGCAGGCCACGCCAGGGAATGATGAGGATAATGGCATTAAAGCCATCCTCTGTGATCTGCGGAAAATCTATTCGCGCCTGCTCAACAGACATAGTGCTCCAGCAATTGATGGGCCAACCATCTCCAAAATAGTGCACCGCACGAATAAAACCATGGTCCAGTTTTCGCTGCCGCCACTTTCTCAGCGACCAGTTCATCTCAGCGACCCACTCATAGCTGCGTCTCTTGTCGCAACCGGGATTGATTGCGTTCCTGCAGCGAGGCGAGGCGCTCGGAGAAGTTGGGGACACGGGCAATCAGCTGATCGAAGCGCTGTTCCGCCAGGGCGAAGAGCTGCAGATCGTATTCATTGGCGGCCAAAACTTCTGCGCTGATTTCCGCCAATTCCTCCAATACGTCTGCCCGCTTCTCAGCAAGTGACTGCGGGCTTTTGGACAGGGCGTTTTGCCGGACATAACTGAGGTCCAGCTGCGGAAAATACGGGCGCAGGTGAAACTCGAACAAGACCATACTTTCGTCGTAACGATGCACCAGGCCTACTGTATCTGTAGCAGATAGCAAGCTACAGGCGCGGTTGAATAGTTCTGGCAAATCTTCACCGAGGTAGGTTCCCGAGCAATACCGGGTCTGGTAGTTCTTTACCACCGGGCCGGGCATGGGCTCAATCTGCCAGCGCATATAGTCCAGGAAGCTGAGCTTTTTTGCCCGCACCGAACCGGGTGTGTCAACGTCCTGCTGCTGCCGCTCAAACTGGTAGACACTGCGCATTCGCTCTATGGGGTCGCGCATCAACAGGCACAGTAGTGGCTGCAGGCCAGGCACCTGTGGCAGGGGCGCGGTAATCCAATGGCTGGAAATAGCCTGGCAGTGAGGGTGCTGCTCCAACCAGGCACCAAAGTAATCAGCGCCACGCTTCATCAGGTCATCGTCGCGATGGTCGACAAAAGCGTCACCAAAGCTGCGTTGTAAACTCCAATCGAAGCTGCTGCCGGCGTTTTTGAACATGTGCGCGTGAATCAGTACCGGCCGGGCTTTACTCCGACGCAGGCGCAGTTTTTTCAGCACGCTGTCAAACAGGGCCATAATCGGGGTACATCAGGGCTCCCCACCCTGTGCCAGCTGCTCGCAGCGACTGCGAAACTCACGCAGTTGCTCATCAAAATTTTCCATTCTCTGTATCATCCCATCCAGGCGCCGATGCACCAGCTGGTAAATGGCAAGGTCCAGGCTGTTGTTATCAATCACTGTTTGCTGCAATGATCCCAGCCGCTTGAGTACAGACTGCACCGAGTTATGGCGCCGCTCCATAAACCCTCGACGCGAGACATTTTGGCGAACATACGCCAGGTCCAAGGTTGGAAAATACTCGCGCAGGTGATGTTCCATAAGCACCATGCTTTCATCGTAGCGCTCAACCAGGCCAATAACCGGTGTGTCGCGCACAGCGGTCATTGCCATGCCGAATATATCCAGGCCGGGTTCGGCATCTTCCGAATAGTTATGCACCCCGGCCAGGTAAATGGTCTGATAATTGCGGATGGTGCGCGGCACCCCCGACTGCATGCGCCAGGCCACGTAACCGGCAAAGGACTTTTCTTTGGCGGCCTGGGCACCTGCTGTATCTGCCTGCTGGCGCCGTTCAAAATTGTATACCGAGTCGATACGCTCTATCGGGTGTCGCAGCAGGTACACGGGGAAAATCTTGCCATCCGGCAATTGCGGCATTCGATGACACAGGTGATGACTGGATATGGCCTGCAGCTGTGGATTTTGTTCCAGCAATTCGGCGACGTGGCGGGTACCACGCTCGCGCATCTGCTTGTCATCGCGGTGATCGAGAAAGTTGTCGGCAAAACTTCTCTGCAGGCTCCAGTCAAATGTTGTGCCGGCATTTTTGAATATATGCCCGTGGGCAATCACTGCTCTCACCGGGTCGCCTCCCGCTCATGAACAGGATCACCAAAATCTCTGAAAAGTATGTCCCGGGCCCGGGCCTTGCTGAAATGATCGCGCAGGTAGTCACCATAACGTTCACACCGTGCCAGCCGGCACGGGTCCCCACTATCGAGTTCGATTATCGCCCTGGCAAAATCGGCACTGCTCTCCTCCACGTTAAAGACACTATCTGCCTCAGGCAGGCCCTCGGCACCCACCGGCGTGGTCACCAATGGCAAGCCGTACTGCACGGCCTCAAGAACCTTACCTTTGACACCGGCACCAAAGCGCAGCGGCACGGCTACCATACGCGCCTTGGCATACTGTAAAGCCAGGTCGTCATCACTGAGATAACCGTGGATCAACACGCGCTCATTGGCCAGGGCGGTCACGGCGGCAGGTGCATATGAACCCACCACATGCAGCTTCAATTCGGGGCAGTCCTGCCACACCAGTGGCATGACTTCATCGACAAACCAGATCAGCCCATCCACATTGGGTGGGTGGTTAAAACCAGCCACAAACAATATGTCCTGGCGTTGTTGCCAGTCGTAATCAGCTTGCTGTTGTGCATCCAGTACATACAAGGGGATGGCTGTTGCCTTCACCTGTGGCGCCTGGTCGCGAATCACATCGATCTCCACCTGGGAGGCATAGTAGACCTGGTCCACAACATCAAAGACCGCCAGCTCACGGGCCTTCCACTGCCGCGCCGACTCAACCAGGGCGGTCTCAGCGGTCACTGCGAACTCCCGTTCGATTCGCAAAAAGTGTAAGTCGTGGCCAAAATAAATGATTTTGGGACGCGGCTTAAGCGCCGACAACTGCTTGAGAAACTGTTCCGCCACGTGCGGCCTGTGGATATAAACCACATCGATATTGCTGGCATTTTCCTGTAGCCAGGCAGACAGATTGCGCGCCATATGTTCGCCCACCAGCACTTCAATTCCCTGCGCCTGCAGTACACTGGTATAGGGCTGATGAGGGAAAAAATTGGCACCGATAAATTTTACGTTGTAGCCCAACTCAACCATCAGTTGCAGGTACATCCAGGTGGAACGCGAACCTGCATCCTTATCATAAGAGGGAACATAGTGATCGACGACCAGCACGGTACGGCGATTGCGACTGCGATCCCGGGCCAGGAAAACCTGCTCGCCATTGGGAAAATGCTGTTGTTGTAGTGTGTCCTGCCATTTCTGCTGGAACTTTTCGCGATTTACGAGCTGGTGTTGCTTTATTCCTGCACCCAGATCCGTACCGTTGGAAACCCCCTCAAAGTGATAGATGCGGCTGGCGGGCTGGTAAACAACCTTGAAGCCAGCGGCCCTGGCGGCGAAACAGAGATCGGTATCTTCGTAGTAGGCAGGCACGTAGCGTTCATCAAAGCCCCCTAACTGCTGCCACAAATCGACTCGTACCAGCAGGCAGGCGCCGGACACATAGTCTGTCTCCTTGCGGTAATTGTACTGGGGGCGAGAGCTGTCATCGAGACGGCCATAATTCCAACCGGAGGCATCATCCCAGATAATGCCGCCCGCCTCCTGCAGCCTGCCGTCGCCAAACAACAGCATGGGACCGACAATCCCCACCTCGGGATCATCATCCAGTACCGCCACTAACTGCTCCAGCCAAGCCTTTGTGAAGGCGGTGTCGTTGTTGAGAAACAGTATAAATTCGCCCCGCGCCCGTTGCGCACCCGCGTTACAGTTGCGTACAAAGCCCTGGTTTTCCGGTGCGCGCTCAATGGTAATGCCGGCAACACGCTGGCTCATACTTGTTGTTAAATCGCCGGAAGCGTCATCGGCAATAATCACCTCGTAATCCACTCCCTCGGTATTTTCCAGTAACGAACGCAGGCAGAACAGGGTCATGCGATATTCGTTATACACAGGGATAACAATCGACACTTTGGGCCTGGCGTGTTCGGCGAAAGCCAGTTGCAGTGTATCCAGCGCACCGTCCAGGTCCGGGTCCATCTGATGCTGGTGCTGATCATCTATATCGGGAAATCGCTGGCCTATCCACAGCTGCAGGTCGTTATTGTTACTACCGAAAAAAACCGCCAGTGCGCGGCGCAAGCGGTGCCAGCTAAAGCTGCGCAGTGATGCTACCGGGTGCCGCAACAGGTAGGTAATTACCGACCAGCCCATGCGCAGTCGGGACTGTTGTGCTTGTGGAAGACTACTTTGGTAGGTTTCCACATGCACCCTGGCGTCTGCTATCACATCTTCATAAGCCGTTTGTTGGCCCCGGCGCAGGGTAAGTAGTTTGTACAAAAAGGAAAAAATCCTGGCGATCCGGCCCAACAATGAACCCTGGAACTGTAGTAACTTCAGGTAGCTGGCATCCAGTTGATAAAAGAGGTACTCGGCCTTGGCCTTGGCTTCTTCCGATCGCTGAGTCCAGTCGGCCACATGTTGTTGTAGCAACTCAACTTCCGCGTCGCGAACCACCAGTGCGGCCTGTACCTCCGCCAATTCTGTCTCTCGGGTGGTACGCTCCTCGCGCAGGAACTCCAACTCCTTGCTGTCTCTCTGGTGAGCACTGCGAACGGCCGCCAGCTGATCGGTGGTTGTGGCGTAATCCTGTCGGGCTTTATCGCGCTCGACCTGGGCCTGGTCAACGGCAATGCGCAGCGTTGGCACATCGGCCAATTGTGCATAGGCATTGGCAAACTCCTGGATGCGTTGCTCCAGCCCCGGGCTGGCCGCCGGCAGGGTAAATTTCCTGTCACCACTTTCGCAGAGCCCGGCACAGCATTTATGCAATGCCAACTGCTCTGGGCTGAGTCGGGACCAGTCTGCATCGCCCGCCGGCGCATGATTCATGTTCTGCTCAAAGTAGCTTACAGATTCTCCCGCCTCTACTACGGCACCCTGCTGTTCAAGCCGCTCGCACAGCGTAGCCCACGCTTGTTCTGGCGTATCACTAAAGGCATCGTAACTGGTCGCTACAAACTCCGAAGACTCCAATATAATCAACGCCTGGCGATTGTAGAACTCCCATAAATCCAGACCGAAGTGTAGCGGAAAGCCATGGCGTTTGTGCAGTGAGGTGGCCACGGTGAGCGGTGCGCGGTAGACAAACAACTTGAGTGAGTCCGACAGGGCGCCGCTCCAGGCGGGCCAGGTCAATAACAGGCGAGGGTCCTTGATCAACCAGGGGGCATGAGCGCCCAGTTCGCTCAGCACTTTCTCCAGGACGGCTGAGCTGTCCTTCGACTCAATCGGTGCGGGCCGAAACCAGCAGCCACCGGCAGCTTCCAGCATGCCGTCGTTGAGCGCCACTACATCCTGCCGCTCCCAGAATCCCAGGGGGTTGTCCGGCCCGGCTGGCATCAATTGATCCTGGTCGCCCACGTACCAGCCACAGCCTGACAACAACCCCGCAATCATCGAGGTTCCCGATCGGTGCATACCAAGAATTACCAGGTTTTTTCTATTTTCCTGCGGCTTCACCAGGCTCCAGAATCACCCCTTTTATTAATGCGGCCTAGTGTTGCATAAAGCCGCTAACCGGTCACGCCAAGACCTGCTAAAATCTGCCGCAAACAGAGAATGTACTTCAATCGTATGTCCCAATCATCGCAAGGCCACCAAGCGGAAAGTCCTGAGCTTTCGATAGTTGTTATTGCCTACAATATGGGCCGCGAGCTGCCCCGTACCCTGCATTCACTCAGTCGCGAATACCAACAAGATATTGCCGACCTCAACTACGAAGTGGTAGTGGTAGACAATGGCTCAAGTGATCCGGTTGCAGCGCAGATGGTTGCTGACTGCGGTGAAGAGTTCAGGCTGATTCGTATAGACGATGCCAACCCTTCTCCCGGCGATGCTGTTAACACCGGCGTCGCCAGCGCCAGGGGTGAGTCCCTGGGTATACTGGTGGACGGGGCGCGCATGCTGTCACCGGGTGTGCTGGCATGGGCCAAGCAGGCACTGTGCTTCAGGCCGAGATCACTGGCATCGGTACTGGGTTTTCATCTGGGACCGGCACAACAGCGCTTTTCCAGCCAGCAGGGCTATGACCAGAACATCGAAGACCAGTTGCTGGCCCGCATCAACTGGCCGCAGGACGGTTACCGATTGTTCGAAATTGCCTCATTAGCCGGCTCCTCCAGCTACGGCTGGCAAGGTCCCATGGCGGAAAGCAATTGCCTGTTTTTACCCCGCAGCCTGTTTGAGGAAATCAATGGCTACGATACCCGCTTCGCATCCGCAGGCGGCGGCCTGATCAACCTGGACTTCTATAAACGCGCCTGTGAAGCGGGACAGGTAGAACTTGTTTACCTGGTTGGAGAAGGTTGTTTTCATCAGATTCACGGCGGTGTCACCACCGGCGATACGCAAACCAAGCCCCTCAGCTACGACCAGTTATGTATTGAGTACGAATCTATTGTTGGCTGCGCACACGAGGCACCGTCCAACCCGCCCCTGCTACTGGGCTATAACCATCCGTCCAGTAGCTGGCTCAGCGGCGCAGGTGCGACTGCCATGTCTGAGAAAACCGGCCTGGAAAAAACTCGCCGGGAACACTGGCTGGCAGTGGGAATGCAAGACGTCTAAAACGCGAGCCAAGCAAACAGGGTGAGTTTCATGGCAAAATCTGGCAGCAAGTTCGGCCCCGGCATCCTGGTCACCGCCGCTTTTATCGGCCCTGGCACAATCGCCACTGCCAGCATAGCCGGTGCAGAGTATGGCTTTGCCTTACTGTGGGCATTGCTATTTTCGGTACTTGCCACCATGGCCCTGCAGGAAATGGCGGCACGGCTGGGGCTGATTAGCAGACTGGGTCTTGCAGAAGCGCTGCGCGCCACCTATAGCGGTAGTTGGCTTGGAAGAGGCGCAATATTACTGGTGGTCGCGGCCATTGGCCTGGGCAATGCCGCCTATGAAGCAGGCAACATCACCGGCGCAGCACTGGGTCTGGAAAGCATCAGCGGCATCCCGGCAACCCAGTGGGCGCTGGGCGTGGGCTTGTTAGCAGCGGCCCTGTTGGCGTCGGGTCGCTATGGACTCATTGAAAAGCTGCTCATTGCGCTGGTGCTGCTAATGAGCTTTGTGTTCCTGGCCACCCTGTTTATGGTCGGCCCATCATTGACCGCCATGCTGGACGGTCTTTTGATACCCCGCTTACCCGAGGGATCGCTGCTCACGGTGATCGCACTGATAGGTACCACGGTGGTGCCCTACAACCTGTTTTTACATGCCAGTGCTGTGCAGGAGAAGTGGCCAGCCAGTACCAATCCGCAGCAGGCTTTAAGAGAATCACGTGTCGATACGGGTCTATCCATAGGCCTGGGAGGTCTAATTACCCTGGCGGTAATGAGTACCTCGGCAGTTGCATTTTTTGGCACCAATTCAAGCTTCTCCGCCGTCACCATGGCACAGCAACTGGAGCCCCTGCTGGGGCCCAGTGCGCGTTACTTCTTTGCGGCGGGGCTGTTTGCTGCCGGGCTTAGCAGTGCTGTCACGGCGCCCCTGGCTGCCGCCTACGCGGTCAGCGGGGCACTGGGCTGGCCCAGGGATATGCACAATATGCGCTTTCGCCTGATCTGGTTGTCCGTACTGGTGTGCGGCACCACCTTCGCGGCGGTGGGCACTAAACCCCTCACAGCCATCCTGTTCGCACAGGCTGCCAATGGATTTTTGTTGCCCATCTGCGCGATTTTCCTGTTGATCATCATGAACCGCCGCGAAATTCTCGGCCAATACGTCAACAAACGCTGGGCCAATCTCGCCGGTGTGGTGGTGGTGGGTGTGACCTTGTTGTTGGGTTTGCTGAAGATATTGCAGGTGACGGGGCTCACCCTATGATGGCGGAATGAATTCCGCCCTACGAGGTGCCGCGTTAATACGCGGCGACGGTACCATCCTTGCGCATCTCGGTGGCGCCGATATAAACACCGTCGCGCCGCTGTATGGCCTGGTAACCACCAAACATAACCCCATTGTCGATCATCTTGAT
>Ga0209988_10003694_pt1 | contig 10117 bp, 10 predicted proteins | sample N075metaG_FD_183115 | JGI IMG/M metagenome (GOLD analysis project Ga0209988, IMG submission 183115) | Deep subsurface microbial communities from Kermadec Trench to uncover new lineages of life (NeLLi) - N075 metaG (SPAdes) (version 2) | ecosystem: Environmental > Aquatic > Marine > Ocean trench... | reverse complement strand
CTTGCGCTTCATCTTCTTTCCTCCTTTCTCATTCTCTCAGAGCACTTCCCTTTGGGAAATACTCAACCTGCGCTTGGTACAGTTTTTGGGGTTTGGGTCACTTCGGCGATATGTTCAGGGGGCATCTGGCTGGCAACACGGTCTCGACTCTCGGCAGCACTTTCCTATCCACCGTTTGCAGCCGCAAGCTTGTACCACATGTGTGCTTGGATATAGTCTTTGGGTACTGCTTCGCCGACATTATATGTGAGACCAAGGACAAACTGGGCAGAAGGGTGCCCCTGCTCAGCCGCCGCTCTGAACCACCGGACGGCTTCGCTGAAGTCCTGAGGTACTCCTTCTCCCCGGTTATAACTGTGACCAAGGAAGTGCTGGGCATTCGCATTTCCCTGCTCGGCCGCTACCCGAAACCATCGGGCAGCTTCCTTGTAATCCTGGGGCACACCTTCTCCCTTGCTATTCATCAAACCAAGGTCAAATTGGGCATCCGCATCTCCCTGCTCAGCCCTTTCTCGTAGGGATAGCCCCAATTGGTCGAGTTGACAAGAAGGTAGAACGAGCATTCCCAATATCAAGAGTAGAATCATTCTGGCTGGCATAAGACACCTCACTATGGAGAGGTTGGAGCATTGCTTTTGCAACCATGATAAGCCAACACCACACACTTTGGAAGTCAGAAAGTGGTCATGGTGACCTCCTGCTTGGTGGGTATCGAGCCGTAGCTATGATGGCTTCTTTGGATTTCGAGAGAAATACTCAAACAAAGGATAGGTCGCAACGCCTCTGAGTGCTTCCCACGAAGGCTTGCCGTTTAGAATCGACACTTCGTCCCAGAACAGTGGAAATAGCGTCAACAGAATCGTCAGGGCATCCGGCAGCAAAAACGGCGTCGCTCCTGGATAGAATGTGGGCACTGTGTTGTTGAGCTTGAAATAGTAACGCGACGTGCTCACGGTACCGTGGATAACCTCAGAACAACAGCCGTAGAAATAATCATACAATTCTTGGCTGTCAGCTTTCTTGGACAACTCCCTGATATTATTCCCTCCACCTGCCCAATAATACTTGTTGAAGTCGGCTTTATACTTCGCCTTGAAACTCTGATAGTTATTCTCAATCTGTGCTTCTTGTGCTGACCAGCAAGCTTTAAGCTCGGAGAACTCGTCGCCGAGACTCAAGACCCTATCGAGTGTCCGCTTCTTGCTGGCGGCGTCGTATTCCACCCACCTCTCGGCTGTTCCCACGTTCGTCAGTATAAATTTTAACGTTACAAGTTGCTCTACAAGGTTTCGGCTTTGCATTACAGAATCTACTGCGTAGCCATTTCTGCATAAGTGGACGCCTGCGGCGAAGGTGGTATGTGCTCTGGTGAGAAAGAGCACAAGTACAGTGCTCTCAGGCGAATTCAGTTTTGGAAGAACACTGGCGTTAATTTGGGACTTTGAAAAAGCGGTGAGCCTATCGGCTGACTCAAAGTGTGCCTTGTGGTCTTTGGTGAACATGGTGACAGTCTAACAGCTCATCACGCACAATCGGCTTACCCTGGGTTTTCACCGCAAATCAACGACATACCGCCCCATATGGCCCCTGAAACATTAGCTACGCATTAGCTGATTCTTGCCAATAAGCTGGGGGTACTACTCGTCCACAAAGGTGCTGGGTTGGAGGCTTATTGCCGTGGTGTAGAGTCAACCAAACATCAACTACCCCACTCCTTTTTTCGCACTTAATTCGCACTTGTGGCTTCTGGATGAGAATGGTGTAACTGTGTGTATAAAATAGGGTTAGGGTGACAAAAAAAACTTAATTCGCTTTATTCGCACTTCTAATACAGTGTCACTGAAAATTAATACATCCTACCACCACCTAAATTAATAGGTCATACCTTTTTTTATGGGGTGGTTAGGCGTTTCAATCTCAAATCACTGTGTCAGTTACAAGGTGCGTATAGGGTGCAGAAAGTGCAGTATTTTGCGGGGATATGCGGGGATATGCGAGCCGTAAGTGATTCTAGTTCAATGGACGCAAGGCTTCTAACACAGCTACCAGTTCGACTTTTAGCACTCAGTTCTTCATTGCACAGGTCTTGAAAGCGAGGGTCGTCGCACATCTCGAAAGCGGGGGCCGACATAGGCACAGATCGCTCCTTCGTGTGGGCTTTTGACATCTTGATCCTGGCTCTATAGTCTCTAATTTTCTCCTCCGGCCAAAATCTGACCGGCGCTTCTGCTAGGATGGAGACCAATCGTATGAGTGGAGGAAGGTTTCAAGTACCCAACCGTTTGGCGGCTTCGATCCGTGCCGCCGGCCGAAGCCGGCGCTGGTCACGGATGACGTTCGGGGTGGTCCTCGCGGCGATGGGAGGCTGGCTACTGGCTGGAATCACCAGCAGTCCAAACGGGACCGGAGACGCTCCCGAGGCTGAGTTCCACATGGCGCGCCTGATCCACGGGGATGATGGAAGGGCCGGATTCCGTTTTTGGGGTCGGCCCTATTGGGCGATTGACTACCCGCTGGCTGAAGCAAACTTCCTTCCGGCACTCCGCGAGACGACCACTATTGACGTTGCGGATGACAGCCGGCATCTGGAGATAACGGACGACCGGATCTTCCAGTATCCTTTTCTGTTCATGCAGCAACCAGGGCGGGGTAACTGGAACCCCACCGCTCTGGAGGCCGAACGCATGCGGGAGTATTTGCTGCGCGGCGGGTTCCTGGTGGTCGACGATCTTCACGGTGAGTACGATTGGCGTGTTCTTGAATCCGGTATGCGGCGCGTTTTTCCAGAGCGTCCGATTGTTGATATTCCGGAGGACGATCCACTGCTGAACGGCTTTTTCCTGCTCGACAAGCGCACGCAGATTCCTGGTCAGCGGCACTTGCGACGCGGTTCCGGCGGACGAACGGTGGCGCAGATGCAAGGTCCGCCGAGTTTGCGGGGCATCTACGACGATCGCGGCAATCTGATGGTCGTCATCAACTTCAACATCGACATGGGCGATGGCTGGGAACATGCTGGCGATCGCCCGTATCCGGTTGGGATGAGTGCGTTGGCGTATCAATTTGGCGTGAACTACGTCATCTACGCCATGACGCACTGAAAATCGCCCTAAAGCCCTCGCCGAACCCGCCTCCGGCCCGGATTAGACGCTATCCGCCTCCAGGTTTAGGACCGATGTTTCACGAGGCTTACTGATAATCCAGGGCGTCTGAGACAGCCCCTGTTACGACACCGTTGGCAGTTCATTCGTTTCTGGCGAGGCCGGAATCATAAAGGGCGCAGTTGAATGAAACTTCACACATCGACGACCGCAATGGCCGGTCTAATTGTCTTGCTTGCCCTATCAAACTGTTCAGAGTCCAGCGATACGGCGGATAGAGGTGCAATTGATCGCACGGCAGATGAAGCGGCGATCCGTTCTCTACTGGCCGCGAACTTTGCAGCATCGAGCGCGCATGATCATGATGAGGAAGGCGTTGCGGCAACTTACTTACCCGATGGAGATGCCTGGATCGCTGGGCTGCCACGGGGCTCAGGGGCCGACGAGATCCGCCGCCTCGAGGAAGACTTCGGTGGCATGCCTGGATTCCAGAGCTACGACGGAACGATTGACAGTATTCGCTTTATCTCAACCGACTCCGCCATCGTCGAAGTAACTGGGACAACAACTCTAGATAGCGGCAGTTTCGACGAGGAGACCACCATCGTCGTGGCGCGGAGGGACGACAATTGGCGAATTGCTGCCTGGCGCGTCATGACGTTTGACGAGACACTGTTGAACATGCTGCGAGAATAGTGCAGCCGCGAAAGCCCTGGTTATAGAGGCACAACCCCTGGAGGCCCTTCCGCATTTGTTCCTTTACGGAATACCTATCTAAATACTCCTGAAAGTATTCGAGGCCAAGGAGAGGGCACGAAGATACCTTCGTGAAATGCCTCTTCGGCTGTTCTAGGGCTCCAGGTTCATCCGCCGCAGCAGGTCGTGGAAGCGAGGGTCGTCGCGGATGGGACTCTTCTGCGGGCAACCACAAGACGCCCGTAGACCGCACCCCATCGATGCGATACCATGACCTTGACATGACATCTCGGCTCCAGAGTGGCCTGCTTTTGATAAAGGCTGTCTTGATGATCGTGTTGATTTTGATCACCTTCTCGGTCCAAGCACAGAGGCCAAAACCCGTCTCTCAAACTTTTGACGTGGGTCAACCGATTCTTGCTTACATCTCTAAGGAGGGGCCCGGCTATCGGACGGGAGACCGCGCCCTGGCTGAATGGGCGTTGGAGGCTTGGAGAAAGGCCAGCGATGCAACCCTTGAGTTTGAGACCGTGGAAGAGGAGCGGGCTCTGTTGCGCCTCTATTGGGTTTCCCCCCAGGAGAGTCGTTACGGGGAAATGCGCCCAATTCTGGTGCAGGGCAGGCGGGGGGCTGCAGTCTTCGTGAGACCGGAAGTTGAGGGCTTGGGAGCTGAGATCGATGCCCTGGCTCGAGAAGACTCGCTCTTTAGGGACACCGTAGTCTACCTCACGTGCTTGCACGAGATAGGGCACGCCCTTGGGCTGAAGCACAGCGCCAACTTCGAGGACATCATGTTCTTCTTCGGCTATGGCGGGGACATCCTGAATTACTTTCTGAGGTACCGCCAGAAGCTTCAGAGGCGTGAAGACATTTCGCGGCACTGGGGCCTTTCGGAAGTGGACATTCGGCACCTCCGTCGCCTCTACCCTCCGTCTGACTTTGCCACCTCGAAAGAGACGGAGACCCTTCGAGACTGATAAACCAAATCTCTGGGGCCAGTACGATATATCTCGTCAGCTGCTCACGGCCCCAAGTTCATCCGCAGCAGCAGGTCGTTGAAGCGCTTAACGCCTCCAGTAAAAGCCACTTGGCCGTATTACGCCCTTACCGGAAGGTGAGATTGAAGGGCCCACTGGTGGTCCATTGGACGGTAAGCCGACTATACGGCCACTGGGGGAAAACGTAAGCACTCCGGCGTCTTTGGCGACTGAATTGCGACACCTCCTGGAGGATGGTTACGATATTCGAACAGTACAGGATCTCTTGGGACACAAGGATGTTAGAACAACAATGGTTTACACCCACGTCTTGAACCGGGGACCAAGGGGCGTTCGGAGCTCCATGGACAAAATGCCAGACGGGTAATATGCGGGTCAGTATAAGCGTTTTACTTCGAGCGGCATGTTCAGCGGAACTCGTTGCCAGTAAAGCTAATGACGCAGTGTCTTCTGCCGATTTTTGCTTGTGTCTTATACGGACAACTGGAATGGTATACTGATCAGCATATTCGTGGAGCAACTATATGCGTGTGAAAACCAATCGACTCGCGAAATCAACAAAGTGGCTCACCTGAGCAGGAGGTAGAGACGTGTCGGGGGAAAAAGGTTTGTCGCGCATTGCGGGTTTTCCTGTTCGATTTCTGATGCGCAGCTACCGTCATTTGGCTACGGTGCGCACGGAGAAGCGTCTGCCGGCAGGTCCAGACACGATTGACCTGCTGCTGTACGCAAGCCTCAACCTTGTTCCAATCGTGGCCCTCTTCTTTGTCCCCTTTAGCTGGCAGGGCATAGTCGCGCTGCTGGGAATGAACATTGTTGGCATCATCGGTTCGGAAGTAGCCGATCACCGATACTTTTCTCACCGTCCCTTTAAGACCAGTCGCTGGGGAGAATACTTCCTCGCGTTCTGTTCAGGGATAGTCTTTCAGGATTCGCTGTTTCATTGGGCTACTGATCACAAGGCTCATCATCGCTTCAGCGACAATCAGGACGAGTACGCCGACAGGGATCCTCACAACTCAACGAAGGGGTTTTTCCACAGTTTTTGCGGTTGGTTGTTGATGCGAAGTCCTCATCGGGACGACCTCAATGCGAAGAGACAGCGAGGTCGCGGTCTGTATGAGGATCGATTGTTGAACATGCTTCAGTTCTTGCCATTTCTTTGGTTGTGTTTGTTCGGCATCTTAACCGGGCTCTATTTCTTTGGCGGCTGGACTGCCATCGTATATGGCATCGTAGGACTCATCGTTCTTCCTTCGCTTGATATGTTTCTGGTCAACAGTGTAGGGCACGGTCACGGTCCAGGCTGGCTGCATACCAGGGATTACGACAACGGTGATCGCTCCACTAACGTGGCCTTGCTTGGCTTCATTGGTAGCGGGGTCGGGTGGCACAACAACCACCACGCCTTTCCTTGGTCCGCGCGTTCCGGCCTTGAAAGGTGGCAGTTGGACAAGGCTTGGTTGATCATCCGTTGCATGGAGTACTGCGGCATTGTCCGGGACGTCAGACAGCCGACGGAAGAACAAAAACGACTCAAGAAGGACAAGGCAATGGCAAAAACCACAGGAACCGAGCGTTCCGAAGCATGACAGCGACATATTCGTCGATCATGTCTCCCGCTTGAATCGGTTAAGGACGATCGTATCTTTTGTACTCGCTGATGTTCTCCATCATCCAGATGTTGCCGGCTAGCTCAGCCATAGAGAAGACAATCTTGTCAACCGCCCTTTCGCCCACTTGGACGTATAACGCCCTACTCGTAGAATTGCCGCAAAATCGGCTCGAAATGCCCTGGCTGTGTCCCAAACTGTGCCCGCGGCAATCCAAGCGTAACTAACTCCAACCAAGAAGGGGAGGACATTAGAGAGCAGGAGTCAATTCCGGAGATCTCCATCGAAGTGCATCGAGTCTTTGCCGCAGATGTTTTCGAATGCCCCCGCTGCTCGGGGCGAATGAGGATTGTTCATCCCCCGCAGGCGATCCGGGCAATCCTGAATTGCCTGGTGCCGAAGCGTCCTTCCGAAGCTGGTGAAAATGTGCGTCTCAGGTGCCGCAGAAGGTTCGGTAGCACCCTCGCCCTTCCGGTGCAGGTTCGGCAAAGGCGGCAAACTCCGGCTGATCGTCAAAAGGGCGCGAGAGGATTTTCAGCAAGGTCTCGAAAGGCGCGTAATCGTCGCGCTCCACAGCAGCACTCAAGGCTTCCTCAACTCGATGATTGCGCGGGATGAATGCGGGATTAGCACACCGCATCGCCTGCGCACGCACCAACGGTGTCACCGCCTCGCGCGCAAGTCGCGCCCTCCAGTGTCCACTCCAGAGATCGAAGGCCGACGGATCGTCAAACAGGGCGCGCAGCGGTTCCTCCCGGCCCAGGGCCGCAGCGGCGAGGTAACGGAAAGCCAGCGTGTAGTCGACTTTCTTGCCTTCCATCGCGGTGAGAAACCCCGTGGCGAGGTTGAGATCGGCCTCTTCCTCACTGACCAGTCCGAGCTTCGCGCGCATGCCTTTGAGCCAATGGCGTTCGTAGTGTTCTGGAAAGGCATTGACCACCTCAGTGGCTCGTGAGAGAGAGCGGTTTCGATCGGCATCGATCAGTGACAGCAGCGTCTCCGCGAACCGCGCCAGGTTCCAATGCGCGATCCTTGGCTGATTGGCGTAGGCATAGCGGCCCTGAGTATCTATGGAGCTGAAAACTGTGGCCGGATCATAATGATCCATGAAGGCGCATGGGCCGTAGTCGAAGGTCTCACCGGAGATGGCCATATTATCGGTGTTCATCACGCCATGGATGAATCCCACATGCATCCAGGAGGCAATGAGCGTCGCTTGTTTGTCGCGCACGCGCTCGAGCAATCCGAGGTAGGGGTTCGCGTCGGCCTTCAGGTCCGCGTAATGGCGATCGATGACGTAATCGGCGAGGCGACGCACTTTGGCCTGCTCACCGCGGGCCGCGAAAAATTGGAAGGTGCCCACCCGGATGTGGCTGGCAGCAACGCGCGTCAAAATCGCGCCCGGCAGCGCGCTCTCGCGAAAGACGGGCTCGCCCGTGAGGGCCGCGGCAAGCGTACGGGTCGTCGGAATGCCAAGCGCGTGCATCGCTTCGCCGATCAAGTATTCACGCAACACGGGCCCAAGTGCTGCCCGGCCGTCGCCGGCACGTGAGAAGGGAGTGGGACCCGAGCCTTTGAGCTGAATGTCACGACGACGTCCGTTGCGGTCGATCACCTCCCCCAGAAGCAGCGCCCGCCCGTCGCCAAGTTGCGGCACGAAGCCCCCGAACTGGTGGCCAGCGTACGTTTGGGCCAGCGGCGCCGCTCCCTCGGGTATCTCATTGCCTGCAAAGATCCTCGCGCCTTCCTCGGAATCGAGAGCATCGGCATCGAGCCCCAATTCTTGAGCCAACTCACGGTTGAACTTAGCCAGACTAGGCCGCGCGACTTGCGCCGCTTTCCAGGTCACGTAGAAGCCCTCGAGTTCGCGCGCATACGTATTATCGAAAACGAATCCCGCGGCGGCAGAGTTGTTAGCGAGGTGCGTCTTAGTGTGACTTCCTGGGTCAGGTAGCATTAGTGATTCCTCAGCCATCATTCTGCTGGATATCGAGAGTAATATCTACACTGCCTGACGATTGTGCTTGGTTTCAATCAACTTCCCGTGTTTATTTTAGAATGTTCGCGGGGCGCGGTTTCCGGGCGATGGTGAGTTTCGGGATCAAGACTCGCTACACATCTCACAACCGCAGGTGCACGGCGGTTACTCTCTTCCGCACGGTCGAACCAGGCCAGCCGAGGTGATTTCAGTTGCTTTCCTGGAGGAGATATCTTCGTTTTCAGAGTTCAGGACACGAATCGACGATCTACTTGTCCGTAAAACGCCCTTACTGGAAACTGACCAACTACCGAAGGTTCAGGTTTGGTGCAAAGTGGTGCATATTGATGTATAATTAGAGTTTATGGCAACCATGGAAAAACCCACTCGTCAGAGTATCTCACTACCCTCTCGCCTAGCCAAGCGGGTCAAGGCTTTAGCCAAGCACCAGAAGACCAGCGCGAACCGAGTTCTCGTTGAGCTCATCGAGACTGGGCTGGAGGCGAAGAAAGCTGAGAAACACCGGTTCTTTAAACTGGCAGACCAGTTGAGTACTTCGACCGATAGAGCAGAGCAGCGGCGCATCAAGGAGGAGCTGGCACGCATGACGTTTGGGGAGTAGATGCCGAAAATTCAATGGAAGAATCTCCCGCCTGCCCTCCGGGATCATCTCTTCGATCGACTTCGCGAGCGAAAAGTCACAGTCGAGAACCTCTATCAGTTGAAACTTTGGCGCGAAACCGAGCCCGAGGCTCCAGAAGGACTTTGGTACAAGGAATTTGGATCGTTCAAGGTCTGTGGGGAAGGGAGATATCCGAAGACCTTTCTCCTGCGCGGCCAGCCCGCCAAGGGGGTGAAGCTCTGAAGTACTCCCATTAATGCTTGGAAGACCTCCCGCGACCTCACGACTATATGACCCTCTACTCACCTCCGGATGCAAGGGGACCTAGTCTTCAGGCCAGCGGTAAGGAGGCCGCTGACCATGAAGAGAAAAAACAAAAGGAGTTCCAAGAAGGTTTCCAGGACCAAAACCAGGCTTCAGCTTCCCGATCTCGATCAAGCCAAGGCAACCGTGCTCAACAGTCTGGGATCACCGGAGTCGCAACGCGGGTATCAACATGCCATCGACGAGTTCATTGGTTGGTATTGCTCTGAACCGCGCCTCTCCTTCAACAAGAGCGTGGTAACCCGCTACCGAATCCACCTCGAGGCTCGCCAACTGGCACCAGGAACCATCAACGTCAGACTCGCAGCGGTGCGCCGTCTCGCTTACGAGGCGGCCGACTTTGGGCTTTTGAGCCCGGAACTCGCAGCGGGCATACGCCGGGTCAAGGGAACGAAAAAATTGGGCGTTCGCCTTGGCAACTGGCTGACGGCTGAAGAGGCTCGCACCCTGTGGCAACTTCCTAATACCGAGACTCTCAAAGGCAAGCGCGACCGAGCAATCCTGGCAACCCTCTTAGGTTGTGGACTTCGTCGCCGTGAGCTTGCTGAGTTGACCTTCTATCACCTCCAACGTCGTGAAGATCGCTGGGTTATCATCGACCTAGTTGGCAAAGGGGGTCATGTTCGGACAGTCCCGGTTCCAGACTGGGTCAAACGAGCCATCGACATCTGGCTCACCGCAGCCGGAATTGCGAGCGGTCGACTCTTTCGGTGCGTTTGTAGAGCGGGAACCGCCTGGGGCAACGGCATGACGGAGAAGGTTGTCTGGCATGTCGTCAAAAACTA
>Ga0209988_10003693_pt1 | contig 10117 bp, 9 predicted proteins | sample N075metaG_FD_183115 | JGI IMG/M metagenome (GOLD analysis project Ga0209988, IMG submission 183115) | Deep subsurface microbial communities from Kermadec Trench to uncover new lineages of life (NeLLi) - N075 metaG (SPAdes) (version 2) | ecosystem: Environmental > Aquatic > Marine > Ocean trench... | reverse complement strand
GACTTTCTCCACCTGAATGCCGTAGTGCTCAAAGAGTTCCAGTTGCAGATGCCGTGCACTTATTCCCGAGGCGGACACATCGATGCTGAGTTTACTCGGATCCAGGCGGATACCGTCATCGACCAGCTCTTCCGGCAACATATCTGCCAGGGTAAGCACTCGAAATACGCCGGTTTTATCAATGCCTGCCCGCAACCTCGCGGCGATGTCGATACAGCGCGAGAGTTGGCGGAAGCCCTCCATACTCATTTGCTTACGCGCCACGTCAAGACTCGCGATCATGGCGTACTGGGGGCTGGTGGAGGTATGCATATTGAGGTCTTCCCGAAAGCGATGCTCATCGAAATCGGGATCGGCCACGTGGATCATGCTGGCCTGGGAGAAGGCGGACAACATTTTGTGCGTACTTTGGGTCACATAATCGGCACCGCACTCCAGCGCATTGGGACGCAGGTCCGGGTGAAACCGGCCGTGGGCATACCAGGCTTCGTCGATGAGCACTTTAATCCCGCTTTGGTGCGCGTAGTCGATAATAGGCGCCAGGTCATAGTAAAACCCATCGTAGGTGCACGACGTCAGCACCAACAGACCCGCGTCGGGATTGTCATCGATTGCCTGGTAAATGTGTGCTTTGCGCACCGGCCCGTAGAAACCGTATTCCGCCTTGAGCGAGGCATGCAGGTACACCGGCTCAACTCCAAATAAGATAACCGCGTGGTGAATGGACTTATGACAGGCCCGATCGACAATCATTTTTCCGCCGGCGCCCAACATGTGCTGAATGATGACCTTGTTGGCGGTAGAGGTGCCATTGGTGACAAAAAACGTGTGGCTGGCGCCGAAAGCATCCGCCGCGAGGTCTTGCGCCTCCTGGATGACGCTGTGAGGTTCCAGCAGGGAATCGAGCACCTGAACAGACACCGACAAATCGGTGTTGAATATATGCTCACCCATCATCTGGTGAAAATCTGCTACCCAGGGGCTGTCGCGAAGGCTGTCGCCGCCTGAGTGGCCGGGGGTGTGCCAGGCGTCCTTAGCACTGTAGACGTAATCGCGCAGGGTATCGGCAAAGGGAGTGGTGGCTCTATGTTGGATGGCCGTTTGAATCTGCCTGAACAGGTGGTTCATATTTTCATCGTTGCGATCGAGCAACTCTACCGCAAGATCGGGCAGCTCTACCCCATGCTCAACCGCCATAAAAATATCCAATTCCGCCCGACAGGCCTTTAATTTCGATACTAGATCGGCGGCGTCGGCAATGGTCACAGCATCAATGACGACCGCCTGCAATAAACCGTCCTTGGCGGCCAGCTGCAGCGCCTCCCGCGCGGAGCTTGCGGGAACAAAGCAATACTCGCAGCTCTTACTCGCCACCGTGTCACTGTGGCTACACTCATCGAGTGCACTGACCCAGTGCTCACGCAGCTCATCGCTGGCGCTGACCAGGGCTATATTGGCAACTATATTCGACATTTGGCGAAACTCCGTCAACAGGCTTTTCTCACTTGGAATATCGCCATTTTATGTGCAATTTACGGCAATTTAAATGGATAATCTGACGGATTACCGTACTATATCTAGCACTTTAACGGCTTTGGCCTACAAAATGATGAAATTGGACACCGTGGATCAACAATTACTGGACTTGCTGCGATCGAATGCTCGCGCCAGCACCAGCGCCCTGGCCCGCACATTGGGGGTATCGCGCAGTACCGTACAAGATAGAATCAATCGCCTGGAGCGGCGCAAGATTATAGCCGGCTACACTGTTCGCTTTGACGATACCTTTAGTGAGCGCCAGCTTAACGCCCATGTCATGATTCAGGTGAATCCCAAAGCGAGCCACAAAATTGTCGCCGCGCTGGCTCGCATGGCCGCCGTCATGACCGTACACACCGTGAGCGGTATTTACGATCTGGTGACCACGGTCCAAACGGTTAGCCCCCGGGAGATGGACGGCGTACTGGATGAGATAGGCGCATTGACCGGGGTGGAAAAAACGACCACCTCGATTGTGCTAGCAACTAGGTTCCAACGCTAGCGGAGGCGGTTTTTATTTCCTTGACATGAAGAGCGCCAAATAAAAATACATTGGCCAGGTGCCGCCCCAGCGAGCCCCCCGCCGCTGCGCAGAGCTTGTAATACACGGCAACTTCAATCAAGTGGATAATCACCAGACCGACCAGGATCCAATAGGAAATTTGACCGATATTACTGTCCTGCATAGTCGTTGCCAGAAGGCCCAGTACGGCATAAAAAACAAGCAGGCTAATTTTTGGTACTGACATAATCGTTCTCCGTGTGTGTTCAGTGCTGGTACGCTTCAGGATCCAAGCGGCGCATTTCTGCCTCTATCCATCGCTCGATCTCCTCCATCAGTTCCCCCGGCTCGCGCCCCTCGGCGGAAATGGGTTGCCCGATGGATACATCAATGATGCCGGGACGCAGGACAAATGATCGACGGGGCCAACAGCGCCCGGAAGCAACAGCAATAGGAATAATATAGGCGTCGGTGGCGACGGCCAGCCGGGAAGCCCCAGCCTTGTAGACGCCTTTTTTACCGCGTTCAATTCGAGTGCCCTCGGGAAACATGATGATCCACTTGCCATCATCCATTAAAACCTTACCCTGCTCGGCCACCTTATTCCAGGCCTGCGCCCGCTGACTGCGGTCGATATGAATCATATCGAGTCGTCCCATGCACCAGCCAAAAATAGGAATCCGCAACAGTTCTTTTTTAAACACATAGGCCAGTGGATGCGATGTCATGCTGGGAAAGTAAAAGGTCTCCCAGGTTGATTGGTGCTTAGGACATAGGATGATCCTGCGCATATCATCCGCCGCGGGCAGGTTTTCCTCCCCGTGTATACGATATTTAACACCACCTACCAGTCGGGCGGCGATAATAATACCGCGCAGGTAGGGCGCCGCGAACCACCACCACAGCGTGTCACTGCGTAGAAACAAGGAACCAAGCACCAAAGCCAGGCCATTGGGAATTACCGACACGGCCATCCATGAAAAGACGAGTATGGATCGCAGTCTATTCATGCGGCTTTCTCTATCTGTACCTTACCTTCAACGCTCTGTAGAAACTCGCCGATATTTTCGAAAGCTGCGTCCGCTTCGGGCAATTGCGGAGTAAACATCTGCCACACATGCACCATGAATGGCCAATGCTGCATCAGCACGGGTGAGCCCGCTGCTTGAGCCTTGGCAACATAACGCCGGGTGTCATCGAACAACATCTCGGCTTCACTGACCTGCAGCAAAACCGGCGGCAGGCCGGACAAATCGCCGCGCAGCGGAGAAACAATGGGGTCGGCGGGTCGAATACGCGACATAAACCATGAACTCCACCACATTAACACTTTTGGCACACGGGCCAGCTTGCCAAACTGCGGCCCCAGCATGGGATCGCTGGCGATGTTGGAGCGCAAACTGGGGGCGGTGAGGGTCGCGTCCACTGCCGGCGAAAGCGCCACCGCCGCGTTCGGCGCACGCAAATTTTGATCCCGCACCCAGGCGATTAACGACAAGGTCAGATTGCCGCCGGCGGAATCACCTGCCACTACCAGGAATTCGCTATCCGCACTGCCCTCGGGGCCGTTTTGTAAAATCCAGCGATAGGCTTCCCGGCAGTCCTGGATACCATCCATGCGGCTATTTTCCGGCATCAGGCGGTAATCAAGTGAGAATACTGCGGCATTGGCAACCTGGGAGAGTTTGTCTGTGATGGCGCGGTGACTTTTGGGGCTGCCTGCAATCCAGGCACCGCCGTGAATATACAACAAACGCCTGTTCGAATTTATCCCCGGCGCCAACACCCATTCGCCGCGCAATGAGCCTTCATGGACAGGACGAAATTCGCTGACAAAGTCCTTGTCGTCACTGGCGGCGTCGAGGTAATCGCGCAGCGCATAGAGTCGGCTCTTGCGCGTACCCCCCGCCATCGCCGAGGCCATTTCCTGTAAGGAGGCGACAACCTCGTGGTGGCCCTCGCTGGGTTGGCCTTCCGACTGCGGTAGAACATTGCTGTCCAGATACGCCATATTTTCGCCACGCAGATAGCGCAGACTAAAGGCAACGAACGCCAGAACGAGTAAAATAAACCAGGCCATTGAGGAAACTCCAAAAGGTTTTGCAGTGCATTAAACCAGAATGTAGCGCCCGGTGAAAACCCCCGGGACTGTACTGGCTGTCAATTCAGGGTAGAATTGGCCTCGAACCGTCAAAATACAAAAGTCTAGCAACGATGCCCTATTCAATCCTCAGGCCCATTTTACTGGTAGCGACGATTCTCCTAGCTGTTGCTCCCCGAGTGGCCGCCGGGGATATCCGTCATACATTTCATCACCAGAACCGATCACTTGAACTGCTCGTCAGCGACGAGTACAGAGAGCCCATGCAGAGAAATCTGGTGATCTGGGCCGATTATATTTCTCAGGCCCTGCTGCAAGTGTACGGCCGCTGGCCCAGAGAGAACTGGCAGATCCGGGTATCACCGGTGTCCGCCGGCAGCACCGACCCCATACCCTGGGCGCAGGTTCACAGAGGCGCAACCGACACGGTTGAGTTCTATACGTCACTCACGGCCTCGGCAGATGAGTTGAACAACGCCTGGACAAGCTATCATGAAATTTCCCATCTACTCATTCCCTACCGGGGCTGGGGCGATATGTGGTTCAGCGAGGGACTGGCAACCTACTACCAGAATGTACTTCAGGCCCGGGTGGGCCGGCTTAATGAGCAGGAAATGTGGCAGCACATTTATGAGGGCTTTCGGCGCGGTCAGGCCCAGTCAGAATTTGACGACGTAGACTTGCATACCATGAGCGCGGAGTTGCGACAAAAAGGCGGCTATATGCGCGTGTACTGGAGTGGTGCCTGGTATTTTTTAACGGCAGACCTGCGGTTGCGACAACAATCAGGCGGCAAGCGCACCCTGGACAGTGCACTGGAAAAACTCAACCAGTGCTGCGCCGATCAGAAAATGTCGGTGCTGGAAATGGTCCGAAAACTCGACGAGCTCAACAAACTTCTGTTGTTCCATCCGCTTTATCTGGAAATGGTATCCTCCACCCACACCCCTTCCTTTGAACCCCTGTTTGCCAGCATGGGGATCTCGATTATTAATGACGCGGTACAACTGCAGACGGTGGGACCCGGCGCCAAATTACGCTCGGAGATTGCCGCCCGTAAAAGCCTGTAATTGCTTCGTAGTAGCGGTATACTTATTCGTTTGGTTAGCTGAAAGTAAACTTCAGGGCTTATGCAAACTTCAATTTACTGCGCGAACCTACCCCGCTATCCCGTGCCAGGCCGGTGAAAAAAATCATCACTAAAGCCGATATTCGCGCTCACCTGGAACGGGAAACCGAACACTTTCTCGACGCCGGGGGTCAGGTGGAAAAAATACCCCGGGGCCTCAGCGGCCGCGACGCCCGGGAATCCATGATGCTGCCCTCGCGCAGCCTGTTCATTGAGCCCAGCATCGCCCGCACACCGATCCCCGAAGTCATAGCAGCGATAGAGGCTCGGCGCAAGGCATTGATCAAGCGCACCCAAGCTCCCAAGCGAAGCCGACTGCCGCGACGGCGACGCAAGATGCTCTATGATGATTTCGGCGAACCCCTGCGGCGGATTTGGATAGACGACTAGCACCGTATAACACATAAAAAAGGGGCCGAAGCCCCGTGTTATACCCCTGCTAATTACCCCAGTCGGCGACGAACACCACCCAACAGGCCCCCCAGGCCCAGGAAGGCAGCACCGACCAGACCAATAATAAACAGTGGGCTTGCCGTAGTGGGCATTTCTATCACTTCCTCTTCGATGATAATGCTATCGATCTCGTCGGGACCATCTTCATCTTCGACGATGAGGGCGAATCTATCTTCAGGAATATAGACGTTCAATTCCTGACCACGCATTAAATCACTGGCTCGATACTGCCGTCCGCCGATTTCAGCGCGCCAGCTGTTATCCAGAACAACACTGCGGCTGTCGCCTTTGCCACCATCGGTGTGTATTGTACGAAATGTCATGCGGTTACCGCGCACGCGGACAACCTCGATACCTACCTTGGCATACATCTTGCCGTTTTTTTCATAAACCGCCACGCAGGATTTGCCCACATCCGGGTTTGCCGCCAACACCTCGGCCGACCAGTTCAGGTCTGCGCAGGTGGGCGCAGCATCCCCTGCCGTCTCTGCAGTGCTGTCGTCGTCCTGGGCCAGTACCTGACCCATTGATAAAGACAGGGCAATTCCCATACCTATTACGAGCTTCTTATTCATGTCAATTCCTCCTTAATGTTGAATGACATTGGTGATGTCGAGGGACGCTGTCACGATAAATCGCTGGGGCGCATGTCCGACAAAATAAAAGGGATAACAAGTGACCAGAGTAACGGTTTGCTGCTGCGTATCACGCAGTAGAGTGGTGTCACTGGCCTCCACCACCTGGGTGGTGTCAACCGTAAATTGTTTGGGGCCTTCAAGGGTCTGCAACAGCATTTTGTCACCGGGGCGGACATCTTTTAGCACCCGGAAATACCCATCGCGATGGCCCGCGATGCCAATATTTCCACCTTCGTGTGGATAGGACATACCTCGGATCACGCCTGAGCCCCGATCCATTAGCAATTCGGAATCCGTGGGATAAATGGGGACTTCCAACCCGACGGCGGGAATAGCCAGAATGCCCAATAAGGATGGTAGGTCGGTACTGAGACTGGACTGGTAATCGGCAATGCGTCCGGGTGCCCACAAGGCGGTATCGGGCGGAGCCACCTCGGGCAGCGTGTTAGGAGTGATGGTCTCCGCGTCGGTCGGCGGGATCACAAGTGCTTGTTGTTGGGAAAATGCCGCGATATCACTTCTGCGCTGGACTTCCCCCTGGGCAAGCTGCACTGCGAAGAAGCACGCCAGCAATACGCCCACCGTATAGCAAAACAGCTCTGTTCTTCGTAAAGTTGACGCTAGAAGTTTATCCGGCATGAATAGTTAACTATTCCCTGTTTTCGATCAGTTTCGAGGCCAGCGCGTGAACAATCAATTTATATTCTAGTTGTTTTTCAATAAGATGCTAGATTATTTCCAATTCGCGCATTGACTCACAATTAATGTAACCCTACGGAGCCCTGAGGCGGCTTCGTTGACTCATATTACAGGTTACCCAAACTTGAGGGCTGTAATATGGGCAAACATGAGCGCCAGGCTTACCTGAAGGCCATTCGATCCCGTTACTCTCGGGCCGGCAAGAAGGCCAAAGTCACCATTCTCGATGAGTTCTGTGCTGTCTGCGGCTATCATCGCAAATACGCCATTCGGCTGCTAAACAAGCGTGGCAAGCCAAAAACTAAACGACGAGTTGGACGGAAGCCCACCTATGCCTCTGCGGAGTTCATGACCGCCTTGAAGCGAATCTGGTTTGCCAGTGACCAGATGTGCTCGAAGAAGCTCAAAGCGGCTCTACCGCTGTGGTTACCGTTTTATGAGACACGCTACAAGGCATTGTCACAGGAAACACAAAATCAACTATTGGCGGTCAGTGCCGCGACCATTGATCGCCTGTTGAAGCGCGTGAGGGCTGCCCACGGACGCAAGGGAATGGGGGGCACTAGGCCCGGGAGTTTACTCAAGAACCAGATTCCCATTCGCACCGACTTCTGGGATGTCTCCCAGCCGGGGTTTGTGGAAGCCGATACAGTCGCCCATTGTGGCAACAGCCTGGCTGGAGATTTCGTATGGTCACTGACGATGACGGATATCCTGACTACCTGGACCGAGAACCGGGCCACATGGAACAGAAAAACTGGTCACATGTACGTCAGCTGTTCGGATATGATCGCTTTGATGATCATTGCCTGGTGGCGATGATGAACAACCTGTATGCCAACGAATGGTCGCTGTACCAAAACCATTTCTGCCCCAGCATGAAGCTAGTCTCAAAACAGCGGATCAACTCGAAATATTACAAAAAGTACGATCCCCCCCAAACACCTTATTACCGGGTCATGGTCTCAGCGCACGTGAGCGTGGAAGAAAAGGAGAAATTGAAGATTCGCCACCGCCGCCTGAATCCCTTTATACTCAAGCAGACTATCGAGAAGAAACTTCGCGTGATATTCCGGCACGTGAAAGTAACCTCTAATGTGAGGCAACGTATATGATCCTCAACTCGCTAGGGTTACCTTTTTCAATGAGTCAACGCGAGCAGCGCTTTTAGCGGTTCAGCCGAAGGCGATCATTGACCGTTTTGTTATGTGCAGCGATATACTTCTACACCCCTTTTAATATTGCGAGCTTGGCGCTGCTTTCGATCTAACCGTTGTGCGATCTGCCGAAGACTGTTGCCACGTTTTCGTTCAAGCATGATGTAAGCCCGCTCTTCCGGGCTCAGATGATGATAGGTAGTCATTTGACTCATATTGCCTCATGCTGTTGCTCTTGCAAGTTGAGTCTAAGCAGAGCCCTTTTTAATCCAGCTAACCGCTCGGCTCCTTTGATATCACTTACGCTACCACTTCCGAATCTGGGGACAGTTTACTTAATACCTAGTACCGACCATGCGAAAGATGAAATTGGCTTGAGTTAGGTAAACTGGCCCATGAATTGGGCTGACACGACTGGAGCCAGTTAGACAGTCCGCGAATTCCGGCATTTTAGCAACGCAAGCAATAATGTCTGTAACCATCTACACTTGTGCACGCCATGCGCCATTATACGACAACGGAACGTTTTCTATCGCTATTCACTACGCTGCGCCCGGAAGAAGGCTCCGGCGCAGTGCGTCTGAGCTTACAGGCTTTTTTAATCCTGTTCGCCTATTACCTGCTCAAGGTGATTCGTGAACCCATGATTCTTGCCGACGGCTCGGCTGAGCTGAAAGCGTACACCACCGCCATACAGGCGGGTGTGTTGATGCTGATCGTGCCGATATTCGCCAAATTGTACAGCGGCGTTAGCAACCTTGACGGCAAGCATCACCTGATGCGCCGCATACTCCTGTTTTTCATCATCAATCTGTTTGCGCTGGGCCTTTTCTACCGCCTGGGCTGGCACATCGGCATCACCTTCTACGTGTGGCTGGGCATTTTCTCAGTGATGGTACTGGCCCTGTTCTGGTCCTTTGCGGCGGACTTGTACAACTTGAAATCGGGGCAGCGCATCTTCCCGCTTATAGCCGCCGCCGGTGCGCTGGGCGCCTATCTCGGCGCCAAGATGGCTGGCTGGCTAGATCCGCTGGTAGGCCACGATGGCGTGATGTATACCTCCGCTTGCCTGTTGCTAGTGCCCTGGTGGATGAGCAAGCGGGTGGAAAAGACGATTCCCGCCGGCTCCGAGAGTTATATTGATGATCATCAGGAGGAGCCCTCCGCGTCAGCGCTGGAGGGTTTCCGGGTGGTCTTGCGCAGTCCCTACCTGATATTGATCGCCGTATTCGTCATTACTCTCAACCTGATCAACACCAATGGCGAATATATCCTGGCCCGCTTCATCACCGAACAGGCCAGCATGTTGGCAAGCAGCGGCCAGCTCGTGGGCAGCCAGGACGATTTCATCACCGCCTTTTATTCAAGCTACCTGGCCTGGTTTACCTTGATCAGCTTCCTCATCCAGTTGTTCCTGGTGTCGCGCATTTTCGATCGAATTGGGGTGAGAGGTGCGCTACTGGTGTTGCCGGTGGTGATGGTAGCCAGTTACAGCTTGATCTTGCTGTTTCCTGTGTTGGCCCTGGTACGGGCCAGCATGATTGTCGAAAACAGCATCAATTACTCCCTGCAGAACACCACCCGGCACGCCCTGTTTCTGCCGGTCAATCGAGAAGAAAAATATATCGGCAAGCATGTGATAGACACCTTTTTCTTTCGCATTGGCGACCTATTATCTGCGGCGGCGGTCTTCGTAGGCAGCGCAATGCTTGGGGTCGGCATTCTCGGTTTTGTCGGTACCAACATCGTACTGGCTGTGGTCTTGTTCGGGCTGTCGCGTGCCATCGGCCAGCGCAATGCCGGCGTGATCAAGGAGAACCTGGGCAATCTACCGCCGGTACTCGCCGCCCCCCTGCCCGATATGGATATTCCGGCGGGCGAAATCACCCGCTTCACCAT
>Ga0209988_10003692_pt1 | contig 10119 bp, 11 predicted proteins | sample N075metaG_FD_183115 | JGI IMG/M metagenome (GOLD analysis project Ga0209988, IMG submission 183115) | Deep subsurface microbial communities from Kermadec Trench to uncover new lineages of life (NeLLi) - N075 metaG (SPAdes) (version 2) | ecosystem: Environmental > Aquatic > Marine > Ocean trench... | reverse complement strand
TGTCTGTGCCCATTCGGCGCCCGAGGCCTCACCGACCACCCCAAACAGGATCTCGAAGCCGGTAAACTCTCTATCGTTGAAGGCAATCCTGGACCCCGACCACGCTAGCAGGCCCAGGTAAGGTACGTCGTCCAGGATGATATTCGGGTCCAGGAGGTCGTCAGGGGTGGCCATATTCTGGCCAGCTGCCCACCCACTCCGGTAGAGGAGCCCCTCCCTTTCGGGCAGAAGCCCCCTGGTCAACCCCCCAAGACCCGGGAGATCGTCGATATTCTCGAATATTGCCGAGTGCTTCTGCAGGTTGAAACCGTTCGTGAACGCGTTATCAGAGCCGAGGAGGAGGTCATTGCCTTGCACGAACCTCCAGGTTGGCGAGCCCAGCGAAGTCCCCTCACCTTGCGCCGAGGCCACGCCAGGACCCAATAAAAAGCCCCAGACTAGGCATAAGACTGAGACGCTGCTAAGGTAGTGGGTCATTTTTATTCTTTACCAGGCAATATTCGGTCAAGATGGTAGAACATAACCCTCCTAAGGGACAGCATCCATCTTCGTCAAAGAATCCTATATCATACTGCATGAAGCTGACAAGCCTTAATTTGTCACTGAACTCAGTGATTCCGACGGTTTGGCCTGCAAACACCACAGGTTGTTTTTCATTCATGATGACAATCTCCTAAAGGAAATTATCAGGATAGACTGTCCCATAGGGTCTGATATATTTACATTATCCGATATAAGTCCACAAAGAGTTGCGAGTTCGACAGGATGCTTGTTGTTTCAATCTTTGCTATCATCAAAGTAGACACAATAGGAGACAAATTAATGACCGTGAAACGAATCTTTCTGGTACAGGTGTTAGCGATCTTACTGCTGGCTCTTTCACCGGCTCACGCGGCCAGGCAAGACACCGTTCAGGTCATCATTCCCTGGGAAGCTGAAGGCCAGGTGTTCCAGGTGGATACCCATACCATGCTATTCCTCGGTGCCATGGAGGGCATCATGTATATTGAGTCCTCGCGTGGCGAAATGCACGAGGCCTTCGTCCAGTGCCCGATCATGCAGAAACTTGATTTAGAAACGGGTGCGACAGAAGTGACCGGTCGTTGCGAGATCAGCGCATCTCCAGTTGATGTCTTGTATGCGGAATTATCCTGCAAGGGTGAGATAGGCGATTGCAAGGGCGAGTTCACGCTGATTGATGGGGAAGGCAGATTCGCGGGCATCTCGGGTACTGGCGAACTCAGGGTTCGGTCGCCGATACAAGGTTTAATTGCCGGCCTGGGCTCCGGCGCAATATTGCGCGTCGGTTCTGGTTTGGCCATCGTCAAAGATCTGAAATATCGCATTCCGTAGATCGAAGGTTCTGCGAAGTGAGCACTCAGTTACTGGAGAAGTCCTTAATGATTAGAAAGACCATATTGATAAGCGTGACTATTTTCTTCTCGATTGTCATGGTAGGGCAATCTATCGCCGGCTCGTTGCGCTGTGGCACCCATCTCATCTCCTCTGGCCAGCGGAGCGCCCCGTACAAGCACGAGGTATTGAAGAAATGTGGCGAGCCAACATCGCGAAATGGGAACACCTGGATATACAAGCAATCCAGCTCGGTCACGCGCGTGGTTAGATTCAGCAGCGACGGCCAGGTTTCATCAATAGAGTAGGCCCAAACACGCCTGGTCACGGAGGTCCCTGGTTTTATCGCCTTATTGCGGGCACATACGCGAGGTTACTCGCGTCAACCCCAGACAATCGATGATCCTTTTAACTTTTATGCCGGGATAAGAGGAAAATAAATCGAATCTCCCCTTGGAGACAGGTTCGCTAATACGATCGCCACCCTCGCCTCTCAGGGATTACTCAACAGTGACGCCGCTGCAATGGCTTTTCATGCTGATGCGGAGGCCGAAATCAGTCATTTTATTGCAGTAACACATGACTTTGTCTGGTCGGTTGCGGTCAGTAACAGGATCGATGAAAATGGCATGACCGCTCTAATGATTGATTATAAATCACGACTATTAATAGTATTAAAAAGTATCTACTCGGGCTTAGCTCCACCGTTACCGGCCCACTGATTTCGATGATTAGCGATACGCTCGATACAGCCTATTCAAACGAGTTACTTGCCTTGTCCCAACTAGGATAAACAGCTATTTTAACCTGATGTAATAAGGGTGCGCCTTACTTCAGGCAGCTACCGTCTTGGTAGGTCGATTGACGTAATAAACACCGATGATACAAAGCAGCATTCCGACTATGGATAGCCATCCCAGGGTCTCGCCAAACAGGAAATGGGCCTCGACGACTACCAGTGGTGGTACCAGGTAAAACATGCTCGATACGCGTCCGGCCTCACCGACCCGGATGATCGCCATCAGTAATACAATTGCACCGATTGACAAACCGAACACCTGCCAGCTGAGCGCCAGGAAGAAAACCGGTGTCCAGTCGACCTGCCAGGTTTCGCCAAATAATAAGGCAAAGAGTCCTGTAGCGATTGCCGCCGCGACATATTGCATCATGGTCGCGGTGAGCAAATGAGACTGGTTGCAAAACTTCTTCTGGTAGAACACACCGACCGAAATGGCGCATAGGCTCACAACGCAAAGACCGAGATAAAACCAGTCGAGACCCCCGTCTGCGTTCAGTTCAAGACCGTATTTACCCAGTACCACGACTGCAACACCGATAAAGCCGACCAACAGCCCGGCGGCTTTTCGCAGGTTTAATGACTCGCCGATGTAGAGCGTGGCGAGCGCGGTCGTGAGTATTGGCTGGATACCAATGATAATCGCGACTATACCCGAGGGCATGCCATCCTTGATTGGCCAGAACAGGAAACCGAGATAACAGCAGTGAAATAGAACACCGGTAACCATATCGTGGCGATATTCGAGCAGGCTGCGCGGCATGCGGGCTTTGCTCAACCGCAGAAAAATTAACAGGATAGCCGCGGTAATCGTCATTCGAAGGCACAAAAACACGAATGGATCGGCGTTTGCCATGCTGTACTTGGCGGCAATAAAACCGGTGCTCCAGAGCACCACGAAAATAAGTGGGGCCGTGCGAACGAAGAAGGAATAGTTTCGCATGCAATATCCCCGGGTTCGGCTGGACGTGGATGGCGGCTGAGAATATCCGCCCGGCTCAGAGAATCTCGATTAGTTCGACCTCGAATACCAGTGTCTCAAACGGACCGATCGAATTACCCGTGCCCCGCTCGCCATAACCCAATTGATAGGGGATCACGAACTTGAACTTGCTGCCGAGGTTCATCAACTGCACCCCTTCGGTCCAGCCGGGAATAACCTGGTTCAGCCCGAAAGTCGCGGGTTCACCGCGCGAGTAAGAACTATCGAATTCGGTACCGTCGATCAGGCTGCCGCGGTAATGCACGGTAACCCTGTCGGAGGCGGCCGGCTTGGCACCATCACCGGCCGTGATCACCGAATATTGCAGGCCAGACTCGGTGACAGTAACGCCTTCGAGTGCGGCGTTGGTTTTCAGAAATGCCTCACCTTTTTCTTTTACCTCTGCATATTTCATTGAATCTTCCCGCTGTTTCATCGTGGTTAACGCCTGCTCGGCCTCGCCCAGGGTTAGTAAGGTCTGCTTATCCTCGCGTTGAGCAATCAGGCCCCGTAGCAGTATTTGATAATCGACATCGCCATATTGTTTCATCACGCGTTCGCCGATTATCATGCCCAGCCCGTAACTGAACTTGTCTTTCTCAGTGGTCAAAGTGATCTCGGAAACCTCTTTCTCGGCGTCAATTCTTGCCGTGTCATTACAGCCAGAGATGACCAGCAGTAATCCGGTAACAATGATTAATGAGCGATATGATTTCATACGGGAGCGTCCTTTATGGAAAAGGTTTTGGGGAATTCGCGAATGCGTAAAACAAAGGCGCTAGTATAACCATCTATTCATCATATTGTGGGGACAGATTAGTTAATTTACATGACTCCTCAGTTGAATTAAGTAAACTGTCCGCATAAATGAAAAACACAATTGAAAACCTGGCCAGCCTCAGTCGATTTACGCTGGCAGCGGCAATATTCTATTTCGGCTATCAGCTGTTTCAGATCAATCAAAACGTGCCCGCGATCAGCCAGTCTATTGAACGCGTATCACAGCAGGTCGAGCCCTCGTTAGTAAAAGTTCAGTTTATCCTGGAAGAAATCGCCGAAATTCGCAAACTGATACCATCATTGCTGGAACGGGTAGATAAAAGCGTTGCGGTAATGGACGCAACGCAACGACAGATACCCCAGATTATTAGCGCCACCGAGCAGGCGATAGCCGTAATCAGCGAAACCCAGCAACAGATACCACAGATCATCAGTACTACCGAAAATGTGGTAGCCGCGCTCAACGAAACCCAGCAACAGATACCGCAAATAGTGAATACGACTGAAAATGCAATAGCCGCACTCAACCTGACGCGGGACGAGTTCATGCCCTATATACCCCTGACCCTGGAAGAAGTCAGGCTGATGCGAAAAACTATGGAGAACTCGCTGGACAGGATAGAAATATTGATTGCCGATGCCAATGACAAGGCACTGAATGCCATCCTCCTGGCGGGAGACGCCGGCAAGAAAGCCAGCGAGGGCGCGGTTAGCGGATTTTTTACCGGCTTGATCAAGCTACCGTTTAAATTAATTGGCACCCTGGCGTCGCCCATCGTGAAATCAATCCATGCCGATGTCGCAAAAGAACTCACCGAAACAGATCTTGAGCTGATAGCGACTGCGGGAAAAAAAGCAGTTGAGGCTAAAAAAATTGACCGTGCCTGGAAATGGAACAATCCGAAGTCAGGTAACTCGGGTTCGCTGACTATCATTCGTAAATACGAAATTCGTGGTCATGTCTGCGTCGAAGTCGAGGTTCGCGTCAGTATCAAGGGAAAAGAGAAAATTAACGAACCGGATTATTTGTGTTTAAACAAAGACAAGAAATGGGTCGAGGCTGAAGAAATATAATAGCAGGCGGGTCACTCAGTGAACACTGTCACGATACTGGCTCGGTGACTTTCCGTGCCATCGCTTGAACGCGCGTGAAAAGTTACTCGGCTCGGAAAACCCCAGCAGAAATGCGATCTCGTTAAATGACCGCTGCGGATCACGGACATATTGTAGCCCTAACTCGCTACGCGTATCGGCCAGAAGCTGGGTGAAAGACAGGCCCTGTTCTTTCAGCCGGCGCTGGAGACTGCGTTGGCTGACATGAATGGAATCCGCGATCTCTTCCTCGGTAACCTGCCCGCTGGGCAAACGTTCGATCAGTTTTGCCCGCACCTGCATGGTAATGTCGTGACGATCGAGATGCGCCAGGTAGTCGGTAACGATTTGATCGTTGATCCTCACCAGTTCCGGGTTGGCGGTCGACAATGGCGCGGTGACGACTTCGGCGTCGAGCCAGAAGGCGGTTTTGGGTTGTGAAAAACTGACCGGGGCGTTAAAAAATTCATTAAAACAACGAGTGTTTCCTGGTTCTGGATGTTGATACGAAACCCGGATTGGTCGTAAATCTTCGCCGTAAGCAGCCCGGCACATAATCATCAGCATTGCCAGCGACGCATCTATGGTTACCGGTAAAGGATGCGGTTTCATTTTGCTCGGATCAAGAATCAGGCAATAATCATCTGCAGTTTTTTTAAATTGCAGGGCGCCCTTCGCACCGGTGTTAACAACCCGTATATAACGTGCAGTGCGCTCGAAAGCCTCCTCCAGGCTGTTACTCGCCAGCCATGAATATCCAAGCGCGTGCAATGAGGTCGGATGCCAGAAGCTCGCTACCCTGAGACCAAAACAGGGGTCGTCAATCAAATCCCTGGCGAGCCCCCATAACCGGGTCACCGCCTGGAAAGAAAAACGTGCTAGCGGATCCTTTAGCCTGGAATGATCGAGACCCGCCTTTGCGAACAGCTCGGCACTGTCATGTCCGTACGAGTCGATTCCCTTGGCTAGCAGCAGAATCGCCGACGACAGGGATGAAAAATGAGTGCTTTGATGCATTTTCCCCTCTTTTTAGCCGCCGGATAATAGTTTGGCGCCTGCGGATTACCCCTTTTATTCAACCCAAACCATAGTAGCACAACAACGAATTTTAACTTGGAGGTATGCAACTATGGTTTTTTCAGATCCGGTCATCGGTACGTCACAGTGTACGATTAACGAGTCAATACATTATGTTGGCATAGGACTACACAGCGGGCACAAGGTTTCTATGAACCTGCACCCGGCCCCACCCAACAGCGGCATCGGGTTCGTCCGTATGGACGTCGAACCGGATTATGCTTTTATCAAAGCATCCTGGCGAAATGTTGTCGATACCACGCTCTGTACTGTACTCGGCAACGATCATGGTGTGACCATCAGCACGGTAGAACATTTGCTGGCTGCCCTGCGGGGTTGCGGGGTCGATAACCTGTTAATCGAAACCAGTAGTGACGAGATTCCGATCCTGGATGGTAGTAGTGCACCGATAGTCAATCTGATCAAAAAAGCAGGTGTCATATCTCAACGTGTATCACGTTATGGTATCTGGATCGATAGTCCGATTGAAGTCAGACAGGGCGAGCGCTATTCGATTCTTAAACCATCGCCGGTGCCACGGATTACCGTGGAGATCGATTTTCCGAATGCCGCGATTGGATCCCAATCTGTGACAGTCGATCTGCTCGACGATGTGTTTGAGACCGAGATCGCATCGGCTCGTACTTTTGGTTTCGCCAGCGAGCTCGAGCAACTGCGTGAGCAGGGGCTTGCGCTGGGTGGATCATTGCGTAACGCGGTCCTGCTGGATGACGATGGCGTTGTCAATCCCGAGGGTCTTCGCTTCGCAGACGAATTTGCGCGTCACAAGATTCTCGACTGTATCGGTGACCTGGCACTTGCCGACGCACCTATCTTCGGCCATCTACATGCGCATAAACCTGGCCACCGTTTAAACAATGCCCTGTTGCGTGAGTTATTCGCGCATAAGGACGCCTGGACACGGCTGAGCTTCGATGAAATAAATCGTCGTATTGCCCGGAGCGAGAATTCGTTCGTAACCCAGGTAAAAAAGTGGGCCTGGGCTGGTCGCTAAGTGTAAACAGAGGCCCGTCCGGTACCAGCAGCTTTTTTTCACCCGGCGGGCAAACTGGCGAAATCCGACTAATGATTTTAACGCCGCCCGTGAGGGCGGCATGACTAGCTAGAGGCACAAAAAATGGAAGGTTTAATAACATACCTGGTTTTTTTAGGCGTTGCTGCGGTTATATCGGCAGTTTTTTTTATCATTTATAGGTAAACCACTTTGAAACGTGAGTTAGGCAGGCCCAAAAGGGCAACCCGGTCAGCCGGGGGTAAAAATAATTCCCGGGGGTTAGATGGCTGGTTTGATTTTGTATCGGTATCGGCAAACAGGTTGGGGAAGGTTGTAAAGCACAACCGATTCTATGTCGATCTGGGTAACTGGGTAGATACAAAACGGACTCTGGAATTTTTAGAACATCTCGCAAGACGTTGCAAATTCCCGGTATATGCAACCCTGCAAGAGGTCAACTTATCCGAGTATGCGCAGGGTATCCGGGTTGGCCTGGCCCATACCAGCAAAGAGGCGTTAAGCTTGTTTCCAGCCAGGTGGGCGGCGGCGGCGCTGGATAAACAGGTGCCAATGGGGGTTATGGACAATGACGAGATCACGGTAAACCGGGATGTAAGCTGGATGATCAAGGATATCAACCCGGGACTGGTAGGGGATTACGACCAGCAACCAGGGGAACGCTAATCTAATCTGCAGCTCCGATCCGTTATTATTTCTGTTGACCCGTTTTCTGCGGTAGACTTCATTGTCTGACTGCCTGCCACGGAACCTTGAAATGACGAAACGATTGACCCGTACTTGCCTGGGCCTGGGCCTTGTATTACTGGCCTCTTGTGCCAGCACAAAAGTAGTCGAACACTGGGCCGATCCTGACTTCGATGCGAAGCTGAAAAACATAATGGTGCTGAGCCTGAATCAATCCGACAAATCACGGCGCCTGTTCGAAGACGGTTTTTTGCATGCACTGAAGCAACGAAAGATCCAGTCATTGGCCAGTTATGACCTGTTGCCGAGCAATGAAGACCTGGACAAGGTAAAGGTAAAGGCAGCGATTACCGGAAGCGACATCGACGGTGTCCTGGTATTGCGTGCAGTGAAGATCACCAAGGAAGAACGCTACGTGCAGGCCCAGGCGACCGGTACCCGGTACAATTCTTTTTACGCTTACGTGGGTGAATACAGGCCGACCTATAGTGCCTACACTACCGAGGATACCCTGGTACACATGGAAACCAACCTCTACGCGGTGGACGGCGAGAAATTGATCTGGAGCGGAAAGACAGAAACTTTCAACCCGTCAGACGTCGGCGCCTACCTGATTGACCTGACGAAGACGGTACTCGATGCAATCGGTAAGACAGGATTTATCCAGTAACTCCCATTAGCTATTAACCACCCGGTTAAAACCTGAACGTAATACCTGCATTGATTTCGAATTGCCAGAGCATCTGACTCTCGGACACTACGATACAGCCCTTGCTACCGCAAAAGATGCCCCCGCTGCTGTCTATGAAAGTGCCAAATGCGCGACCCTCGAGCCGAAACCCGAAGCGCTTGTCAGATGCGGTTTCAATACCAACACCGAGGCCGAGGGAAAATTTTGTTTCGGGGCCGAGGCCATCTATCCCCGGACTGAAACGGGTAAGGCCGACCGATCCCAGGTAGAATGCGCCGGGATTACTTTTCATTTGATACTTGCCGCCCAGATGGTAATACTCGACATCGATATCGAACAGGGCACCCTGGGTGACCATCCCTGATGCCAGCAGACTCGATGGTTGCCGGCTGTAATAAAATTCCAGGAGATCACCGTCGTCCATTTGCCAGTCAAGAGCAATACCATAGGTCTGCTCTTCAGAGAGTTTCAGCTCCGTGCCCTCGATGATGTCTTCGAACTCACCGCCAAATCGGTAACCGGTAAATGCTGTGATGCCAAACCCTTGTGCCGATGCTGGCTGCAGGCACAGCAACACCAGGGCTGTGAGCACAAGTGCGAGAAATGGGTTTTTCGAGGAGGATAGAAACATGTCTTCAGGCATCCAGTGGCTTATTATTTGATAGTAACGATGCCATATAAGTTGAGGATTAACAAGATACCCGGGGGCTTAACCCCTGACTTGATAAATAGAAATCAACTTCCTACTGCTTCTGTCCTTCGAACGATTACAGGGCTCCCTGTGTCAGGGTGGTATCTATAATTATTTCAATTAATTCAAAGTTGGACTCAGCGCTGATGTCTTCAAAATAGACCGCACCTGGCCAGGGGAGCTCCCTCGATTCATAACCATTCTCTGCGATAGCTGTAGCAACCGTTTTAACCGCTTCTACGTACTCGCTGGCAATGGTTTTGATCTCCTGTTTCGCAATACCCAGATCAGAAATACTGTTACGGTCGACCTGGGTAGCGCCTATTCCCATAAACAACGGAATATTGCACTTGATCGCCTGCTCGACATAAAAAGCAGTGGGTGTGCGATCATCGGCGAGACGGATCACATAATCAGGGCAGACGCTGTTTTTCAATTCAAATAATTCCACCAGGCTAAGCTGCCCCGGGTTACTTTTTCTAGGGCTCCTGCGTCTCGCTGATGAAGAATTCCCCCTGCCAGCCTGGGTCACATAATCGCCACGGTAGTTGGCGTCATAGACGCGATTCCCCCAGGGGTTTGCAGAAATCAGGCGCTGGGTCGACCTGATAGCCAAATTTTTACAGTTATTTGGACCGATAAAAAAAGGCGATCCGGAGGCATCGCTAAGCTCGACCCATCCATTCGGGTATTGACTGAAAAAATGCTCCATCCAGGGTTGCAGCACGGTATCTGCCAGATGATCGAGAAATTTATTTACAAATTCGGGCTCATGGGTCAGCGCAGTGATGATTGGTTCCTGCCCGAAGATATCGGCCGCCAGGCTATACGGTGCGGTCAAATGTAAAACAGGGTCTAGTCCGGTTAATCGCTGATAACAGGCCAGGACCTCATCGAGCAGTTTGGGGATGCCGGTGTTCATATCGGGTGTCGCAAC
>Ga0209988_10003691_pt1 | contig 10119 bp, 10 predicted proteins | sample N075metaG_FD_183115 | JGI IMG/M metagenome (GOLD analysis project Ga0209988, IMG submission 183115) | Deep subsurface microbial communities from Kermadec Trench to uncover new lineages of life (NeLLi) - N075 metaG (SPAdes) (version 2) | ecosystem: Environmental > Aquatic > Marine > Ocean trench... | reverse complement strand
ATACGCCTTGATTTACACCATGTATCTGAAGCGGGCGACCCCACAGAATATTGTGCTCGGAGGCGCCGCCGGGGCCGCACCTCCCCTGCTCGGATGGACCGCCGTCACCGGGCATGTCGAAACCGAGGCGCTGCTGCTGTTTCTGATCATTTTTATCTGGACGCCGCCACACTTCTGGGCACTCGCCATTCGTCGCCGCGAGGAATATGCGAAAGCCGGAATTCCGATGTTGCCGGTGACGCACGGTGTCGATTTCACCAAGATCCAGATACTGCTGTATACCATCCTGTTGTTCCTGGTAACGCTGATGCCCTTCCTGATTCAAATGAGTGGCTTGATTTACCTGGCAGGAGCGGTCTCGCTCGGCCTGGGCTTCCTCTACTACGCGATCAGGTTGTACCGCGACGACAACCCCGATGTAATCGCCATGAAGACCTTCGGTTATTCGATTTTCTATCTCAGCCTGTTATTCGCATTTTTACTGGTTGATCACTATGCGCGCCTGTTTATCAGGGGTTATTTCCTCTAGCCCGTCATCCTGGTGAGAAATACGGACTAGTTCCGGCCCAGGTCTGGTTAGTTGACATAAAAGTACAACACCAGTTGCACCACGCCCACCAGGGTGAGCACAAATATCAGCCCGCAGAGTAAGCCGATACCGATAAAGTGCGAGATTTTGCCGTGCTTGAAATCGCGTTCACGATTGGCGTTACTCTGTACCCCGATGAATGCCGACAGGGTGCTTTTCATAAGCTGAAAAAAGCCGATATGAACAACTTTTTCGGATGCTGAGGTTTCAGATTCTTCCAAGGCTGTTATCCTCTGTGTTATTGATAGGCGCGGCAGTTTGCCAGCCTGGCGCGTTCGATGATATAAGTCATTGGGGGTGGATTGTAATTCATTATGGTTAATATCAGCAAAATCGGTTCTGACAGGGGTATCGATTTGTACTTTCTCCTAACTGCTCGATAAGTTGGCACGAATTATTGGTGTTTTACCTGGGAATATGTCTGGTCTCACTGGCGGTGGGGCTGTTTTTTACGTTGCAGGGACTCTGGCTGGTGTTGCCTTTCTCGGGCATGGAAATGTTGGCGCTCGGTGTGGCGCTATATTTGACCTCGCGCAAGATGCATCGGCGGGAAGTCATCACCCTCGATCACCAGCGCGTAAGAATAGAAAAAGGGGTGCAACAGATCGATCAAAGCTGGGAGTTTGAAACCTCCTGGACGCGCCTTATCGATGAAAATACAGGGGATTGCAATATGCGACGCAAACTCGCGCTCGGGGCACATGGAAATTACATCGAGGTGGGTGGATTTCTTGATAACCTGGAAAAGGACAGGCTAGCGTTTCAATTGAAAGACTGTATAATTCGCGTTTGATTTTTAGCGCCATTTGGCTATGTTTCAGGTGGCTGTTTTATGTTTAAATAACGGCATACCTATCGCGTCTTAAGTAGAAATTAGGGCTGGTATTTACCAGGGGGTTAATAATGATTTTTGACAAGATGTCCGGGCGCTGGTCTGTGGCTTTGGCAGGCCTGTCCTCGATGCTGATGGCGTCATCTGTGCAGGCTGAATTCGCGCTGAACATGACCGAGGGTGTTACGCCCATCAGCCGCGATATATACTGGTTGCACATGTTGGTATTCTGGATTTGTGTCGTCATCGGGCTAATTGTTTTTGCTGTTATGGCCTGGTCGATTGTCTACCATCGTAAATCGAAGGGCGCCGTCGCCTCTAATTTTCATGAAAGCACAGTCGTAGAAATTTTATGGACGGTGGGGCCATTGTTGATTTTGATCGCTATCGCGATTCCGGCTACCGGTATACTGCTGGATATGGAAGACGCCAAGACCAATGCCGATATCAACCTGCAGGTTACCGGCATCCAGTGGAAGTGGAAATATACCTACGTCGATGAAGACATATCTTTTATCAGCAGTCTGGCGCAGAGCAGCCGTGATGTGATCAAGGATCCTACCGGCAAAGAAAACTACCTGCTCGAAGTGGACAATCCAGTGGTTCTGCCTATCAACAAGAAAATTCGTTTTCTGTTCCATTCCGCGGATGTGATTCACGCCTGGTGGGTACCTGAGTTCGCGGTAAAGCAGGACGTCGTTCCGGGGTTTATCAATGATTCCTGGGCGATTATCGAAGAGCCGGGAATCTATCGTGGTCAGTGCGCGGAACTTTGCGGTAAGGATCACGGATTTATGCCTATCGTAGTGCATGCGGTTAGCCAGGAGGAATACGCGCAATGGATAGCGGAGAAAAAATCTGAAGCTGCCGCGGTAGCTGCCCTCGCCGACCAGGAATTTTCGATGCAGGATTTACTCGCCACTGGTGAGAAAGTTTACCAGGCAAATTGCATGGCATGCCACGGCGCCACCGGCGCTGGTATACCGGGTGCGTTCCCGGCGATGACCGGCAATTCGATTGTAACCGGCGACATCATCGAGCACACCAACGTGGTCATGAACGGCCGCGCGGGGACTGCGATGGCAGCCTACAAGGGGCAGCTTAGCGATGTCGATCTGGCCGCGGTTATTACCTTTGAGAGAAATAGTCTTGGCAATAGTATGGGTGACCTGGTTCAGCCGTCTGCCATCAAGAATGCAAGATAAGGGGACTTTGATGTATAGCGAAACCACACACGAAGACGTGCACGACGAGCACGATCATCACGGTCCCGCAAAGGGTCTGACGCGGTGGATAACCACCACTAATCATAAAGACATCGGAACACTTTACCTGTGGCTGTCCTTCATCATGCTGTTATTCGGTGGCTCGATGGCGATGGTTATCCGCGCGGAACTATTCCAGCCCGGATTGCAGTTTGTCGATCCACATTTCTTTAACCAGATGACCACCATGCACGGCCTGGTAATGGTGTTCGGCGCCATCATGCCGGCCTTTGTCGGTCTCGCCAACTGGCTCATCCCGATGATGATCGGGGCGCCCGATATGGCGCTACCGCGGATGAATAACTGGAGCTTCTGGATTCTGCCATTTGCGTTCACGATGCTCAGCTCCACCATGTTTATGGAAGGCGGCGCACCTGCCTTCGGCTGGACTTTTTACGCGCCGCTGTCGACAACCTTTGCGCCGGATTCCACCGACTTCTTTATTTTCGCGGTGCACCTGATGGGTATCTCTTCGGTGATGGGCGCGATCAATATCATCGCCACCATCCTCAACATGCGCGCCCCCGGCATGACGATGATGAAGATGCCGCTATTCGTCTGGACCTGGTTGATCACCGCCTACCTGTTGATTGCGGTAATGCCGGTACTGGCCGGTGCGGTTACCATGATGCTGACCGACAGGCATTTTGGCACCTCGTTCTTTGACGCGGCCGGCGGTGGCGATCCGGTCATGTTCCAGCACATTTTCTGGTTCTTCGGCCATCCCGAAGTTTATATCATGATCCTGCCGGCATTCGGCATAATCTCGGCGATCATCCCTACTTTCGCGCGCAAGCGACTATTCGGTTACAGCTCGATGGTGTATGCGACCGCGTCGATCGCGATCCTGTCATTCATGGTATGGGCGCATCATATGTTCACCGTGGGTATGCCGGTCCAGGGCGAGCTTTACTTCATGTATGCGACTATTCTGATCTCGATCCCAACCGGGGTAAAAATATTTAACTGGGTCACCACCATGTGGCGGGGTTCGATGACCTTCGAAACCCCGATGCTGTGGGCGCTTGGCTTCATTGTCATGTTTACCATCGGTGGTCTGTCCGGGCTGATGCTGGGTGTCGCCCCGGTTGATACGCAGTACCACGACACCTATTTCGTGGTCGCGCACTTCCACTACGTACTGGTGACCGGTGCGCTCTATTCGATTATCGCGGCATTTTACTACTGGGTGCCGAAGTGGACCGGGCACATGTATGACGAGAAGCTGGGCAAGATCCACTTCTGGTGGTCGACCATCGCGGTCAACGTACTGTTCTTCCCGCAACATTTCCTCGGGCTGGCCGGAATGCCGCGTCGTATCCCGGATTACTCGCTGCAGTTCGCCGAGTTCAACATGATCTCGAGCCTGGGCGGATTTGCCTTTGGCCTGGCGCAGATATTCTTCCTCTATATTGTAATCAAGACCATCAAGGGTGGAAAAAAGGCGACCGATCAGGTGTGGGAAGGCGCGATTGGACTGGAATTCGAACAATTATCATCGCCTCCGCCGTATCACAGTTTCACAACTGCGCCCGATGTCAGGTAAGCGGCGGGCGCGATTCACCAGGCAGACTTATTCACATGCTGACGATGCAGGATGACCAGCAACAGGGCTACTTTAGCTCTGCGCAAAAACGTAGAAATACGCGGCGCATAGTGGTGGTGCATTTGTTGATCGTGGCGGCGTTTTTTATCGCGTCGTTCCTGTGGGGAAATTTTGCGTGAAAGTTAACCCGCTGAAGCTGGCGCTAATTCCGATACTGATGTTCGGATTTGGGTTCGCATTGATACCGCTGTACGATGTGTTTTGCGACATCACCGGTCTCAATGGCAAAACCGGACGTGTCGAAGCGTCGCAGATAGACGCGAGCCTGGTAGACAGGTCGAGGACCATAGAAGTGCGCTTCCTGGCGAACACCCATGCTGGTTTGCCATGGAGTTTTGAGCCGTTGGTAAAGAAAATGGAGGTGCATCCGGGACAGGTATACGAGGCTAAATTCCGCGTACGCAGCAGCAGTGGCAAGGTTACCCTGGGGCAGGCGATTCCTAGTGTGTCGCCGGGATTGGCAGCAGAATATTTCAACAAGACGGAATGTTTTTGTTTTACCCAGCAGGAACTGGCAGCATACGAAAGCCGGGATATGCCATTACGCTTTATCATTGGCAGCGAGATATCGGACAAGATAGAACAGATAACCCTGTCGTATACCTTTTTTAGTATCGACAATGGGTAGCAAAAATTATTAATGTACAGGTTATAGAGAGAGACAATCCATGAGTACAGCATCACAGGATGACTACTATGTGCCGCATGGCACCCACTGGCCTATCATCGGTTCCATCGGTCTGACCACCGCGTTTGTTGGCTTTGCCAACTTTCTGCATGGTAACTGGAGCATGACGCCAATTTTTGTCGGCCTCGCCATCGTGATTTTCATGTTGTACGGCTGGTTCGGCCAGGTCGTCGACGAATCACTGCAGGGTTACTATAACAAACAGGTGGACATGTCTTTTCGTTGGGGCATGGGCTGGTTCATCTTTTCAGAAGTGATGTTCTTTGGCGTATTCTTCGGCGCCCTGTTCTACGCGCGAGCATACTCGGTCCCCTGGCTGGGTGGCGCCTCCAACAACGATGCCACCGCCTGGTTATTGTGGCCGGATTTCGAGGCCACCTGGCCGCTGATCGAGGTTCCGCTGGCGGATAATTTCAACGTTGCCAAGGAAGCCATGGGCGCCTGGGGATTACCGGCGTTGAATACGGTCATCCTGCTGACTTCCGGCCTGACCCTAACCCTCTCCCACTGGGCGCTCAAGCGCAGAGACCGCGTCTGGCTGGTTTACTGGTTGTCTGCGACCGTGGCACTGGGTTTTCTGTTCGTATTCATGCAGGGCGTCGAATACGTCCACGCCTATGAGGAATTAAACCTGCGCCTGGATTCCGGTATCTATGGCAGTACTTTTTACATGCTGACCGGTTTTCACGGTTTCCACGTGACTCTGGGCGCGACCATGCTGGTGGTTATCACCATCCGTGCGGCCAAGGGTCACTTCACCCCGGAAAATCACTTTGCTTTCGAAGCGGTCGCCTGGTACTGGCACTTCGTGGACGTGGTCTGGTTGGGTTTATTTATATTCGTGTACTGGTTATAAAGACCAGCTACGGAAAATCAAAAAGCGCGGTTGTTACCGCGCTTTTTTTTGCCCCTATCGTGCCGGTGCGGCCGAATGAATTCGGCTCTGGATTGCGGGCAAAAAAAACCCGGCTAGAGAGCCGGGTTTTTAGGTGTTGGCAAGGCGTCAGGCGACGAAAGATGCCTTTATCGTCTTGAACGCGTTCTTTTCAATCTGGCGAATTCGCTCGGCAGATACGCCGAATTCTTTCGCCAGTTCGTGTAAAGTCGCCTTGGGCTCGTTCAACCAGCGGCGGCTGACGATTTCCTTGCTGCGATCATCCAGGTTCTCCAGGGCATCGCCAAGCATATGCATATTGTTTTGCTTCGAGTCCTGTGCCTCTAGCAGTAATTCGGGCGAGGGTGTATTCGAAGCCAGCATATTAACCGGCGCCAGGTAAGCGCTGTCTTCGTCTTCGTCGCTATTCATGTCGAAAGCGATGTCGTAATTATTGAGCCGGTTCTCCATTTCGATCACATTTTCGCGAGTGACCCCCAGGGTTTCGGCAACATGATCGATCTCTTCCGATTTGAACCAGCCCAGGCGGGTTTTCTGACTGCGCAATTTGAAGAATAATTTGCGTTGTGACTTGGTGGTAGCGACTTTGACAATGCGCCAGTTTTTCAGGATATATTCATGTATCTCGGCCTTGATCCAGTGTACTGCGAAGGAAACCAGGCGCACGCCAACCTCGGGCCGAAAACGTTTCACCGCTTTCATCAGCCCAATGCTGCCTTCCTGAATCAGATCGGCGACCGACAGACCGTAGCCGGCGTAATTGTTGGCGACCTTGATAACGAAACGCAGATGCGGCAGAACCAGTTTTTGCGCCGATGCGATGTTACCGGTTTCCTGTAAATCCGCTGCCAATGCGTACTCTTCCTCGGGGGTTAAAATAGGTACTCTTCTGGCGGCCTGAATATAGGCGTCAAGATTTGAGCTGCCCGTTAAAACGGGCAAGGTAGTACTTGTATTAACCAGTTGTGTGCTCATAAACGACCTCCTTCTGTGTATTTTTAGCACTCTTGGTATGTGAGTGCTAGATATTAGAGCATAGATAACCGAAACAGTTCAAGTTTATTAGCAAATATTAATATAAAAGCGAAATGTAGCGAAATGGAGTCGAAAATGCAGGCTAATGCGTCGAAATTAAGAGTTTATTGCTTCACTTTGACGTTTAATGTTGACCAGCGTCTGTAATCGGGACAATAAATCGTCTTCATCGACGGGTTTGGTGATGAAATCGTTGGTGCCGGCACCAAAAATACCGGTGAAATCAGTCTTTTCATCTTCGCCCGGTTCAATCGTCATCAACAGTATCGGCAGGGTCAGATAGTCCAGTTTCAGGTCGGTACGGATGGTATGGATCAATTCGAAGCCGGTCAAATCGCTCGATAACATCAGATCCGTGATCATCATATCGTAGCTGCATTGCCGATTTTCTTCGATATCCTGTCTCAGGTGAGCGAGCGCTTCGCTCGCCTCGCTAAAGTGATTAAACTCGACATCGTTATTTTTCAGGATGGTGGTCGTAATCGAGGTTGAGGTTGCGCTCTTGTCCACGTACAAAACTTTCACCGGCAATTCGTTATCACTGCCCAGGTAATTCATTATGAAATTAACCAGCGTCTTATGCCCTTCGGCCTTGTCAAAGTAAGCCGTAACTGCATTGGTATCCTCCATGTCGGCGCCCATGATGCGGGTGTCGGTATCGCCGGACACCACAAATATCGCGGTATCTTTATTTTTCGGGCTTTCGCGGATCTGTTCGATTAAATCGTAACCGTTCATATCCTCCAGCGTGATGCCGGTAGTGATGATTTCAAATTCAAAACGCTTGACTGCGGTTAACGCTTCCTTACCGGTGGCGCAGGCAATAATGTCGAGATCTGCCGCACGAGCCGAAATTTCCTTGAACAGGATGGCGCGGGTAGAGTCCGATGAATCGATGAGCAAAAGTCGGCGTTTTTTTGGCATAAAATTTCTTCAACCTGGTTAGCCCGCATTTCTCACCAGGATGACGGGCCCTCGCATGTTCTTTGAATCCATAAGGTATTTTCTTCAGTCGGCAATACGCACTGTTATTACGCTCCTTCAGAAAATCCCTTGTGAATCCAAAGCCCTGCGCGATCATCCCGCCCCCTGGTGAGAAATGCGGGCTAGCTTGGTTCAATCTGTCTCAGGTGCCTGGCGACTGTTATCCAGGAACCTGCAAGCCCAAGTAGAGTACTAGAACTTAGCAGAACAATGAAATCATGCAAGGAAAATGTGATGAACCTGAGGTCGGCCTGATACAACAGGTTTAACCGGTTTAATGGCCCGGAAATCACCAGATAGCCCATTTCCACGATTAACCAGGAGACGAGGCCGCCAAACAGCCCGTACCAGACTCCACCATAGAGGAAGGGTCGCCGAATAAAGGCATCGGTTGCGCCTATCAGCTTGGTCACGATAATTTCCTGGTAACGATTCTGGATGTCGAGTCTGATGGTATTGCCGATAATCAATAACACGGCACAGGCGAACAAAATCGTTATCATCGCCACCGAGCGCCGTGCGATTTCGAGTATCGTATAAAGACGTTCCAGCCACTCGGTATCCATTTTCGCTATTTCGACTTCGGGCATGGCCTGTAATCCATTGAGCAGGTTGCGTACTGCAAAAGTGTCGGCCTCGGGCCGGGGCTCGACGATTATGGTGTGTGGTAACGGGTTGCTGCTGAGGGTATCGATACTTTTGCCGAACCCGGAATCCTGTCGAAATGCTGCAAGCGCCTGCTGGCGTGATATGAAGGTCGTGGAGAGAACATCGGTCATCCCGGCGACATCCTGTTCCAGCGCGCGGGCCTGCTTATCGCTAAGATCGAGGGTGAGGAACAGGCTGATTTGCGAGCTCGATCGAAAATCACCCGAAATGGCGTCGATATTTTTTAAAAACAGGTAAAACCCTCCGGGCAGAGACAGGGTAATGCCAATAACGGCGACCGTCATTATGGTGGTCGCAGGCGCCTGGTAAAGCTTGCCGAGGCTGAATTGCAGCGATTGCAGGTGATGTAACAGATAAGCCAGTATGCGGTTCGTGGTTGCCGGCCGTTCACGACGATTTCTACTCGTAGCCATGTAATATCTCCGGCATGCCCCGATCGAGATCGTTGAGAATCAACTGTCCGGCGTTGAGTGTCATCCTGGGTTTATCCAGTTCTTCGATGAGGTTGAGATCGTGACTCGCCACCAGCACGGTGACGCCAACCTGGTTAAAGTCGACAAAGATCTGCATGATTTCGCGCGACAATACCGAGTCCAGATTTCCAGTGGGCTCGTCCGCGAGTAGCAGCATGGGTTTATGCACCACGGCTCGAGCGATACCGACGCGCTGTTGCTCACCGCCGGAGAGGGTGATCGGCATCGATTTCTCCTTGTGTAACAAGCCGACCTTGTCGAGAGCGGCGCGGGTACGTTTGGCGATCTCCTGTGGCCGGTAACCCTGGATAAACAAGGGCAGGGAAACATTGTCGAAAACTGTCCGGTCGAAAAGTAACTGATGGTCCTGGAAGATAATTCCGATATTACGGCGAATATAGGGTACTCGTGAGCGCGCAACCGTATTGAGGTTGATGCGATTGAGCAATACCTGCCCACGAGTCGGTTTTTCGATACAGGCGATAATTTTCAGCAGGGTGCTCTTGCCCGCCCCTGAATGACCGGTCAAAAAGGCCATTTCGCCGTCGTCCAGTTGCAGCGAAACATTTTTTAATGCCTCGTAGCCACCCTCGAAACGTTTGGTTACATTGTGAAATTCAATCATGCTGGAAAGTGAACTCAAGCGTCGGCTAGCAGGGCCTCGACAAACTCCTCGCTGTCAAAGGTTCGCAGGTCGTCGACCGATTCGCCGACGCCGATAAAACGTATCGGGGTTTGCAGTTGTTCTGCGACACTGAAGATCATTCCGCCTTTGGCGGTGCCGTCGAGCTTGGTCAGGGTGATTCCGGATACACCGATCCTGTCCTTGAAACTACTCGCCTGCGCCATTGCATTTTGACCGGTACCGGCATCGAGAACCAGCATGATTTCCTGCGGCGCCGCGGGATCGAGTTTGCTGATGACCCGCTTTATTTTTTCCAGTTCGTCCATCAGATCGGTTTGCGTATGCAGGCGTCCGGCCGTATCTGCAATCAGCACATCTATGTTTCGTGCCTGGGCCGAGGTCAGCGCATCGAAGATTACCGAGGCTGAATCCGCCCCCTGTCCCTGTTTGATCACCGG
>Ga0209988_10003687_pt1 | contig 10125 bp, 8 predicted proteins | sample N075metaG_FD_183115 | JGI IMG/M metagenome (GOLD analysis project Ga0209988, IMG submission 183115) | Deep subsurface microbial communities from Kermadec Trench to uncover new lineages of life (NeLLi) - N075 metaG (SPAdes) (version 2) | ecosystem: Environmental > Aquatic > Marine > Ocean trench... | reverse complement strand
GAACATCTGGCCGAACTCGAGCCCGATGTAGCTGCCGCCCACGATGATCAGGTGCTGCGGCAGGACGGCGAGCTCCATCATGCTCGAGCTCGTGAGGTACTCCACGTCATCGAGGCCGGGGAACGGAGGCACGAACGGCCGCGCGCCGACGTTGACGAAGATCTTGTCGGCCTCGAGCCGCTCGCCGTCCACCTCGATCGCGTTCGGGCTCACGAACCGGGCGTGCCCGCGCACGAGATCGACGTGCTCCATGCGCTCGAGCCAGGTCGTCAGGCCGCGGTTCGACTGGCCGGAGATATCCTTCATGCGGGCGTTCACGCGCGCCATGTCCACGCGGACGGGCCCATCGAGGACGACCCCGAAGTCCGCCGCGCGCCGCGCGACGTGCGCGGCGCGTGCGCTGGCAACGAGCGCCTTCGTCGGGATGCAGCCGACGTTGACGCAGGTGCCGCCGATCAGGCTGCGTTCGACGATGGCGACGCGCATGCCCGCGGCGTCCATCCGGTTGGCCAGGGACGGGCCGGCCTGGCCCGTCCCGATCACGATTGCGTCGTAGTGAGTGCTCATGGTTTCTGGGGTCGCTAGGGGTTCCCAGGGTCTTGTGTGCAGGTCGGGGATACTACCGTCTGACGAGCCGCGGCGACCTCGCTCGGAGGAGTCCAGGCATGCGCCTGGAATGTCTCGTCGACCGAAGTCTTTGCGATGTGGCGTGCGCAGTTGCTGACGGGCTAGGCCGCCTGGGACAGGTCCGCGAGCGTCTGCTGGATGACGCCCTTGCCGGCGACGCCTACGATGCGATCCACTTCGACACCGTCCCGGAAGAAGATCAGCGTCGGGATGGAGGTCACACCATGGGCCGCGGCCACTTGCGGATGCGTCTGGATGTCGACCTTGCCGACCTTGGAGCGGCCCTTGGTCTCCTTCGCGATCGCGTCGATCGTGGGCGCGATCGCGCGGCACGGGCCACACCAATCGGCCCAGAAGTCGACCAGCGCGGTGCCGTCGTGCTCGAGGATCTCTTCCTGGAAGTTCTTCGCGTCGAGTTCAATCGTGTTCTCGTGCATGATTCGAGTCTCCTGTGCAAGGCGTCTCAGGTGCGATATCTGGTTCATTGGCCGGGATCACTGCGCTGCGTTCTCGAGCAGGAATTCACGCATCAGCGCGGCGATTCGGGCCCCGTCCTCCTCGAGCGCGAAGTGGCCCGTGTCCAAGAGGTGCAGCTCCGCATCGGGCAGGTCCCGCAGGTACGGGTGCGCACCTTCGGCGGGGAAGATCGGGTCTTTCGCGCCCCACACGATCAGCGTCGGGGGCTGGAATTCGCGGAAGTACTGCTGCCAGCGCGGGTACAGGGGCACGTTCGTGCGGTAGTCATAGAACAGCGCCAGCTGGATCGCCTGGTTCCCGGGACGGTCCAGGAGCGGCTGCACGACGAGCCAGTTGTCGGGGCTGATCGACTCGGGCTGGCGGGTTCCGTGCTGGTACTGCCACTTGGTCGCGTCGATCGTCAGCAGTCCGCGCAGCGCGTCCCGGTCCTTCGCCGAGCCGCTCGCCCAGTACTTCTTGATCGGATCCCAGAACTCGCGCAGCCCTTCGTCGTAGGCGTTCCCGTTCTGCACGATCAGGCCAGTGACGCGCTCGGGGTGAGCTTCCGCGATGCGGAAGCCGACCGGCGCGCCGTAGTCCATGAGGTAGAGCGCGTACCGGTCGAAGCCGCGTCGAAAAAGGACCGTCTCCACGATGGAAGCGATGTTCGCGAAGGTGTAGTCGAACTCTTCGGTGCTGGGCATCGAGCTGAGACCGAAGCCCGGGTAATCAGGCGCGATGACGTGGAAGTCTCCCGCTAGCCGTGGGATAAGGTCGCGAAACATGTGCGAGGAAGTCGGGAAGCCGTGCAGCAGGACGACCTGCGGGTTCCCGGCGCGGCCGGCTTCGCGGTAGAAGATGTCCAGACCGTCGACGGTCTCCGTGCCGTAGCGAACGAGCGGGTCGATCGCGGCCACAGGGTCAGCCGAGTTGACGAGCGGGAGTAGCAGTGCGGTGGTGATGAACGTGAACATGGGAATTCTCCTTTGGTGCTCGTGCGCTACTTGGAAACCGGACGCATCGCGGCGACGGCTGCCTTCGTCGTGACGACGGCGTTGGCGATGAACTTGAAGTTGGTCAGGGCGGCGGCGTAACCATCCCCGAGCTCGGGCGTCTTCGCCCCGGCGGTTCCGTCGGAGACGACCGTTACGTCGAAGCCCTGCTCGAGCAGCTCACGCATGTGGGACTCGGTGCAGAGGTTGGCCGACATGCCCGCGAGGATCACGCGGTCGATGCCACGCTTGCGCAGCTGCAGCACCAGATCGTTCGACTCCGGCCCGTACACCTTGTGCGGGCTGGTGACGACGGTGGCGCCGTCCTGGATGTACGGCTTGTAGCGCTCGAGCCAGTCGGCGCCGGAGCCAAGGAAACCCTCGAGCGACAGCGGGTCCGCGCGGTCGAACATGCCGATGTCGTGCATCAGCGCCTCGAGCGTGCCCTCGAACTGCCAGCGCTTGTCGTGCGGGAAGTAGTAGTGCGGCGAGATGAATACGGGGAAGCCCTCGCGCTTGGCCGTCTTGAACAGGGTCTCGATGTTCGCGATGGTGTTGTTCTCCGTGACGCTCGCGCCGACGACGCCCCACGCGACACCGTCGGGGCTGAGGAAGTCGTTCTGGGGGTCGGTGACGACGAGCGCGGTGTGCGCGGGGTCGAAGGTCAGGAGGGTCGCGGAGGCTTCTGTCCGCGGTGCAGTCGGCTGGGGTGTGGTCTCGGCGCCAGCGCCGGGTCGGGCCACGAACGCGGCGATGAGGCTGAGGGGGATGGCGGCGAACTTGAGGGAGGTCTGCATGGCTCGGTTCCTTGGGGTGGTAGAAGTGGACGGCGGGCCCTAAGGCACAGGCCGTGCCAAGGGGGCCGACCATGTAGCCAAGCCTTTTGAGAACAATGCTTTACGGAGGTCATGCCCATCGGCGAGCAACCTGATATATCGCGCAAACATGATCTCTCAGTAGCGCAGACATGAGATGTCATTAGAATGGGCAGCGTGAACCCCGTGGCCCTGCAGCAGGCAGCGCTCAACGTCGCCCAGGCGCTCGCACCGGACCAGGTCCTCGCCAACATCGTCGGTGACCTCGCGCGCGAGCCCGGCGTCGCCCTCGCCCGGATCTGGTTGATGGGTCCGGGCGACGTGTGCGCGGATTGCCCGATGCGCGCGGAGTGTCCCGACCAGGAGCGCTGCCTCCACCTCGAAGCGAGCGCCGGCACGTCCCACGTCGATCCCGAGGAGACCTGGGCGCGCACCGACGGGCGCTTCCGCCGCTTCCCCCTCGGCGTGCGCAAGGTCGGTCGGGTGGGCGCGAGCGGCGAGGCCGTGCTCATGCGCGTCGACGATGGGGAGCCGTGGCTGGCGGACCCGGACTGGGCGGAGCGCGAGGGCATCGTCTGCTTCGCGGGTCAGCCGCTGATCTTTCGCGGCGAGACGCTCGGCGTGCTCGCCCTCTTCAGCCGCGAGCACGTGAGCGAAGAAGAGTTCGGGTGGCTGCGCACATTCGCCGACCACGCCGCGATCGCCCTCGCCAACAGCCGGGCCTTCGAGGAGGTGAGCGAGCTTCGTCGCCAGCTCGAGCTCGAGTGCGACTACCTACGCGAAGAGATAAGGGTCGTCCGGGCGTTCGGCCAGATCGTCGGTGAGAGCTCGGCCATTCAGCAGGTCCTGCACCAGGTCGAGCTCGTCGCCCCGACCGAGGCCACGGTCCTGATCGAAGGCGAGTCGGGCACGGGCAAGGAGCTGATCGCCGTCGCGGTCCACGAGCGCAGCCCGCGCGCCGAGCGTGCACTCGTTCGCGTCAACTGCGCCTCCATCCCCCGCGAGCTCTTCGAGGCTGAGTTCTTCGGCCACGTGAAAGGCTCCTTCACCGGCGCCACCCGCGACCGCGCCGGCCGCTTCCAGGTGGCCGACGGCGGAACCCTCTTCCTCGACGAGGTCGGCGAGATCCCCATCGAGCTCCAGGGCAAGCTCCTCCGCGCCCTCCAGGATGGCCGGTTCTCCCGCATCGGCGAGGACCACGAGCGCTCGGTCGACGTCCGCGTCATCGCCGCGACCAACCGCGACCTCCAACGCGAGGTCCGCGCGGGCCGCTTTCGCGAGGACCTCTACTACCGCCTCACCGTCTTCCCTATCCGCGTCCCACCCCTGCGAGAACGGAGGGAGGACATCCCGCTCCTCGCGCAACACTTCGTGGAGACGGGCTCCACCGGCCCGGCAGCCAAGCGCCCCAAGCTGCGGCAGTCCGACCTCGATCTCTTGCGGAGCTACGACTGGCCCGGCAACGTCCGCGAGCTGCAGAATGTGATCGAGCGCGCGCTCATCGGCGCGCGTGGGGGGCGGCTCGAAGTACACCTTCCGGCAGGTCCCGGAACCCGCTCCGTAAACGACGACCTGCCCGCTCCCCGCCTGCTCACCGACGAACAGCTCCGAAAATTCGAACGCGAGAACCTCATCGCCGTGCTCGATCGAGCGCGCTGGAAGCTCGCCGGCACGGGAGGAGCAGCCGAGTTCCTGGGAGTACACCCCGCGACGCTCTCGTCGCGCCTGAAGGCGATGGGCATCGAACGGCCGCGATCGGGCATGGGCTGAGCTGGGCGGCGCATACCGCACCTGTTCGGCGTCGCGGTCGAGAAGGTCGGCGGGCCTGTACCCTACGGAGCAGGTCGCGCAGCGCTGCCGCTCCTCTCCCTTTCCGTTCCGTTCCCTTCCTGCTCTCCCTGCCTTCCTGCTATGCCTGCTTCTGGTCAGGCATGGACGGCCGTCCATGCCTGACCAGAAGCAGACATAGCAGGAAGGCAGGGAGAGCAGGAAGGGAACGGAACGGAAAGGGAGAGGAGAGACCATCCAGGGCGATGTTGGTGGGAAGTCGTGAGCAAGTTGAGGCGCTGAGGGACGGGGCCCTTCTTGCAGGCTGGAGACCTGAGTAGGGTATGCGCACGCGATGACGAAGGTCGATCAGTTCGAGAGCGTGTTCCGCTCGGCGGTCAAGGAGGTCTACGCTCCGGCGCCGGTCGTGATCACCAAGATCCTGCAGGTCACGGACCTCGAGGGCGAGGAGTGCGAAGCCTTCCGGCGCCGGGTGCGCGACTACCTGCGCGTCCTCGGCGACGAGCCCGAGTGGGTCGCGGTGGCCGACGGGGACTTCGACACCGTCGCGGACCTGTTCGGGATCATCGAACGCGAACAGCCGAGCCTGATCTGCACCTACAGGAACCTGCGCAGCAGCGCCTGGCAGTGGCCCTTCAGCCTGGGCGAGTACCTGGACCTGATGACGCAGGTCGCGCCCTGTCCAGTGCTCGTCCTGCCGCACCCGCACGCCGGCCGCGCCCACGAGCACGCGCTCCAGGATACGGACGTCGTCGCGGCCGTGACCGACCACCTGGCCGGGGACTCGAGCCTCGTCGATTACGCCGTGCACTTCACGCAGAAGGGAGGCACGCTCTACCTCGCCCACATCGCGGACGAGGCGAGCTTCGAAGGGTTCATGGATGCGATCTCGAAGATCCCCTCGATCGAGACCGAGGACGCGCGCGAGACCATCCGGCACCAGCTCCTGAAAGAGCCTGCGGAGTACGTCGAATCCTGCCGCGCGGCCTTGCAGGCAGCCGGCATCGACATCGTGACCGAGAGCGTCGTCACGATGGGCAACGAGATCGACGGCTACAAGACCTTCATCGCGGAGCACGCGGTCGACCTGCTCGTCTTCCACACGAAAGACCACGGCCAGCTCGCGATGCACGGGCGGGCTTATCCGCTCGCGGTCGAGTTCCGCGAGATCCCGCTGTTGATGCTGTGAGCCCATGACGTCCGGTCTCGAGATCCAAGACATCGCTGCCCTGCAGACGGCTGCCGAAGGCCACGGCGAAGCCGCCGTCGCCTTCGGCGTCACGCTGCTCTTCACCTTCCTGCTCGCGGGTCTGATCGCCTGCCTCGCGCTCGAGGAGAAGATCCATGCGAAGAAGTCGGTCATCGTGGGCGTGTTCGCGCTCGTGTGCCTGTTCCTGGGCGAGTGGTTCCGGATCCTGCCGCTGGGCCCCACGATCGTCGGCGGCCACGAGCTCAACTTGCCGGTCTACATTCCCGCGATCGACTGGAACGTGGTCGCGATCATCCTCGGCTCCAGCCTGTTCGTCGACGTCACCTCGAAGTCCGGGCTCTTCACGTGGGTCGCGGTGCGGCTGACGAAGACCTCGCGCGGGGACCCGCTCATCCTGCTCGTCTATTACGGACTGATGACGGTGGTCTTCTCCGCCGTGCTGAACAACGTGACCGCGATGATCATCGTGGGCTCGCTCAGCGGCGTCTCGCTCAAGAAGCTGGGCCGGATGAACCTGCTGCTCGGCTTCCTCCTGATCGAGGGCATGCTGACGAACATCGGCGGTCTCTTGACCCTGATCAGCTCCGTGCCGAACATCATCATCGGGACCACGGCGGGGATCAGCTTCGTGACCTTCTTCCTGAAGGCGAGCCCCTACGTCGTCGTGGCCACGGCGCTGACGATCTGGGTCGGCGCCAGAGTGTTCAAGATCCCGCGCCTCGTGACGACCGAAGAGCGCGAGGAAGCGGCACGGCTCGTCGCGAGCTTCGACGAGAACGACGGTATCGAGAGCAAGACCTTCTTCTGGATCAGTGCCGCGATGCTGCTCCTGTTCATCGCCACGATCGCCACGACGTCGACACTGCCGTACATCCAGGACCTCGGCATGGGCTATGTCGCGATGGGTTTCGGCATTCTGATGCTCATCCGCTACAAGGCCGTCGCGGACAAGTTCTACCAGGCGATCGACTGGGACCTGCTCGGCTTCTTCGCGGGTCTGTTCGTCGTCATCAACGTCATGGAGCACGCGCTCGTGCTCGAGATGATCGGCGGCGGACTCGCGCACATCATCGCGCTCGGGGACACCGTCGGCGTGGGCCTGGTGCTCGTGACGTCGGCCGTGGCGAGCTCGGTCACCGACAACATTCCGCTCGCCGCCATGCTGGCCAAGATCCTCGCCGTGACCCCGGGCGTCGGCGGCAACCCGGATTCGCCTTTCTGGTGGTCGGTCGTGTTCGGCGCAAACCTCGGCGGCAACCTCACGCCGATCGGCTCGGCGTCGACGCTCGTCGCTGTGACGATCATCCACAAGTACGATCTGCCCCTCAGCTTCATGGGCTTCGTGAAGAAAGCGGCGCCCTTCGCCGCGTTCCAGGTCGCCCTCGCCGTCGCCTACGTACTGCTCTTCTTGCGCTGACACGTGGGGCCAGGGCCCGAGATGACGAAGTACACGGCACTCTGCGCGGCTTCGGGAATCGTGTGGGCCGGGATCGCTTGGCTGATCGGCTTCACGCAGATCCCGGGCCTCCTCTGGTGCGGACTCCTGGCTGCCCCGGTGATCGGCATCATCACTGGGGCGGTGTACCTTCCGGCCTATCGCCACTCGCGCTGGGTCCGCGCGCTCTATGCCCTCGGAACGCTGTACCTCGCCGTCGCCCTGTTCGGCATCGCCGTCGGCGTGGCGGACGCCCTGCGTGACATTCCGGGGAGATCCTTCGGCGGGCTCCTCCTCCAGGGAGTCCTCGGTACGCTGTGGGGCGTCACGTTCACGGGCTACGTCATCATCCTCTGGCCGCTGGCCTTTGCAAATCACGGGTTCCTGGAACGCTACCGTGAGTCCTCGGCGAATCCCCAATGAAGAACCTCCTCGCAGCCATCACGCTCGCCTCGCTCGCTCTCGGGTCGGGCCTTGCCGCGCGGGCCCAGGCGCTCGAGCACAAGGTCAAGGTGTTCATTCTCGCAGGGCAGTCGAATATGGAGGGCCATGGTCAACTGCGCAGCCTCGCTCACCTGGGTGATCACCCGGAACACGGGGAGCTGCTGAAGAAGCTGCAGGACGAACGTGGTGCTTGGGCGATCCGCGACGACGTGACGATCGCCTGGCGGGCGAAGGCGAAGGGCAGCGGGCCGCTCACCGTCGGATGGGGCGCCCACGACGACGAGATCGGGCCGGAGCTGATGTTCGGCACGATCATGGGCGAGCGGTACGACGAGCCGGTGCTCCTCATCAAGGTCGCCTGGGGCGGCAAGGACGTGTTCTGCGACTTCCGCTCCCCCGGCGCGGGCCCCCCGACCGGAGACGCGGCGCAGCTACTGGAACGGGAGCGCGCGAAGGGCAACGAACGCGAGGTCGGGCTCACCTACCGCAAGATGATCGCCGAGATCAGGACGACGCTCGAGAACCTCGAGGAAGTCGTCCCCGGCTACGCAGGCCAGGGCTACGAGCTCGCGGGGATGGCCTGGTTCCAGGGCTGGAACGACTACTGTCGCTGGCGCGAAGCCCCCGGGATCATCGACGCCTACCCCCGCAACCTGGCCGCCATGATCCGCGACTTGCGCGCCGACCTCGGGGCGCCCGAGATGCCCGTCGTGATCGGCGAGATGGGTGTCGGTGGTCGCGAGTTCGAGGAACGGGCTCAGGACGAGGGCGATGGCGAAGCGCGCTCCATGATCGCGTTCCGCAGGGCGCAGAGAGCCGCGGCGGAGGACGAGTCGCTCGCGGGCGTCACCTTCGTCCCGACCGCGGACTTCTGGGACGTCCGGCTCGAGGAGCTGCGGCGGATGAAGGACGCGTACTCGAACGAGAAGCAGCGGCAGGGCATCCCGAACACCGAGGACAACCAGCTCCCGACGAAGGCGCTGACCGACGAGTTCGTGAGCCAGGGCGGGCACTGGTACTGCCATTACAACGGCTCGGCAGCCAACTACGCCTTGATCGGTTACGCCCTGGCCATGGCGCTCGACCCGTAGACAGACCGAGATGGCCCGTCGGCCTCCTGAGCGTCCCCCTTGGCGGGCCCTCGGCCAAGGGCGCGCCAAAGGGAGCGATCAGGCAGCCGACGGACGCTCGCGGCCCGCGCTCAGATCGCCGGATCGCGAGCCGTTACCCGCGCGAGGAGGTAGTCGATCACGTCCGCTGCGCGGTAGGTGCTCTGCCCCGGCGCGAGAAATCGGGCGACGTTGGCGACGTCGTCGCCGGAGGTGAAGATCGGGCGTTCCACCTGGCCGTCCCTGCGCACCTGCCCGAGTCCGATGTTCGCGAGGAGTCCGTTGCAGACGCACTTGCGACCGACCGTGGCCGCCGCGTCGCCGCCCTTCGCCACGAAGTCCGCGGCGTTCTCACCGGGACAGCGCCAGCCGACCGAACCGTCGCCGCGCCGGTAGGCGTGCCGCAGGTAGCCGAGGTCGCACAGGCGCCCGCGCGCTTCGCTGACGCCCGCATCGGAGAGCGTCCCCGGCACCTGCAGCACCTTGAACGGGAAACCGGTCGGCGAGGCGACGGGGTCGGTGAAGACGCGCGCCTCGCCGGCACGGCTCATGGCGAGGATCTTCGCCTTCCAACCCGGCGCGATGCCGGACTCCTCCGTGAACGCAAATGCGGTCCCCACCTGGATGCCGGTAGCGCCCTGCGCGAGAGCGTCCGCGAGCTGCTCCGGCTCGGCGCGCGAGCCCGCCAGCCAGAACGGGAGCCCGAAGCCGCGGAAGGCCGCGAGGTCGGGCTCGTCGCGCGGGCCGTAGACCGGCTCGCCCTCCGCGCTCAGCCCCGCCCGCCCGCGCGGCGGCGCGTTGTGTCCGCCCGCTGTCGCCCTCTCGATCACGAAGCCGTCGACCGTACCCGAGCCCTTGCGCAAGAGCACGTTCGCGACGATCTCCGTGGAGACGATCGCCAGGAAGCGCGGCCGCGCGAGCTCGGGTGCTTTCCCGCCCCCGAACTCGATCGGATCGAAGCGCGTCACGAAGGTCTCCCCGCGCTCAGCCCCCGCGACGTCGAGCCGCAGTTCGACCGGGAGCCCCCGCGCCAACCGATCGAGGATGCCGGGGAGCGCCATCGGGATCCCCGCGCCCATGCACACGTAGCCGACGCCGGCGAGCATCGCGCCGAAGAGCGACGGGAGCGTGGGCAACTGGATCTTCTCGAGGTAATTGATCCCGACGGGGTTCGCGTGTCCGTCCCGCGCCAGGAACACCTCGACGAAGTTGGCGGCGACCGTCAGCTCGTCGAGGGCGCGCGACGGCG
>Ga0209988_10003686_pt1 | contig 10126 bp, 4 predicted proteins | sample N075metaG_FD_183115 | JGI IMG/M metagenome (GOLD analysis project Ga0209988, IMG submission 183115) | Deep subsurface microbial communities from Kermadec Trench to uncover new lineages of life (NeLLi) - N075 metaG (SPAdes) (version 2) | ecosystem: Environmental > Aquatic > Marine > Ocean trench... | reverse complement strand
ACTTCCTGTCCTACGCGGACAAGGAGTACTACGACGGCACGATCTTCCACCGCGTGATGAGCACGTTCATGATCCAGGGCGGCGGCTTCACGCCGGACATGGTGAAGAAGGAAACCGACCCGCCCATCAAGAACGAGTGGCGCAACGGCCTGCAGAACAAGCGTGGCACGATCGCGATGGCGCGAACCTCGCGGCCCGACTCAGCGACGAGCCAGTTCTACATAAACGTCGTGGACAACGCCAACCTCGACAGCCCGCGCGGCGGCGCCGCCTACGCGGTCTTCGGCCGCGTCGTGGCGGGAATGGACACCGTGGACAAGATCCGTAACGTCGACGTCGGCATGAAGAAGCGCCACCCGAAGGCGCCGATCGTGACCGTCGTGATCGAGAAGGTCCGCCAGATCAGCGATGAGGACGCCGGCAAGAGGATCAAGGCGGCGAAGAAGCCGCCGACGAGCCGGCCGGGATAAACACACCCCTCACGCCGCGATCGCCGGCTGCACCACCGGCGTGCCGCACTCCGAGCAGATCCCTGTCGTGTTCCCCGTCAGGTCGTACCGGCAACGCGTGCAATCGTCCGCCGGGCGGCCCGTGAACACCGGGTGCCCGGCGTGCTTGCGTCGGATCACCCTTGTCCGGGCCCACCCGTCGCCGATGCGGGGACCGCTGGTCAACCCGAAGGCGAGCACCAGGGGCAGCAGCGGCACGAAGAGCACGAGGTTTCGTTGCAGGGACGCCCGGAAGCCGGCCGGGCGGCCCGTCGCCGGGTTGACGACACGCAGGCCGCACACCGCCTTGCCGGGCGAGCAACCCCGGAAGCCGTCCTTCATCAACAGCATCGCCGGCGCGAGGACTGCGGCCGCGATGAGCAAGGTCTCGGGTATGCCGTGCCCCGGTCGCCACGCGGTGAGCAGAAATACCAGGGCCACGGCGACCAGGACCATCGCCAGATACCAGACGGTCAAGTCGATGACGAACGCAAGCTGTCGCCGCCCCGCAAAGCCCCAGCGGCACCGCCGGCACACCGGCGCGTCGTACAACAGCCCGAATGCGTGGATCGGACCGGACCTGTAACACAGCGGGCAGACGGCCTTCGACACGGTGATTCTCTCCCCACTTCCATCGGTGCCCGGACCGGTGTTCTGGAGGCCCGTGCCCCGGTGAGCACCTTTTGGGAATCGGTTTTCGGATGGATGCCCGGAAACTCGCGTCCGGCGCCGATAAAGTGGGGGCCCGCGCGTCTGTCCTTGCACGTCCCTTGCCCGTCCGCTCAGACCCGCCGAATGAATTCGGCGGGTCGTGCGAGAGCGAGTGTCGGCCCGGAGGGCCGTACGGAGCGCTCAAACAAGTCCCCGCAGGGCCGTACGGAGCGGAAAAACTTGCCCAAGAAGAGTCAACTCATCATCATCTCCAACCGTCTGCCGGTCGCTCGCGTTCGGCGCGGTAGTTCGTACGAGTGGCGAACCAGCCCGGGCGGTCTCGTGTCGGCGTTGACGCCGGTGCTCACCAAGCGGCCAAGCCGCTGGATCGGTTGGGCCGGCACGTCGGGCGCGGCCCCGGAACCGTTCGAACACGATGGCATTCTCAACCACCCGGTGCGGCTCTCGCGGGAGGAGATGGAAACGTACTACGAGGGCTTCTGCAACCGGACGCTGTGGCCCCTGTACCACGACGCCGTGCGGACGCCGGAGTACCGGCGGCGGTGGTGGCGCCCGTACGTCGAGGTGAACCAGCGGTTCGCCGAGGCGGCGGCCGACAACGTCGCCAAACGCGGGACCGTCTGGGTCCACGACTATCACCTGCAGCTTGTTCCGGCCATGATCCGCAAGCTGCGACCCGACGTTCGTATCGGGTTCTTCCTGCACATCCCCTTCCCGCCGCAGGAGCTGTTCGCGCAGCTGCCGTGGCGGCAGCCGATCCTGGCCGGCCTGCTTGGGGCCGACGTCGTCGGGTTCCAGACTCGCGGCGGTGCCCAGAACTTCTCGCGGCTGTGCCGCCGGTTCGCCGCCGCCGAAGGGACCCGCGACGAGTTGCATTACGAAGGCCGCACGATCCTGCCGGGGGCCTACCCGGTCTCCATTGACGTGGATTGGTACGAAGAGCTCGCCAAGACTGAATCGGTACAGATTCGCGCCGAGGAGTTCCGCAAGCGGCTCGGCGCCGGTCGCAAGATCATCCTCGGCGTCGATCGCATGGACTACACCAAGGGCATCGACATCCGCCTGCACGCCTACCGCGGTCTGCTGAGAACCGAGCGGGCGTCGCTCGAGGAGTGCGTGCTGGTCCAGGTCGCGGTTCCGAGCCGCGAACGCGTGGAGCAGTACGGTGATCTAAAGGCACGCGTCGAGCGTCTTGTCGGCGAGATCAACGGCGAGTTCGGCGAGCTGGGTCGCACGCCGATCCACTACCTGCACCGCAACCTGCCGGTCGAAGAACTGGTGGCGTTGTACTGTGCCGCCGACGTCATGCTCGTGACGCCGCTGCGTGACGGGATGAATCTCGTCGCCAAGGAGTACGTCGCGTCCCGCGGCGATAACACCGGCGTGCTCGTGCTCAGCGAGTTCACGGGCGCGGCCAAGGAACTGCAGTCGGCGTTGCTGGTCAATCCCCACGACATCGACGGGCTGGAAGCCGCGTTGTATACGGCGATGCACATGCCTCGCCGTGAGCAGGAGGATCGGATGAAGAGCCTGCACCGCGCCCTGCGACGCAACGATGTTTTCCACTGGGCGAACCGGTTCCTGGACGCGTTGGCGGTATGAGCGATCTCGACCGCCAACTCCAGCAGATCGCACGGGTCCCGGTGCTGCTCGTGGCGTCCGACTACGACGGCACGATCGCGCCGATCGTCTCGGACCCCGACCGGGCCCAGCCGCGACGGGAATCCATCGTGGCGTTGCGGCAACTCGCTGCGTTGCCGCAGACGCACGTGGCGGTCATCTCCGGCCGCGCGCTGGTCGACCTGTCGCGTCTCACGGGACTACCCGACGACGTACACCTGGTCGGCTCTCACGGCAGCGAATTCGACCTCGACTTCGCGACAAGCCTGCCGCCGGCGGCGGCGTCGCTCCGCGAGCGAATCGCCGAGGAGCTCGCCGCTCTGGCCGACGCCGGAGACGGGTTCCACATCGAGACAAAGCCGGCGAGCGTCGCCTTTCACTACCGTAATGCGGACGAGGGACGGGCCCGCGAAGCGCTCAAGACCGTCCTGGAAGGCCCCGCGTCGCTCGAGGGTGTCTTCACAAAGCACGGCAAGAAGGTCGTCGAGCTGGGTGTGGTCGAAACGAACAAGGGCAGTGCGCTGGAAACCATGCGGCACCGCTGCGGTGCGTCGGCGGTCATCTTCTTCGGCGACGACGTGACCGACGAGGACGCATTTGCCACGCTGGCCGGCCCCGACATCGGTGTCAAGGTGGGTGCGGGCGAGTCCGCCGCGGAACACCGCGTCGCGGGGCCCGATGACGTCGCCCAGGTCCTGGCGCGACTCAGCGAGTTACGTGTTGAGTGGCTCCAGGGCGCCGACGCCGTCGGCATCGAAGAGCACTCGGTGCTCTCCGATCAGCGCACGATCGCGGTGGTCACCCCGGACGCTCGTGTGGTCTGGATGTGCGTGCCACGGCTGGATTCACCGGCGCTCTTCGCGGCGTTGCTCGGCGGTCGGGCCGACGGGCACTTCACGATCCGGCCGGCCGACGGGGCCGGGCCGCTCGCCCAACGCTACCGCGACGACACGATGGTGCTGGAGACGAGCTTCGAGGGTTTCACGGTGACGGATTTCCTGGACTGCTCACTGGGCCGCCCGCGCCGCCGCGCCGGACGCTGCGACCTGGTGCGTCTGGTCGAGGGCCGCGGACGGTTTACCGTCGAGTTCGCGCCGCGGCTGGAGTTCGGTCGCGTGCCGACGCGGTTGGTCCGGCGCGAAGGGGGTCTGGAGATCGAAGGGACGCCCGACCCGATCGTGCTGAGGTCGCCCGGCGTCGAGTGGACGATTCACCAGGAGGGCGAGCACCACACGGCGACCGCCGATGTCGAACTCGCGGGTGAAGCCCAGGTCTTCGAGCTGCGGTACGGAACCGGCAGTCTGCGCGACCCCGGGACTTCCGCCGTCGACCGCTGCCGGTTGACCGAGCATTTCTGGTCGGGGTGGGCGGCCAGGCTGTCGATACCCGACGTTGCCCCGCAGCTGATTCGACGAAGTGCGATCATCCTCAAGGGGCTTTGCTACGGGCCGACGGGCGCGATCGCCGCCGCCGCCACGACGAGCCTGCCCGAACACGTCGGCGGCGTGCGGAACTGGGACTATCGGTTCTGCTGGCTGCGTGACGGGGCAATGGCCGCGGCATCGCTCGTGAGGCTGGGGTCAATCGCCGAGGCGATGCAGCACCTGGACTGGGTGCTCGGCGTGCTCGACGACTGCCCGTCGCCCGAGCGTCTACAACCGGTATACACGCTGACCGGCGAGGAACTCGGCCCCGAGGCGGAAATCGGCGAACTGTCGGGATACCGCGGCAGCCGCCCGGTGCGTGTCGGCAACATGGCGTCGCGTCAGGTGCAGTTGGACGTCTTCGGGCCGATCGTCGAGCTCGTCTCGATGCTCGTCGAACTCGATGCGCCGCTGTCGAACCAGCATTGGCGCCTGGTCGAAGCGATGGTGTCGGCGGTCGACCGCCGGTGGCACGAGCCCGACCACGGTATCTGGGAGATCCGCCGGGCACCGCGGCACCACGTGCATTCCAAGGTGATGTGCTGGCTGACGGTCGATCGCGCGATCACGGTGGCACGGCGGTTCCTCGACCAGGAGCGGGACGACTGGAAGATACTCCGCGACCGGATCGCCGCCGATGTCATCGAGCATGGGTTCAAGCCCGGGCTCAACGCGTTCACGGCGGCGTACGACGGCACCGATCTCGATGCCGCGACGCTGTTTGTCGGTCTCAGCGGTCTGCTCGAACCGGACGACCCGCGGTTCGCCGGCACGGTCGAGGCCGTCGAGACCACCCTTCGCAAGGGCCCCACCGTCTACCGCTACCGCGCCGACGACGGGCTGCCGGGCGCCGAGGGCGGCTTTCATATCTGCGCGTCGTGGCTCGTCGATGCCTACATCCTGCTGGATCGCCTCGACGAGGCCCGGCAGCTGTTCGAGCAGATTGCCGCCCTGGCCGGTCCGACCGGGCTGCTGTCCGAGCAGTATGGCCCCCGCACAGGCCGGGCGCTGGGCAACGTGCCCCAGGCGTATTCGCATATCGGAATCATCGACAACGCCTTGCGGCTGTCGGAAGTGGCACGGCCGAGCGAGCGATAGCGAGTTCGCCCGTGTCTTTGAGCGTCGCTCCACGGGCCTCCGCCGTGGACGGACGTTCGAAGACACGGGTGACGTCGCTATCGCTCCGTCAGCCGTGCCACCCAGCCACCCTCAACCGGGCATTCCTTTGGGTCGATAGTTTCGGGATACCCCAGTGCCCGGTTTGCCGGGCGACCGATAACGCTGCGCCGCCACGAGGACCGCTCACCAGGAGGATGGACCCCAACAAGGGGATCCGCAAGAGGCATGGCCGAACACTACGACATCGAAACAGCCAAGACACGCGTCGGTCGCGTGTTTCGTTACCTGCAGGAACTCCACCGCGTCAAGACGCCGCCGATCGTGGATCTGGAGCGGTACGAGTGGGGACTGAAGCTCGAGTCGCTGCCGAATTACGACTCGATCCAGCGGGGCACGGCGTTCGGCAACCTCCGGACCCTCAAGGAAGGATCCACGCTGCACGACGGCGGCTTCCTGTTCAAGGTCGGTCGTCCCAAGGAGACCGAGTGTCCGCCGCCGTCGGTGGTCATCGAACAGTGGCTCAAGCCCGGCTGGCAGAACGCCACCACCCTTCCGGAGGTCTTCGATGAGCGTCGCAGCAAGGCCAGCGGCAAGCAGGAGGAGTTCGACGCCTCCGCCGAGCGTGTGATCGCGTTCGACGACTGGCTGGCGATCCGCAAGGGGTGGGCCGACTCGGAGAAGCATGTGCAGGCGGCACTGAACGTGTTCTCGAATCTCTTCGACCTCTGGGGCCGGTTCGCCCGTGAGTCGGAAAAGCACCAGCTGTTGCTGGCCGACGGCATCCTGTCGCTCGATGGCCCGGAGGGACGGGTTCGCCACCCGATACTCCTGCAGCGTGTGCAACTGTCGTTCAACGCGCGTGTCCCGGAGTTCATCCTCCGCGAGTCGCGTGACAACCCGATGCTCTACTCGCCGCTGTTGCGGTACCTGTCCGTCGACGGCAAGGACATCCACGAGCTGACCGACCTGATGCAGCGTGATCACATCCACCCGCTGGGCGGTGACGCGACGAGCCAGTTCTACAAGACGTTCGTGCAGCGGCTGTGGCAGGACGGGCAGTACTTTGACAGCCACGGTGAGATCCGCGCGCCCGAGGGCCCGTACATCTACCGCCAGCCGATGCTGCTGCTTGGCCGCTCCAACCAGGGGTTCGCCGAGGCGCTCGATCGCTACCTGGAGGTGCTGCCGACGCTCGACGAGTTGCCGGAAGGATTGCTGCGTGTCGTCGGTATTGAGACGGGCCGGGAGAAGAACGCCGGCGAGCACGAGCCGGGCGACATCGACCTGCTGCTCACCAACGACGCGAACCCCGAGCAGGAACTGGTCATCCACCGGCTCGAGGAGACCGGTGCCGTCCTGGTGCAGGGGCCGCCCGGAACAGGCAAGACACACACGATCGCCAACCTCATCGGGCACCTGCTCGCGCAGAAGAAGAGCATCCTTGTCACAAGCCACGCCTCCAAGGCGTTGCGGATCGTTCGCGAGAAGGTGGCCGAACCGCTGCAGTCGCTGTGCGTGAGTGTCTTCCACGGTGACGAGGAAGCCAGCAAGCAACTGGAGGAGTCGATCACCGGGATCATCAACTACATCTCCACCACAAGCAGCCGCAAGCTCACCCGCGATATCGAGCAGCTCTCGGAGAAGCGGAACGGTCTGAAGCAGAAGCACGAGGAACTCCGCGGTGCGTTGCTCAAGGCGATGGCCGACGAGTACCGCCTCATCGAGGTGATGGACGACTCGATCGCGCCCGCCAAGGCGGCGCGACAGCTCGTCGACCAGAAGGGGCTGCACGACTGGATCCCCGGACCGATCACCAGCGGCGCCGAGATCCCCCTGACACCGCAGGAACTCCGCGACCTGTACGCGCTGGGCGTCAAGGTGTCGGCCGAGGACGAACAACTGTTCTCATGCGAGCTGCCCGACATCGAGAAGCTCCCGGCGCCCAAGGATTTCGCCGCATTGTTCGACGACATAAACCAGCTCGAACGCGTCAAGCTCAAGAGCGGGTCGGAGTTCTGGGGCCATGACCGGCAGACGCCGGAGCTCCTTGCGGGCCTGCAGGAGGCGATCGCCGAGGCGGTGGAGGTCCTGCAGACCTCCGACGACTGGCTGCTGGAGTGCGTCGACGCGGGCTCCGGTGAGCAGGGCGAAAAGGAATCGTGGATAGCGATGGTGCAGCTCATCGACGAGTGCTGCCAGGCGATCCCCGATCGGGAGGAGTTGATCCTCACCCACGGCCCGAAGGTGAAACCCGATGCGGACCCCCGTGATCTGACACGCATCTGCCAGGAGATCCTCGATCACCTTGGCGAGGGCAAGAAGCTCAAGAAGCTCTCGACGATGCTCAAACCCGAGTGGCAGACGCTGATCGATTCGTGCACCGTCGACGACGGGCCGCCGTCGCGACGCGAACACTTTCAGGCGGTGCTGAATTACCTGGAGGTCCGCGCCATGCGCGAGGGGCTCATGCGTCGCTGGGACCGCCAGATGGGGGCGTTGGACGCACCGCGGTCATCGGAGCTCGGTCGCAAGCCGGAAAAGACCGCCAAACAGTTCGCAGACAAGATCCAGCTCGCCCTGCGGTGGCACGGTGAAGCCTGGGCCAAGTGCAAGCAGGCGTTCGACGTCGTTGGTATCGACTTTGACAAGCTGGCCAACAAGGTCCCTGTGCAGAAGTCGACACACGGTCACATCCTGCGGATCCGCGAGGTCCTGATCAACCAGCTGCCGCCGATCATCGAGACGCGCAAGCAGTACCTGGAATGGCAGACCTCGCACGATCGACGCGAGCAATGGCTGACGTATATCAGTGGATTCTCCAAGAGCAAGGCCGCCGCGGAGCTCATCAAGAATTTCAAGCTCGCCATCAAGAAGCCGCACTACGACCTGTACGTGCAGGCCTGGACCCGGCTCAAGGAGCTCGCCGAGCTGCGGCCGAGCCACGATGCGCGTCTCGGGCTGCTGCGGCAATTGCACCCCGTCGCTCCCGCGTGGGTGCAGGCGCTGGCCGAGCGCAAGACCGTGCACGGTCAGGGCGAAGTGCCCGGTGACGTCAAGGCCGCCTGGAAGTACCGGCAACTCGAGCAGGTGCTCGACACCATCGGCAAGACCGATCTCGACGTGTTGCAGGGGCAGCTCACCGCGGTTCGCGACCAGTTGCACGAGGTCACCGCGCAGTACGTCGAGAAGCTCGCGTGGCTCGCCCAGATCGAGCGCACCGGTCTCAAGCAGCAGCAGGCCCTCAACGGATGGCTGGGGCTGCACAAGAAAATGGGCAAGGGAACGGGCAAGCAGGTGGGACGTCTGCGTGAGGAAGCGCGCAAGACCCTCGCCGAGTGCCGACAGGCCGTGCCGGTGTGGATCATGCCGATGTCGCGCGTGATCGAGAGCTTCGACCTGGCAACGACACGGTTCGACGTGGTGATCGTCGACGAGGCGAGCCAGAGCGACGTGCTGGGTCTCGTTGTGTTCGGCCTCGCCCGCGAGATCGTCGTGGTCGGTGACCACGAGCAGGTCAGTCCTTACGCGGTCGGTTACAACACCGACACCATCCAGGGCCTCATCGACGAGATGCTCGAGGACATTCCCAACAAGCAACTCTACGACGGCCGGACATCGGTCTACGACCTGGCCCGCCAGTCGTTCGGCGGCACGATCCGGTTGCTCGAGCACTTCCGCTGCGTGCCCGACATTATCCAGTTCAGCAATCACCTCTGCTACAACGGCGAGATTCGCGCGTTGCGCGAGGCATCGGCGAGCCGGGTCGAGCCGCATCTGGTTGCCCACCATGTCAAGGGGGGCACAAAGGCCGTCAACAAGGTCAACAAGGAGGAGGCGCTCGAGGTGGCGGCACTGATCTGCGCGATCTGCCGGCTCGATGAGTACGAGGAATGCACGATCGGCGTGATCTCGATGGTCGGCACCGAGCAGGCCCTGTATATCGACTCGATCCTGCGTCGCCGACTCACGGTCTCGGAATACCAGAAGCGACGGCTGCTGTGCGGCAACGCGTCGCAGTTCCAGGGCGACGAGCGTGACGTCATGTTCCTGTCGATGGTCGACTCGCCGGCCAAACGCGCGTTGCCGCGTCGACAGCGTGAGGATGCGGTGAAGGTGTTCAACGTTGCCGTGAGCCGCGCGCGTGACCAGCTGTGGGTCGTCCACTCGCTGCAACCGGATCGCGACCTGAAACACGGCGACCTGAGGCTGAAGCTCATCAGCCACGCCACGGATCCGAAGGGCCTCCGCAAGGAAGTCATCGAGCCGACAACCGGCTTCGAGAGCGAGTTCGAGGAATTGATGTACAACGCCTTGGTCGACGCCAACTTCCGAACCGTGCTTCGCTGCCAGGTCGGCGAGTACATCATCGACCTCGTGGTCGAAGGCGGTGGCGGCAAGCGGGTCGCGATCCAGTGTGACGGCGACCGTCACCAGGCGACCGAAGAACTGCCCGAGGTGATGGAGCGTCAGCTCACGCTCGAGCGGCTCGGCTGGAAGTTCATCCGTGTTCGTGCCAGTGAATTCTTCCGGGATCCCGAGGCGGTCATCAAGAAGCTGCTGGCGCGTCTCAAGACGCTGGGTATCGACGCCATCGGACCGGCGACGGCCGAGGAGTCGGCGGCCACCGATCGCGGCAAGGAGCTCAAGCAGAAGGTTCTCAAACGGGCCGAGCAGATCCGCCGGGCGTGGAAGGACATCCCGGACGTGCCGACCGCGGCACCGCAGGTGACGGCCGAGGAACCCGAAGAGGCCGACGACGAGGAAGTAGAAGAGACACGCGAGGCGGCGTGACTCGTTTGAGCG
>Ga0209988_10003682_pt1 | contig 10129 bp, 7 predicted proteins | sample N075metaG_FD_183115 | JGI IMG/M metagenome (GOLD analysis project Ga0209988, IMG submission 183115) | Deep subsurface microbial communities from Kermadec Trench to uncover new lineages of life (NeLLi) - N075 metaG (SPAdes) (version 2) | ecosystem: Environmental > Aquatic > Marine > Ocean trench... | reverse complement strand
GGGCTGGGTGCGTTGATCGTCGCTCACGACAACGTCCGGATGCGGATGCTGCGAGAGCTCCGGATTCCCCGCCGAGGAGGAACCGCCTTCCCCCAACCCCCCGAAGAGGCCCTCCCGGTCCTCACGTTCGGGGATGCCATCACGTTTCACATGAATGGGGAGGAGGTACGAGTGTTTCTCGTCCCTCCCGCCCATACCGACGGTGACAGCTTCGTCTACTTTTCCGGATCTGACGTGCTCCACCTCGGAGACGTTTTCCGGACCAACATGTATCCCATCGTCGACGTCTATAACGGTGGGAGCTTCTCTGGGATGATCGACGCCCTGGAGATCGCCATCGGTCTGTCGGGACCGAACACCAAGGTCATTCCCGGCCATGGGCGTGGGTTCACTGACCGCACAGGGCTCATCGAAGTGCTGGTGATGATGCTGGATATTCGCGAAAATATCACCCGAATGATCGCCCAGGGGATGACGCTCGACGAGGTCCTGGCAGCGAACCCCACGGCGGAGTATGACGAGAAGTGGGGGCAGGTAGAGTCGTGGAACGAGAGCGATCTGATCCCCATCATCTACAACGAATTCAAGGAGCCCGGCTGAAGGGAGCCCGACTGAGGCGACGCCACCCATCTCGGTTAGAAGTTGCCGCCACCACCCCCACGCGGGAACCGGTTGTTGACGACGTTGTTGAAGATCGAACCGAACTGGTAGGAGAGTCCAAAGTTCAGCGACGCCCGGGAGTCGGTCTGTTGCGTTTGCAGCTCGAGCAACCTCTCCGCGTCGGTCAAGTCCTCTCCAGCCAGGAAGACCTGGTCGCGAATCCTCGAATACGAGGCGCCCACGTTCAGGTCGAGTCCGCGCGTGATCCGGAAGCTCAGGTTCCCGCGCAGAGACACGTTGTTCTGCTTCAAATCGTGAAGGTAGGCCGATCCCGTAAGCCGGACCGACGCGTTCCCCCAAGGTTGTCGTTGCGCGAATTCCAGCGTGAGTGCCTGTTCGCCACGGAGTTCCTCTTCTTTTCCAAGAAGGGTCTCCTCGAAGTACTTACGGTATACCGGCCCGATCTCGTAAAACACCGTCATCGCGCGACGTGTCGCCTCTTGGTATGGGAAGAAGCTGTATTCAACCGCCGGGTTGAACTGCCCCCAGAGGCTCTGGTTGTTCCTGGTGTTGCGCCCCACGTTGGACCTCACGCCAATCGACCAATGTTCGGCCACGGAGTAGACCACGCGCGCGAAGAAGCCCCAATCGTATCTGCTGTCGACGAACCGAGAGCCGTCATTCAGGTCGAACTCTTGCCTGTTGTTGCGGTAGTTCGCGTTGTAGCTCTGCTTCCAGGTGGGGGTCACCCGAGAAGCGCTGACGCTGGTCCTAAGCTCCCGGCTTTCCTGCTTCGACTCGGTGTCGAGCTCTCCGCTCGCTCGCACCCGGAAGACCCATAATTTCCAGGGATCCTCCACATCCCCCGGGGAGAGAATCCCCGCCGGCTGCGTGTCGAGGTTCGCGTTCACTTCACCCACAGGAGCGAGACCGGCGAGCTGAACCACGTTTCTGTAACCAGACTCGGTTGCGAACGTGGCGAGCCCCAGACCCAGCGTGAGCGCTACGCCGTCGAGCCGTTCCCTCTGAGTATCGGTCGGGAGGGATTGGTAGAGGCTCCGGGTCTCATAATCCTGATACACGCCGCGTCCGAGGAAGTCGAGCTGGTACTCCCTTCCGCCCGCTCCGGTATTCTGGCTTGTCATGATCACATGGACATTCGCGTCCTGCCGATCCCGGACCCACGCCACCCAGTTGATCTCCGTACGGTAGTAGGTATTGTCGCACTCGCGGCCACGGCAGTCGAAGAACACGCGAGGGACCGCAGTAGGGGCTCGGGGCACCACATCCTGCGCACTCACCGAGCCCGGCGAAATCGGGAGGCCCGGAATCGCGAGGCCCGCAATCAGGACGGTCAACGAGAGGAGTGACGGCCGCCTATTCATGAGCTGCATCCGGTTTCCCTTCTCTTGTCGGTAGCATAAAACCCCGGTTATTTCACCGCTATTGGTTCGACACGGGGCGGGGCAACGCCGTTGAAGCCCGGAGGGCCCGTAACGATCCTGCCGCCGAAAACCCTAACACTCGAACGCCTTCGGTGGGTACCCAAAGCCGCGACACCTTGGGCGCGTCACACCACCAGCATGGCCTCCACCACCAACCCCGGGCCGAAGGCGAGGGCCACGCAGGGAAGCGCGGCACCCGCCTTCCTGAGCCGCTCCAAGACGAAGAGCACGGTGGGCGACGACATGTTCCCGTGGCCCCGGAGTACGTCCCGGGACACATCCAGGGCGCCGTTCTCCAGGGCCAGAGTCTCCTCCACCGCCTCCAAGATCCGCGGCCCGCCAGGATGTACGGCCCAACTCCCCACCTCATCCACCCCGAGTCCCTGGTGTTTCAGCCAGCCCCTGAGCCACCCGCCCAGGTTCGCCCGGATCAGCTCGGGGACCTCGGCCGAGAGCGTCATACGAAAGCCGTGGTCACCGATGCGCCAGGACATCGCGTCGCTCGACTCGGGCATGAGAAGAGTGCCCTGGGCTTGCACCGTCCACCCGCGCGCCTCGCCATTCAGCTCGGCGACGCCTACCACCGCTGCAGCCCCGTCCGCAAACAGGCTGTTGGCCACGATCATCTCTTGATCCCACCCATAAGCAAAGTGAAGGCTGCACAGCTCAACTGCGCAGAGGAGGACTCGCGCCTCCGCCTCCCCGGACTGCGCCGCGGCTACCCGCAACCCGTTGAGCGCCCCGTGGCACCCCATGAATCCAACGTGGGTGCGATGCACCGTGCGCTGCAAATCCAGCGCGTCGACGAGGGCGGCGTCGAGACCCGGCGAAAAAAAACCGGTGCATGACACCGTGACGAGATGGGTGATGGCCTCCGCCGGAGTGGACGCATCCTCCAGGGCCCGCCGCGCCGCCGCCTCGGCCAGAGGTGGGGCCTCGGCTTCGTACCAGGCCATGCGCTGCCCCGTTGTCGGTCCCCGATCCTCCGGCCCGCTGGCGGGTGTATAGAACCGCACCCGCTCCTCCAGCGTTCCTTGGTCGGCCCGCACCACCACCATGTGGCGGGTATCCACCCCGGACCGGCCATAGAGGATGCGGAGCACCCGCGCCTGTTTTTCGTCGGCCGCGCAGAAGGCGCGGCTGGACTCGGCAGCATCGCTCTGTGTCAAAATACCGGGGGGTACAGCCGTGCCCATGCCGGCCAGGTGGAGCTTCACCATGGACTCCCTCCCAGGAGGTGCGTAGTGGCCGACGTGTGTTTCACCAAGGGGCGCGCCAGGCTCGGTACCGTGGCCAACGCACCTAGGGCCATCTGGGCCGCCCAAGGACGCCGAAGGCCCCAGGCGACCATGCCGCATATCCGTTGACCCCGTCGCATTCGACGGCTGTGCATCCGACTCCACCGGCGCACCAACCCTTCGTCCCAGCGCGCCACGCCAGCTTGCACGAGGGGGGCCAACGTCAGCGCTCCCCACAGCGCCCACGCCATGCCCTCACCGGTGAACGGCTCGACGTAACCGGCGGCATCACCCACGAGAAAGAGACGCTCCTCCGCCAGCGAGGAAAGCCGTCGCGTGAGGGGCGGCGTACCTCTCCACCCGCGGTGGATCCCCTCGGGGACCCTCGGCATCCCGGCTAATTCCAGGTGCGCTCGAACGGCTAGTTCCGGCGATCCGTGCCGGCGCACCCACTCGGCGTCGAAGGCAGCGGCTACATTGAGACGGTGATCCTCCTGGCGCACCAGGCCCACATACCCGGCGGGCCCCAACACCATGTGAATCACTCCGGGCCCGTATCCGGAGCCACCTCTCTCCAGCACCGCACCCACCCCCATACGGGAGCCGGCTCGAACCATGGCGAGGGGCGCGGGGCCGGCGACGGCAGATGCGCGCAGACCGTGAAGCCCGGTCGCTGCGACGACCACCCGGGCCCGGACACTCTCTTCGCCGCCGTCGCGCCGGACCGTGAGAATCCTGACTCCGTGGCGCACCGGGCCCAACTCTGTGGAAGCTCCGTGTGCGAAAACGACGCCCTTCTCCACGGCGGCATCGACCAGGGCGCGGTCTAGCGCCTCCCTCGACAACGCTACTGAGTTGTGGAGTGCAACGGACGCGGACCGCCCCCAGCCCGTCATTCGAAGCTCGGCCAACCGGGGGGCACCCGTCACCAGACCACCGAGGCCCGCGTGGCTCAACGCCTCCTGCGCTGCCCCATTCATGCAGGCCCCACAGACCTTCCATCGGGGAAAAAGCTGGCGCTCCAGAAGCAGAACCGCGCACCCCCGCCGGCCGAGCTCCAGCGCTACCATGGCCCCGGCCGGCCCAGCACCCACCACGGCCACATCCCAGAGCCGCTCGCTCAGACCGCTTCCCGCCCCACCGCCGCCGTTCATGACCCCCTCCATCTGAGAACGAAGCGTTCGGGCCAGCCGCGGCGAATAACCGCTCCCGCAAGCCCCGCCTCTACGGCCATAGTCCGTACCTCCGGAAGGCTGAACGCGGCACGCACCGACCGGGGGCCATCCTCCCGGGCGATGTGGGATCTGGATAGGAGGCGGAGCGCGGACCACGCCAGCACGTAACCCACGGTCCCCCGTAGTAGATCCTGCACCAAAACCGCGTGGCCCGCGTCGGCCATGGCCCTCAGGAGGCTCACGGCATCTTCATTGGAAAGATGGTGATGGAAGAGGGACGAACACACCAGATCGTACCTCCCTGGCATGCCCTCCGCCAAAACGTCCCTGGCGAGAAAGTGCGCCGTCACACCTCGACGCTCCGCCTCGCGGCGGGCATGGTCGAGGGCCACGGGATTCACGTCGCACCCCTGCACCTCCACCGGTACCCCCGCTGCCCCCGCCCGGCGGGCCACGTCGACCATGATGTCCCCACCGCCACAGGCCACGTCCAGAAGCCGCAGAGGCTTTTCGATTCCCCGGGCGCGGCGCTCCCGGCTCAAGCTCAGTACGTCGTGCCACACCCGTGCTGCCACCCCGGAGATCCGGTTCACCCGTGCCAGCGCCTTGAGGGCCTGAACGTGTTCTGCGGGTTCCAGCCCCGGCGCATCCATGAGTTCGGGCTCCCGATGCCGGGCGCCAAGGTCGGGCAGGATCATCAGGACCTCATGAGTCTCCGTTTACCGAGCCGTTTTCGTCTGAAGGGGAGTCTGTGTTTCCCATGTCCCGGTGATTCGCCTCCCTAGGGAGCGCGTGGCGAAAGTCGGCTCATCAGCGTGCCCACCGCCAACACGGTCAGCGCCCCTACCACGTTGTAGTACAGATACGAGATGTCTGTGGTGACCGACACTACGAACACCGCCAGCATGCCGGCAAGCAACCCCATGAAGGCTCCATTTCCGTCGGCCTTCTTGACCATGAACGCCAACAGGAAGACACCGAGAAGGGAGCCATAGAAGAACGAACCCACCTGATTCACGGCCTCGAGCAGCGACCCCAGCCGACCCGCGTAAAGCGCCACGGCACACGCGAACAGCCCCCAGAAGAAGGTCGCGATGCGGGACACGGTAAGGTAATGCGCGTCGCTGGCTCCCGTTCGGAAGTACCTTCGGTAAAAATCGATGACGGTCGCACTCGAAAGCGCGGTGAGCTCCGAATCGAGCGATGACATCGCCGCCGCAAAAATCACGGCGATCATCAGGCCGAGTATGCCGGCCGGCACGTAACGGACCAGATACGACGGGAACACATAATTTACGTCGTTCGACGACACCCCCCGCACGTCCGAAACGATCGCCTTGGCGTCCTGGCGCAGGCCGCGCAATTGCCCGTCATACTGCCCGATCCTCTGTTGCAACCCGCTGAGGTCTTCCCCATCACGCCTGGCGTCGAGCAGCTCCAGGGTAGCCGTACGGCGGAGCGAGTGGACGTCACCGTGCTCCAACTCGAGCAGCCGGAACTCCTCGCCGCGCTCGCTCTCGTGCACCATCGTGACCTCCGCCGAGTTGAAGAGCAGTGGCGGACGCTCGAAATGATAGAAAACGAACAGTAGAACGCCGATCGAGAGAATGGCGAACTGCATCGGAAGCTTGAGGAAGGCGTTGAATATCAGCGACAGCCGGCTGGAACGCAGGGACTTGGCGGTCAGATAGCGCTGTACCTGGCTTTGATCGGTGCCGAAGTACGCGAGCGCCAGAAAGAAACCCCCGATCATCCCCGACCAGATCGTATAGGTGTTGGTCGGATCCCAGGACCAGTCGATGCTGGACCACATATCTTGGATGCCACCGATGTAGACCACGTCGCCCACGCCCACCTCGGCCGGTAGCGTGCCGAACAGAATGACCAGGGCCGCGGCGATGCCCACGAACATCATCAACATCTGAATCACGTCGGTCCAGATGACCGCCGTGATTCCACCGACCATCGTGTACAGGATCGTGATGGCGCCCATGATGAGGATCGTGATCCGCTCGTCCCATCCCATGATCACCGACAGCACGATGGCCGGAGCGTACAGCACGATCCCTGCCGCCAGGCCCCGGGAAATGAGGAACAAGAGGCTGGTCAGTGAGCGTGTCTTCGCGTCGAAGCGGGTCTCCAGGTATTCGTACGCCGTAAAGATCTTGGCACGGTAGAAGAACGGAACGAATACCACGCACAGCAGGATCATCACGATCGGCTGGGGCAGGTAGACCTGGATGAACTCCATCCCGTCGTCGAACGCCTGCCCAGTGGTTCCGATGAAGGTGATCGCGCTGGCCTGGGTCGCCATGACCGAAAGACCGATCGCGCCCCAGGGAAGCCGTCGGTTGGCGAGGAAATACCCCTCGACCCCGACATTCTTGCGGCTCTGCCAGAGGGCGAAACCGACTACGACGCCGAAGTAGACGGCGAAGACCGCCCAGTCGAGTCCGCTCACGCAGCGTAGCCGTTCACGGCAGGCTGTAGTCGAACGTGACGGTGAAGACGTGCAGAAGGACGATCGCTAGAATCGTGTAGACGACCACCGACCCATAGACCCAGCCCCAACTCGGAAAGGGACCGATAGCTCCGTTCTCGTCCTCGGGTTCGCCTACAGGACCCTCCGAGTCCACGTCGCCCACCGATCGACCCTCCGTGTCACTCACCGCTCACCGGCGCGCCTGATGCGTGTTCCAGTCCTCGGCGGTCAGCGACACCAGATTGGCGAACAGTCGATGCGCGCCGGGTACCCCCGCCGGGAGCTGCCGGAAGAACGCGAGGGCCACGTACACGTACAGACCTCGACCGACGGACGCCACCAAAAGGGAGCCGCGCGTGGGCGCCTCACCCGGGTCATTGAACTCCAGTAGTGGCGTGAATCGGTCGTCCCATTCGGCCAGGAAGTAGAGACCGCGCTCCTGTACCCACCCCTCGAAGTCCGTTTCGACAATACGATTGGGCGTAGAGAATACGGGAGACTCGCGGTCCAAGAAGTTAACCGGAGAGTTCTCATCGGTGACCCGAGGCGCCCCCCGCCCGCGCCCCATGCTCACCGGGTACGGAGCGAAGCCCCCCCGGGGGTATTCGTACTTGTTGTACTGGACGATCACCGTGCCACCGGCCTCGGCGAACGCGAGGATCCGATCGTTCACGGCTGCGACGTCCGGGCGGGTCTCGTAGACGCGGATGCCCAGCACCAGGACGTCGTACCCGGAGAAGTCCCCCTCGCGGACCCGATCCGGGCCCACCTCCTCCACGGCCGCACCGAGCTGTCGCAAGGCCTCGAGGCCGTAGTCCCCGGATCCCATGATATAACCGACCCGAACACCCTCCCGCATTCGGACCGGGAACACCGAGGCACGTACCTCGGCCGGGCGCAGGTACAGCGTCCGTTCCACGTGAGGGTAGTCGATGATGTCGACGTGCTCGTCGAAGCGCGCGCCGTCATCCCGCGTGGCCACGGCACGGAATACGTGCTCACCGGCGTCCACCGGACCCGTGGGGCGCACGTCGAAGGTGAATCCGCGGCTCACCCCTTCGCCCCGTAAATCGAACCGGAGACTCGAAGGAGTGACCTCCCACCCGTCGGGAACCTCGAACGAGAGTTCCCCTGAAGAGCCCGACGCTGATTCGTTTTGCAGAAACACCGTCACGGGTCGAGACTCGAGGGACCCCTCGGGCCAAGCCATCGAAGCCGGCTCGATCGCGACCGAGAGAGCTGGCGTGGCGAGAACCGGCTCCCGGTATTCTCCGAGCTCCCTGTCCACGCCCACGTACTCCGCGTGGTCCCCCCAGACCACGTGAACGGGTTGGTCCAGCTCTGGGATGTGAATGTCGAATTCCCCGACCGCCCGCAGCAGTGGACGCGCGTTTCTGGGCAGCCCCTCGGACGCCGGATCCCCCGTCCATCGGTACAGATCCCCGTCGCGCGGGGCTTCGAGATAGTACAGGCGCGAAGTGGCGAGACTCTCGCGGAGCCGAATCCGGTAGCTCCAGCGAGCGAGCTCACCCGGCTCCAGGGTCTGAGGCGCTTCGGTCTGGCCCTCGACAGCGAGAAATTCAGCCGGAAGACCCACGTCCTGCTCACCCCCCGCACTCCGAAGCACCGCTCCCTCGATGCGGAACGGGCCGCCATTCCAGAGCCGGACGTCCAGCGTGACATCTTCGCCTGCTACCACGAGATCGTCCCCCGCCCGAACGTCGATCACCACGGAGGCCGCGTTCAGAAGGGCGGACCGCACCAGCCCAGCTCGCACGGCGAGGGCCTCAGCAAGGGGGGCGGCGGAGTCACCGATTCCGCGCAAGAGCCCGAACGTGGACTCCAGCCTCAGGTAGGCCCGTCCCAGGGGGGCAGCGGCGCGGCTGGGGTGGACGGCGTCGAGAGACGCGCCCGCCTCGTGAATCGCGCTTCGATACGCAGTAATGGCGCTCTGAACCCCCGGTACGGCCCTCGCGGGTAGGCGATCCGCAAGGCCGGCAAGCGTGGTGTCGATCCCTGCAAAGATACCCCGGTCATCGTCGAGCCCGCCGACATGACTCTGCACGAGGCGAAGGCCCGAGGTGCGGTCGCCAAGCGCCTGGGCGGCGCCCATTTCCTGTGATCGGTGTTTGCTTCGGCTCTCCATGGCGAGTTGATGGTAGGAGCGGCCTAGAAGGGGGTCGAACGTACCCGTCTGAATGTTCAACGGCGCCTCCCCGGATCCGGGGCCACGAGAACGGACCGAGTGATAGAGCTTTTCGGCCCTCCATGGCCTCGCCGCGTTTCCCGTCAGATCCGCGAAACGGAAGGGATCGGCCGCCGCATCGAACGCCTCGTTGGCCAAGATCCCGCTCGCCTGGTGCTGCCCATGCCCGTCGCGAGGTGTACCGGCCCAGACCGATATGATCACCTGGGGCCGGAAGGTACGGATCACCGTCACCACGTCCCTGAGGATCTCTTCCCTCGGCCAATGCGCGAACGCCTCGGCCGCACTCTTGGAGAAGCCATAGTCGAACGCGCGGGTGAAGAACTGTCGTCCACCGTCCAGCTCGCGGGCGGCCTCGAGCTCTCCCGTACGAATGATGCCGAGACCCTCGCCCAATTCCGGCCCGATGATATTTTGCCCGCCGTCTCCCCGCGTAAGCGAAAGGTAGGCCGTCTCGGCCCCCATACCCCGGGCGAGGGTCGCTAGAAGGCTGGAGTCCTCATCATCCGGGTGCGCCCCGATCATCAGGACTCGCTTCACGCCGTCTACCTGACGAAGCGCGAGTCCTACCTCCACGACGCTACTTCCCTGGGGTCCGATCTGGGCCGAAAGGGGCGCGGCCACAAACAAACCGACCACCCACGCAAACCTTCTACCTGTCGTCGTCATGGACCGAACGTACCTCCAACACCGAAGACGGAAAAACTCCGGCACACCCGCGAGCGTGCACGAAGTCTACTCATTCGCTTGTCCGAAGTTCAAAGCCGCCGATATGTTGGGGCCGAAAATGGGATCTTACCAGGCCCCCAACCTTTCCTGTGTCCGCCTTCTGACAAGAGAGCGTCATCGATGAGCCAGCCCCGCGAACAATGGAGTTCCAATATGGGCTTCATCCTGGCGGCGACCGGTAGCGCCATCGGGTTGGGTAACCTGTGGAAATTCCCCTTCATCACGTGGGAGAACGGGGGCGGCGCATTCGTACT
>Ga0209988_10003679_pt1 | contig 10133 bp, 8 predicted proteins | sample N075metaG_FD_183115 | JGI IMG/M metagenome (GOLD analysis project Ga0209988, IMG submission 183115) | Deep subsurface microbial communities from Kermadec Trench to uncover new lineages of life (NeLLi) - N075 metaG (SPAdes) (version 2) | ecosystem: Environmental > Aquatic > Marine > Ocean trench... | reverse complement strand
TTGGCCTGGAAGCCGCTGCGCACGAGCTGGCCGGTGCTCCGTTCAACCTGGGATCCCCGAAGCAGCTTCAGGAAATACTGTTCGTTCAGCTCGGCCTGCCAGTGATCCGGAAGACGCCCAAAGGACAACCGTCGACCGCTGAGGACGTTTTACAGGAACTGGCGAGCGAATACGATCTGCCGCGCGTCATCCTGGAGTATCGAGGCGTCAGCAAGCTGAAGAGCACTTATACGGACAAATTGCCCGAGCAAATTGCCGCAGATACCGGACGCGTGCATACGTCTTATCACCAGGCGGTTGCCGCTACCGGACGCCTGTCGTCAACGGATCCGAATTTGCAGAACATTCCGATCCGAACCCCCGAAGGACGCCGTATTCGCCAGGCATTTGTTGCTCCGGACGGGACCCTCTTGCTGGCGGCCGATTATTCGCAGATTGAACTCCGCATCATGGCGCATCTGTCAGGTGACGCCGGATTGCTGGATGCTTTTGCCGCAGATCAGGACATACACAAGGCAACTGCCGCAGAAGTATTTGGACTGGACCCCGATGAGGTAACCGCAGATCACCGGCGATCCGCAAAAGCCATCAATTTTGGCCTCATGTATGGTATGTCGGCATTCGGTCTCGGCAAGCAACTCGGCATCAGTCGCCACGAAGCACAGGAGTATGTGGACCTGTACTTCGACCGCTATCCCGGCGTAAAGAAATTCATGGACGACACACGCGAGCAGGCGCGTCAATCCGGATTCGTCGAAACGATCTTCGGGCGCCGTCTTTATCTCCCTGATATCAACGACCGCAACGCGCCACGGCGGCAGTACGCCGAACGCAGTGCGATCAACGCGCCGATGCAGGGTACTGCCGCCGACATCATCAAACGCGCAATGATTGCCGTGCAGCACTGGCTCGATACCAGCAAGGCGCCTGCCCGCATGATCATGCAGGTGCATGATGAACTGGTATTCGAAGTCGCGGAAAAATCAGTCGATGAGGTCCAGGCCAGGATCGTTGCCCTGATGAGCGCCGCGGCCGACCTCTCGGTCCCGCTCAAGGTCGATGCAGGTATAGGCAGCAATTGGGATGAAGCACACTAGCAGCTGCTGGACAAAGCCGAAGACCGGCAAGAATTGAGCCGAAATACTTCTTTGTTTTCAATAAGTTCTCTGCGTAGTGAACTCCGGACCTGAAAACTGTTCCAAACTTCCGAGTGCGTTAGTCACTTGCCTGCTTACCTCCCTAAGCGGGCTTGCAACACGGCTACCCCAAACCTGTTGCGTAACTGACCCCGGTTGTTTTATTAACATGCCGGGGTTTTTTTATGGCGTTGGAATCGCTCGCTGGGGCGAGCTCCTACGATACTCCGCCATATTTCCTGACATTGAACCCGCCCCCTATCTGTCCGTCGCCAGGAATTTCTCGAGCACCTCGCGTGCTTCTTTCACCCCCTGCTTATTGAGCGCCGAGAATAGTTGCACGCTGAGAGAATCACCGAGTTCCTTTTCTACTTCCAGTAATGCCGTCGCCGCCTTGCCCCGCTTGAGTTTATCGGCTTTGGTTAACAGGATGTGGATTGGCACGCCGACGGACTCGGCAAAAGCAAGCATCTGGCGATCGAATTCCCCAAGCTGACGGCGCACGTCTACAACGAGTATCAACCCGGACAGGCTTTCACGTTGTTCGAAATAGGTCCGTAATAATCTGCCCCAGTGTTGCCGCACCGACTCCGACACCCTGGCAAAGCCATAGCCGGGCAGATCGACCAGGCGCTGTCCATCCCGTAGCTCGAAGAAATTGACAAGTTGGGTTCGCCCGGGCGTCTTGCTGGTCCTCGCGAACTGGCGCCGGTTGACGATCGCATTAATAGCGCTGGATTTGCCGGCATTGGACTTGCCGGCCACGGCCACTTCCGTACCGTTGTCAGGCAGGAATTGATCCGCTGCATTGGCACTCAGCATAAATTTTGCGTCAGGGAACTGCGACATGGGATCGGGCCCCGATGTGTGTATAATTTGCGGCCTTAAGGACCGGCCGGACCTTATACTGACGGCTCCGGGTTCGCTCAGCAAGGCCACTGGCCATTCCGGCTCCCATGCATTGATGCCACGTTTAAGATTCTGTTTTTGGTTTTGCATCATTGCAGTAGCAATAATCCCGTCTAAGTAACGGTCAGGCAGTATGAAAAAGAAGTTTGCCGCACTCACGATATACGTTTTGATATCCGGCGCGGTTCCGGCCGCAGGTCTGGTGGACGGTTCTGCGGACGCCGGCAGGGCGAAGGCCATTACCTGCGCCGCCTGCCATGGCCCGGACGGCAACAGCGTCAACCCGGTATGGCCAAGCATCGCCGGACAACATCCCACCTATATTGTCAACCAGCTGCAGGCGTTCAAGAACGGTACCCGCACCGAGCCGCTGATGCTCGGACAGGCGATGATGCTGACGGATGAGGATATGCGCAATCTGGCCGTTTATTTCTCCGATTTGCCGGCGGCCACCAAGGTTGTTGCGAATCCCGCGACGCTCGATCACGGGGAAAGACTCTATCGTGGTGGTAGTCGCGAGAACAAGACACCCGCCTGCATTGCCTGTCATGGCCCGAACGGCCGTGGCAACCCTGCGGCGTCCGTCCCGACACTCAAGGGACAATATGCCGTTTACATTGCAGCACAACTTCGGGCATACGCCAGTGGCACGCGCCGGTCGGACGGGGCAACGCGGGTCATGCGCGACATCGCAGCCAAGCTCAGCGAGGAGGATATTGTTGCTGTTTCGTCTTATGTTCAGGGACTTCAATAGACTGGACAGCAAAATCGGCTAACCCATTTCTCGTCTTGCCAGTCAGAACCAGTGTTCTTTCCGGAGATTTTCAAATGAAGCGCATTGCAATTTTTGCCGTTCTCGCCGTCGTCCTTTTCGCCGGGGTTGTTATGTTCATGCAGCAATCCGAACAAATTCCTGCGCCGGAGACTGTGGCTGAAGCCGTGACGATGGTGCAGGCACCCGACAAGGTGTCGGCTGTTGAGGCCCAGTCTGATGATGACGCGCAACCTGAAATGGTTGAGGAATCTGCTGCACAAGACGAAGAGGAACAAGCGCAAGAAAAACCGTTGTTGCTGGCCCAGGCAAATGTGCCCGCTGCATCGCAGGACTGGAAATTCAAGGAAGGTACGCATTTTGTCCGCATGGTTCCCACTCAGCCAACCGTTGGTGGCGCCGACAAGATTGAAGTCGCGGAAATTTTCTGGTATGGCTGCAATCATTGCTATGACTTTGAAACCTACGTCCGCCGCTGGCTGGAGAAAAAGCCGGCAAACGTACGCTTCGTCCGCATCCCGGCAGTATGGAATCCGCTGGTCAAACTGCATGCGCAGCTTTACTACACCGAAGAAGTCCTGGTGAAAAACGGCAAGATTGCCAATCCCGAGCAGTTTCGTGCGGCTGTATTTGCCGAGTATCACCGCCGCGGCAATCGCATGGCTTCCGAGTCTTCGATTCAGGCTGTCTTCGAACGTCACGGCGTGAGTGCGGAAGATTTTTCCAGCATCTGGAGCTCATTTGAGGTATCACAGAAATTGCGCGTGGCGCAAGACCTCGCGAAGCGCTACAGCATTACGAGTGTTCCGACCATTGTGGTCAATGGCAAGTATCGAACCGGAGCTGCTGAGGCCGGTGGCTATCCGCCACTGATGGAGTTGATTGACGAACTGATCGCACGCGAATCGGTTCGCTGAAAATGAATCGCCTGCTGGTGCGGGTTCCTGCGAAACGATTGTAGGAGCCCTTCCCAAGCGGGCGATGTCTTTGAGCTTAGCTGGAATCTTCTGAAACGATTTCCCAGAGGCTGTCTTCCCCGCGCCGCCAGTAAAGGCGCTTCGTGGTCGTTACCGGACCAGCGTCCGTCAGCAGGATCTGCGTAAACCGGCTCAGGAACAGATTCGGCTCCTCCGGATCGGCCAGCAACATTACATCGTCGATCGTTACGCCTTCGAGCGGCCTCGCCTCGAACACGCCCAGTCGATACGACGACCATTCGTCTTTGTCCATATCCTGATATTGAAAGTCATCCGAGTACAGCGACAGGTAGGTTTTGAGATCACCTCTGGCCAGGCTGTTTTTCCAGATATCGAGCATCCGGCGAAACTCCAGCCGTGTTTTCTCGAGTTCCTCCGGCGTTGCCCAGACGATCTCGCGGGCAACTATGACCGGCGTAACGAGGGGTTCGATCACTTCTGCAAGCAATAAGATTTCCTCGTTCGACAGCACCAGGCAACCGTCGGTGTCCCGCGGCGGACGATCCGGGTTTTTATAATCAACGCCGTGCAGCCAGATGCCACTACCTGTTCTGTGCTTTTGCCGGTCCCGGGCATTCGGATAATCAAGCGAGAATGCCGCAGCCCCGTACTTGTCATTCAGCTTGCTGGTATCGAGTTTTTCCGTGATGAAGTAGACGCCGAGTGGTGTCTTGCGGTCCCAGGCTCTTTCCTTGCCGGTCCCGTTCAGTCCAATCGACATGTAGCGCTGATCTTTTTCAACAATGTTGCCGCCGGAACGGACAAACCGGCGCATGGTCGCAGACGCGACGTCGGCGATCAGTATATCGCTGACCGAACCCGGCAATTCCAGAAGGTATGCGGGTAATCGACTGGATCTGCTAAGAGCAGCCACAGTATCGTCGGCCGTTGCGCCGCGAGTAAGGGCAAGCAACAGTACCGTGATCATCAGAAATAGCTGACGCGTATCTTGCATTGACTATGAACGTTTTTGTTTGAAAGCGGATACTAAATCGCAGTACCGGTATCGACAAGTATTGATGTCGCCGCAAAGAGACAGCAACCCCTGAGAGGAGTTAGTTCTGGTTCCACGACAATGCCTCCAATTCATCACTGTAGGGTGCACGCAATTTTTCCGTGAGCAAAAACGTGATCTGGGCCGATCGGCCTGCTTTGACGGTCTGGATCAGATTCTCATGGTTCAGTTCGATCCGCGGACTCCAGATATTGACAGTCAGACCGTTCGGATTATCGGTCGTCAATTGCGCTTTTCCTTCAATATTGGTTTTGCCAAATACGTGACTGTCCACGACAAGGATGTAGGCCAGCATGTGATCGTGGATATTGCAGCCTAATGTTACAACGCCATCATGATCGAATTCGATCTGCGTTTGCAGATCACCTTTATACAGGGGCAGCATGAAGTTGTTAGGATTGGAAAATGAGTAAACGTGGTGTGCGACGACATCGCTATTTGAGAATTCGACCTGGGTTCCGGTTTGCACGACAAGAAAATGCGGTACGAAGCGAGTATCGATCTGGGCCATGACCGCACTGTCCGTCGGCGCCGGCAACGGCCCGTCATGATCTAACTGGACATAAACGGCGATATTCGGAACCGGCTCCCCGTCTCTGTCGAGTACTGTCACTTCTATTTCCGCAGCGTTCAATGAGAACATCGCAAGAAGCAGGGCGACCGCAAGCAGCATCCGCATAGGCCGTTCGATAGGAAAATAGTCTGGATATTCCATGTTTTCCCAACAGGTACTGGATCCGGGATCAAGTGTACGGCGTTGTTTGGCGCGGCAACCGTGAACTGTCGCACACTCTATTTGACAAAAGCCTCTTAGAATTCTGATTGGACCGATTTCTGGCGACTGTGCACGGATCTGGCGCCGCACGAAAAGTGGATGAGAGCTGTGCCGGTGTCGAGGTTTTTTTCCTGATTCCTGCACAAACCGGCAATATGAATCTTCGAACAAGCTTTCGCAGCAAGTTATTTTTGCTGACGATCGTGCCACTCGCGGTGGCGCAAATCGTCACACTATTTGCCGTTATGCAGACGGTCGAGGAAGATGTATACCGTCGCGCGCATGACTCGCTTGTTATTGGCGGAACGGTAATCAGGGAATTCCTCGCTGCCCGCGGCGAGCAATTACGGACCAGCGCCCAGATCCTGGCTGCCGATTTCGGATTGAAACAGGCTGCCGCAGCCCGCGATGCAGCAACTCTTCGATCTATTCTGAACAGTCACAGTCAGCGTGTCGGTGCTGATATCGCGATATTTCTTGACCTGGACGGCAAAGACATAGCCAGCACGCAAGACTTCAGCAACAACCATAAAATTGACTTCCGCCGTTTCATCGAAGAAGCCAGTGATCGCGGCAACGCCCAATCCACTTTGACTGTCAGTGACGCTACATACCATACGATTATGGCACCGGTGCGTGCGCCTTTGCAGATTGGCTGGATCGTGCTCGGTTTTCGCATCGACCAAACTGTCGTGGACAGGATCGGCGGCCTGACGGGTCTCGATGTTTCAATCATCGCGACGGGCAGAGATTCACCACGTGCGATTGCAACTACCTATGACGATGCCGCCGGCGCAAACTCAGCAGCATCGTTGACAGTACCTGATGCTATTTTCAGTTCCGTCTACCTTATCGACGACGCCGGCGTGGACCGTCTGACGCTGAGTGCGCCGTTTGTCAAAAACGGAAAAGACGTACTCGTTGTTCTGCAACGATCAATGCAGGAAGCGATGCTGCCATACAACGAAGCAAGACAGGGTCTTATTGTCTTCTCGAGTTTTTTGCTGATTTTTGTCACTCTGACCGCGGGCTATGTGTCCGGCACTATCGCGAAGCCGCTTCGGGATCTGGCTGACGCCGCACGGCGAGTGATTTCAGGAAACTATGAGTCCCCCGTAGATGTGAAATCGGATGACGAGTTCGGTGAGCTTGCGGAGAGTTTTAATGCCATGCGCACCGCGATCTCTGATCGTGAAGATCGCATCTCGCACCAGGCACTGCACGACCCGCTGACCGATCTGCCGAACCGCAACAAAATCCTGCTAAACCTGTCCGTGGCAATCGAGGACGCCCGCACCGCAGGCACCAGCGTCGCTATACTGTCGATTCGTCTGTCACGCATGGCCGCCTTGTCATCAACTCTCGGACACAGCGCCAGCGACGAACTCATCAGGCTGGCTGCCCGTCATCTCAAGCTAAACCTCGATCCCGGCGACATTTTGGGTCATGTTGGCACCAATGAATTCGTCCTGATCCTGCCGGACAGCAGCCTTGAAAGCGCCCAGAGCTACGCCGACAAGATCGAGAATATCCTCGGTACCGGCGTAACGCTTGGCCGTATCAACATTACATTGCAGACGGAAATCGGTATTTCCGAATATCCGAAACACGGGGAGCACGCGGCCGATCTCCTGCGTAATGCATCCATTGCCCGCAGTGAGGCGGAGACTCGCCGGGAGCGTGTCATGATATACGAAGCCGGCCGCCAGGATCATTACATACGCCAACTTCGCATCGTCAATGATCTTCGCAGCGCTCTGCGGCGCGACGAAATCCAGCTGCATTTTCAACCGAAGATTTCGTTGCCGAATGGCACACCCTGTGGTGCTGAGGCGCTGGTCCGGTGGAGACATCCGGAACTCGGATACCTCGCTCCGGACGAATTCATTCCTGCTGCGGAGCAGGCCGGAACCATTGTGCACTTGACCCGTTATGTCCTCGAACGCGCTCTGCAGTTCTGCCGCGAATGGCGTGACACAGGGTATGAGCTCGGCATATCTGTCAATCTGTCTGCGCGCGACCTGCAGGACGAATATCTACCCCACTTCGTGCTGCAAATTCTCAAGGAGCAAAATATCGAGGCGCAACAACTGACGCTCGAGATTACTGAAAATTCCGTCATGCAGGACGTCAATCACGCGGTTAGCGTACTAGAGTGCCTTCGCGATATGGGAGTGAGAATCTCGATCGATGACTTCGGTACCGGACACTCTTCGCTGGCGCAGTTGAGAGACATTCCGTCGCACGAACTGAAGATCGACAAATCGTTTGTCATTGACCTGCTGGGAGACAATCGAAATGAGGCCATCGTTCGAGCGACCATCGAACTCGCGCACAACATGGGGCTTGAAGTGTGCGCGGAGGGCGTGGAAGACGAGAATACGTTGCGGTACCTGAGTAATGCCGGATGTGAACAGGCACAGGGTTACTTCCTGAGCAAACCGGTTCCTTCCGATTACCTGATTGACTGGCTACAGAAATACAAACCGGTGTCGTATGGCGAGCGGCGAAAAAATAAGCGCGCCTTCGCGAATTAAAGGGACAGTCTACTTAATTGTACTGAAAGCGGTTTCCCTAATTTGTGGCGCGGTCAATTAACTAAACTATCCCTTTAATTCATTCAGACAGGCGTATCCATGCCGACTTGCTCTGCGTGTAACTTAAAATGCTCTCGACGCACTTGTCCCGTGCATTGCCCGACTGCTTGTAGCCGCCGAACGGCTGCGTCATGTCACCCTCATCGAAGCTGTTGACCCAGATAACACCGGCTTCGATTTCCTTGATCAGGCGGTGTGCCTTGTTAAGATCACTGGTCCAGACGCCTGCTGCCAGCCCGTAAATTGTGTCGTTGGCAATCGCGATTGCCTCATCGATTCCGTCAAATGGCAGGATCGAGGCAACCGGCCCGAATATTTCCTCGCGTGCAATGCGCATGTTGTTATTCACGTTCGTAAACAACGTCGGGTTGATGTACGCTCCGACCATCTCCGGCACGTCGCCGCCAAACTCGAGTTGCGCACCTTCCTGTTTACCGGATTCGATGAATGACAGTACGCGTTGCTGTGCCTCGGCGGTGACTAACGGTCCGAGGTTGGTTTGCGGGTCCAGCGGATTGCCCGGCACGTAAGCATCTTTGCCCTCTGCAATAAATCGCTCGACGAATTCGTCATACAAAGGTTTCTCTACAAGAATTCTTGATCCCGCGTTACAGACCTCGCCCATATTGGTATAGATACCGTCACAGGCTGCCGAAACCGCACGCTCGAGATTCGCGGTATCTGCCATGAACACCTGCGGGGACTTACCGCCGCATTCGAGTGACACGCGCTTCATATTTGACTGGCCGGCGTACTGCAGCATAAGCTTGCCGACTTCGGTCGATCCGGTAAAGGTTACTTTATCAACGTCGTTGTGCAGCGCCAGCGCTTTGCCGGCTACCTCTCCAATGCCGTTTATGACGTTGAATACGCCAGGTGGCCCACCGGCTTCGACAAACAGTTCGGCGATCCGCAGGCACGATAACGGCGCCTGCTCGGCAGGCTTCAGAACAACCGTATTTCCTGCGGCGAGCGCAGGCGCGACTTTCCAGATAGCCATCAACAACGGATAGTTCCAGGGCGAAATCGCGCCTACGACACCGATCGGTTCCCTGAGCACATAGTGCATGACGTCCGAAGCAGTATTGGTCACCGTACCTTCGATCTTGTCGATGTACTCCGCCATGAACTGAATCGTCGAGATGACGGCCGGGATGTCGCCATTCAGCATATCGCTGATTGGCTTGCCCATATCCAGCGTGTCGAGTACGGCGAGTTGCTCCGCGTTGTCGTCGATCAGCTTCGTATATCGATACAGGATCTCCATACGTTCGCGCGGCGCCAGGTCTGACCAGACACCACTGCGGAATGCTTTCCTGGCTGCAGCGACTGCAACATCCACGTCTTTTTCGTTTGCGGCGGAAACTACCGCAATGGTCTCAAGATTGGCCGGGTTGATCGATTCGAATCGTGCGCCATCGATAGCATCTCTGTAATCGCCATCGATAAAAAACCTGGTTTGCACTGCCGACAATTCCCGTTGCGCAATGCCTTGCCATTGTTCCAGCGTGTTGCTTCCCGATGTCTCTATGCTCATTGTGCTGCCCCTTTATATTTTTAGAATAGGCCCGGCGGCGTTGCACGTCGGCGCGGTGGATTCCAGAACGGTTTGTCGACCACCGTTGCTTCTGCCATCACCCGCGACCAATGCATCTCGCGTTGGTAATAAATTTCAACGAACAGCTTGTCGCCCACATTGCCGTGCGGCGTGCGTGCCGTACCGATCGCAATATTTTGCTTGCAGACCGGTGACCAGGTAGCAGAGGTCGTGAAACCGATGTTCTTCTGACGTCCGCCACTTTTCGCGAATATATAGGAATGATGTGCAGGCTTGTTGCCTTCGATATCCAGCTTGACCAGGCGCCAGGTCGATCCCTGTCGCTTCTCCTTGGCCAAGGCACGCCGGCCGTTGAAATTGGATTTCTTGAAATCGACCAACCACTCGAGGCCGA
>Ga0209988_10003675_pt1 | contig 10137 bp, 8 predicted proteins | sample N075metaG_FD_183115 | JGI IMG/M metagenome (GOLD analysis project Ga0209988, IMG submission 183115) | Deep subsurface microbial communities from Kermadec Trench to uncover new lineages of life (NeLLi) - N075 metaG (SPAdes) (version 2) | ecosystem: Environmental > Aquatic > Marine > Ocean trench... | reverse complement strand
TTAGTCGCTGCATATCACCGTTAGCGACGTCGACTGACCACAGTTCGGTATTTTCCGGATTGAACTCCCAGTCGTCTTCGCGATTACCCGTCAGTGCGATCCGATTGCCGTCCGGTGACCACGACAACCGGCCGGTGTGATTAAAATCTCCGCTGGTGATCTGTCGCGGCGTGCCACCATCTGCGGGAATAACGAAAACGTGTGTATTGCCGGGTTCAAGATATCCACGCCCGTCCGTCCGGTAATACAGTTTGTCGATGAAGATCACCGGTGGCGCCCATTCCGCACCTTCGGGCATTGCCGGCGGAGTGACCAGCTCGGGCCCAGCGGTCTTCACGAACATCGTAAATGCGATCTGGTTGCCATCCGGTGACCAGGCAATGTCGTCCGGATCGGCCGGCAGATTGCTCAGTAACGCCGTCTGGCCGGTATCCATCCAGCGCACATACAGTTCCGGGCCGCGTTCCCCGGCGCTCGCCACGTATGCCAGACGATCGCCACTCGGCGACCAGCGCGGGCTGCTGAAAGAATCCGTACCGGAGAGCAGCGGCCTGTGACCGCGACCGTCGGTGCCGACGACCCAGACATTTGCTCTCACCCGATCAGTCATGATGTCCATCGACCGCCGGACGTATGCCACCTGCGAGCCATCCGGCGAAATCTGCGGATCACCCGCGATTTCGAGCTCGAATATGTCTGTATTCAGGAACTTACTGTTGTCGGATTCCTCTGCGACGAGCGAAAAAGACGCTGTCAGCAGTAATGCTGCGATGATATTGCGCATGGCGCACTCCCCTGGGGTTATTTGCTCTTGCAAAGCTAAGAGGACCGTCTAACTGACGGGGGCGCTTTTGAGCTGTGTGTCCAGCTATGAATTACTCTAAGGGCTGCAAGCCTCAATTCATCGCTGGCACCATTGGAAACCATGTCCGCCAGTTCAGCAAACGACGCTGCTACCCTGGGCATCAATGCTCTGTTTGCTATCTCGGATACTTCTTCGTCATCATCCGCAGAAAGAAGCACCAAGACTTCCAGGGATTCTCTACTGGTCATGATGTCCAGGCTCTCTGCCGACATACCCCTGACCATTGGATCGTTGTCTTTGGACGCGGCCATTATTGCCGCTTCGATCCTGGAAGCCCTGGCGGGTGATCTGGGATCATAGAAATGCCACAGGGTTTCCACGGCTTCCATACGAACCGCAACGGAATCCTGATTCTCCGGCAATGTGGCCGCAATCAAGGTATCGACGATTATTTCATCATTATAGTCTTGGGCCTCAACGGGTGATGTACTAAACATCAACACCGCAAAGCTGAAAACTACCAGCACAGGACTGAAAAGAAATTCTTTCTTCATGACACACCTCTTCTTATTTTGTTATCAGACGTCTGTCCGCGAATGCCTTGAGTGCCGGATACTTTTCCGGTTCCATTTCCATTGTGTCTGCCAAAGCGCCATACGGTACCCAGGCCCCAAGACCGCCAAACACAAGGACTGCAGCGGCACGCATTCGAAGTATCGTGATATTCATGACGAATCTCTCGAATCTGGTTTGGAGAGTGGCCGCCAGATACACGATAATGCGAGCACCTGTTTCTTGGTATTAAGAATTCCGTATGTGTTCATTGGCTACCCGATAAGTAAGCTTTCGTATTATTGTTTTCTTGTCACTTCAACTGCCTGACATAATGGCAGTCTCGCGAAGAACAGGTCAGATACGGTTCAAAGGACCATGTAACATAGCAGTCAGGTGAGAGAAGCAGCCGTGCAAAATTCGAGTCACGAAAACAAGGTCGTCATAGAAATTACCGGACTGAATAAATGGTACGGGAAGGTGCATGTTCTAAAGGACATAGACCTCAAGATCACGGAGGGTGAACGGATTGTTATTTGCGGCCGGTCGGGGTCGGGCAAATCAACGCTGTTGAGGTGCATTAACAGGCTCGAAGATCACGAGGCGGGGCAAATCGTTGTCCACGGCGTAGAACTCAGCAGCAAATCAAAGCGCGTCGACAAGGTGTTGCGCGAGGTAGGAACCTGTTTCCAGCACTTCAATCTTTTTCCGCATCTGACCGTCATGGAGAATTGCACGCTCGCACCGGTTCTGGTACGTGGGCTGCCAAAAAAAGAAGCTGAGGAGATCGCAGGAAAGCTGCTCGAGCGGGTCAAGATTCCGGAACAGGCGGATAAATATCCGGCGCAACTCTCCGGTGGCCAGCAACAGCGTGTCGCCATCGCCCGGTCGCTTTGCATGAATCCCAAGATCATGCTTTTCGATGAACCAACGTCGGCCCTGGATCCGGAGATGATCAAGGAAGTTCTGGAAGTCATGGAAGATCTGGCTCGGTCGGGTATGACGATGATCTGTGTGAGCCACGAGATGGGCTTTGCCCGCCAGGTTGCGGACCGGGTGATATTCATGGATGAAGGATCTATTGTCGAAGACAACGATCCTGAAACGTTTTTCACTAACCCGAAGTCAGAGAATACAAAGCGCTTTCTCAGCCAGATACTGACCCACTAGGCAGGCAGCCCAATCGTATTATTACGGTTGATAAAATTGAGCCAGGTCAGCAATGTCCCGGCAGCCGATCTGTTTCAGCGTCGAACGCAATTCCTGATGCAGAATGTCGACCACATACTGTCCGCCGCTGCGGCCAAGCGCGGCGATGCCGAACATAAAAGCGCGCCCAAGCAGAACAAATTCGGCACCGGCTGCAAGCAGCCTGGCAACATCCAGGCCGGACCGAACACCACCGTCAGCAATTATGGCCATCCCGTGGCCCGCGACGTCGCGGATCTCGCCGATAACGTCCGGTGCAGTTGGCGCAGCATCGAGCTGTCGTCCCCCATGGTTGGACAAAACCAGGGCATCAGCGCCAAGCTGTCTGCATATTTCTGCGTCGGCGGCGTCCAGCACACCTTTCACGACCAGCTTCCCGTTCCAGGCCTGCCGAAGTTCGGCCAGTCTTTCAGCTGTAACATGTCCTTCGATCAGTGAGCCGAAGAATTTTTCGAGCTCGGCCGGACTCGCTTTAGGCGGAGCATAGCGAGCGAGATTCGCAAAAACTGGTGCGCCAGCCTTTGCCATTGCGATTGCCCATCGCGGTTTTGACAAGCACTGCAAGAAAGTCGTGGGCCGGAGCACCACCGGATCGGAAAGGCCGTTTCGGATATCGCGTTCGCGTTTGCCCGCAGTAGGAACATCTACAGTAACGATTAATGTGTCGTAACCGGACGAGCGGGCGCGCTCCAGTATGTCGCTTTCGATGTCCGGTTGCTTTGTTGCATAGTGTTGAAACCACGTATGATCGGGTGCGATGCCCGCGATCGTCTCGAGACTCGAGTTGGCAAACGCACTAAGGCAAAAAGGAATGTTTGCCGAGCGCGCCGTTTCAGCAAGTATCTCGGCTGCATGCGGCCAGATCAGGCCACTCAATCCCACGGGCGCCACGCCGACCGGCAGGTCATATGCGCGGCCCAACAAGTTTGTTTTCAGATTGGGGTCGTCTGCGTCGCAGATGTATAGCGGTCGCAGAAAGATCGCGTCAAGACTCCTGCGATTGCGCTCGATACAGTTTTCCGAACCAACACCGCCGACAAGGTAATCCCACGCAAACCGCGGTACGCGCCGCTTTCCCCCTCTTTCAAGATCGGCAATACCGGGATATGCGCGGCGAATATGCATTGCTTATATCGGACAAATAGCCGGCCACCAATCGACGATTTCGCCGCCAGAATAAACCGCGATGTCTCCGAGTTGTTGTAGCGTCGCTTCGCTTTGCGTTGGTCTGAAAAATGCAAAATCATCGACCTTCACGGTGCAATCCGTCGGAATACCCAGAAAGTCCTGGTTGGACGATTCGCCAAAAAAGTTGTTGTGGTGCATACCTTCCGGGTAGACCGGGACAGCCATCCATTTTCCGCCGTAAATATAGATTCCCCGCCGCGGCAATCGTCCGATCGCATTGATATACCCGGTCCAGCGGCTCAGTCCAGGCGCATCGACGTCGACCAGCTTGAGAATCGGGGCTGCAATAACTGCGGCAGGTACAAGATCCGCCAGTCCCGGCACATCGAAATCTGCAGGTTTGATTACTGCTGACCCAACCGTTACATCGTTTGCCGGATGACCGGGCCCGTACAGGAGCACAGTCGAGCTCCCTCCCGTGTTCAAAATCTCCTGCTGGTCGTGCTGCAGGATGTTCGCGAAATTGCGGAACTGCTCCTGAGCGGTGACCAGCTCTTTCCCCGGTCCACCGAGGATAGCCGGATAGTCGATGGCGTGAGCGTCGTAACCCATAATGCCGACGCACGACAGTTCCGGCCACGCCACCAGTCGATTCAGTGCGCGTTCTGCTGCGGCTGGCGAATCGAATCCGCCGCGGTGCAGGCCGACATCCGTCTCAAGGCAAATCCTGAGTTTCACATTTGCCGAGCGCGCGAGTCGGCCGAGTTCCTCTACCCGTGTTTCTGTATCAACCAGCCAGGTTGCGCGGTCCAGATCGTTCGGATTTTCTGCGAAGAAGCCCTTTGTGATCGCCTGCCTGACAGCCTCTGTCGGCATAGGTTTTCCAAAGACCGTGGTGGCATCGGGGAACGCCTCCAGCACGCGTTCGCAGATCGGCAGGTGGTATGACATGAAGCACTGCGTCCGCATGCGGTCCGACACATGGCGAAGCAGCGGGATGCACTGCAGCGACTTGTCGGATATTCGCACCCGGAATTGCCCGTGAATGCCGCGGCGCAGGACGTCGAGATTTTCATCCAGCCGATCGCGATCAATGATCATGCAAGGGCGGGCAATATTTTTCCGCCGCAATGCTTCTGTCAGTTTTTCGAAATAACCGCTATTCACGTCCTGGTTTCCTGGTCATTCAATGGCTGGAATTTCGCCGAAGATGCGCTTACGGCAATACTTTCCCGGGGTTAAGGATGTTTTTGGGATCGAGCGTCGCCTTGAGCGATCGCATTACGTCAATTTCCGGGCTAGACCGGGAAAAATGGAGATATCGTCGACGCTCGATTCCGATTCCGTGTTCGCCTGAAACGGCTCCGCCAAAATCGTGCAGAGGTTCGTAGAATATTCGTTCGACCTCCTCCCGGGTCTCGGGCGTGATGTTGTAACCGCAAATCAGTGGGTGGAGATTTCCGTCGCCGAGGTGACCATGCAGTAGTAGCACCAGTTCCGGGAATCGCTCCTTGAGTTGTTTCTCTGTCAATTCTATGTAATCACGGGTTTTGAGAATTGGGACGCTGGTATCCAGATCTACGATGTCGGTGTACTTCGCGATGATATGCATGAAGCTGTCGCGAAGATTCCAGAATGATTCGCGCTCCCGCCCGGATTTGGCGACCACGCCGTCGACAACGAGGCCCGATTCGAATGCCTCCTCCAACGCCTTGTCAAACACGACACTATCCGAGTCATGGCAGCAAAGCCCTTCGATAATCGTATAAGCGTCATAGCCGGCAGGCAGCGGTGGCGGGAAGTCATGTGCGTCAGCGGCGAATTCGTAATAGTTGCGCCACATGACTTCAAAACTGCCTAGTCGAGTACCAAGGCGACGCCGGATATGCTGCAGCAGGTCGAGCAGCTGGTCGAAGCTTTCGGTTGCGACAAATGCAGTCCGTTTTTCCCCTGGGCGCGGGGCAAGGCGAAGAACGGCGCGAGTGATCACGCCGAGTGTTCCTTCAGAACCAATAAAAAGTTGTTTTAGGTCATAACCGGTATTGTTTTTCAATACTGTGTCCAGCGAGGACACAATTCGTCCATCGGCCAGTACCACCTCCAGGCCCAACACCAGTGCGCGCATCATGCCGTATCGAATGACCTGGACGCCGCCCGCATTAGTGGCAATGTTGCCGCCGATTGTGCAGGAGCCACGCGAACCGATATCGAGTGGAAAGATGTAGTCTGAGGCCTGCGCAGTTTCCTGGACCGTCTGCAGGGTAACGCCGGCCTGCACGGTTATGGTTCCGCTGACCGGATCCAGGGCCTCAATTTTGTTCAGGCGTTCCAGTGACAGGATGACGTCGTCCTGTGTCGTGACCGCACCCTGGACCGCGCCCGTCAGGCCGCCGTGCACCACAACGGATTGTCCTGCCTCGCTGCACAAGCGCATCACGGCCGAAACCTCGTCGGGATCTGCGGGGCAGACAAGTACCCCGGCCTTCATATTGGCCCGTTCGAGTCCCGGATTGCGGTCACGCACGGCATTTCCCAGGAGAACATGCCGTTCGCCAATCGATTCGATGAGCTTTGAGATCAGATCTGCCATCGTCAAATTTCTGCATTGCCGCAAATGTTATGCCTGCCTGCTTCAATCCAGCGACATCGCGCACGGCATCTCCGAGGACTGCATAGCTTCTTTAACACAGCTACTGATTCACCAAGAATATATTCCTATCGATACGATTATCATGAAATTCGCATATAAATCGGCGTACCCAGCGTTACAATGTCACGAGCGGGACAAGCGCGCCTTTCTAGACCTCTAGCAACCCACCGTACATTCGCAAGCTGGAACGAGCCCGGAAGCTGAACCTGCGCTTACCACGGGTGCAATTTTTTGACGAAAACTTAGGTTGAAATGAATGAAATGTGCTGATTTAATCGCCCAGATCCTGGCGAAAGAAGGCATTGACTGCCTTCCTTGCTTTCCCCATTCAGAAATTATCGATAGTGCCGCAAAGATCGGCATACGACCGGTCATCGTGCGCCAGGAGCGTCACGCGCTCCACATCGCGGATGGTTATGCGCGCGTAAGTGGCGGAGAGAAGTTCTGCTGTACGACTGTACAACATGGTCCAGGCACAGAAAACGCCAGTGGCGCACTTGCACAGTGTTTTGCTGACAATACACCGCTTCTTCACATGCCCGGCGGCTACCCGCGCGATAAACAGGCGACGGAGCCGAACTACAGTACTTCGCTCAACCAGCGCCACATCGCCAAAAGATGTCAAACGATTCCTGTTGCGGAACGTGTGCCGCAAATGATGCAGAATGCATTTGCCATGATTCGCAATGGTCGCCCGGGACCTGTCGTGCTTGAAGTGCCGGACGACATTTTCACTGAAGAAGTGGATTCCTCGCTTCTTGATTCCTATCGTGTTCAAAGGCGCTCGCGCCCCGTTGCAGACAGGGCAGAAATCAAAGAACTGATCGGCCTGATACTGAATGCGCGTTGTCCGATTGTCGTTGCAGGACAGGGAATCCTGCAGGGCAATGCCTGCGATGAACTGAAGGAACTGGCCGAACTGCTCCAGATCCCCGTGATGTCCACGCTGAACGGCAAGAGCTGTTTTCCCGAGAATCACCCACTGGCACTCGGATGTGCAGGTAAGTCGAGAACCGGACAAATCAACCACTTTCTCGGCAAGACGGACGTCGTTGTCGGGCTTGGAACAAGCTTCACCCGTTCCTTCTACATCACGCCGTTTCCGAGCAAAGGGCGCACGTTCGCCCAGCTGACCAACTGGGAGGGCGATATTTCAAAAGACTACCCGATCGACCTCGGCATCTTGGGAGATGCCAAGACGACCATCAGTGCCATGATCGAGGAAGTCAGGTCGAGGCGCGGTGGCAAAATCCCCGAAAACGGTCAGGGCGTCGTCGAAGAAATCGCGTCCGAGAAGAAGAAATTCATGGACCAATGGATGCCCTTGCTGACATCTGACGAGATACCAATGACGCCGTATCGCATCTTCTGGGAATTGATGAATACGGTTAATCGGGACAAGACCATTGTGACCCATGATGCGGGGTCACCGCGGGACCAGCTCACTGCCATGTGGGAAACGACCGTTCCCTACAGCTACATTGGCTGGGGCAAGACTACACAGCTCGGTGCGGGCCTGGGTATGGCCCACGGCGCCAAACTCGCCAAGCCTGACTGGACTGTGATCAATATTATGGGTGACGCTGCCATCGGCATGGTCGGCATGGATTTCGAAACCGGGGTGCGTTGCAAAATTGGTACTCTGACCATCGTGCTGAAGAACAGCATTATGGGTGAATATACGAGCGAACATCCCAATGCTTGCGAACTTTACCAAATTCAGGAACTTGGTGGAGACTACAAGAAGCTGGCCGAAAGCCTCGGTGGTTACGCTGAACGCGTGACCGAGCCTGCGGAATTGAGGGGGGCGATCGAACGCGCATTGGCAAAGACTGCTGAAGGCGTGCCCGCATTATTGGAGTGCATCACTCGCGAAGAACTACGCATTCCTCGGGAAATGCCTCCAGGTCTGTGAAGGAATAAGTGGTCTGCATATGGTTGCCCAACACGCTGCTGCGCCACGGCGACCGGTGGCTTTGTCCGATATATACAAAGCCCGCCAGATTATCATGCCGCATATTCGTCGCACGCCCTTGGTGCATTCCACTTCACTGTCGGAGATCGCCGGCGCCGAGATCTGGCTGAAGATGGAAAACATGCAGGTCACGGGCAGTTTCAAGATGCGCGGTGCGTCCAACAAAATGATGCAACTCAGCGACGCCGAGAAAGCGGCAGGCGTCGTTACCGTATCGACAGGCAATCACGGACGTGCAATGGCCGCCTTCGCCCAGCAGCTCGGGATCAGGGCCGTCATTTGCGGACCTTCGTCCGTACCGGGAAACAAGACTGAAGCGATCAGGGGCTTCGGCGCGGAAGTGCGGTTGATCGGGGATACACAGGATGAAGCGCAACTGGAGGCTGACAGGCTGGTGGCCGAGGAGGGGCTGACCTGGGTGGCGCCGTTTGACGATCCAGCGATTATCGCCGGTCAGGGAACGATTGCACTGGAGATCGTCGAAGAGCTCCCCGACGTTGATGCGATTGTTGCTCCCCTTGCCGGCGGCGGGCTGCTGTCCGGAATAGCGGTAGGCGCCAAATCTGTCGATCCACGCATACAGGTTATCGGTACGTCAATGGAAATCGAACCCGGAATGGTAAAAAGCCTGGAGGCCGGTCGCCCGATAACGGTTGAGGAGTTTCCCAGCCTGGCAGATGCGCTTGGCGGCAGTATCGGGCTGAATAACCGGTATACATTTCCACTGGTTCAGGAGCTGATGGACGAAGCGGTACTGATTGCCGAGGACGAACTCGCGCCGACGATGCGTCACATTTTTCGGCACGAGGGAATCGTTATCGAAGGCGGGAGCGCTGCAGCACCTGCCGCGGCATATACCGGTAAACTGGCGCGCCTGAAGGGGAAAAAGATTGCTGTCGTGATCAGCAGCAGGAATATCGATCCGCAACAGTTTCAGGACATCGTTCTGGAGTCGGCGGAAAGTTGACGGCTGGCATCACCGGCTCGATACAGCATCACGCGGCGGGCAGGTCTGACAGAAAATTATCGACTTTTTCGGCAGGTGTTGCCCAGGATGTCACGAGCCGCACGACAGACTGATCTTTGTCGTATTTTTCCCATACATAAAAGCCGTAGAGTTTCTGCAACTCCGCGATGACCTCGTTCGGCAGGACCGGAAATACCTGGTTTGACTCTCTTTCCTGCCAAAGACGGTAACCCAGCTTGCCGATACCGTCGCACAGCGTGCGGGCGGTCTCATTCGCATGCCGGGCCAGTTCGAAATACAGCCCGTCCCTGAACAGTTCGCGAAACTGCACGCCGACAGCATAGCCCTTTGCGAGCATGGCCCCCCGTTGCCGGCTAAAACTTCGGAAGCCCTTGTCCAGTTTGGGGTTCACTGTAATGAGGGCTTCGCCAAACAACGCGCCGTTCTTTGTGCCGCCGATAAAAAAAGCGTCCGCCACTTCAGCAATATCGGCCATCTGAACGTCTGATATATCAGAAGCAACAGCGGCGCCGATTCGTGCACCGTCGATAAACAAAAGCAAATTCCAGCGATCGCAGAACGTCCGAATGCCTTCGAGTTCGGACTTGCGGTATATCGTGCCGAGCTCAGTTGACTGCGACAGGAATACAACCTCGGGTGTGACAAGCTCTTCCTGCTGGTGGTACTCGAGGAGTTTCTCCATAGCGCCCAGGTCAAGTTTTCCCAAGCGATGCGGCACCGTACAGACTTTGTGCCCGGTCGCTTCAATTGCGCCAGCCTCGTATACATTGATATGCCCGGTGTCAGCAGCAACCACGGCACCGATTGGACTCAGCATCCATCCCAGCCCT
>Ga0209988_10003672_pt1 | contig 10139 bp, 7 predicted proteins | sample N075metaG_FD_183115 | JGI IMG/M metagenome (GOLD analysis project Ga0209988, IMG submission 183115) | Deep subsurface microbial communities from Kermadec Trench to uncover new lineages of life (NeLLi) - N075 metaG (SPAdes) (version 2) | ecosystem: Environmental > Aquatic > Marine > Ocean trench... | reverse complement strand
GACCCTCGTTTGGCCTAGCCGGTCGATCCCACATCCGACCAAACCCGCCCTACGGCATGACCTACGGCGCGCCCTCCGGCATTACCTCTCCGGCACGAGCTCCGGCAACGGGTGCCCCACGATCGCGATCTTGGATCCGTCAGGGCTCACAGCCATGCGGCTGACCGTGATCCCTTCGTTCTCCAGATCGGCGATTCGGCGCCAAGCCCGGCTCAACTCGGGATCCCATTGATAGATCCGGCTGCCGAGGGCCATGAGCAGCACGCCGTCCGGGGTCCAGGCGTGAAACTCACCTCCTCCTACGGTCGCGATCAGTCGACGGACTTCGTGGGTCCCAATGTTGACTTCGTTGATCCACGCCTCGTCGGCCGAGACCCTCTCGACGAAGCTCCACGCATTCCGATTGGGAATCTTGTGAAGGGAGCGGCCTACTCCGCCGGCCACGACTTCGATCTGTCCGGTGGTGAGGTCGGCGATTCGGACGGTGGGAGGGCTGCCCAACACGTAGAGGAGCAGGGTCGTCTCATTACCCCAGGCGTGGTATCCAACGTTGGTCAAATTGCGGAACAACACCTCGCCGTCCATCCCCTGCATGGTAAAACGCCAGATGCGTTGGGTGGAATCGGCCTCGACGCGTATGGTCGAAAACGCTCGATCTCCCGGGACGGGTGTGGGCGAAAATTCGCTTTGGTCGGTGCGTGTGATACGCGTCTCGCGTCTGGACGAGAGGTAAAAGCGGTGGATTTCGGTCTGGACCCGGTCCCCATAACCATACTCGGTGGTGTACAGGAGGGAGCGACCGTCCGGCGTGAACGCCGGCTGATTGTCGTAGGAATAGGTCCGGTTGGTGATGTTCTGAAGAGGGCCCACGTAATGCAGACCGTCGAGGATCGAGAGGTCGGCCAGATAGATATCCGGCTGTACGGGTCCCACGGGCACGAGGACGGTGTCCTCCGGCTCCTGTGTGGGCCGGGGGCGATCCTGCCCCTCCACGGCGAGCGGCGCGAGCAGGGCAAGCGCGAGGACCGCCACGGCGGATAACCGGATTCCTTCCGGTGAGGTTGCTTCGACCATAAACCGACACTCGTGAGCCTGGGACCCGACGCCAGCCTGATACCCGGCGCCGGAGAGAACGATCGTACGAGACCGAATCCGACTTCACCTCGTTAATAGCCGAGCGCGCGCTGGCGCAAGCCCTTCTTCGAGGGATCCTCCTTGGTCATCCGCCTCATTCCCGTATATTGGCTCGTCGTGAGAAACTTGGCGTGGGTCCCCAATGTTGGGGAAGCCGCCCGCCTGTCCGAAACCCCGGAGCCATGAACCCGGCGAACACCGCTGCGATCGCACAGGCACGAGTGCTGGCTGTGACGGCGCCGGCCGTGGGTGCCGACCCGATGCGTTTTCTTCTGCGTGCGGGCGGAGGGCCCCGGGGGTTCTGGGCGAGGTCCGATGGCTGGATCGCCCATTCGGGGGCTCTGGCGACGGTGAGCGCGGAAGGGACTCAACCGGACGGTGTCTTCCGCGGGATCGAGGCGAATGCTCTGGACCTGTTCGCTTCCGGCTCAGAGCAGAATTTGGGTGACGCTCCGGGATTGAGGTTTTACGGGGGGTTCGCGTTTCGGCCGGAGTACGCGACCGTCGACTTTTGGGCGGGGTTTCCACCGGCCCTCTTCCATGTTCCGGAGCTGGAGCTCCAGAGCGTAGAGGGGGCGGACCCGGTCCTGACGGTCCGGGCGCTCGTTGGCGCGGAGGGCGAGGGAGCCGAATCCATGCTGACCCGTCTCAGGACTCTTGCCGCGCAAATTTGCCGGGAGCTCGAGCCGGAGGGGGACACATGGGGGGATCCAGAGCGGTCCGCGGAGGGGTCCTCAACCCGGGTTCCGTTCACCCGGGTCGAGTCCGAGCGGGGCGAGTGGGACGATGCCGTGAGGGATGCCCTGGCGGCGATCGCCGAAGGCCGAGTCTCGAAGGTTGTTCTCGCCCGTACCCTGGATGTGATCACTGAACGTCGTCTGGATCCGATCGAAGTCGTGCGGCATCTATGGACGGGGAATAGGGGCAGTCACGTGTTCTATTTCGAACCGGAAGACGGCTGTGGACTTCTCGGCGCCGCCCCAGAGACCATAACCACCGTGTCGGGAGGCCTGTTCTATGCTACTGCGGTCGCCGGTACGGTGCCGCGCGGCGAGACGGCGAGCGAGCGGAAGCGGCTCGCGAAACAGCTTTTGGCCAGTGAGAAAGAGGGCGTCGAGCATCGCATCGCACTCGACGACATGGTTGCCCGGCTGGGCGTCCTGACGGATGAGGTTCATGCCCAGCCGGAGCCCCACGTGCTCACTCTCGCTCGCCTTCAGCACCTCGAGACGGAGATTAGGGCTCGGCTCCCCGAAGGAACGTCGGCCCTCACGGTGCTCGACGCGCTCCACCCGACCCCCGCCGTGTGCGGCCTTCCCCGGGACGCCGCCCTCGAGTTCCTCGAAAAAGAGGAGTCTTTCGAGCGCGGGTGGTATGCGGGCCCGATGGGATGGTTCGATCTGGACGGGAACGGTGTGTTCGTACCGGCGCTCCGTTGTGCGGTGGTCCGGGACCTGCGGTGGAGGCTTTTTGCGGGGGCGGGAATCGTGGAGGGCTCGGATCCCGGCCTCGAATGGGACGAAACGAGCATCAAGTTCGAGCCGATGCTGAGGGCGCTCGCGGCGAGCGGAGTACGGTGAGCGACCCGGCGGTCACCACCGCCTGGGTCAGGGCCTTCATCGATGAGTTGGCTCGTGCGGGAGTCGAACATGCGTGCGTCGCCCCGGGGTCCAGATCGGCACCCTTGGTCATGGCGTGTTCGAGGGAAGAACGAATCCGGACGTGGGTCCTTTTGGATGAGCGGTGCGCCGGATTCTTTGCCCTGGGGCTCGCCAAGACCACTCGACGCCCGGCGGCGGTCATTACGACGTCCGGCACAGCCACCGCCAACCTCTTTCCAGCGGTGATCGAGGCGTCACGGGCTGGAGTCCCCCTGCTGGTGCTCACTGCGGACCGGCCCCGTGAGCTGCGGGGGACCGACGCGAACCAGACCATCGACCAGTCCGGTCTCTACGGTTCCTTCGTCCGCGAAAGCCTCGACGCCGGTGAGCCCTCGGCGGGCGAGCTCAGGGCCGTGCGAACGCTCGCGTGCGGGGCCGTCGCGGCGACGTTGGGGACCGATCCCGGCCCCGTCCATGTGAATTTTCCCTTCGACAAGCCGCTGGAGCCGGCCGAGCTCAGTTCCGACCAGGCGGCTACTCTCCGTGCGGCGGATCCGGTGGGGCTGGACGGAAACGCGGATGGCAAGCCCCTGGTGCCGGCCGTGGAGCGGGACGCCAGCCCCATCGAGGACGACGTACGTGCGGTTGCGTCGACGCTGGCAGGTGGCCGGCGTGGGTTGATCGTCGCTGGTCCGGTCACCGATCCCGAGGCCGTGGGCGCGGCCATCGCGGATCTGGCTGCGGCCACGGGATTTCCGGTGCTCGGCGATCCTCTTTCAGGCGTACGTTTCAGTAAGCATTGCGCCGAGCTTTCGGTCGTGGCGTACGACCTCTTTCTTCGGAGGCCTGTTGCGGGGGACGGATCACCTCGGGGGGAATCGTCGAAGGATGTGATACTCGATGAGGTCCTCAGGCCCGATGTCGTGTGCCGGATTGGAGGGGCGCCGACGTCCGCTTCGTTGTTGGCGTTCCTTGGGGCGCTCGGGACCGTCCCGCAGGTGAGGATCACTTCGGGACGTTCCGGTGAGGACCACCTGGGGGTGACCTCACTCGACGTTCACTCGGAGGTGGCCTCCTTCGTGCGGGCCGTCACGGAGGAGTTTTCCGCTCTGCTCGCGGGCACCGGAGAATCACCGACTCCCCATGCGCTTTCGACCTGGCGGGACCGGTGGACGGAGATCGATCGAGTCGCGAGCCAGGCCGTCTGTGCATGTCGGACCTCAGATTCTGGAGAGCGCTTCGAGGGCGACATCATGGCGGCCGTGGTCGCCGGGATCCCGGAGGGCACAGTGCTGTTCGTGTCCAACTCCATGCCGGTCAGGGATCTGGACGCTTTCGGGGGGGGAGGGAAGCGGCTGCGTGTATACGCCAACCGCGGAGCGAGCGGAATCGACGGGATCGTTTCCACGGTGGCGGGGATTGCCGCGGCGAGTGACGGGTCCTCGCCGATCGTCGCCGTGGTGGGAGACGTCGCCTTCTACCACGACATGAACGGACTTCTCGTCGTCGCCGAACATCAGCTCGACATCGTGTTCGTCGTCATCAACAACGATGGGGGAGGCATCTTCCACATGTTGCCCATCCGCGAACATGAGCCGGAGTTCACGCGGTACTTTGCGACTCCGCACGGTCTCGACTTTCGCCATGCAGCCGAACTGTACGGGATTCCATACCGGCGCGTGGACGGTGCGGCCGGCGCTGCCAACGATATCGGGGAGGCGCTCGAGGAGGTGCTCGCGGGCACGGGACCGCGGATCCTGGAGGTTCTCAGTGACCGTGACCAAAACCAGCGTCGGCGGGATGCCGTGGGCGAAGCGGTGCGCGGAGCGGTCAGGGCGCTATTCTAACGCATGAACTTACCCGGTGGGGCAATTCGATGAGCGAACCGCGGTGGGAGGTCGTCAAGGAATACGAGGACATCACCTACAAGAAGGCGGACGGGGTGGCCCGTATCGCGTTCAACCGCCCTCGGGTACGGAATGCGTTCCGCCCCGGTACGCTGGTAGAGCTACAAGAGGCGTTCAGAAACGCCGGGGAAGACACCCGCATCGGGGTGGTTCTCTTTACCGGGGAGGGTCCGGCAGAGGACGGCGGCTACGCATTCTGCTCAGGCGGGGACCAGAGTGTACGCGGTGACGCGGGCTACGTCGGGGAGGACGGCGTGCCCCGTCTCAACGTCCTGGAACTTCAGCGCTACATCCGGAGCATGCCCAAGCCCGTCATCTGCTTGGTCGCGGGTTACGCGATCGGCGGTGGGCATGTGCTGCACGTCGTATGCGACCTCACGCTCGCTGCGGACAACGCGGTGTTCGGCCAGACGGGCCCCAAGGTCGGCAGCTTCGACGGCGGCTTCGGGTCGTCTTTTCTGGCCCGTATGGTGGGCCAAAAGAAGGCGCGGGAGATCTGGTTTCTGTGTCGTCAGTACACCGCTGTCGAAGCACTCGAGATGGGGATGGTCAATGCGGTCGTGCCCTTGGACGAGCTCGAGGCGGAGGGCTGGAAGTGGGCCCAGGAGATTCTCGACAAGAGTCCACTCGCGATCCGATTGCTCAAGTCCGCCTTCAACGCCGAACTCGATGGACAGGCGGGGATCCAGGAACTCGCCGGGAACGCGACGCTCCTCTTCTACATGACGGAAGAGGCCAAGGAGGCGAAGAACGCTTATCTGGAGAAGCGCAAGCCGGACTTTCGCAAATTCCCATGGTTGCCCTGGTAGGAACGGTCCTCCCGTGAGCCGGGCCTCCGCCTGGCTCCAGGCGGCGCGTCCCAAAACCCTGAGCGCCGCCGCCGCTCCTGTTTTTGTTGGGGCCGGTCTGGCGGAAGCCTATGGAGCCTTCGCTCTGTTGCCGGTGCTCGCTGCCTTGACCGGCGCGATCCTCATCCAGATCGGGACCAACCTTGCGAACGACTACTACGATTTCGTGCGGGGTGCCGATACGTCCGCACGGGTAGGTCCGGTGCGCGTGACCCAGGCGGGGCTGATTCCTTCCGAGCACGTATGGCGGGGCATGGTGGCGGTGCTCGCTGCTGCCGCCGCGGTCGGCGTCTACCTGGTATTCGTGGGTGGGTGGCCCATCGTGTGGATAGGGCTCGCGTCACTCGTCTGTGCGGTCGCCTACACCGGCGGACCCTACCCGCTCGCGTATCACGGCCTGGGCGATCCGTTCGTCTTCGTGTTCTTCGGTCTGATCGCGGTCGGCGGCACGTACTGGGTGCAGGCACTCGCCCTCCCCGGCGAGGTGCTTCTGGCCGGCGCGGGCATGGGCGCCCTGAGTACGGCCATTCTGGTGGCCAACAACCTCAGGGACCTCGACACCGACACGTCGGTCGGCAAACGGACTCTGGCGGTGCGTTTGGGCCGAAATGGAAGCCGGGTCGAGTACGCGATTCTGATGGCCGTGGGGTTCGGCGTTCCGGTCCTCGGGGTGGGCGTTTACCAGTGGCCGGCTGCGGCGTTGGTCGCGCTCGTGGCTGGCGCGGCTTCTGTCTCGCCCCTGACGCTGATCATGACCAAGGACGATCCGCGGGAGCTTAGCCCAGCCCTGGCGGGCACGGCCCGTGTGGTCGGGCTATACGGCGTGCTCCTCGCCGCGGGACTGGCGTTCGGGTGAGTGATCCACTCAGGGCTGCGGCACAGGCCCGCCCCGACGCTCCTGCCTTGGACGACGGCGAAAAGGTCTGGACGTACGCCGAGCTCGACGCCGGGGTGAGCCGCATGACCCGCCGCCTCGCGCCTCTCGGGGCCGGGCCGGGCTCGACGGTGGCGCTCGTGGCCCACCCCAACGCGTTGTCCATCCAGGCCCTTTGGGCGGTGCCCCGCAGCGGTGCCGTGGTCGCGCCGCTCAATCCCAGGTTGGGTGCGGCGGCCATGGAGCGGGCGCTCGACGCGATCGGGCCGGACCTGATTCTCAGCACCGAGGAGGACGTGCACGATCCGGCGCTCAGCGGTGCACTCGATCCGGATTGGGTCACGACGCTCGACGATCTGCCCAGGCCCTCGGGCGAGGGTGGTGCTGACGGGGAGGCGGTGTCCGTACCGACTTCCAGGGCCGAATCCGGGGCGAGCCCCTTCGCCCTTCTCTGGACCTCCGGCACGTCCGGTGAGCCCCGTGCGGTCCCGATCCTTTCGTCGGCCCTGGAAGCGAGCGCCCGCGCCTCGGTCGCGCGGCTGGCCCTTACCGACGCCGACCGCTGGTACGCCTCGTTGTCCCTCGGCCACGTCGGCGGGTTGGCCCTCGTGCATCGAGCGGCCTACGTGGGATGCACGCTGCTGGTCCGGGGACGGTTCTCGGCGGAGGTGCTGGGAGCTTTGATCGGCCGGGAGGCTCTGACCCACGCTTCACTCGTTCCCACCATGCTGACGCGGCTTCTCGAGGTGGGGGAGGGGGAGGACGTGCCCGCGACACTTCGGTGCCTCCTGGTCGGTGGTGCGGCTGCTGGGGGCGCGTTGGTTCCCAACGCTGTGGAGCACGGATACCCCATCGCCCTGACGTACGGGCTGACGGAGGCGTGTTCGCAGGTGGCGACCGCACCCCCGGCGCTGGTCGCGGAAAAGCCCGGCACGGTCGGTCCTCCGATGGACGGCCTGGAGATCCGGATTCGGGAGAACGGTGAGATCTGCGTGCGGGGCGGCACGGTGTCGCCCGGTGCGGCGGATGGGGAGGGGTGGCTCGCGACGGGCGACCTGGGGCGACTCGACGGTGATGGCCATCTCTGGATCTCTGGCAGGATCAGCGACCGAATCGTGACGGGAGGCGTTACCGTAGACCCACGATCGGTCGAGGGCGTGTTGGAGGGCCTCCCAGGCGTCTCGGAAGCCGCCGTGACGGGCCTTCCGGACGATGTTTGGGGCGAGATGGTGGTAGCGCTCATCGTTCCCGACCCGGGCACCGAAGCGGATGCGAGCGTGTTGATGACGCTGGCCCAAGAACGGCTATCGCCCTCCGAGTTGCCCAGGCGCGTCGAGTTTGCCGATAAGCTCCCACTCAACGCGAACGGTAAGATCGACCGGGCCCAAGTGCGTGCGTTTTTCACCGGCGTCTCGCACGCTTGACGGTGCCTCACACGACCCTACGTTCCGCCGCTATCTTTCGCGGACCATCTTTTGCGGACCATCTTTAGCCGACCATCCGGCGCTTTCGGCCAACTCGAGCAGTCCCGATTCGGCGGCACGACACGTGACCGAGTGACATGAGCCTACTGGAAGAATATCGCTGGCGGGGCACGTTGCAGGACTCCACCGAGGGAGCAGAAGCCGCTCTCGCCGAGGGTCCCGTAACGGCCTATATCGGCTTCGACCCTACGGCGGCTAGTCTTCACGTGGGCAATCTCATGCCGATCATGGGCCTCGTGCATCTGCAGAGGGCGGGGCACCATCCGATCGTGGTCGTGGGCGGCGGGACCGGGCTCATCGGGGACCCCTCCGGCAAGACCGAGGAGCGCCAGCTACTCACGAGGGAAACCGCGGCCGAGAATCTCGCGTCAATCCGTGGGCAGCTGGAGCACTTTCTCGACTTCGACGGCTCTACCAACCCGGCTCGCACCGTCAACAACCTGGATTGGCTCGGCGAGATCTCGATGGTCGACTTCCTGCGGGATGTCGGGAAGCATTTTTCCGTGAACGCGCTTCTCAAGAAGGAGTCGGTGCGGCGGCGCGTGGAGCATGACGAGACAGGGATCTCCTACACGGAATTCAGCTACGCACTCCTCCAGGCGTACGATTTCGTCCAGTTGAACGAGCGCTACGGATGCACGTTCCAGATGGGCGGCAGCGACCAGTGGGGAAACATCACGGCGGGCATCGACCTGGTTCGCCGCATGCGAGGGGAAAAGGCGTACGGCATTACGTATCCGCTCCTGACGGGCGCCGGTGGCCACAAATTCGGCAAGACCCAGGCCGGCGCCGTTTGGCTCGACCCGGAGCTCACCTCACCCTACCGGTTCTTTCAGTTCTGGATGACGGTCGATGATCGGGACGTCATTCGGTATCTCCGATACTTCACACTGCTCGGCTCCGAGGAGATTTCCGAGCTCGAATCGACGCATGAAGAGCGGCCGCACGAGCGCACCGCCCATCGTGCGCTCGCTGAGGATGTGACGGGGCGGGTCCATGGCAAGAATGGTCTGGCAAGCGCCCAGCGGGCCACCGATGTTCTCTTCGGCGGTGAGATTGCCGGCCTCGGCGCCGACGCGATTGCGGACGTCTTCGCGGATGTCCCGTCGAGCGAGATCACCCTCGCCGGTTTGGAGGGCGAGGGTACGGGCGTCCTTGATCTGTTCGCGGACGCGGGCGTGTGCAAGTCGCGGGGAGAGGCAAGGCGTTCCGTCGAGGGCGGAGGGCTCTCGATCAATAACGTCCGCGTCGAAGAGGTGGAGGCCGTCGTCACGATTTCGGATACGATCGAGGGGAGATTCTTGATCCTTCGGAAGGGCAAGAAGAACTATCACATGGTGCGTATCGTGTAGCCAAGCCGATGGCGTCGCGGCAGGTACGCTCGGTAAAAAAAACGCCCCACCCGGCTGAGCCGGACGGGGCGGTTTCTATGGGTGGACCGGCGTCTAGAACACGGTTTGCCAGGAAACGACTAGCGACCGGTCCATCGACATCTGTGGACCGTTCAGGTCTTCGTAGACCGCGTAGTAAAACTCGATCGAGAGCCGATGTCCCGCCGCCGCACCCTCGCGGAGGTAAAGGTTTATTCCGAACGGGATGACGACGCGCTCTCCGCCCTGAGCGAACGGGTTCGCCATGGGGTCGACCGTTCCGTCCGTGCGTGAGTCCGATCCTTTTATGTCACCTTGGTGCCCATAAAGGCCTCGGAGCGAAAAGCTCACCCAGTCAGTGACGTTGTACGCACCCCACACCGTGAAGTCGAATTCGTTACCAAGACGGTACCCTTTTGTGTTGTCCACCACGCGGGTCACGGAGTTGACCTGGGCTCCCATAGAGGCAACCTCATTCTGAGCCAGGAAGGTTCCGCCGATCAGAACGTCCGGGGTACCGGAGCCCCCCTGCATCGGGAAGGGTAGAACTCCCCTCACACCTGAGGAGGTGAGCCCCCTCTTCGAGATCTTCCCGGTCGGAATCGTGGCTCCGAGGGTAGCACTCAGTCGGTACCCGTCCATCTTGAGGATTTCGAACAACCCGCGGACGCTGATATCACCGAGGAACTCGGACGAACTCTCGAAGAACCCGGTGTCCGTCGTGTTGAGCAACTGGTTTCTCACCCACGGGATCGAGCCCTCCAGTGTGAGGAAGGGCGTCAGCCCGAAGCGAACGTCGACCTCTCCCGTCCAACGGTCGAGCGCCACCGGCGCGACGCTGAAGAAATCCAGGATCTCGAAGTCAGCTATCTCCTGGGTGCCGACGAGGGTGCCCCTGAACCTTTGCGAAGAATATCGATA
>Ga0209988_10003671_pt1 | contig 10140 bp, 6 predicted proteins | sample N075metaG_FD_183115 | JGI IMG/M metagenome (GOLD analysis project Ga0209988, IMG submission 183115) | Deep subsurface microbial communities from Kermadec Trench to uncover new lineages of life (NeLLi) - N075 metaG (SPAdes) (version 2) | ecosystem: Environmental > Aquatic > Marine > Ocean trench... | reverse complement strand
CGCCAAGACATCGGCGGGTCTCGTGCTGTACTTCCTGGCGGTCGGTATCCCGATTGCGGCGGCCAATGTCTGGCTCGCACTCCCGGGCAACGTCGCGGCACCGTTCTACGGGCCAATGGTGCTGCCAGGGCTCGCCGACGTGCTGACCGGCGCCGTGTACTACCTCGCCGGGCTCCTGATCAGCATGCGCGACGCGCGGTGGTACGGCAGCCGTGTCCTGCCTGTCGGCGTGGCCGTCATCTGCTCGGTGATCGTCGTATCCGTTTTGTATTTCTGGATCGCACTGCTCGCGATCATCGTCGCGGCAGGCATCCTGGGTGTTGCCGCCTGGGGGAGTTTCTTCGGCGGGGGCCAGTACGGGCCGCAGCCCCCGGCCGCCAGGACGGCGCTGGGCGCGAGCCTTCTCGCGGGGATCGCGACCGTGTTCGTTCTCGGCGGCATAGTCCTGTCGGCGCTCGCCGGTGCGGCCGCCACGGCACCCCCGACCAGGACCTCCTACCAGATCACGCGCGACGGTGAGGTCGTACGTCTCGTGCAGGGCCGGTGGGGCCGCGTGGTCGAGATCACCAATCTTGACGGCACGCGCAACAGGCAGTTGGAGCGTGAGGCGCAGGAGGACGATCGCCGGTACGCGATGTTTATCGGATTCGACACCGCTGTCATCCCCGATGAATCGGAACCGAATCCAAACCGTGCCCACGGATATCGGTACGCGGGCACGTTCTACCAGCATGTCGCGTGGGCGGGGCCGACGCAGTGGGTGTACTCGTTCCGGGAGCGGCTCCTCCTGGCGTTCGACAGGGAGCGGAAGGTGCTCGTGGGACGACTCGGCCCCACGGGGTTCAAGGCACCGCCGGATCCGCCCGTGCAACGTTTCGGCGAGTTCGTCGCCACGTGGAACAGCGTGCTGGCGTTCAAGGACGCCGTCTACCGTCTGAGACTCCACAAGCGGACGATCGCAACGTTGATCGCGCCCGCCGGAGAACGCGTGCTCGCCCTCACCCCCCTGCGCTCGCGGCAGTACGATGTACTCGTCGTGGTGACGGACCGGACCGTCCGGTTCATGAACCTGGACGGCGAGGAACTCATCGCTGCCGACGTCGAACACGACCTTGGGCGGTACGGGCACCTGCAATTCGCGGCCACCGACGACCCGCAGCGTTTCTACGCGAGGTACACCCCGTCGCACCGCCCCGACGTCATGCCCCCCCCGCTCCCCGGTGATTTGTTCGTCTACGGACCAAACGGCGCCCTCGTGGCGAGGTACGAGCTTCCGGCGATTCCCCGGCCGCGCTCCAACGCGATGTGGGATGAGGTGCTTATGGGTCTCGCGGTACCGCTTGCAGCCATGGGCACGGCAGCCGTGGTCGTGGCCGCCCAGGGCGACGCGCTGTTCGAACCGGACGGCCCCGTCCGGGGACAGGTGGTCATCATCGTCATGTCGCTCGCGGCGATCGCGTGCGCGGTCGTAACGGTGCGTCTGGCCCGCCGATATGCGTTCAGTCGGGGCGAGCGATGGGGATGGAGCGCATTCACCTTCCTCGCGGGCCCGGCGGGGCTGGCGTTGCTGTGGACGTTGCGGGACTGGCCGGCGCGGCTGCCCTGCGCCGCGTGCGGCACCAGACGCGTCACGAATCGAGATCGTTGCGAACACTGCGAGTCGGCGTTCCCCTCGCCGGCACCTGACGGGACCGAGATCTTCGAGTGATCGCAGCGCAGGCCTCATCTGACCTATGATGGGCACTCTCACCGGGAGTGTTCATGAGCCAGACCGACACGATCCTTCGCCGCCTCGACGGCTCCATGACCGCGATCAGATCCCTGCGCGACCACGTCGATCGAATCGACGCAGTCGGTTCGGCGCTGATCGAGCGACTCAACCACGGCGGCACGCTGTACACGGCCGGTAACGGTGGCTCGGCCGCCCAGGCACTTCACCTGTCCGAAGAGTTGATCGGTCGCTACCGCAACAACCGCCCGGCGCTCCGCGCGGTGTGTCTCAACGCCGATCCGACCGCGATGAGCTGCATCGCCAACGACTTCGGTTTCGAGCGCGTGTTCGCACGGCAGTGCGAAGCATTGCTGGGGTCAAACGACGTGCTGCTGGTCCTCTCGACGTCGGGCAAGAGCCCCAATCTCGTTGAGGCCCTGAAAGTTGCGCGGCAGTGCGCCACGCTGACCGTCGGCCTGCTCGGATCCGGCGGTGGCGCCTGCGGCCCGCTGTGCGACCACGAGATCACGATCGACGAGACCGACTCCGCGTTCGTGCAGGAGGCACACCAGGTCGTCGTGCACCTGCTCTGTGAGATGATCGAAGAGGCGTATTGAGTTCGCTCACTGGCTTGCCGAAAGCGCACGTTCGGCTCGTCGAGCACGGTAGTCCGACGCGCCGAAACGGGCGGCCAGCACGCCGTGGGCGTCGCTCAACTCTTTGCGCGCCGCGGCGAGATCACCGAGTACGCCAAGGCATGATCCGTAATGGACCTGGTACTCTGCGATCCGCCATTCGGCCAGCTTGGTTTCGCGGGCGATCCTGAGCACTTGCTCGAACGCCGACCGGGCCTCCTGGGGCCGGCCTTCGTATTGAAGAAGACGAGCCCGGTCGACAAGAATGGCGATCGTCACGGGGTGCCGATCGCCCTTCTTGCCGATGTACCACTGATACGCCTCAGCCAGGTGTTGGCGCGATTCGGTCAACTGGCGGCGGGCCAGCAGGACGCGGCCGAGTTTCCAATGAATCCGCTGGGCGTGCTCGTCGTACCGGCCGCTGAATTCGATGCGCCGCTGTAGCCCGTCGCGGAGCAGCTCCTCGGCCTCGGCGAGGGAGGTACTGCGGTCCGACAGGAGCGTCGCAAGCGCCACCGTGGTCTCTATCGCGTCTGACGGGGTCAGCCGTGATTCAAGTTCCTGCTGCTCGAGGGTCCGGCGGTACAGAGCCTCGGCCTCGTCAAGCCGCCCCAGGCCGTAAAGCGCTCCTCCCAGCGTGTAGTCGATCCGCAACAGCCTGAACCGGATGGGCCACTGATCCGGTGACGAACGATCGCCAACCTCGTCGATCGTCGCGGTAAGAAGCGAACGAGCGTCTTCGTAACGGCCGAGTGCGTTGAGCAGTTCGGCTTCGATCTGCACTGCCCGCAACGTCTGGGTGTGGGCGGGACCGAGTACCGCCCGGTGCAACTCCAGTTGCCGCCGCGTGTGCGGCTCGGCTTTCTCGTAGTGGCCGCCAAGCGTGTAGACTTCGCCGATGTGGTTGTGCAGCTGGGCCTCCAGTTGCGGCGTCATATCGAAATCCAGGCTGGCCACGACACGGTCCAGCAACTGCTCGTTTCCGGGTATCACGAAGAAGCTCTCGGCCTTGCCGCCACTCTTGCTCATGAACTCCAGCGCGATGCCGCGCTTGTGTGCCTCCGCCCTTGCGGCGCGTGCCTCGAAGCCGGTCGTCACGATGCCGGCACACAAGACGATGATCGTTGCCGCAACACCACCGACCAGCACGCGGTTGCGTCGCGCGAATCGACCGACCTGGTACACGGTACTGGGGCGTCGTGCCGAAATCGGCTCGTGGGCCAGGTAGCGGCGGATGTCCGCACCGAACTCCGACGCCGACTGGTATCGCCACATCGGATCTTTCTCGAGTGCCTTGCTGACGATCGTGGCGACGTCACCCCGGAAGACGCGGTTGACTGAACTGAGCGGCCGCGGCATCGTCTCACGTATCGCGTTCAGCGCGGTGGCCAGTGATTTGTCGGCGACGCTGTACGGCGGTGAGCCGGCAAGTAGCTCGTAGCAGATCACGCCAAGGGAGTAGACATCGCTGCGGGTGTCAACATTGTCGGGATCGGCGTCGCATTGCTCCGGGCTCATGTACTGCAGCGTGCCGACCAGGTCGCGGACGTCCGTGTGCAGTGTCGTAACCGCGGTGTCCGAGTCCGTCGCTCGCGCGACGCCGAAGTCGAGCACCTTTGGCTCGCCGGAGGAACCAACGAGGATGTTGCCCGGCTTCAGGTCGCGGTGCACGACGCCGTGCTGGTGGGCGTGCTGCACGGCATCGCAGACCAGCGCCATCAACGCGAGCCGCGCGCGGCTGTCGAGCCCCTCGGCATCAGCCCAGGTCGTCAGTGGCCGGCCGGTGACAAGTTCCATCGCGAAGTACGGCTGGGTGCCGCCCGGCAGTTCGGCGACTCCGGCATCGTAGATCCGTGCGATCCCCGGATGCTGCAACCTGCCCAGCACCTCCACCTCACGCTTGAACCGGCGGAGCATTCGCTGGTTGACGATGCCGGGACGCATGACCTTCAGGGCGACGAATCGACGGGGGTGATCCTGCTCGGCGCGGTAGACCACACCCATCCCGCCCTCGCCGATCGACTCGATAACCCGGTACGGCCCGACCCGCTGTCCGACCAGCGATGGCGTGGACAGCATCTTCTCGGTCAGCGATTGAAGTCTGTCGACATTCGGGGCGGCGAGGAACGCCGCCCCGGCCGCCCGATCGTGAGCGTCGAGCAGGGATTCCACTTCTCCTGACAGCGTCTCATCACTGCCGCACGCATCGGCAAGGAACACCGCACGCTTGCCGGCGGCCACATCGAGCGCGTCGTTGAAGATCTCGATCGCCCTGGGTGTGGACGCCGCCTTCACGGACAGCCTCCGTCCGATGGTTCCTCGGCGATTCGCCGGTAGAGCCAGGTTCGGCCGTAGGTCCAGTACCGCTTGACCGTGCGTGGCGACCTGGACAGCGCTTCGGCGGTGGCATCGATCCCCAATCCACCAAAGAAGCGCAGCATGATCACGTCATAGACGCCACGGTCGTGGGCAGCGAGGGCATCGAGGGCCGCGTTGAGCAGTTCGACCTGCTCGGCTGACGGATCGATTGCCGGAAGCGTCAGGTTCTCGATCAGCGATTGCGCCGACACGCCGCGCGCCTTCTTGCGGGACGATCCCCTGCGGGCGTGCTCGATGAGAATGCGTCGCATGGCCTCGGCGGCCGCGCGAAAGAAGTACGGCCGGTTCATTTTTTCGACCCGTTCGCCGCCGAGCAGGCGGACATAGGCCTCATTGACCAGGGCGGTGGGCTGGAGGGTGTGATCCGCCCGCTCGCGGGCCATCAACGCCGCGGCGAGACCGCGCAGTTCGTCGTAGACGGCCGACCACAACTCGCTCCTGGCCGCTCCGTCACCCTCAGCTGTTGCCGCAAGCAGCGACGTGAAAGAGCCGTTGGTTGATCCGGACATCGCTCAGTCCCACAATGACCATGTCCACCCCAAAGGATAATTCTTGGAATCCGTGGCCCGATTTGACCCCAAGTCTCGCAGGTCTATGGGGCAACAGCAAGACATTACCCCCTGGTAGGTCTTCGCCCGGCCGAAAAAGGGACCTTCGGCCGGCCCAGAGATACGCCGGGGATCAGGGGGACAACAGACCCGCGGCCGGACGCCGCGGGTTTGTTTTCATCAACTGACAACGCTCGTCAGTCGCCGCCGGTCTTTGATTCGATCTGCGTGGCCTCGGCCGCCTTGGACGCCTGCGTAAAGACGTAGGGGCCGGGCCTGTCCTCGCGCCAGTCGGCGGCGGCGGTCAGGGCACGAACAGCCTGGCGGCCACGCGCCTTCGCCTTCCCATCGTCGCCGCCGCCGGGCGCGGGTGGCACGGCCGACGGAGCGCCAGCGACGTCGCCCGTGTCTTGGGACGTCGATCCACGGGCGAACTCGCTATCGCTCGCTCGGCCGTGCCACCCGGGCTATGTTTGTGGCGTGCCCGCGAAAGTAGTCCCCACCGTCCCCGCATCCACCGCCCGACGTCTGTTCCTCGGCGCCCAGGGCCTGCTCGACGACCCGACCCGGCGAAGCACGCCCGCCGCCGTCCGCAAGCTCGTGCAGAAGCTGGGGTACGTGCAGGTGGACTCCATCAACGTCATCGAGCGGGCCCACCACCTGATCCTCGCCAGCCGTCTCGACGGATACGAGCCGCGCATGCTCCACCGCCTGCTGGAGAACGACCGGACGCTGTTCGAACACTGGACCCACGACGCGTCGGTTATCCCCAGCGAGTGGTTCGGTCACTGGGGTGTCCGTTTCGAGCGATTCCGTGCCCGCCGCCTGGCGGGCACGTGGTGGGAAGAGCGCTTCGGCGGCAAACAGGACAAGACGCTCGCGCATGTCATCGAGCGTATCACCGCCGAGGGGCCGCTCAAGTCAAGCGACTTCGAGTGTGACCGCGGCGCGAGGGGTGGCTGGTGGGAGTGGAAGCCGCAGAAAGCGGCGTTGGAGCTGCTCTGGCGCTCCGGCACACTCTCGATTGCCCGACGCGAGCACTTCCACAAGGTTTACGACCTCACCGAGCGGGTGCTGCCGGACTACGTGGACCTGCCGGTGCCTGACAATCGTGCGCACGTCGACTGGGCGTGCGCAACGGCGATCGACCGACTCGGCATCGCGACGACCGGCGAGATCGGCCGGTTCCTGCGCGCCGTGACGCCGGCGGACGTACGAAGCTGGTGCGAGGCGGCGGTGACAGCCGACGAGCTGGTCGCCGTCGACGTCGCGTCCGCCGACAACCACAAGGCGTGGCGCGGCTACGCCCGGCCCGACTGGGAGCGTCGCGTCAAGAGGCTGGGAGTCGCGCCGCGGCGAATCCGCCTGTTGTGTCCCTTCGACCCGATTCTCCGCGACCGCGCGCGGACAACGAGGCTGTTTGACTTTGACTACCGCTTTGAAGCGTTCACGCCGGCCCCGAAACGACGCTACGGCTACTACGTGCTGCCGATCCTGGAAGGCGAACGGCTCATCGGCCGGCTCGACACGAAGCTGCACCGCGACCGCCGGGAGTTGCAGGTTCGGGGCCTGTGGTGGGAGCCCGGCGTGCGGCCGACCCGCACGCGGATGTCGGCGCTGCGGTCGGCGCTGGGCCGGCTCGCCCGGCTTGTCGGCGCCGACCGAGTCTCGCTGCCGGGCATCTGATAGATTGTGACCCATGGATATCACAAGCCCGGACTTTGCCCACGAGGGGCCGATACCTCCGGAGTTCGCCTTCGGCAGGCATCATGCCAAGACGCACTTCGAATTCTCGGAGAACCGCAACCCCCAGCTGAAATTCTCCGGCGTGCCCGACGGATGCCGGTCGCTGGCATTGATCGTCGTGGATCCTGACGCCCCCACCGTGCCGGATGACGTGAACAAGGAAGGCGCCGTCGTGCCGGCGGACATGCCACGCGCCGACTTTCATCACTGGGTCATGGTGGATATCCCCCCCACCTGCACCGGTATCGCCGCAGGCGTTTGCAGCGACGGCGTGACCCCCGGCGGCAAGAAGAGCCCGACCAACCCGGCCGGCGCACCCGATGCGCGCCAGGGTGTCACGGATTACACCGGCTGGTTCGCCGGCGATCCGACAATGGGTGGAACCTACCGCGGGTACGATGGGCCCGCCCCGCCGTGGAACGACCAGCGCGTACACCGGTACCACTTCAAGCTGTTCGCCCTGGACATCGACGCGTGCCCGGTACCCGACGACTTCACCGCCACCGACCTGAAGCAGGCCATCGAGGGCCACGTGCTCGCCGAAGCATCGCTGACGGGAACCTACACGATGAACCCGGCGCTCTAGGCTCTGTTTGACGGATCAGGACTCCGCCTGAGCACGATCATTCTCGCCGTAGCGGCGTCGACGAACCTCGGAATATCCCGCGAATATGCCTTCGGCCCGCCTCCTTGCCACGACGAGAAGCATCGCACTCAGCCGAATCCCTGATCCGTCAAACAGAACCTAGTCCGAGCCCATTGACCGCTGGATGATGAACGGACTTCGTGTTCGCTCCGACGGCAGCGGCGGTAGTTGGGCCACCTGCTCGGGCGTGAGCGTCCCGTGCAGTTGCTTCATGTAGCGCTCGTCGAGGTTTTTGCGCTTCTTGAAGGCCGCGCGAATCGGGTCGTTCTCGTCGTGGCCGCCGAGCCGCATCATGGTGTCACCCTCACCGGACATCATCGCCGCGATATGCTCGATCGTCTGTCGCGTTTCCTTCGGCTGGTAGCGGCGGATCGTCTCACGGATCCGTTCGTTGACGAGGGCGAGCTGCATCTCGTAGTCGGCTTCTATTGCGGCGATGCTGGAAAGGGTCTCCTCGTCGAGCCCGGCCAGTGCCCGTGCCTGCTTGAACGACTTCTGGCCGACCGTACGCCGATAGACACGCGGGTACGACTGCCGCAACGCGTCGCGTCGGAACTGGGTCGCGTAGTCGGCGGGCAGTTTCTCGGCGATCATTTCGACGTGATTGCTGTTCACGCGGCGGACCGCCACCCGGCGTCGCGTCGCGCTGTCGACGATCGACAACGCCTTCTCGAATTCGCGATCCTGGATGGCCTTGTTGATCTTCTTCGTCGCGTCGTTGAGGTATTTGTTACGCTCGCGCAGGGCTTCGTCCAACGCGAGCTCGTAGGTCTCGAGCTGCTCGACAACGGCCTCCAACTGCTCGTCGTTGAGATCGAGATCGTCGGCCAATACCAGCAGATCGGTACGCTCGCCGTCGAGTCGACCGTCCGGCAGCGTCTTGATACGGATCAGGGCACGATCAAAGCTCGGCCAGTTGCCGAGCTGTTCGGCGGTGAGCTGGCTTCGGACCTGCGTCAGGAAGTCCTGCTTGAGGGTCTCCTTCTCACGAACGAACTGCTCCATGGCCTTGCGCATCTCTTGCATGTGCGCCTCGATGTCCTCCATCGGCGGCGGCTCCGGGAACTGGCCGGCGAGATCGACCCCATTCGCCTCTGCCTCGGCGAGTCGTGTCTGGAGCCGCTCGACCATGCCCTGTGCGATCTGTTCGAGTTTCTCGCGGACGTCGTCGGGCAATTCCATGCCGTCGGCCCCGCCGATGGCGATGAAGACGCCGGCGCCCGGTCCTTCGCCGTCGCCACCTTCGCCGCCCGGCCCGGATCCGGCCCAGACTGCGACGGGTGCATCGCCCATGTCCATGTCGCCCATCTCACCCATGCCAGGGCCGTCACCGGCCCGCATCATGATCGCAACGGCCACGTTCCCGCTTCCGTCGGCGTCGATGTCAATGGTGGTAAGCCCGTCGGCGTTCTCGAGCGCATCTCGAATAAGGGCACCGATGTCCTCGCCGCCCTCGATCCCCTCGCCGTCCGGACCGCCCCCGAAGACCATGTCCAACCCCGGCATGCCGAAATGATCCTGCGGCAACGCCTCCTTCACGAGCACCTTGAACGAATCCAGGTATGCCTCGAGCAGGACCCCGACGATCGCGGCCTGGATACCGTCCAGTTCGAGTTCGTTCCTGAAGATCGGCAGGTCCCGGCGGACGAAGTCGGGCTTGCGAACCTGTCCGAAGTCCGGCCCGGCGAAATGGAGAACCTGGGGCCCACTACCGGAATCGTCCTCGATAATCATCACCCGGTGCGCCCCGGACTGGGCCAGGGCAACCCCTTGCATCGCGATTACGCCACTGAGCACGGTCAGGAACAGGTGAGATTTTGGCATTGCACGATCCTTTCGGGCGTTGGGCAGACTGGTCTATGTCCCAATATGATGCACGCCGGAGCGGGTCATGACAGCCCCGGATGCGAAAAGACTATGATCGGGCGTCGGCCCGGAAGAAGGAAATCACTCGTGCAGGCAAAGCTCGGTCAGATCCTCTCCCGCGTGCTGGTCCCCGGTTGGGTGCTCACCGGAGCCCTGTTCAAGCTTCACGAGGCGAGCCCGCGACTGCTTCCCAGGGAGACCATCCTCAACGGTGCCGACACCCTCGGCATCGATCTGTACCTGCTGCTGGCCGTGTTGATCGGCTTGGAGTTCTTCGCGGTGGCGGTCATGCTGTGCATCAGCCGGCTGGCCCGCCCGATGGCGATCTTCATCCTCAGCGTCTTCTGCCTGATCCTGATCGGGGAGATGGCCCTGGGCAACCTGAGCAGCTGCGGCTGCCTCGGCGGCAACTCGCCGCCGCCGTGGATGATACTCCTGATCGACGGGGGATTGCTGTTCGGCGTGGTGATCTTCGACCCCTCGAGGCTGATCCCCGCGCGACCCCCGCGATGGCCGATCGTGCCGGCGCTGGTCGTGACGATCGGCGGGTTCGTGCTGAGCTTCATGACGGTGTTGCCGATCGGCCAACCGAAGGTCCAACCCCCCGTC
>Ga0209988_10003670_pt1 | contig 10141 bp, 13 predicted proteins | sample N075metaG_FD_183115 | JGI IMG/M metagenome (GOLD analysis project Ga0209988, IMG submission 183115) | Deep subsurface microbial communities from Kermadec Trench to uncover new lineages of life (NeLLi) - N075 metaG (SPAdes) (version 2) | ecosystem: Environmental > Aquatic > Marine > Ocean trench... | reverse complement strand
CAACCGACCACGAGTAAAAGCGCGCCACACAAGGCAAGCAGTTTCGTCCGCATTTAGGTCTGCCCTCCTAACCGATTGCCACTACAACAGGGACAATGAATTGATGGAACGGTGCGGTTGATGGCGCGAATAATTAAGCCCCGAATCAGGTACTGGCCGCCCTCGGCCACACACCGCCGATTCGCCGATAATATATTGCGATTCTTATGGAATCAAGGGGGACCATGCGGGATCGGACGCGTCGGTGGGCGTGATGACCTCGCGCTCGTTCATGCCCGTGAAATCGACCGAGAAGAGCCGCACGCGGCCGCCGCCGTCGCTACCCCGTGTTTCGCGGAAGAACATGATCACGCGCCCGTTTGGCGCCCAGGTCGGTCCCTCGGTCAGGAATCCCTTGGCGACAAGCCGTTCGCCGCTGCCGTCCGGGCGTATCACGCCAATGTAGAAGGTCCCCTTCAGCGACTTGGTGAACGCGATCCAGTCGCCGCGCGGCGACCACACCGGCGTCGCGTAACGGCCTTCGCCGAAGCTGATCCGCCGCACGTCACCGCCGTCGGCGTTCATGATGTAAATCTGCTGACGCCCCGAGCGGTCCGATTCGAAGATGATCTCGCTCTCGTCCGGCGAATAGGATGGTCCCGTCTCGATCGCCGGGTGGTGTGTCAGCCGGCGTGCCTCGCGGGTGCGCAGGTCCATCACGTAGATGTCGGAATTGCCGTCGGTCGCCAGCGACATGATGACCTTGTTGCCATCCGGCGAAAAGCGCGGCGCGAAGGTCATGCCCGGAAAATCGCCAAGCACTTCCTGTTTGCCCGTATCGATGTTGTAAATGTAAACCCTGGGCTTGTTGTCGAAATACGACAGGTAGGTGATTTCCTGCAATGTCGGAGAGAAGCGCGGGGTCAGCACCAGGTGTTGGCCGTCCGTGAGGAAGCGGTGGTTGGCGCCATCCTGGTCCATGATCGCAAGCCGCTTGATGCGCTTGTCGGCCGGACCTGTTTCGGCGATGTAGACGATGCGGGTGTCGAAATAGCCTTTCTCTCCGGTCAGGCGGCGATAGATCGCGTCGGCGATGAGGTGGGCGACGCGCCGCCAGTTCTCGCGCGGCGTCGACAGCGCCATGCCGACCATGTGCTTTTCGGCGAACACGTCCCACAGCCGGAACTCGGCCTTGATCTGGTCGTCGGGTTGGCTGGTCAGGTTGCCGGTGACCAGGGCCTGGGCATTGATCTGCCGCCAATCGACGAAGCGCGGCATCACCTGCATGTCCTCGGGTTTCTGCTGGAACGCGCGCCGGTCGATGGGCCGGAACAGCCCCGATCGCTCGAGGTCGGCCGCCACCACCTCGGCGATGTCGGCGCCCAGATTGCGTTCCACCTCGCTGCGCCCGGCAAGGTCGGAAACCGCTATGGGCAGCGGTTCCACGTTGCCCCGGGTTATGTCGATTTCGGTGATTGCGCGCGCCGGCGCCGGCCACGCCAGCGCCATAAGGACGACCGCGATACCGGCGAATCCGGCCACCACCGCGCGAAACGGGATGGAGGCACGTGTTTGGTTTCGTTTCCTGGGCTCCACGGGCTTTCTCCCTGTCAACTGAACATCTCTCTCGGGTCGAAGTTTATTCGCATGTCTCGCCACAATTCATATTTCTCCGGCGAGAGGTTCTTGATTCGGTCCGTCTTCAGTACCGCGCGCACGGTGCTTTCGGCCATGGCGCGAAAGAACGGGTCGGAGCGCATGCGGCTTTCGTTCAACACCGACACGCCGGTGACGGTGCCGTCCGGGTTGAGTTGAATGCGCAAGGTCACGACCATGTTCTGGGCGTCGCGGGCGCCGGCCGGTAGGCTCCAGTTGCGTTGGATCTGGTAGCGGATGTTGTCGATCTCGCTCATGCTCAGCGGAATGCTGTCGCTGAACGGCGTGTTCGCCTGCGCCAGCGCCTGTTCGATCGGGTCGATATCGGGCGGTGTCGTCTTGGCGTCGTCGTCGGGCTCGCGCGTCTGGCGTTTCTTTTCCAGTTCCTCGACGCTTTTCAACACGTCGGCGAAGGGATCGGGTTTGGGCTTGGGCTTCGGTTTGCCACGCGGCCGTTTGACCTCTTTGGGCAAACTGACGGTTTCCACCGGCTCGGGCTCGGGTTCCGCGGCCAGTTCCGGCTCGGGCTCCGGAAGTGTCACCACCTCGGGCTCCGGTTCGGGCGGCTCGGGCGGCGGCGGCGGCGGTTGTTCCGCTGTTTTTGGTTCCTCCGGTTCGGTGTCGTCGATCACGGTTTGCGGCAGGTTCCGTTCTTCCGTGATCGCCACCATCTCGACGATGATCACCCGCTCGCTCAGCAGCGGTTCCTCGCGCAGGGCCGGGATGCCGAAATAGCCGACCGCGACAAGAAGCAGATGCCCGAAGGCCGATATGATCGCCGCTTGCCTCAAGTCTCAACCCCCGGCCTTCTCGCCGATCGGCGTCACGGTGATCAGGGCGACCCTCGTGAAGCCCGCCATGTTGATGGTGCTCATCACCTGCATGACGCGGCCATAATCGATCGCCCGGTCGCCGCGAATGAAAATCCGCGCCTCCGGGTTCTCGCCGGTGATCGCGATCAGTTTCGGGCCCAGTTCGTCGAGCGCGATCCGCGATTCCTGCAGGAACAATTGCCCCTCGGCGTCGATCGACACGGTCAGCGGCTCGTCGTCGCCCGATAGCGCCTCGGACTCGGCCTTGGGCAGATCGATCTCCACGCCGACGGTCAGCAGCGGCGCGGTGATCATGAACACCACGAGAAGCACCAGCATCACGTCGACAAACGGCGTGACGTTGATTTCCGACATCGGCTGGTAACGCGCCGTCCGGCTATTGCCGGTCCGGTATGAAGCGCCGCCCACCATCACGCGCGCCTTTCGCCAAGTTGGCGCGACATCAAAGCGCTGAACTCGCCGGCGAAGGTTTCGAGCCGCCCGGCGTACCGGCCGAGGTCGCTGCTCAGCTTATTATACGCGATCACCGCCGGGATCGCGGCGACCAGCCCCAGCGCCGTGGCCAGCAGGGCTTCCGCGATGCCCGGCGCCACAACCGCCAGAGACGTATTCTTGGTCAGGGCGATGGACTGGAAGCTGTTCATGATCCCCCACACGGTGCCGAACAGGCCGACGAAGGGCGCGGTCGAACCGGTGGTGGCGAGGAAGCCCATATGGCGCTCGAGACTTTCCATCTCGCGCGTCAGCGCGATCCCCATCACCCGGTCTATGCGCCGTTGCAGGTTGTTCTGGGACCGCTCGTCGGTAAGCATGACGCCGCGTTGGCTGGCCAAGGTCCATTCGTGCATGGCGACGGAAAACAGTGTTGCCAGGGGATGGCCCGGCGCGTTTCCGACGTCCTCATAAAGTTCCTCCAGCGAACCGCCCGACCAGAACGATTCCTCGAATTCATTGGCCTGGTTGCGCAGCCGGTGGAAGCGGCGCAGCTTGTCGAAGATGATCGTCCAACACCACAACGAGGCGGCAAGCAGGATCAACATCACGATTTTCACGACCAAGTCGGCCTGCAAAATCAAGCCCCAGATCGACAGGTCGAGCGCCGCCGCCTGTCCCAGGCTCACCGTGTCCATGGCTTCCATTTACTTAAGCTCTGACTTCCGATTGTTGTTGGGAGGCGGTTTGTTGGAGCGCGGCAAGCGCGTCGCGCAGGCCTGTCGGCAAGCGCGCCGGGCGACCGTTTTCGCCCACGCAGGCGAGCCGAAGCACGAGTCGAACAAGTGATTCGTTGTCGCGGCGCACCACTTGTTCGGCGCGAATCGAGGCGCCGGAAATATCGAGTATGCGCGTGTGCACCTCGATGTCATCGTCCAGGCGCGCCGGCGCGGTGTAATCGATATCGCAATTGCGCACCGTGAAAACAATGCCGGCGTCACGGCGCAGAGTGCCGTGGTCGATTCCGGCGAGGCGAAGCATTTCGGTCCGCGCCCGTTCGGCATAGCGCAGATAATTGGCGTGATAGACCATGCCCGCGGCGTCGGTATCTTCGTAATAGACCCGGATCGGCATGATATGCACGCCGCCGTCCATATGTCCCGAGCTAGCCGTCATCGTCCGTCCCGTCCTGGTCGAGGCCGAGTTGGCCCTGTCGCGATACCGGGACATCCAATCCGATATGGCGGAACGCGTTGTCGGTGAGCAGGCGCCCGCGCGGGCCGCGTTGCAGGAAGCCTTGTTGAATCAAATAGGGCTCGATCACGTCCTCGATAGTGTCGCGTTCCTCGGAAAGCGCCGCGGCCAGGGTTTCCACGCCAACCGGCCCGCCACCGTAGTTGCGCGCGATGCAACTCAGGTAACGGCGGTCCATGGCGTCGAGGCCGCGCGGATCGACCTCGAGGCGCGTCAGCGCCGCGTCGGCGGTCGCGGCGTCGATCCGCGTCTTGCCGGCGACGGCGGCGAAATCGCGAACCCGGCGCAGCAGCCGTCCGGCGACGCGCGGCGTGCCCCGCGCGCGCCGCGCGATCTCGCGCGCGCCGTCATCGGCCACGGATATGCGCAGCACGCGCGCGCCGCGGGCGACAATCTTTTCCAGATCCTCAACGTCGTAAAAAGTCAGGCGGGCGGGAATGCCGAAGCGGTCGCGCAGCGGCGTGCCGACCAGCCCCGAACGCGTGGTCGCGCCGATCAGGGTGAACGGCGCCAGGTCGAGGCGCACCGAGCGCGCCGCCGGCCCCTCGCCGATGATCAGGTCGAGTTGGAAGTCCTCCATGGCCGGGTAAAGAATCTCCTCGACCAGAGGGTTGAGCCGGTGAATCTCGTCGATGAACAGCACGTCGCGCGGTTCCAGATTGGTGAGCAGCGCCGCCAGGTCGCCGGCGCGCGCGATCACCGGACCCGAGGTCGCGCGGAAGCCCACGCCCAGCTCGCGCGCCATGATCCGCGCCAGCGTGGTCTTGCCCAGGCCAGGCGGGCCGGAGAACAGCACGTGGTCCAGGGCTTCCCGGCGCGCCCGCGCCGCCTCGACGAAAACGCGCAGGTTGGCGCGGGTCTGGGGTTGGCCGACGAAATCGTCCAGGGTCAGCGGGCGCAAGCTGGTTTCGCCCGAATCTTCCACCGCCAGGTCGGGTCCGACGAGCCGTTCGGTCTCGGCCGGCATGCTCACGCCGCGAGCTCCTTCAGCCCGGCGCGGATCAGCGCGGTCACCTCGGCCTCCGCGCCGAGATCCCGGCTCGCCGCGGCGACGGCGCCGAAGGCCTCCGCCCGCCCGTAACCCAGATTGACCAGGGCCGACACCGCTTCGCCGGAGCTATCGCCGGCCGCGGTCCCGCCCGCCGGCGCCAGGGTCACGCCCGGCGCCAGGCCCGCGGCCTTATCCTTGAGTTCGCTCAATATACGGCCCGCCACCTTCGTTCCGATGCCGTTGGCTCGCGTCAGGGACGCCCGATCCTGCGCCGCGATCGCCGTCGCCAGTTCGCCCGGATCCAAGACCGACAGCAGCCCCAACGCGACCCGCGCCCCGACGCCCTGCACGGTCTGCAAAATCCGGAACCATTCACGCTCCGCCGAATCGCGGAAGCCATAAAGGTGGATGTGGTCCTCGCGGACGTGGGTTTCCACGAAAAGCTCGATTGTTTCGCCAATAGCGGGCAGCGCTTCCAACGAGCGGGCCGAGCAATACAGCAAATAACCGACGCCGCCGGTGTCGATCACGGCCCAGTCCGCGCCGTGCGAATCGAGCCGGCCGCGCAGCTTGGCGATCACGAGGCGGCTTCCGTCACGGACATGCGCGCGCGCCGGCGCGCCGCGTCGCCGTGATGGGCATGGCAGATAGCCACCGCCAGGGCGTCGGCGGCGTCCGCGCTGTCGGGACGGCTTCCGGGCAACAAGGCGCGCACCATCATGGCGACTTGCTGTTTGGCGGCGCGCCCCGTGCCCACCACCGATTTCTTGATTTCGCGGTTGTGGTACTCGGCGACCTCCAGGCCGGCCAACGCCGGCGTCAGCATCACCACGCCGCGCGCCTGACCCAGCTTCAAGGTCGAGGACGCGTTGACGTTGACGAAGGTTTCCTCCACGGCGGCCGAATCCGGGCGCCACGTTTCGATCACGCGTCGCAGGCCGTCATGCAGCTCGACCAGCCGCGCGGCCAGGGGTTGATCCGGGTCGGGCCGGATGTCGCCACACGCCACATAGCGAAGCCGCGTGCCGTCCCAATCGATCGCGCCCCAGCCGGTGCGGCGCAGTCCGGGGTCAAGCCCGAGTAATCTCATCGATTCCGATCCGCCGTCTTATACCAAAGGTCCATGATATTGACCTTTGGTATCAGGCGCTGAGTTTCAGCAATACTTCGTCCGAAATTTCGTAATTGGCGGACACCGACTGAACGTCGTCGTTGTCCTCGAGAGTCTCGATCATTTTCATCAAGGTGCGCGCCTGGTCCTCGTCGACCGCCACCGTGCTCTGGGCGATCCACTCGAGCCCCGCCAAGGCGGCCGCGCCGAAGCGGTCTTCCAGCGCCTCGCGGACGTCGTTGAACGAGTCCGGCGAACAGGCGATTTCGTGCCCGGTCTCGGTGGATTCAACATTGTCCGCGCCGGCCTCGACCACCGCCTCGAACATGTCGTCGGCGCTGGCGGCGTCGGCGGGATACCGGATCAGACCGACGCGCTCGAACATGAAGCCGACGCTTCCCGTCTCGCCCAGATTGCCGCCGTTCTTGGTGAACGCGGAGCGCACATCGGCGGCGGTGCGGTTGCGGTTGTCGGTCAAGGCCTCGACGATCACCGCCACGCCGTTGGTGCCGTAGCCTTCGTAGCGAATCTCGTCGTAATTGGCATCGTCCTCGCCACCCGCGCCGCGCTTGATGGCGCGGGCGATATTGTCCTTGGGCATGTTGGCCTGGCGGGCGGCGGCGATGGCCGTGCGCAGGCGCGGATTCATGTCGGGGTCGGGCATGCCGGATCGCGCGGCTACGGTCAACTCGCGGCCCAGCTTGGCGAACAGCTTGGCGCGCTTGGCGTCCTGCGCGCCCTTGCGGTACATGATGTTCTTGAATTGGGAATGGCCGGCCATGGCCGTACAGGCACCTCTAATCGTTAATGAACGGCGCACATCATACCAGATATGGTGCCGCCGCGAAATCCAATCGCCCCGGTGAGACCCTCAATAAGCCCAAGTCCGTCCTTTTAACAATCCAATATGGCGACAATTTGGCCGATTCAGACCGGCCAGCGTGGCTCCAACGTGGCGCCGGTGATCAGGGGCGCGGCGCGGCGCGCCAAACCGGTGCGGGGATTGGTTTCGACAAACACCGCGCACAAGGCGCCGGCGCCCTTGGACGGCAGGATGCGCCCGCCGGGTCGCTTGGTGCGGAACTTGGCCACCCACATATCCTTGTCGCCGCCGATCACCGAATTGTAGTCGCCGCACATGCCGGCGTCGGTCTGGTAGGCGGTGCCGCCGTCGAGCAGGTGGGTATCGGCCGTCGGCACGTGCGAATGCGTGCCCACCACCAGCGAGACGCGCCCGTCGAGGAAGTGACCGAAAGCCTGCTTCTCGCTGGTCGCCTCGCCGTGCATGTCCACCACGATGGCGTCGACGTCGGCGCCGAGTTCGTGTTCGCCCAGAACGGCGTCGATACAGGCAAAGGGATCGTCCAGTGGGTCCATGAACAGGCGCAGCATCACGTTCGCCACCAGCACTTTCTCGCCGCGTTGGGTGGTGTAGACGCGCGCGCCGGTGCCCGGCGTGCCCGGCGGATAATTGTGCGGCCGCAAGACGCGGTCGTCGCGGGCGAAATGGGTGACGAACTCGCGCTGGTCCCAGACATGGTTGCCGGTGGTGATCACGTCCACCCCGGCGTCGTAGAATTCCTCGCAAATGGCCGCCGTGATGCCGAAGCCGCCGGCCGCGTTCTCGCCGTTGGCGACGACGAAATCGAGCTCCAACTCGCGGCGCAGCCGCGGCAACTCGTCATAGAGGACATGGCGGCCCGCTTGGCCGACCACATCGCCGCAGAACAGCAGATTCACGCGCGCTCCTTCACGCCGCGCGGTGCGCGGCGGTCTCGGTCACCACCCAGTCGAGCCGTTCATCGTAAGGCGCGCGCGGCACCGCGTCGACCCGCTGATCCTGGTATGCGACGCCCACCGCCAGAACGGCGCCCGGCCCGCGTCTGAGCTCGGCCAGGGTGCGGTCGTAATAACCGCCGCCATAACCCAACCTGTAGCCCGCCGCGTCGAACGCGAGCAACGGCACGATGACGACGCGCGGTGCCAGTTCGCGCGCTTCGTCGCCCGGCGTCCGGGTTCCGAACGGCCCTGGCATCAAGGTGTCGTCCTTGGCCCAGGCGCGGAAAACCAGCGGCGCGTCGGGCGCCCCGACCACCGGCAGGGCCAAGGGATGGCCGCGCGCGGCCAGACTGTCGAGAAGGGGGCGCGGATCGATCTCGTCACGGATCGGCCAATATCCCGAAATCACGATATTCGCCGGCGCGCCCTCGATCGCGGCCTGCTCCAGCACCCGCGCAAAATGGTGGCAAAGCCCACGTGCGTCGTCGGGTCCACCGTGGCGATGGCGGCTGTCGCGGCGCGTCCGGCTGTCGCGGCGCATCTGGGCCTTGTCGTCGAGCAACGGCAATGTTCCGGAGGACTTTTAAATGAAGGCGGAATGTGGACGGGACCGCCGTGGCCGTGGTCTCAATGTACCACCGAGGCCTGCACAAGCAGGTGGGCACCGCGATACCGACGGCACACCGACGGCAGAGACAGCTCCCTAGTGGTATTTATTGGCCCAGGGACATTCCAGACGTGACGCGCCGGGCAGAACCCGTCCACTCTTATATTTAAGGGTTCTCCAGCCGCGCGGCAATGCTTTCGACTCGCTCGGCGATGGCGCCGAGGCTTTCGGCGACGCTGTTTCGCGCCTCGCCCAGCGCGCCGCCGTCGTCGATCTTGTCATAGGCCTCCGACAATTCGTCGGCGACCATCAGGCTGGCCATCACCATCAGATGGGCGTCGCCTACCTGGCCCACGCGTCCGACCAGTTCGGTGACTTGCGCGTCGATATAGTTGGCGAGATGGGCCAGATGATCTTCCTGGCCGTCTTCGCAGGCGACGGGATAGGTGCGTCCGTTGATGCGCACTTGGATCTCGGCCATCTCGTCCCCCCGCGCTATTTCATTCTTCGAGGACCGCGCGCATGCGCCCGATCGCCGAATCGAGACGCATCGACACGGCCTCGGACGCCGTGTGCAGGTCCGCGTGTTTGCGTTGGATGTCGTCCAGCGTGGCGGCCAGCCGGTCGCGTTCGGCCTTGAGCGCCTCGATGTCCGCGTCGCCGTTCGATGCCGTGGGCAGGTTGGTTGCCGCGGCCTCCAGCCTGTCGATGGCCTTTTCGAGACGGTCCCTGGCCTTGTCGAAGGATTTCATCGCTGTACCTCGTCGCGGGGCAGGATAAGCGGTGCCGCGCGGGGCCGTCAACCAACCCTGTTTTGGCGCGCCAAATGGCCGGTTGACGGCGGCGGCGTTGACGGTCATTTATTGCCACCCTCGACGGCCTCTTCGATGCGGTGGCGCGTTGTCGCCTTGCGACGCCGGGGGTTGTGGCGACAAGCCGACGGAACCGCCGATGGAAGCCCCCGATATGACGCCCGATTCCGCCGTCGAACAGACCCGCGCGGCGCCGGCGGCGGGCCACGCCGATCTGGCCAACGCGATTCGCGCCCTTGCCATGGACGCGGTGCAGCGGGCCAATTCGGGCCATCCCGGCATGCCCATGGGCATGGCCGACGTGGCCACCGTGCTGATCTCGCGTTTCCTCAAGTTCGACCCGGCCGATCCCGAATGGCCCGACCGCGACCGATTCGTGCTGTCGGCCGGGCACGGGTCGATGCTGCTTTACGCGCTGCTTTATCTGACCGGCTATCCGGGCATGGATATCGAACAGCTGCGCAACTTCAGGCAATTGGGAAGCCGCACCGCGGGCCATCCCGAATACGGCCACGCGCCGGGTATCGAGACCACCACGGGACCGCTGGGCCAGGGGCTCGCCAACGCTCTCGGCATGGCGCTGGCCGAGCGCCATCTGGCGGCGCGCTTTGGCGCCGAGCTGGTCGATCACCACACCTATGTCATCGCCGGCGACGGTTGCCTGATGGAGGGAATTTCTCACGAAGT
>Ga0209988_10003667_pt1 | contig 10147 bp, 9 predicted proteins | sample N075metaG_FD_183115 | JGI IMG/M metagenome (GOLD analysis project Ga0209988, IMG submission 183115) | Deep subsurface microbial communities from Kermadec Trench to uncover new lineages of life (NeLLi) - N075 metaG (SPAdes) (version 2) | ecosystem: Environmental > Aquatic > Marine > Ocean trench... | reverse complement strand
CGCTGGACTGGACCGACGAGGCCAAGGCCCGCATCGCCCGCGTTCCCGGCTTCGTGCGCCGGATGGTCCGGCAGCGAGCCGAGGCTTATGTGCGTGGCGAGGGGCGGGCACAGGTTACCGCCGATGATCTGGCCCTCCTCGCCAGACGCCGGTTTGGCGATGCCGGACCGCCGGGGTTCGCCAGACCGGCCCGGTCCGGTGGCGCGCCCGGTGCCGGGCGGAGCGGCGAATGACCCGCGATGTGGTGGTCATCGGGGCCGGGATATCCGGGCTGTCGACCGCCTATGAGCTGATGCGGCATGGGCATGACGTGGTGGTGCTGGAGCGCCAGGTCGTGATCGGGGGGAACGCCATTTCCGAGCGGCTCGACGGCTTCCTGATGGAACATGGTCCCAGCACCATCAATGCCGCCGTGCCCGCCGCGCTGGAGGTTGCGCAAGAGTTGGATCTGGCGGCGTCATCGGTGGATCTGGGCGCGGGCGTGCGCAAGCGCTATCTGCTCGATGCGGGCAAGCTCAGCGGCATCTCGGTGCATCCATTGGGATTTTTCGCCTCCGGCTATCTGTCGCGGCCTGCACGACTGTCGCTGCTGGGCGAAATCCTGCGCCCCCGCCGCGTGTCCGCCACCGAGGAGACGATCGATCAGTTCACCCGCCGCAGGTTCGGCGGCGAATTCGCCCGGAAGGTCATGGAGCCGCTGGCCGCCGGCCTTTTCATGGGCGATTCCAGCGCGCTTTCGGTCAGCGCCGCGTTTCCCCGGCTGGTCGAGTTCGAACGGAAGTTCGGCTCCGTCACCCGCGCCGTCCTCCATGCCAGGCGGGGCCGCCAGCCGGGGCGGCGGCTGTTCTCGTGGCCGGACGGCATCGCCACGCTGCCGCGCCGGCTGGCACAGCTCCTGGGGGCGCGGATACATACCGGAACCACCGTCAAGAGGATCACCCCCCTGGCCTCCGGGTTCGAGGTCGAAACCGCGCCCGGAGGCACGATCCGGACCCGCTCGGTCATCCTCGCCGTCCAGCCCCATGTCGCCGCCGCCCTGCTGGAGCATGTCGATCCGGAAGCCTCCGAAGCCGCCGGCGGCATATTGGCCCCGCCGATCGGCGTGGTCTATCTGGGATACCGGCGCGCACAGGTCGCCCACCCGCTCGACGGATTGGGCTTTTTGAGCACCAGGGACGGGAGCCGGTCGATTTCGGGCGCGCAGTTCTGCTCGACGATGTTCGAGGGCCGGGCGCCGGCGGGGCATGTCTCGATCTCGTGCTATGTCGGCGGCGCCCGCAACCCCGAACTGGCCCGGTTGCCGGCGAGCGACATGGCCCACCTGGTGCATGAGGAGCTGTCGGGCGTGCTGGGGATCAAGGGCGCCCCGGTGGTTTCCCGCGTGCGCCACTGGGCGCGCGGCCTGCCGCAATACAATCTGGGCCACCTGGAGCGCCGGAATACCCTGGAAAGCGCCAATGACCGGGTGCCCGGCCTGATCCTGACCGGAAACTACCTGCACGGCGTCTCGATCGCCAACTGCCTGGCCTCGGCGCGCGCGGCGGCCGAAAAAGCGCATCGACTGCTGCAAGAGCGCGATACACCTTCACATCAGGATGCCCGACCAGCGCAAAAGCCTGCTGGATCGTCTCGGCCCGGACAAATCCATCGCCTTCTGAGAGGCACATGAAATATCAAGATGGCTACGGAGAAATTTGTGGAGTATTCGACTTATCTTATTGTAACTACAGAAAGAATTTCGGAGAAAAATTATAATTTTTATTTGAAACTGTTTTAAACAGCAACTGTTTACTTATAGAAAAAATGTCAAAATTAGACTATTGTTAAAGTTGTGTTGCGTTAAATGAGGTTAAGTTCATGGCCACACAAATCCGGGCAGTTCCGCGGAAACAGGCAATCGCCACAACCCGGCCAGTCATGGATCGGGCGCTTATCTTCCTGAGCCGTCTGGTCAACATCCTGACATTTGGCAGCCCGCGTGAACTGTTCTGCACCAGGGCCTACAGGAATGGATGGAAGCGAACGGTCTACGTGATCGACGCATACTTCGTCCTGCGCGGTGAGCGTCTGCATCACTGTCACAGGTCGTATGCCTGGGATGTGTGGTTCAACGGAAGGCCGAGGTAAGCCCCCGCCCGAAGGCGAGGGCTCATGTTTCAGGCTATAAAATAACTGCCCTACCTCACCAGCCGCCTACAGTGGCCCCAGAATCCGGCCTCGGGTTTTCAGGTGGGTTGGGCGCCCCGGAACAGAGACGGGCGTCTCTGGGGCTTATTGCAGATCATCAGTTGGGAGAGAATGGCGCCGCCCCAGGATATAGTAGAGATTGGGGTTCGGGGCAGCGCCAATGAGTAGCGAATAGGTTGAGCGCAAAACGTGGCTGAACTGTGATGAATAAGATAAAGGTAATAAATTGAAACTAAAAAGAAATTTTCTCTTTACGGCTTGCAGATTGCGCCAACAGAAATGCCCCTGCCGATCTGGCGAGTTCCGGCATTACCAGCCGCCCACAGCGGCCCCAGCATCCGAAGCCAGGCTTTCCCGCAGCCGGATACCCCAGAGCAGGCGTGACCCTCAGAGGGGTTTACAGGGGCGCTCTGCGGGGCACTCCCAGACTGGAAACTCCACCCGCTTGCCCCTAGAGCAAATTCCACTCAGGTAGAGCCGCTCAGTTCGCATCCGGCGCGGCGGCTCCACCGTCTGGCCGGACGCAGTGCGTGGTGGAATCACGGACAAGTCCGGGCTGGCGGTGGACGCCCGCCGGATGCGAACCCCTTGGGGCCGCTTGAATTTTCCCCGAGCCCGGCGCACCGTCGCTTGCCCGTAGACCCGCTACGGGCTGCGCGCCGCCGCTTGGTCTCGAGAAAAATTCAAGCGGCTGAGCGACTCTACCTGGGTGGAACTTGCTCTAGAGCCTTATCCGGCCTGATGGACTCAGGCCGGATGCTCTATCTCTTTGGTTTTACGCAATTTCCGAGTCGCCGAACGAACCCATTTGGCTACAAATTGCTTTGGAAGATCGCCGACGAAACCCCGGAGGCGGCGGGGAAGCCGGCCGCGTCGCCCGCACCTCTCCCGAGGACGGAAAAAATCAGCCCGTGGCGGCGGTTCTCGCCTATACTCGGCTTTGCGCCGCGCCCGCCAGGCAGTCCCGTCGAGAGGAGGAGCAATGCGATGACCCTGCGCTATATGGTCGGCACGAGGGTCGGCAACCGTTCGGCGAGCGTCACGGTCGAAGCCGAAGACGCTCTCATCGCCGCCCTGAAGGTCAAGCACCAGAACCCGGCGGCGACGATCACTTACGTGCGCAAGTGCAACGTACGTGGCGACCGCCGCCATCCACACCCAGACATATCCGAGAGTCCGGAGTGACGATACACCGGGAGAGAGGAGGCCGAGATGATCGGTGCGTCGAGGGAGGTCAGCCCGATGGAGATACGCTGGTCGAAACCCGCCGATACAGCGGCTCTTGCCGCACTTCATCGCGACGCGTGGCGTTACGCCTATCGCGGCATCATTCCGGGGGTCAACCTCGAAAGAATGATCGCGGGGCGCGGTCCCGCCTGGTGGGGGCGCATGCACAGGTCGGGTCTCCGTGCGCTCGTGGTTGAATTCGACAACCGGGTCGCAGGCTATGCCACGTTCGGACCCTGCCGGACGCGAAGCCTCGCTCGACGCGGTGAAATCTACGAGCTCTACGTGCGGCCCGAATATCAGGGGACCGGTTTCGGCAAGCGCCTGTTTGGCGAGGCTCGGCGCCATCTGCGTGCAAACGGTCTCGCCGGGCTTCTGGTCTGGGCGCTCACCGGCAATGACCTTGCCTGCCGGTTCTATACGGCATTGGGCGGACGGGAACGCATGAGAGGGTATCAGAGCATTGGCGGCACTCGCCTCGAAATGATCGCCTTCGATTGGCGTTGAACGACGTGGCGGTGTTGTCAGACTAACGCGAACTGGACTCAGTTAGTGTCCACCAATGATATCGGCACAGTCCGAACAACCGCGATGCGCCAACAACGGACACCGTCCGAACCGATCAGGCATCAACGCCAATGCCTTCGAGTTAACCTTCGCTACAATCGAAATCAGACACTCTTGCCGATTGGCACATGCTCGGTGTGCCCTGAAGTTCCGTCTTCCACGGGGCACTGAGATCGATTCGCGTGTGTCCGACAGTGCCAGTTTGAAAGAATCGAAAGATTGGAATACCAATAAAGGATGATAATAATATCGTGATCATTGAGCGCGATTTGGTTTCGCGTGAAGGTGGCGCCAACTGGGAGGAAAATAGAATGAGAAATTCGCTAAAAGCAGCGGTCGCGGCGGTCGCCCTCGGTGCGTTTGCACTGTCCTTTGCCGCTACTGCCGATGCTGCGGGCAAAGTCCGTATTGCCCTGGGTGACGTAGCCTCGGTTGAAACGCTTTCGTTTCTCGTGGCGCTGGAGCGGGCGAAGGAACGCGGCCTCGACTATGAGCTGACCGCCTTCGCCAAGGAAGAACTGGCGATCCAGACGATCATCAGCGGCCAGATGGACGTAGGCATCGGAACGCCCTACGCGGTGATCCAGAAATCCAAGGCCCCGATCCGCAATTTCTTCCAGCTGTCACGACTGGTGTTCTACCCCGTGGCCGAAAAGCGCTACACCAGCTGGGCGGACATGAACGGCGAGCCGATCACGCTGCATTCGCGCGGGGGCGGCACCGACGCCATCGCCAGCATCATCGAAAAACGCGAGGGGATCAAATTCGGCCCCCGTTCGTATGTTCCCGGCTCCGAGAACCGGATCATCCTGATGATGAAGGGCCAGGTGGCTGCGTCCATCGTCGATCTGTCGAACAAGAACATCCTTATGGACAAAGCGGGCGACAAGTTCGCTATCCTGCCGATGTTCGAAGTGCTGGCGAGCGATGAGGTGCTGTTCGCCAACCAGAACTGGATCGACGACAATCCCGAGACGGTCGCAATTCTGGTTGAATCCCTGCTCGAGGTCTGGCGCGAAATGACCGCCGATCCGACCATCGTGGACCGAGACAGGGTGAAATATAACCTGCTTGCGGACCTGCCGCAGGAGCTTCTGTCCGATGTCGATGGCTACTATGCGGAAGCCGTCGACGGCGGTCTTTTCGACCGGAGCGGTGGCGGCAAATCCGCGGCACTCGCCGACTTCGAGTTCTACTCCGAAGCCGGGCAGCTGACCGGTGCGATCGATAGCCTGAAAATCGAAGATTTCTGGGACCTTCGCCCGCTCAATGCGGCCATCGCAAAGGCGGGTGGCTGACCCCCTTGTCGACAGAGCCGGCCCGTGCGTCGCCCAGGCCGGCTCCACCACTCTTCCATCTCATCGAATGGATGGCTGATCATGGCTCGCTTTTTCACAAGTGCGCGGATGCTGAAGTATTTGTCCTTCATGATCGTCTTCAGCGCCTGGGAGATTGCCGGCCGGGTCCCGGTCAGCCCCGCGTTTCCAACCTTCCTTCAGACCATGTCCGCCTTGTGGGAGATGCTTGCGGACGGCTCGATGCTGCGGGCCTATCCTGAAACGCTGAGGCCGCTGTTTTTCGGACTGGTGATCTCCAGTTTTCTGGGGGTCGGCGCCGGTGTGGCGATGGGGCTTAACCGCAAGGCGGAATGGTTCGGGGCGCCGATCTTCATCGTCGCCCAATCGGCGCCGTTGGCGGCCCTCATTCCCCTGCTGGTCCTGGCTTACGGGATCGGACTGACCTCGAAGATCCTGGTCGTCTGCATCATGGCCATGCCGGTCATCGTGCTGAACGCATCGAATGCGGTCCGGCACACGCCCAATTCCCTCAAGGAGATGGCACAGGCGTTTCTTGGCAGCCGCAAGGACGTGATCCTCAAGATCATCCTGCCTTCGGCGTCGCCGATCATTTTCGCCGGACTTCGGCTTGGGGTGTCGGCGGGCTTCATCGGCGCCATCCTGGCGGAACTTCTGATCACGCCGACCGGGATCGGCGATCTTATCACCTACAATCAGTCGATTGCAGATTATGCCAAAATGTACGCCGCGATCTTCTCGGTAATCGTGCTGGCCGTGGCCTTTCTCGACCTGCTCGAGCGGGCCGAGAACACGCTGTTTCGACCCGACAAGAGAGCTGTGCAATGACCGCAATCGCGACCCCAAAGGGGCCCGCCGAAGCCCGCTCCGCAGAGACGCCCGCCGTCTCGGTAAAAGGGCTTTCCAAAACTTACCCGGGCGGGATCGAGGCGTTGAGCGACTTGTCGCTGGATTTCCCGAAAGGGCAGCTGACATCGCTTCTGGGTCCTTCTGGATGCGGGAAAACGACTCTTCTGAAGATCATCGCCGGGCTGCTGGAGCCGACCTCGGGCCAGGTCGTGGTCAACGGAAAACCCGTAACCGGCCCCGGCCCCGACCGGGCCTTCGTGTTTCAGGACTTCGCACTGATGCCCTGGGCGTCGGTCTTGCGGAATGTCGCCTTCGGATTGGAATTGCGCGGCGTGGCCAGGTCGGAGCGCGAGGCGATCGCCGAGAAATACATTGGCGAAGTCGGGCTTGGGGGTTTTGAAAACAAATTCCCGCACGAACTGTCCGGCGGCATGCGCCAGCGCGTCGGACTGGCCCGCGCCCTGGCGGTGGATGCCGACGTGTTGCTGATGGACGAGCCCTTCTCCGCCGTGGACGAACAAACCCGGCGGAAGTTTCAGGAAGACCTGCTGCGGCTCGTCGCGAATGAGCGGAAGACCTTTATCTTCGTGACCCACTCGATCGAGGAAGCGGTCTATGTCTCGGACCGGATCGCCCTTCTGCTGGCGCGGCCCAGCCGTGTGTCCGAGATCATCAGGCCGAATATCGACCGCGAGATCGCCCCGGACGCCATGCGGCGCGACCCGGTCTATCTGGATACGGTGGAACGGATCTGGTCGTCCCTGCGCACCTATGTGGAATAGAGTGAACACGCCATGAAGCTCTTTGGCTTTCAATTGCCAATGATGACATCGCTGCTGATCTGGGCGGTTCTGTGGGAGATCGTGGGCCAGTTCGAGTTGACCATTCTGCTGCCGCCGCTCACCGCGGTTCTTGCCAAGATGGTCGAGATCGTTCCGACAGCTTCTTTCATGTCGGCCTTTGGCGTGACGGCGCGGGCATTCCTGGTGGGCACCGGCGCCGCGATCCTGATCGGCGTGCCGCTGGGTGTGCTGATGGGCAAGAATGTGCTGTTGGACCGCCTGTTCCTGCCCTGGGTGAACATGTTCCTCAGCGCCCCCCTGACCGCTCTTGTGCCTGTGTTGATGGTGCTGTTCGGGATCGGCGAGCGGACGGTGATCATCACCACTACGCTTTTTGCGATCTGGATCATCGTTTTGAACGCGCGGGCGGGGGTCAAGCAAATCTCACCCTCGTTGATCGAAATGGCGGCCTCGTTCGGGGCCGGCCCCTGGGCCGCCTTTGTTAAGATCTATGTCTGGGCCGCGCTGCCGGAGATTCTGTCCGGGATTCGCATCGGCTTCATTCGCGCCGTCAAAGGCGTGATCATCGGGCAGTTGCTGGTCTCCATCGTGGGCTTCGGCAGGTTATTCGAAATCTACTCGTCCAACTTCCTCATGGAGCACTTCTGGGCCTTGCTGCTGGTCCTGTTCTTCTTCGCCTTCACGCTTGCCGAATTGCTTGCAGCACTCGAACGCCGGTTCGAGTACTACGCCGCCAACAGATGACGTCGACCGGACAGTAGCCACAACCGGGCCTCATGACGGCTTCGGGTCAAGAATACGCGTTCAGCGTCCCTCTGAACCGGGTCTGGAATGGGGCGGTCAACCGACGCTCAGGCCCGGCGGTCGGTTATGCGACCGGCCGCGCGCAGCTACGCTGTTATATGTGACAGCGCCCGGAGAGCGGCATGATCGTATATTGTCGGTGAGTTGTCGGGACAAGGTGGACCAGGAGGAGGCCAAAGCGCCATGCACCAAGCGTTCGAGCATCTGCTTTCACCTTTGCAGGTGGGCTCGAAGCTGTTGCGCAATCGGGTGTTGATCTCTGCGCATGTACCGCGGCTTGCTGTCGATAACCTCCCCAGCCCCGCATATGTCGCTTATCACCGGGTGCGCGCGCGCGGAGGGGCCGGATTGCAAATCACGGGCGCAACCGCCGTGCATCCAACCGGTACCTTGGGGACCTCCTATAGCCTGCAAAACCTCGATGACCGGATCGTTCCAGGCTACGCGAAACTTGCCAGCGCTGTGCATGACGAAGGCGGGACGATCCTGGCCCAACTTGCCCATTCGGCTGCGACTCTGAATGTTTCCGATGCCGGCCGGCCGCTCTGGGCCCCGTCGGCGCTCCAGTCGGAAGTCGCCCGCGAGACACCCCACGAAATGACAATCGACGAAATCGCGGAAATGGTTGCGGCCCATCGGGCAGCGGCTGCGAGGGCGCGCGAGGGTGGCCTGGATGGCGTCGAACTGCTTGGGGCTTTCGGGTTCCTGATCGCCGCTTTCACATCAACGCTCACCAACAAGCGCAAGGATGCCTACGGCGGGTCTTTGGACAACCGACTTCGGTTTGCAAAGGAAATCATCGCCGCCGTTCGCGAGGCAATTGGCCCCGACCGGATTCTCGGGATGCGCATTCCGGGAGATGAACGGGTTGCCGGAGGATTGAACCAAGACGACATGCGCGAGATTGCGATCCGGCTCACCGAAACGGGCCAGCTCGACTATTTGAGCGTTATTGTCGGCACGAATTACAACCGGATGCAGCGGATGGCGCATTGGGGACCGACCCCGCTTGCGCACGGCGTTTATGTTCCGCTGGCCTCGAATATCAAGGAGGTGGTCGATATCCCGGTTTTTGCGGCCGGCCGGGTGACCGATCCCGAGCTCGCCGACGCCATCATCAGGGATGGGAAGGCGGACATGGTGGCCATGACCAGGGCTCATATCGCCGATCCGGAAATCGTGAGCAAGATCCGTGCGGGACGGACGGGCGAGATCCGGCCATGTGTCGGAGCCAATGTGTGCATCACATTGACGGGTGGTCCGCTGAGATGTTTTCACAACCCTTCCGCAACGCGGGATCTTATCGACAGGCCCGTTTCCAGGGCGGCAAAGGTCAAGAACATCGCGGTCATCGGTGGGGGAATTGCAGGCCTTGAAGCCGCCTGCGTAGCGGCCGGGCGTGGGCATAAAGTCACTCTCTATGAAGCGAGCGACAGGCTCGGCGGGCGTCTCGCCCTCTGGAGCACGGCACCTCTGACCGGCGAGTTCAAGAAAGCCGTCACCTGGCGCCAATCCCAGCTCGAAGCTTTGCAGGTTCGGGTCGTGACCGGGTGTCGGATCGAAGGCCGTGACCTCGAGCCGTTGAACGCCGACGTCATTATCCTTGCGACCGGATCACGGCCGGAAGACCGGGCCCTGCCGCCCGGTGCAGAAACCTCGGCGATCCGTATCGTCGCACCGGATGACGTCCTCGCTCGTCCAGGCGATTTTTCATCCCGCACGGTCGTATGGGATGAAGGCGGCGGACGAACCGGGCTGGCCGCAGCGGAAGCGCTGGCGGCACGCGACATTCCGGTGACCATCGTTACCACCGACTCTCTGGTGGGCGAAGGTATAGACCCGGTCGTACGGGCCACGATTTACACCTACCTGCTTGGACACGGCGTAACCCTTCGGGCCGGCGAGACGATTGACCGGCTCGACGGGTCCAAGGTGCTGCTGGTCAACCAGTTCTCGGGGCGCCGGTCGGTGATAAAAGACGTATCGACGCTCGTCGATTGGCGGGGGCGCCAGGCGGAATACGCGCTACTCGAAGCCGCGACAGACCAATGCGCGGAGGTGTACACGATCGGCGATGCGGTTGCACCGAGAACCGTAGCTTTCGCCGTAGCCGAGGCGGCAGCTATAGCAGAGAAGGTATAGTGAGCCACTCCCCAATCCTTGGACAGGTCTGACGCGATTTCAAGCTACGGATTTGGCCTGCCAGTCGGGTTTCTCCGTTTCTCTTCCGAACCAGTATGCGGTGTCCGGGGCCCGTCCGTCATGGGCGGTGTGAGGCCGCCGTTTGTTATAGAACTCGATCCATCTTCCGATGCCTGCGCGGGCCTCGTGGCCACCGCTCCCGGCATAGAGATAGCCAACTCGGCGACCGTCCGTTCTCCCTTCACCGCTTCG
>Ga0209988_10003666_pt1 | contig 10151 bp, 10 predicted proteins | sample N075metaG_FD_183115 | JGI IMG/M metagenome (GOLD analysis project Ga0209988, IMG submission 183115) | Deep subsurface microbial communities from Kermadec Trench to uncover new lineages of life (NeLLi) - N075 metaG (SPAdes) (version 2) | ecosystem: Environmental > Aquatic > Marine > Ocean trench... | reverse complement strand
GGCGGCATGTTCAAGGACCTGCGCCAAGAAAGCGCCGAGCAAATTGTGGCTTTGGACTTTCCGGGATTCGCCATCGGCGGACTGAGCGTGGGAGAAGAAAAATCGGTCATGCTGGAAATGGCAGAGCACACCACCGGGTTTTTACCTGCCGACCGGCCGCGCTATCTCATGGGAGTGGGAACTCCAGACGATCTATTGCAATGCGTCAAAATGGGGATCGACATGTTCGACTGTGTCATGCCCAGCAGGAACGCCCGCAACGGTTCCCTGTTCACCAGCCAGGGCAAAATGAATATTAAAAACGCCCGCTATAAAATGGAGGACGCGCCACTCGACTCCGAGTGCTCCTGTTACACTTGTAAAAATTATTCACGAGCCTACCTGCGGCACCTTTACACGGCTGAAGAAATTCTGGCGATGCGGCTCAATACCATTCACAATATCGCTTTTTTTCAGCAATGGATGCAAAGGATACGGACTGCATTGGCGGAAGACCGCCCTTTGGATTGGGAATATCCGAGTCAAGCGGAAGAGTGAAACGAGGGGACATGAGTGGCAGGAAAATTCTATCCTTCTCCGGGACCGGGTCCATCCAGGATTCCGCGGATTTTAAACTCATTGATCGTGTAGCCGGACCTTTCGGGAATCGCGGACTGAAACGCGGATTTCAGTTCCAACACCCTGGCCCGATCCAAAACTTCAAATAAATAATTGAATTCTTTTTCAGGAAAATAAAGCGTCAGGTTCAGTCCGGCTTGCCGGTACTGGAATTGGTATCCTGATCGCATGGGATTATTACGGATGGGGCGGTACTCGACATGCCCCAGAGGCATGCACTCGGCGATCCTCTCCCAATCGGCTCCCCGCGATTTCAAATCTCCGCGAACCAAAGACAATAGATGACTTTGTTCCAGCAATTCGTAGGTATAACTCCGGTTTCGTCGCATATCGTTTGGTTTAGAAGGGCCTCGCAAAACCCGGTGACGGCTCGCGCATCGTCATCCGGCCACCACTGCACTCAAGGCCATGAATAAAGGAATCTCCCGCCGCACCCGATTTTCGGCCTTGGCGCGTTTGCCCGGCTCGCTGTTTTTATTGGAAGCCCATTCTTCCAAAGAATCCACTTGCAGACCCGCTTGGGACAAAGACTGGAAATAGCTCTGTAAGGATCGATGATAGGTTTGGGTATAAACTTCCGAGCCGCGCATGGGGGGAGTGAGAATGGGTATTGTTGTTTCGGTTGAATAAAGGTCCACGCGTCGATACATCGCCTTCTTTTCTTCATCCCAGCCCCAGTGCGTCTGCCGGGGAATCCGAAAACACGGATGCGTCATCACCAGAACCAGCCGTCCGGAAGGCGCCAGCCAGCGATGCACGTTTTTCAGCATGGCGTCAATGGTTGCCATGTTTTGAATAGCCAGCAGGCAAGCCACGGCGTCGAACTTGCGGCCTTTCAGGATATGAGGATCGCCGGCATCTCCCTCCTCATAACTGATGGCGGAACTCGACCTTTTGACCGCATACCGAATCAACGCGCGGGAAGAATCCAGCCCTGTCACCCGCATGCCTTTCTGATGCAAGTAGCGGGAGAACACACCCTGACCACAAGCCAAATCCAAAACCTGCTGGACTTTTTTTAAACCCAGCATTCTAAAAGCTCCGGGCATGATGATTTCTTTTTGAAAATCGCTTCCCTTCAAACCCACCAGGGAGTCATACCACTGGGCGGCCTGATCCCATGGGGTGGCTGTTTTTTTATGGTTCTTGTGCGAACGCGATTGGATGGCACCCGGTTTTTTTTTATAACTCGAACTTCTGATAGTTTTTTTCAATGAACGCTCCATCCTAAAAGAACTGCTTGCGGGTCACCTGTGAAAACCTTATAATTTTTAAAGATCGAACCCGGTCATTGAATCTTTGCCGCTCACCATTTACCGCAATCTTACCACACGAGGATGGATCATGACTTTTCACCACCCGGTTTCAAAACTCATTTTGCTTACCGCCTGCCTGGCCCTTCCTCCCTTGATGACTTCAGGATGCGCCAACGCGCCGGAGAAACACCTGGAACAGTTGAACAAGATCATAAAAATTTACAACAATGCCTTTGAAAGCAAATCAACCACCGGCGGCTCCAAATACGTGACCGAGGAAAAACGTAAAGATTACCTGATCGATTACGTGGAGATTCGGGAAAGAGTTTCTTTCAACGAAAGCCAAATCCTGGATTTTCAATATTTGAAAGACGGTGAAACGGTACCCTTGGACGTAAAAGATCCCGAAAAAGAATTCAATGAAGCCCGGATTCTCATGCGTTACAAAATCCTCACCAAGCCCAGCGTCACTTTGAAAACCATCATCATTGAACAGCACTGGACCTATAATGGAGTCATATGGCTGTTGGATCCTGATTTGAAACCTTTCCTGCAGTAGCTGTTCAGCCAAAAACTACCTCGACGGCGCGGTTCAATGTAACCGATGACGCGGTGACCCGGCAGTTGTAGGCATACAGCTCCACTCCCACTCGGGCCGCCTCCCGCAAAAGCTTTCCGAACTCCGGATCCATGGCATCGTGGCTGGTGACGGCCCGGGTGTCTGACCGTTGGGAGACAAACAGCACCGCCGCGCCCTGGCCGATTTTACGTAACGCAATCAGTTCCCTGAGATGCTTGCGGCCCCGTTCCGTGGGGGCATCGGGAAATTTCCCCAAGGTGCCTTCGACCAGGCTCACCGACTTGACCTCCACAAACAAAGGCCCGCGCGGAGTCTCCAGTTTAAAATCGAACCGGCTGGTGCCCCATTTCACTTCAGCGGAAAATCTGTCATAACCGGTAAAGCAGGACAGCGTCCTTGCCTGCAAGGCCTCGCGTACCAGCGCGTTGGCGAACACCGGATACACGGAGACCCAGAGTGGCCCGTGGCGCACCAAGACCAGCGTGTAGTCGGTTTTTCTTTTGGGGCCAGGGTTGTGAATCAACCGAACCCGTCTTCCGGGGATCATCAAACCCGGCAGACGGCCCGGATCAGGAACATGGGCAGACACCGTCTGGCCCTCGATTTTGACATGGGCGAGATACCGGTTGGGACGTTCCAGAAAAATTCCATCAACAATACGTTTGCCTAATTTCATGAAGGATTCAGAAATTCAGAACAGGAAAGAAAGAGCCCGATCGATTGATCATCACCCAGACTTTAATGACCGGGGCCGGAAGTCGGCAGGTTAACGGTTTTTTGAACCGACAACACCTGGTCCACCGCAGGGGACACCCGGTCCATGATAGGCTTGGGGTACAAGCCAATGAAAACCACAAGAATACAGGCCGGAATCAACAAACCGATTTCCCGTCGGTTCAAATCCTTCAAGGCTTCCGGGTGGCCCTGGGGAGTTTCGTTCATGGCGCCTTGAAACATAAACAACATATAAATGGAAGCAAACACGATGGACAGACCAGCCATCAAAACAAATATGGCGGAAAGTTGTGACAGCGCGTGGGAGGTCCACACCCCCATCAGGATTAAAAATTCACCGACAAACCCGTTCAAACCGGGCAATCCCAGTGCGGCGAGGGTGATGAGCATGAACATGCCATACAGCACCGGCATGGATTTTTTCAATCCACGGAAATCGTCCAGATTACGGGTGCCCAATCGTTGTTCTAAAATTCCAACAATGATAAACAGTGCCGAAGCGATGATGCCGTGGTTCACCATTTGCAGAACACTGCCTTCGACGCCCTGACCGTTGAACGCGAAGATACCGAGAGCAATGAAGCCCAGATGACTGATACTGGAATAAGCGACCAAAGCTTTGAGGTCTCTTTGCGCCAGCGCAATCCAAGCGCCGTAAACGATGCCGCCAGCGGCCATGGCGCCTATCCAAATTCCCCAGGTTTCCAATGCTTCCGGAAACAGGGGCAGGCAAAACCGGATCAAACCATAGGCGCCGGTTTTGGACATGGCTCCGGTCAAAAGAATCAGCACCGGAATGGGACAGGCCACATAGGCGTGCGGCAACCAACTGTGAAATGGAAAAATTGGAATCTTGATGGCAAACGCCAGAAAAAAGAACGCGAACATCCACATCTGAATGTCATCGGGAATATGGGTGTGAACCAGGGTTTCGATATCGAAGGTCAATTGGTGGGTGGCCTCATAATGCACCATCGTGAGCCAGATGATGGCGACCAGCATCAACAAACTGCCCACCAGCGTGTACAGGACAAACTTGGTGGTGGCATACACCCGCCGCCCCTCGCCCCACAAACCGATCAGAAAATAAGTCGGCACCAGCATCAATTCCCAGAATACATAAAACAAAATGGTGTCCAGCGCGACAAATACGCCGAGGGTTCCGGCCTCCAGCAGGAGCATCAGCGCCAGAAAATATCTCAGGTTTTTGATGGGGCCGGTGGAGAAAACGATCGCCAGCACCCCTAAAAATGCGGTGAGCACCACCAGCCACAGGCTGATGCCGTCCACCCCCACCCTGTAATAAATATTCAACGGGGACACCCAGAGAACGGAATCGACAAATTGCATCCCGTGGGCGGCCTCATTAAAACCAGACAGCAAAACCAACGATGCCAGGAAAGTCAAAGAGGCGCTCAGAATCGCCGTTTTGCGCAACAGAGACTCGTTGCTTTCCGGCAAAAGCATCAGGATAAATGCCCCCGCCAATGGCAGAAATAGGATCGCTGTCAGCAACATGTTTCAGGTTTTCCCATCACAAAAAGATCACAAATAGCAAAATGGTGACCAGGCCAGCCACCATGTTCATGGCATAGAGCCGCACACTTCCCGATTGCCAAATGCTGATACCGCGGCTCACTTCCCGCACCTGCGCCCCCACCTGATCGACGACGAAATCAATGCCGTCTTTTTCAGCCCGCTCTTCCATGAAGGCGCCCACGGCCTTGACGGGTTTGACGATGAAAAAATCATAAATCTCATCCACATAATATTTATGAAAGAGTACATCGTACACCGGAGCCAGCATTTGCTTGGCGAAATCCAATCGATCCTTTCCCGTCATGAACAGGGCTACGGCGGTCGCGATTCCGCCCAAAGCAACTCCCACCGTAATGGATTCCAAAAGAGCGTCTTCGTGATGCAACGGAATGACGCCGCTGAATACCGGTGACAAAAACTCATGCGTCCACGGGCCTAAAACTCCACCCAGCAGAGAAAGGGATCCCAAGATGAGCAGAGGGCCTGTCATGACCATGGGGGACTCATGCGGATGCGCGCCGGGGCTTCTCGACGAACCCATGAAGACGTAAAAAAATAACCGGAATGTATAAAATCCCGTCAGGCCCGCTCCCAGCACCGCCATCCCCCAGAACAGAAAATTGCCCAGTTCGGCGTGGTAGGATTCCATGATGATCAATTCCTTGCTGAAGAACCCCGCGGTCAGGGGAAATCCGGATAAAGCCAGTGCCGCGACGAGAAACGTCCAGAACGTGATCGGCATGGCATGCCGCAATCCGCCCATTTTTCGAATATCCTGTTCACCGCCCAGCGCGTGGATCACACTTCCCGCCCCCAGGAACAGCAACGCTTTAAAAAAAGCATGCGTCATCAAATGAAACAGTCCGGCGCTGAACACGCCCACGCCCACTGCCAGAAACATGTAACCGATCTGACTCATGGTGGAAAAAGCGATGACGCGTTTGATATCGAACTGCACCAGCGCCATTGAGCCGGCAAAGATGGCGGTGAACACGCCCACGCCGGCCACCAGGTACATGGTGTAAGGCGCCAGCATAAAGAGTGAGTTGCATCGGGCCACCAGATACACGCCCGCGGTGACCATGGTCGCCGCATGGATCAAAGCACTGACCGGAGTCGGCCCTTCCATGGCGTCCGGAAGCCAGGTGTGCAGAGGCACCTGCGCGGATTTGGCAAAGGCGCCGACCAGCAGTAACAGGGTGATGAGAAGCGCGCCATCGTCGTTGGGTGAAAAGGTGGTCGACGCTTTGGCAAAAACATCGACATAATTCAACGTGCCAAAATACTGAAACACCACAAATGCGGCGATCACCATGCCGACATCGCCAATCACATTCATGACAAACGCTTTGCGCGCGGCCAGAACGGCGCTGGTTTTTTCAGTCCAGAACCCAATCAATAAATAAGACGCCAGGCCCACCAGCGCCCAGCCGACGATGAGGAAGAAAAAATCCGCCGCCATCACCAATAGGGACATGGAGAAAATGAACAGGTTCATGTAAGCAAAAAACCGGCTGTACTCGGGATCGTCCCGCATGTAACCGATGGAATAGACATGAATCAAAAATCCCACGCCCGTCACCACGAGGAGCATGAATACCGACAAAGGATCAATGAGAACCGCCAGATCCAATTGGAAATGCGGGGAAGCGATCCAAGGATACAGAGTCACAACATTACCGACTCGCTGGTCGGGACTCAGCAAGAGCATGTCCGCGAGGACCACCAACGTCACCAGAAAAGCGCCACCGATGGAGCCACAACCGACCAAGCCCACGCCACTGCGCGGCAGGCGGTTGCCCCACCAGCTCAAACCGATAAAACCCGCCATCGGAAGGAGGAGTATGAGCCAGGAGTAAGCGAACAATTGGTTATCCTTTCAATACGTTGATATGGTCCACATTCAAATCATGCCGGGTACGGAAGATGGTGAGAATAATTGCCAGCCCCACCACCACCTCAGCCGCCGCCACCGTCATGATGATGAGCGCAAAAATCTGTCCATCCAACGAAGCCAAAGCCTTGGAATATCCCACCAGCAGAAGATTCACAGAGTTCAACATCAACTCCACCGACATGAACATCACCAGAGGGTTTTTTCGAATCAAAAAACCCACCGCTCCTATGCAAAAAATAGCCGCGCTGACGAAAAGAACAAAATTGGTATCCATCACACCCTCGTTCGCTTTCTAATTGGCCGGTAGGAAAATTTAGCCAGGCTGATGATTCCCACCGCCGCCACCAAAAGAAGAAAAGAAGCCAACTCGAAGGGAATCAGATGATGGGAAAACAACTCTATGCCGATGGCTTTGGCGCTTCCCACGATGGCAATCGCATCCTCTGTGGCCTGCCCTTCTATCGGCCGGGTGAACCCCACCCGGAGAGCCATCAGCAATTCACAAAATAAAAGGGCAACAAACCCCATACCCATCAGCTTTTCAAATGAAAAATCCCGTTCCTCTTTCTTGGCACCGAGCAAGGCGATGATGAACAGAAACAGGATCATGACCGCACCGGCATACACCACCACCTGAACTACCGCCAGAAACTCCGCGTTGTAAAACAGAAACAGCAGAGCCAAACAACACATGTTGCCGATCAAATACAGGGCGCTGTAAATCGGCGAGGCACATAAGATGACCCCCAGGCTGGCCAGTATCGCCGTCATCCCCACCACAAATACAAAACTCTGTTCGACCAACCCGAACACCGTTTCGCGGTCTAAATTAAAAGCCCAAGCCTGTTCCAAAATTTCAAACACGTCGCACGTCCCCTATCCATGGAACCCCCAGGGGGTTCATTAAACAAAAAACGAAATTCCGCCGGAGTGTCCAGTTTTTTGTACCCGGCAAAATAACAATGATCGGCACTCACCATCAAAAATTAAAAAATTCCACGCTGAAGACAGGTCACTTGTTGACCACCTTGGTGTTGCCCAAAAAATTCACTCGAAACTCATTGGGCTCGGGATACACCAAAAGATCCTCTTTTGTTGCTATATAATTTTTCCGATCGTAATCGGCCAACTCGTAATGTTCGCGCAGAACCACTGCATCCACCGGGCAGGCCTCTTCACAGAAGCCACAGTAAATACAGCGTAGAAGGTTGATTTCATACACCGCCGCGTAACGCTCACCTGAGGAAATACGATTTCCTTCGGTATTCTCGGCGGACACCACATGAATGCAATTGACGGGACAATTGATCGAACAAAGACTGCAACCGATACATTTTTCCAGCCCATTTTCGTCCCGGGTCAGAAAATGCCGTCCCCGAAAACGCTCGGGCATGGTCCGTTTGACTTCCGGGTAACAAATAGTCACCGGTTTGGTCAGCATATTGCGGAAGGTGACGCTCAGACCGATCAACAGGTTTTTGGCGCCAACGATGATGGCTTTAATCATATTGAAATCCTCACGCAGGCCACAATACTTTGACCACGCTGTAGAAAAACATATTCAACATTGCGATCGGCAAAAGAATTTTCCACCCGAAGGTCATCAACCGGTCGTACCGGATTCGGGGAAAGGTGGACCGCAACCAGATAAAAACGCATAACAGTAGAAACACCTTGGCGGCAAACACCAGAATGGGAATATCCAAACCGATGTAGGAATGCCAGCCGCCCAGAAACAACAGAGTCACCAGAGCGCTCATGGTGATCATGTTGATGTATTCTCCCATAAAAAACATGGCGAATTTCATGCCTGAATATTCGGTGAAAAATCCGGCCACCAGCTCCTGCTCCGCTTCCGGCAAATCGAACGGCGCCCGGTTGGTCTCCGCCACGCCGGCGATGAAAAACAAAAGAAACGTCAACGGATGATAAATAAAATTTGGAAGCGTGCTTTGACTGTTCACGATCTCCACCAAATTCAATGATCCCGCAGTGACCACCACCGCCAACGCGGTCAGCCCCAAGGTCAACTCATAGCTGATCATCTGCGCCGAAGACCGGAGGCCGCCCATCAACGAATATTTATTGTTGGACGAAAACCCCGCGAGCACAATCCCGTAAATACCCATCGACGAGATGGCGAAAACGAACAGGATGCCGATGTTGAGATCGGCGCCCCACAACCCAATCGTCTGGCCACCCACTTCAACCGCTTCGCCGAAGGGGATCACGGAAAAAGTCACAATCGCCGTGAACACCACGATGGACGGCGCCAGGAAAAATAAAAACTTGTCCGCAGAGTTTTGGACAATCGATTCCTTGAACAACAGTTTTATCGAATCCGCAATCGGCTGTCCCAAACCCATCGGCCCGACCCGGTTGGGGCCGAGGCGCACCTGAAACCGGCCCATCAACCTGCGCTCCAGCCACACCAACAGCGGCACCATCGATAGCAACGCCACCGCAATGACCCCGGCTTTGACCACCCCGACGATCAAAAACATGTAGCTGGATAGAAAATCCAAAACACTGTCAATCATTCATAGCCTTTCAACCTGGCTCCATTATAATGGAAGCCTTACTTTTTGATCTGCACCCACTGCACAGCATGGCCGGGATGAATCAAACCCATCACGCCTTGCTGGTCGGAAATTTTGGGAAGCACCACTCCGCCCGGATTGCACCGGTTGGAAATGACCGCTTCCGCCTTCACCGACCAACCTTCGGCGAACACCGTCACCTCGTCCCCTGCCTTCACACCCAAGGCCGACGCATCCTGCTCGTGCAGGTGAACGGAAGAAGGCTTGAACTGATGGGCCAGATGCGAATCCGCATCCAAAATTTTGTCATGGCAAAAAAGAAAATCCGCCACCCGCAATTTAAGCGAGCCCGCAACGTCAGCAACCGTTGGCTCGGCTTCCGGCATCCGGCCATTGACACTGGCGATGGTTTCCCGGGTTTTGCCCTCGCGGCGGATTGCTTTTCTTTTGATTCCGGCATAGCCGTTGACTTTGCCGGCAATCTCAGTGGTCACATCGAAAACGTTCTTGTACAGGGTCTCATCACCAAATTCCCTGGCGATCATGGCAATGATTTTCCAGTCGTGCGGATTGTCCGCAATCAGGCCGCGGGTTCTCTGCTGGACCCGACCTCCAATATTGGTGGTCGTGCCTTCGTCGAATCCCGGCCCGTTGGAAGGAATCACAAAATGAGCCTCCCGGCTGGTTTCCGTTTCCATGATGTCGTGGACCACCAATAATTCGAGTTTTTGCAGGGCTTCCAGCACCGCCGCTCCGCCCGGAAAATCCACCAGCGGATTACTGCGGAATATGACCAGGGCTTTCAACTCACCGGACCTGGCTTTTTCAATCATTTCCAAAGCCGTCCAACCGGGTTTCACCGGCGCGTTTTCACCCCAGTCCTTCTGGCTGGCCGCCACGTCTGCCAGCGGCAGACCTCCTGGATAAAAATCGGGCAATACTCCCATATCCATCGCGCCCAATGCGTTGGTGGCGGGCGCGGAAGG
>Ga0209988_10003665_pt1 | contig 10154 bp, 11 predicted proteins | sample N075metaG_FD_183115 | JGI IMG/M metagenome (GOLD analysis project Ga0209988, IMG submission 183115) | Deep subsurface microbial communities from Kermadec Trench to uncover new lineages of life (NeLLi) - N075 metaG (SPAdes) (version 2) | ecosystem: Environmental > Aquatic > Marine > Ocean trench... | reverse complement strand
CCACGAGGGGTCGGACAGTGAACGCGAGCTTCCGTGTCATCCTCGGGGACGAGGAAGCACTCATGGGTCGCGCGACGGCGGGAGCCATCGCCGGACAGATGCTCATGCGGGGCTCGTCCGGTCATACGCGCCAACAGATCCAGGACGAGCTCGACCGGATGCAGGCCACCGGATCCGTGAGAGGTTTTGTTAGCCAGGCATCCGGAGACCTCCAGACCATTCGTGAGAACCTGGGTGACGCGCTGCGCCTGATGGCTGAGATCATTCGGGAGCCCACCTTCCCCGAGGCAGAGTTCGTGATACTCAAGGAGCAGCGCCTCGCCGGTCGGGAGCAGCAGCGCTCGGACCCGGCCTCCCTGGCCCAAACCGCGTTGGGACGGCACATGAACCCGGCGCCGCCGGGGCACCCGAGCTACACCGCCACCGTCGATGAGAGCGTAGCCGCGCTGGAAGCCGTCACGCTTGACGAAGCGAGGGCCTTCCACCGGGAGTTTTACGGGCCGCAGCTCGGGACCTTGGCGGTGGTCGGTGATTTCGATCCCGACGAGATTCGGGGCGTCATCGAGGAGGCCTTCGGCGATTGGGAGAGCCCGTATCCCGCCACACGAATCGGGACCGAGTTCTTCGACGCACCGGCGGAGGTTCTTCAGATCGAGACGCCGGACAAAGCCAACGCCTTCCTGTTCATCCAGCAGAATTTGGCGCTCCGCGATGACCACGCCGACTACCCGGCATTGACCCTCGCCGGATACATGATCGGTGGCGGATTCCTCAAATCCCGGTTCCTGGACCGTGTCCGCGAACAAGACGGTTTGAGCTACGACGTCGCTGGCGGGATCAGTGGGCATCCCATCGACGAAAACGGCTCCTTCTTCGCCTACGCGATCCAGGCGCCGGAGAACGTGGAAAGAGTCGAGGCGGCACTCCGCGAGGAGATCCAAAGGGTGCTCGACGACGGGTTCGCGGAAGACGAGTTGAGCCTTGCGAAGCTGGGTTATCTACAGTCTCGGGAGCTTGCCCGCGCACAGGACGGCAGCTTGGTGAGCATGCTCACCCAGGGGTTGTACTTCGGCCGGACCCTTCTGTGGGAATCCGAATTCGAGGACCGGGTCCAAGATCTGACGGTGGAGGACGTCAACGCTGCGGTACGCCGCCATCTCGATCTGAGCAAGATGACGTTCGTCAAAGCCGGGGACTTCGCGGGGGTGGAGCCTCCGGCCCTGCCCTAGGTCCCGTACCCTTGCTCCGCCAGAAGTTCTTTGAGCCGGGTTTCCCGGTCCGCAAGATTGGTCTTGGCGATGGCACGTGCCAAGGCGATCCGAGCCTCGTCCGAGACCTCGTCCAGAAGATTGATCGGGGCGCCATAGCGCAAGAGTATGCGCTTGGCGTCAACAGCGACTGAATCGGACAACTACACCTCCCCGGACGGACGGTAACCCCTCAAAGCTGTTTAACTTAGCTTTTCCTGCCGATTTTTCCAACGCGTTGTGACCGCCTCGTCGGGGCAAACGAGGCCGTTACTGTGTCCGGACTTCAATTCATCAGGTCCGATTCGCCAGCTCCCCCCATCGTCCACGGAGCCCTCAGCTCGAACCTCGGGACGGGGACCCGAAATTCCTCGCCTGAGGGGCGGACAAAGGTATAGTACCCCTCCATGAAGCCTACCGGAGACCGCAGGACGCAAAAGCTCCGGTAGACGTGCGACTTCCCTGGCTCCAGTGTGGGCTGTTCCCCCAGGACGCCCTCACCGTCGACCTCCGAATCCTCACCTTGGCTGTCGTGAATGTGCCAGTGACGAAAGAGAAGCTGAGCCGCCTCCTCGCTCTGGTTCTCCAATTCGACCAGATACGTGAAGACAAACTTTCCATCCGCCGGCTCCGAATACGGGAAGGAGAAGGTCGGACGAACCGACACGCGAATCCCCTCGGTAGTTTTCTCGTAGTCCATGAAGCCATCTTACTGGGTCCCGCCCGGCCAGGCGAATCGCCAAACCCCGATCGCTCGAGGCCGCACATCAGCCTTCCCACGCTGGGTGAGGGGTCCCATGTTTATACATGAGCAACTCGCGACAACCCCGCCTTACCCGCTCGGTAGAAGACTACCTGAAGGCCATATACACGCTCACCGAAAGAGAGGAGTCCGCCTCGACGAGCGCGCTTGCTGAGAACCTAGATGTACAACCGGCCTCCGTCACCGGAATGGTCAAACGTCTCGCCGAGTGCGGCTACCTGGAGCACCTCCGATACCATGGAGTTCGGCTCACCGAGGCGGGATCGCGCGAAGCACTGCGGATCATCCGGAGACACCGGATCCTCGAAACCTATCTGCACCTACATCTTGGCTACTCCTGGGAGGAGGTCCATCAGGAGGCCGAGCGTTTGGAGCATGCTGCCTCCGACGCGTTGATCGATCGCATGGCCGCCATACTCGAACACCCGAGCCACGACCCGCACGGTGCTCCCATCCCCACTCCATCCGGCGAAATCGAGGTTTCTCATTTCGTGACCCTCAACGAAGTGGCTCCCGGTGTGCCCGTCCAGATCCGCGCCGTGCAGGATGAAGACCCTGTCCGCCTTCGTTATCTCGAGACGTTGGGCCTGGTGCCGGGAGTTCGGATCACCGTCCAGGAGAGAGCGCCCTTCGACGGACCCACGACGGTATCCGTCGGGATTCGAGGGGACGAGGAGGTCATCGGTTCCGACCTCGCCGACGGGATCTTCGTGGTTCCAGCTCCCGCTCGCTGACCGTCGGCGCAGAGCAAGCCCGGGTGTGAGCCCGGACAGCATCGCCCCCGTAGACGCGGGCCTACGACGGAAGGGAGAGTGCGTTGAACGGCATGCTCACCAGGCTCCAGGAGTGGCCCCGCACTTCGTTTGTCCGGGAACCGACGCCTCTGATCCAGGCACCCAACCTCGCCCAAACGCTTGGCCGGACTCCCGCGGACGTGCTGCTGAAGATGGACGCCGAATCGGGGTTCGCGTTGGGCGGGAACAAGGCGAGGAAGCTCGAGTTCGAGCTCGCTCCCGACCGCCTGAAAGGCGCCACCCATGTGATCACCTGCGGCGGCCCCCAGTCCAATCACGCCCGACTGACCGCCGCGGCCGCGGCGCGCCTGGGGTTGAAGTGCGTGCTCGTGGTCAACGGGGACACGCCGCCGCCCCATAAGGGAAACGCGTATCTCCATCGACTCTTCGGAGCGGAGATAAGGCCGGTCGCCACCCAGAAGGACCGGGACCCGACCATGGCCGAGGTGGCCGCCGAGGTCGAAGCCGACGGGGGCCACGCCCTGGTGATCCCACTAGGCGCCTCGACGCCCCTCGGGTCACTGGGGTACGTGCGCGCAGCCACCGAGATCGACGCCCAACTCCGCGACCATCCCCACGCCGGGGACACCTGGATCTTTGTTTCGGCTTCTTCGTGCGGCACGTATGCGGGCCTGGCGTTGGGGTTCACACTCCTGGAGCGAACGGATGTGAGGCTGGTGGGGGTGAGTGCCGATATCAGCCGAGCGGAAATCCTGGATTTGACCGAACGTCTCGCGACCCGTGCCGGTGAGCTGCTCGGAGCGCACGCCCCACTCCTCACGGGGCTGCTCCACCCCACTGACGACTACGTCGGCCCAGGGTACGGGATCCATTCCGATGCATCGGAGGAGGCGACTGCCCTACTCGGCCGAACCGAGGGCGTTCTGCTCGACCCCGCGTATACAGCCAAGACCGCCGCCGCCATGCTGGATTGGGCCCAGAGCGGGCGCATACCACGGGAGGATCGGATGATCCTCTGGCATACCGGCGGATACCCTACGGCCCTGGCGCTCTAGCCACAGTCAAAAAAAACCCGGTCGACTCAAAGAGTCGACCGGGCCGGGGCGCCGGAGCCCTTGACGCCTTCCCACCTCATCAACACACCACCACACGGCGTCTCGAATCGACTCCGGCGCTTTCCGAGATCACCCACATCCCCATCCACCCATCCACCCATCCACCCCTACGCAATTGGACGCCTGATGGATTCAATGGGTTGCATCAGGCCGATCGGATCTAACGGGCTCTGAACACGGCCACCTTCAGCGGCGGGGACACGCTGGAGTAAAAATAGAGACGATTCTCACCGTCCACGACCACATTTTTTTGCTGGGTACGCGTCCTCGGGTAATCCTGGCCCGGCTCACTCTCCACGAGAACAAACTCGTCCTCGGCCAGATCGCCGTCGATCTTTAGGAGATGATCGAGAAGCCTTTGGAGCATCACCGACTCGACCTCGTCCTGCACATCCCCTTCGGACTCGGCCTCCAAGAGGTGTCGAGATATCCGTTCGTGCCCGGCCAAAAAGTCCTCCGCCGAAGCAGAAAAAGCATGAACTCGCCGGAACCCGATCTCGGTGAAGGCCTTGGAGTCGAAGTTCACTTCGACGCTTTGAATGGTCGTGCCGTATCGACGTAGGATCATCTCAGGTCATGAGTTCGGGTTGACGTGTCGAATCAAGGCTTCAGGAGATCCGCCAACTCTTCCTCGGTCAGGTCGGCGGCGTCACGAGACCCCATGCCCGTCGGTGACCGGGAGTGCCGCCCACGAGTCGGAGAGACGCTGGACACCGCCTGTGGCGTGCCGGCGTAGTCGAATTCGGGAAGGTGGATGCGCTCCAGATCCCTCCCGATATGGTAAGTCAGCGACTTGAACGCTCCGAGGTCGGCCGCGGCCAAAAACGTGACGGCGGTTCCAACGGCACCCGCCCGGGCGGTCCGGCCGATTCGGTGGGTGTAATCCTCGGGGTCCTTCGGTACGTCGTAGTTGACGACGTGCGAGATCCCCTCGACGTCCAGACCTCGCTGGGCAATGTCGGTGGCCACCAAAACCCGAACTTTCTTCTGGGCGAACCGCTCCAACGCCCTGGTCCTATGCGCCATGCGAAGGTTGGAATGCAGGGCTTCGGTCCTTATGCCCTCCCGATCCAGCCGAGCCTTCAGCGCATCCGCACCTGCCTTCGTGCGGGTGAAGATGAGCACCTGCACCCAAGCGGGGTCCTCCAGCAGCCGGAGAAGCAGATCCGGCTTCATCTCGGGCTTAACCGAGTAAACGAGCTCGGTTATCCCCTCTGCCTTGGTTCCCGACGGAGCGGCCTCGACCCACACCGCGTCATTCGTAATGCGCGAAGCGAGGTCATGTACTCCATGGGGCATGGTCGCCGAGAACAGCATCGTTTGCCGCTTCCGAGGGATCTCCCGCAAGACTCCTTCGATCTGAGGGCGGAAGCCCATATCGAGCATCCGGTCCGCCTCATCGAGCACGAACGTGCGCACATTCTTCAGGTTGACCCTGCCCTGCCCGAGGTGATCCAGGAATCTGCCTGGGGTGGCGGTGATGACCTCGTAGCCCTCCTTGAGCGCGGTCAGTTGGGGTTCGTACGCCACCCCCCCGTAGATCGAGGCAGCCCGAATTTGGGTCCCCATGGCCAGGGCTTCGGTGTCATCGCACACCTGCTGAGCCAATTCCCTGGTGGGGCACAGGACCAGAACCTGTAACCCCCCGCCGGTTTCGATCCTCTCCAGAGCGGGGAGCATGAACGCGCCGGTTTTTCCGGTTCCCGTCTGGGCAATTCCGACCAGATCCCGCCCGGCGAGCCCGGTCGGGATGCTTTTGACCTGGATGGGAGTCGGCTCCTCCCAACCGAGCGCCTCGACTGCGGCACGTAACGCCTCGGATACGCCCAGATCCTCGAAGGTTCGAGGCTCCGGGGACTGGGCCGTTTTCTCGTCTTCCACTCGGTTGTTCCTGCGAGGAGGGGCCGGTGTAAACGCGCATCGAAGTGACGTCGCGTGCGGCCGGCTTTGGATTGGCCTATAAGTTTAGGCGTACGCCCCAGGATTCCAAACTCTCAAGGGTCGCCCCCTCCCCGAGAATCTGAGACCATGACCGCCGAATACGACGTCTCCGTTCTTTACGTATGCCTGGGAAATATCTGCCGTTCCCCCCTGGGAGAAGGCGTTTTGGCACACCGCTTGGAAGAAGAGGATCTCTCTAGCCGGGTTCGCGTGGACTCGGCAGGCACGGGGGCTTGGCACCTGGGAGAGCCCCCCGACCCTCGCTCCACGGAGGTCGCCCTGCGCCACGGGATCGCACTCCGTGGGCTGGCGCGCCGCGTGAGCGTCGAGGATTTCCATGAATTCGACTACATCTTCGCGATGGATCGCGCCAATCTTCAGGACCTTCGCCACCTGGAATCCCAAGTGGAAGAAGGCGCTCGGCTCAACCTCTTCAGAGAGTTCGACCCCGATAAGGATGGGGACCTCGATGTGCCGGATCCCTACTACGGAGGCCCCGACGGATTCGATGTGATGTTCGACATGATCGATCGCACCTGCGCCGCCTTCGTCGAGCACCTGGTCTCCGAGCTCTCGGTTTGAGGGGCGTGTCCCCTGTCACACTCTCCCGTCCCCTCCGAGAGGGTGTGGAAGCAACTCTCTCGAGCCGGGGGGCGGGGAGCGTGGAAATCCTGGGCGCCGAGCCGGTAAGCGGAGGGTGTATCCATCAGACCGCGCGTCTTTCAACCAACCTGCAGGAGAACTTTTTCCTCAAATGGGCGGTGGAACCCGTATCGGATGTCTTCGCGGCGGAAGCCGATGGCCTGAACGCACTACGCGAAGGGACCGACCTGAAGGTTCCGGAGGTGATCGGCCATTCCGGTGCCGGGGAGAATCCGGCCTGGCTGGTCCTCGAATACGTACCCCGCGGTAGCCCGGCTCCAGATTACGCGGAGCGCCTCGGTGGGGCCCTTGCCGCGCTCCATGAGCCCAGCGAAGGCCCGTACGGCTGGCACCGTTCCAACTACATCGGCTCGCTCCCCCAGACCAATAGGGCCATGGAGGACTGGCCGGCGTTCTGGTGGGCCGAACGACTCGAGCCCCAGTTGGCTCTGGCCCACGACCAGGGACGCCTGCCCGGCCTGGACCACGAGTGGGGCACGCTCGAGTCGAGGCTCCCCACGCTACTCGCCGGCGCCGTAAACGACGGGTGCGCCCTCCTTCATGGTGATCTCTGGAGCGGAAACGTGTACCCGGGCTCTGATGGAGGGCCGGTCCTGGTGGACCCAGCCGTCTATCGGGGACACAGTGAGGTCGACCTGGCGATGACGGAACTCTTCGGGGGGTTTCCGACAGCCTTCTATACCGCCTACAAGAAGCGCCGACCGCTCACTGATGGATACGAGGACGGACGCCGGCACCTGTACCAACTCTACCCCCTTCTCGTGCACGTCAACCTCTTTGGGGGCGCTTATGTCAAGGGCACGGAAGCGACCCTGCGAAGAGCCCTACGCTCGGGATAGATCAGCTCTGAACGCTCGGGAATCCGGGGCAGGTGTGGGGGTCGGGCCGGCGCCTACCCGTCGGTCGGAACCGGATTGCCGACCACCTCAGCCAACCTCCTGAGCGCGCGCTCCATCAACTCGTCCGACGTGGCGAAGCTCACCCTCACGAAACGATCGTCGCCGAACGCGACGCCCGGGACCATGGCCACGCCGCTCTCCTCGAGCAGCCACGAACACAACGCGGTGGAGTCGGAGATGCCCTCCCGGAACAACGCATCCACCCGGATGAAAAAATAGAAGGCACCCATCGGCTTCACGAACGAGAGCTGGGGCAGGAGTTCGTTCAGCAAAGTGACGACCCGGTCCCTCCGCCCACGAAACGTCGCGGCCATCCCTTGCTTGGCCTCCCTCGCACGCTCCAAATCGGAAAAGGCGCTCAACGCAGCCATCTGCGACGGTGTCGCCGCGTTCGAGGTGATGTGGCTCTGAAGGGCCCCGAGCTTCTTCGCGAGCTCTACCTCGGAGTAGGAAAACCCGATGCGCCATCCAGTCATGGCAAAACACTTGGAAGCCCCATCGATCAGGACGTAACGGCCCAGGGATTCCGCCGGCAATTCGAGGATGCTGGGCGCAAGAGAGCGGTCGTCCCCAAAATAGATCTCACGGTAGATCTCGTCCGCGATCAGGGTGACGTCCCTCTCCTTGGCCCACTCGGTGATCTCCCGCAGCTCCTCGAGCGTGTAAACCGCTCCGGTCGGATTGGACGGAGAGCACAGAATCAGCCCCCGAGTCCGCTCGGTGAATGCGGCGTCGAGATCCGCCCGGGTGAGAAGGAAATTTCGGTCCGGGTCTCCAGCCACGGGGATCGGCTCGGCTCGAGCCAGCGTGACCATTTGCGGATAACTCGTCCAGAAAGGCGCGCCCACCAGGACCTCGTCACCCGGGCCGAAGAGCGTGAAAGCGGCGTTGAACAGCGCCTGCTTCGCGCCCGCCCCCACCACGATACCCTCCCAGTCCACAGGCCCGCCACCGACAGACTCGAGATATCGGGCGATCGCACGTCTCAGCTCCGGTATGCCCGACACCGGCGTATACCGGGTCGAGCCAGCTCGAATCCCCTCGATGGCACCCTCGGAGATCCACTCCGGCGTGCCGAAGTCCGGCTCCCCGGCACTCAAGTCTATGATGTCGCGGCCCTCCGCCCGGAGACGTTTGGCGAGCGTGCTGACCGCAATCGTGGCCGATGGCTGGAGACGGGCGATGTTCGGGCTGAATTTCATGCCGGGAATATCGAATCACCGGTAATCCCGATCAAGTAAGGCTGGTGTTCACCAGAGATGACGATGCTGCGAGGTTGATCGCGGGCCGGCCGGAGAGCAGCTTCTCCCAATGGACGACGCCCCTAGCCTCGTGTTCTACTTCGACTATGTCGATCCGGGATCGTACCTGACGCATCGGCAACTGGGCCAGCTCCTTCCCGATGCGTCCCAACACACGGTCCACCCCCTCGAGGTGTGCCCGGTGCCCCAGGAGCTCATCGACGGTACGGCCCCGGATTGGGTCGCCTACGAAAAGACCGTGGCACGCCTCGCGGAGGATGCCGAAATCCCGATGGCCCATCCTGCGTTCATACCCTGGAGCCGAAAGGCCCACGAACTGCGTCTGCACGCCGCAGAGAAGGCGCTGGAGTCACCCATGCACGAAGAGATTTTCTCGGTGCGGTTTCAGGAAGGGGCGGACATCGGGCGCATCGACGTCCTCGTCGCGGCGGCGGAAAGGGTCGGGCTGGACGTGAGCGAATCGAAAGCGGTGCTCGACATCGATAAACATCGGGACCGTGTGATGGATCTTCGGCAAGAGGCAGAGAAGGCTGGCATCAAACGAGTGCCGACCCTCCGGTCCGGTGACATGAGCCTTGAAGGTCCCGCCTCAATCGGCGAGGTTCGACACTTCCTGGAACGCGCGCGACTCCTATGACGGTTTAGGCGAGAGGTCACCCGAATGGCAGGCTATCAGCGGAAAACTGTCCTCTCCCCGGCCGATATTCTAGCCAAGGCCCAAGAGTTGCTTCCTGAATGGATCGGTTTGACCAGGACCAAGAGTTCGTCTCACAGTGCAACCTTTACGGGGGAAGAAGGCACGGTGACCCTCGCCGCGCACCGGCACGGCCCGTACACCGAGGTACTGGCCTCCAGCGACCGGCTTCGGACTTCGCGTCTCGACTACGAAATTCAGAAATTCCTCGCAGAGCTTCCCTACGAGCACGGAGACGCCGGTGGACGGGGCTCTGGGGACCCCTCCTGATGCAGTCATTCGAGGATCTCCAGTTGCCTGCGGAAATGATCGAGGCCCTTTCCGCCGAGGGTTTTGAGGAACCCACCGAGTTTCAGAGGGCGGCAATCCCCCTACTCCGGCGAGGCAACAATCTTCTCGGGGCCGTCGGCCCCGGAGCCGGAACGCTACTGGCGTATGGAACGGCGATCCTGGAAAGAACCCAGCCCCAGGCCGGCCGGGCCGGAGCGCTCGTGTTGGTGCCGACGGCCGTTGCAGCCACCGGCCTCGCCGAATCACTGGGGCGGCTTGCGGCGACCACGGGCCAATCCGTCGGAGCCTTGGGGGGAGCCTGGCTGTTGCCCGAGCGATGCGATGTCCTCTTCGCGACACCCGACGACGTAAAAGCGGCGGTCGATGGATCGAGTCTCACTCTGGAGGGGGTGGAGTTCCTGGTTTTGGACGGCGCTAGTGCGATCGAAACGATTTCAGGCCTCGATACCGTGGGCACCTTGTTCGAGTATGTGAGGGCTGGAGCCCAGCGGGTGGTCCTGAGCCAGCCGGTGACCGAAGCCACC
>Ga0209988_10003663_pt1 | contig 10157 bp, 5 predicted proteins | sample N075metaG_FD_183115 | JGI IMG/M metagenome (GOLD analysis project Ga0209988, IMG submission 183115) | Deep subsurface microbial communities from Kermadec Trench to uncover new lineages of life (NeLLi) - N075 metaG (SPAdes) (version 2) | ecosystem: Environmental > Aquatic > Marine > Ocean trench... | reverse complement strand
ATAGAGTTTGTGTCCCACACCTATTCTGTTTTTAATACTGCTGAAGAATAATAGCCAGTTTAGTCTTTCATCCGGAAGCAGCATAAAAGCATGGTTAAATTTGAATTTACGGAGTTTCTTCATCATCTGCCAAAAGCCGAAATCATTTTCATCTTTATTATAAACTATTATTTCATCAACGTAAGGATTGTTTTTGTAAATATCTTTTGTATAGTCCCGCACAAGCACTGCCACAAAACTGTTTGGATACTTTCGTTTAACTTCCCGTGGAATAGGAGTTGATAGAACTACATCTCCAATTCTGTCAATCCTCGTAATTAAAAGTCTGATTCGATTCATTCTAAAATATTCTTGTAAAAAAATAATTTTTGAAAAGCCGGAAAACTCTTTGCTAATTTGTTAATAAATCATATATTTGAAAAAAACTAAACAAAGATAAGGTAAAAAAATATTTTTCCACTTGATCCTTTTTTTATGTTTTACGTTCCATAAAGAATTTAAAAATTCCGAACGATTAATGACTGGCATCAATGATTCTAAAACAACTAATCAATCAATTATTTATTAACATTTAGGAGCAAGAAATGAAACACAAATTACCATTTGCAATTAGCTTACTATTTTTACTAACTGCTTTTTTATGTACAAATAGTAATGTCTTCGCTCAGGGAGACAATCCGGATGTAGATGTACTACCGTGGGAATATATTCAGCAGATAAATTATAGTGATAATCCTTTTGCTGTAATTACAACTGTTGATGGATTCGATAATTTTAACCTTGGTGCTGATTTTGCAGAACCACATATGACACAAAATCCAAACGACCCTCTTCAATATTTTAACGCCTTTAACATTAATGGTACCTGGCGTACTTCGGATGGTCATGACTGGACACATTCGTTTCCAAATTTTGGCACCACACCACGCGGAGATCCGTGTACTGCATACGACAGCTTAGGAAATCTTTATTATGAGAATATGTATGGTGGCATTTCCGGGTGTAAAGTTATAGTCTCTACTAATAATGGACAGACCTGGTCAGCCGCAGTAACCTCGATTTTAGGCGGTGATAAAAACTGGATGGCTGCCGATCAATCTGCTGGCCCATACTCGAATTATGTTTATACTACCATGACCAGACCTGGTTTTAATGGTCACGCAGTTGCACGCAGTACTAATCTCGGTGTTACCTGGACACAAACAGGTACCTTTAGCAGCAGCCCACTACCGGGTGCTATGGTTGCTGTGGGACCGAATGTAAGTGGCGGAGATGTTCCGGGTGGTGCAGTATATGTGGTTACCAATAATGGAAGCGCATTTGCTTCTAATTACACTTTTCGTGTTTCAACTGATGGAGGAGCTACCTGGGTATTGAAATCCTCACAAAATTTTGCGAATTATGTCGGATCAAATGTAAATGGGCGCAATTCAGTTCAGAATATGAGAACCCGCCCTTATCCTTTTATCTCAGCAGATAATAGTTACGGTACATACAGAGGCAGATTATATCTTGTTTATGCTTCTAACAGCCCTGCAGGTAACGGAAACAAACCGGATATATTTTGCAGGTATTCTGATGACCAGGGTGCAACTTGGTCTTCTGCAGTAACAGTAAATGATGATGTTAATTCTCAGAATCATAATCAATGGCATCCATCAATCTGGACTGATAAACAAACAGGAAGATTATTTGTTAAATGGATGGATACACGAGATACACCTACAAGCGATAGCGCTTATATTTATGCAACATATTCAGAGGACGGCGGACAAACATTCTTAACCAATCAGAGAATTTCAAACGCGAAGATGAGAATTAATTGTTCTACTTGCGGCGGCGGCGGAACACCTCGTTACCAGGGCGATTATGATGCAATCATTTCCATGGATGGACAGGCACTTGGGGTATGGACAGATTTCCGGAGTGGAAACTTTGGTAGTTATGTCGGTTATTTTCCGGATTTTGCAATGCTTGTGTCACCATCTGCTCTTCCTATTCCTATGAATAATGGTACTGCTTTTGTAACAATAGATGTTCCTGATGTAAAACTCTATTCTCAGGATGCAATATTTTCCGCAACAGTAACACCCACACCTTCAAGCGGTACAATACTTCTTGACTTTCCGTCTGGTAATACTCTAAATACATTTCCCGGCAGCGTTGATTTAAGAATTAGAACAGAAAATAATGTAACTTTAGGTACTTACACTATAAACATCCAGGGAGAAGGGCCTAACGGAACACCCGTTCATAGAAGAACTGTAACTATGGATGTTATTGTTCCTGTCGAATTAACTTCCTTTACAGCTCGTACAAATAAAAATGATGTTATACTGAATTGGCAAACCGCAACAGAAACAAATAACCAGGGATTTGAAATTCAAAGAAGCAGCAACGGTGATTATAGATCTATTGGTTTTATAGATGGTCACGGAACAACAACTGAAATTCAATCTTATATTTTTATTGATGAAAATGTTTTACCGGGAGAATATTCTTACCGCTTAAAGCAAATGGATTATGACGGTACAACAGAATATTCAAAGATTGTAGAAGTAGAAGTCGCACAACCAATTGAATACAGTTTAAGTCAAAATTATCCAAACCCGTTTAATCCAAGTACAACAATTTCATATTCAATCCCAAAAGATGGATTGGTTACATTAAAGGTTTACGATATACTTGGGAATGAAGTTGTCACACTAATGAATAATCTACAAACAGCGGGCACAAAGAACATAACTTTTGATGCGGGCGATCTATCAAGCGGAGTTTATTACTATCGGCTTGTATCGGGTGAATTTACATCAATTAAAAAATTAATTTTGATGAAGTGATATTGTTATCCTAAATAAGAAGGGAGCTCCGGCTCCCTTTTATTAATTTCATTAAACAAAAGAGGAGTTCTATCGCTATGAAAAAAGAATCTACTGTTTTTTTACTTTTCATTTCGCTTATCCTGTTATCTCAATTCAATTTATTTGCACAGCAAAGTTCGCCAAAGATTCATCCAACTCTTCAGGTTGTTTTAATTGATGCGTCAGCCAATGAAATGGTGGATGTATATGCAAAACTAACCGAACAATATTCCTTTGACGAGTTAAAGCAACAGACTCAGTACCTGCCAAAAAAAGAAAAACAAAAGGAAGTTGTAAGGATTCTTAGAGAATATGCTGCTGGTAAACAGCAAGCTGTTTTAGCTTACCTGGAGGATGCAAAACATCAAAACTTTGTAAGCAAACTCGATATTCTCTGGGCTGCAAATACTGTTGTGTTCTCGGCTGTACCTCAGGTTATTTACAGATTAGCAGCAGATTTTGATGAAATTGCCGAGATAAGATACGATGCTCCTATTGACGAAAGCGAAGTGATAGATCCTACCGAACCCTCACAGCCAGTGCCGCCGGGAGATGGTGATACTCCAACACCTCAACCAGGATTAATCTTAATCAATGCTCCTGCAGTTTGGGCTGAAGGCGATAGCGGGCAGGGTGTTCTTGCTGCAAATCATGATTCCGGCTGCGATTGGGACCATCCGGATTTAATTAACAACATCTGGAATAATTTGGGTGAAGATTTTGATAATGATGGACATACTGTTGAGTGGAATGGTTCTGCTTGGGTATTTGACCCCGGTGATATTAATGGGGTAGATGATGATGCTAACGGTTATATAGATGATTTTATCGGGTGGGATTTTTCGGGTAATGATAATGATCCCAATTCTTCCAGCACGCACGGTACACATACTGCGGGTATAGTCTGCGGCGATGGTACCAATGGTACACAAACAGGTGTTGCCCCAAAGGCTAAGTTGATTAATTGCAGGCTAAGTGGAGAAGCAACTTCCTGGCTGGCTATACAATATTCTGTAGATAAGGGTGTTGATGTAATTACAAGTTCTCATAGTTATAAATGGTACTTCACTCCCCAACCAGATTACCCGATGCACAGACAAATGAACGATTTTGAATTAGCTGCTGGTGTTGTACACACCAATTCAACAAGTAATGATGGCAATTCTGTAGGAATTCCTTTTAACATATCTGCACCAGGTAACACACCACCATCCTGGATCCATCCGGATCAAACATTGATAGGTGGGGTAAGCTCTGTTATCGGAGTTGGAAATGTGAATGCATCTACTGACATCATTGTAAGCTCTTCACCCTGGGGTCCATGGGCGTGGGAAGATTTTCAAATCCTTCACCCGAGTTATCCGTACCCTATGCCAATCGAGTATCAGGATTACCCATACGAAACTATACCTGGCTCAATGGGATTATTAAAACCAGATGTTTCCGCACCCGGTAATGGAACGGTATCTACAACTAATGGTGGTGGATATTCTTCCTTCAGTGGTACATCAGGTGCAACGCCTCATGTTTGCGGACTTGTAGCATTGGTTTTATCAATAAATCCAGATTTAACGCCCGAACAAGTCAGTATGATTATTCAGACTACCTCAGTGGAAAAGGGAGATCCGGGAAAAGATAACCGGTATGGGGCCGGAAGAATTGATGCTTATGAAGCATATCTACTTGCTTTGGCAATGATACCTGTTGAACTAACATCCTTTAATGCGATTTCAGATGGTGAGGCAGTGACGCTAAATTGGCAAACCGCAACTGAAACAAATAACCAGGGATTTGAAGTTCAAAGAAGAAGAAGCGGTGATTATATCTCTATTGGTTTTGTAGATGGTCACGGCACAACAACTGATATTCAATCTTATATTTTTATCGATGAAAATGTTTCACCGGGCCAATACTCTTATCGCTTAAAGCAAGTGGATTATGATGGAACAACAGAATATTCAAACGTTGTTGAAGTAGAAGTTGCACAACCGATTGAATACAGTTTAAGTCAAAATTATCCAAATCCGTTTAATCCAACTACGACAATAGATTATTCAATACTTAAAGATGGATTAGTTACGTTAAAGGTTTACGATATACTTGGTAAAGAAGTTGTATTTCTAGTAAATGAAGTTCAATTGGCGGGCACACAGAAAATAATATTTGATGCAAGCAATCTATCAAGCGGGGTATATTACTACCAACTAGTATCTGGAGAATTCACATCAACTAAAAAACTAATTTTGATGAAGTGATTTAGTTTTCCAAAATGAAAAGGGAGCCTCGGCTCCCTTTTTTTATTTTAACAAAAAAATAATTTGTGGAATAATTCTCAGAGAAGAAATATATTATTCCTGCCGCAGAGACGGAGTATGCCCCTTCTGTACAATTAACAGTTTACGATATTTTGTGAGATGAAGTTTAAACCTTTGGCAAGAATTAGTAGATGAATTTTATTATATTATGAAGAATAAAAAACATTCCTTAAAAATAACTAACATTTTATTTTATGAAGATTAATTTACTGCTTGGTTTGCTATTCATAACTATGATTATCATTGCATCGGAAAACTCTGTAAATGATCCAGATTTAATTGGCGGTACCGAGTTGAACGGTAACGGTTGTGTTTGCCATACTGTTGAAAGAGATTTTAGCGTAGATGTATGGGTAGAAGGACCCGATACATTGTATGAAGGGGAGATGGGACTCTACAAAATGTTTTTAGCCGGCGGTCCTGCAGAAGCTGGTGGTTACAATGTAGCCGGACGATTTGGGGAAATGGTGTTGGTTGATACGTTCTCTTTTCAGCATCCATTAGCTATGAACGAATTAACACAGGCATTTTCACTACCATTCCCAACTCCCGAAGATACTATATATTGGGAATTTGGATATCTGGCATCCGATTCCTCTTTTACAGATACAATTTATTCCTGTGGGTTGAGCTTGGTTTGGGATACAATTCCGGATCCGCTAGACAGGTGGAATTTTGGACCAAAATTTCCTTTAACCATTTTACCAGTAACAGCAGTAGAATTGGAACAAAATGAATTACCGGATAACTTTCTTCTTTCTCAAAATTATCCAAACCCATTTAACCCAACAACAAAAATTAAGTTTACAATTCCTGTTGTAGAGACGGAGTATGCCCTGTCTGTACAATTAATAATATATGATGTTTTAGGAAATGAAGTAGTAACTCTTTTTAAGGAAGAAAAACCTGCTGGAGAATATGAAGTAGAATTTAATACAGGTTTGATTCATCAAACCCTCTCATCCGGCATCTACTTTTATCAACTGCATGCCGGTTCTGGTGAGGGTACTTTTGTTGAGACAAAAAAAATGATCCTTCTTCGTTAAAATTGTGGAGGACAGTTTTTACTTAAATATGCAAAAGAGCTAGTCACCTTTTGAAAAGAATAGTAAAGGCAGAACCCGTTTCTATGAGGCAATTAATTTGCCTACATTTGGCGGGCATTTTTTATTGTTTTTATTCACATTAAGATTGTAAATTTTATTTAAGTAATAATGAACTAATTATTTATTTTTTTATAAATGGCATGCTTTTAGAAACAAAAAATATTAAAGAGAATGATATAATAATTTATTCCAGAAATTCTATGGATGAGAATTACAACTTTAGAATTATCTTTAAAAATGATGAGCACACTCATCACAGATTAATTAGTTTTGAGCATGTAAAAAAACTTATAACCGAATATTTCCCGAAAAATTTAATTGCTTATCGAATAGTGTGCAACTTTCCTGATATTACAATTGGTAATGTAAATTACGGTTGTGTGATAATGGCTGACAATGAACCAGAACTTATTTTTACGGATCCTGTTTTTGCTGTACAAACAATTGAAGAATATATTCAGTACAACCATAATATTGAATTCAGGTTCAGAATACAGAAGGTTGGATATACATCTTTAAACAAAATTGAAGGAAAAGCTAACTTTAAAGAGGAGTTTGTTTTCGACCTAAATATTAATGAAGCAATAAATCAAAATGATGAGATATTTGTAAAGCCATTAATTGAAAAACGAATTACCTCAAGAAAACAAAAAAAATCCGGGAGAGAAATTAAAAGGGATATAATCTTTAAACCTGAAAATCTAAAATCAAATGAAATTATAGAAGAAAATGAAGGACCAACTAAAACAAGAGAAAATGATAATCAAGAACTTTCGAAAAGGTATGAGCGTGTTGCAGAAGGTGAAATGATTTACGCTGGTGATAGATTAAACTTGGGTAAGATAGAAAGAGTGCGGTCTGAAAAAAATCAAATTGAATTTCCTTTCTTAAATGAAAGGCGAATTAACAAAGAACATTATCAAGTTATAGAATCATCCAGAACTTTTCAGCAAAAACTGAGGAAACCAATAAAAGAAGATATATTACTTAGCAATGATTATCCCAATAATTTGAGATTAAATTTTTCAAGTGGTGAAATGAATAAAGAGGAAGAATTTCAAAAAGTGCAGAGCTCAACTCCTGTAACTATTCGCAAAGTAGATGTAAATAAAAACGGATTGCAAAAACGGGTGGAGATGGAAGCACCTAAAAATCACAAGGATGATTTATTCTCCAATTTTCTAAATAACCTGCAAAGCGAAAGTGTATCGAAAATTAGAAAGGAGAAAAAAAGATATGGAGAATCAGATATCATCCAGATGTTTAAATCTTTGCAGTCTGGAAATTCCAATCAGGATTCTAATCAAAATAGTAATATCATTTTAACAACTGGTAAAAACGGTAAGCTTAAATAAGTTGTTTTATTTCTCAGTGATGATTTGACTAATAAGTTCCGGCAGATTATCAAAACTGTTCTTACGGTTGTACTCGATAATGTTTTCTATAAAATTTACTTCGTCTTTTTTGCTTAAATACTCTTCATATCCTTTTACAATTTCATCTTCAGAATCAGGTTTAATAACAAATCCTGTTTTTCCTTCGATTACAAACTCAGCTAAACCGCCCACATTTGTTACAATCACGGGTTTATTAAATCCGTAAGCAACATTCAGTATTCCGCTTTGTGTAGCACTTCTGTAAGGAAGAACGACAACGTCGGAAGAAAGATAATATTTTGCAACATCTTCATTTGGCACAAATTGGTTAATAAGTTTAACTCTTTCCGTAATATTTAATTTTTCAATCAATTTAAAATAATTAGCAGGATTATCATAAAACTCACCAACTATAAGTAGGAATGTGTTTGGAAATTTTTCCAAAATCTTCGGAAATGCTTTTAATAGAATATCCAGTCCTTTATATTTTCTTACGTATCCAAAAAATAAAATAACCTGGTCATCTTTATTTATTCCTAATTGACTTTTAAATTTTGATATCTCCGGAATGTCATCATTTTTATAACAATCATAAATTGGTAATTCGGAACGATATATTTTACTTCCTTTGGCAAACCTTTCAAGTTCTTCCTCAACATTTTTTGATAGTGCTAAAAACATCGAAGCATTTCTGAGTCCAATTTTAGTGAGAAATTTATCAACCTTGTTTGCTTCGTGCGAAACAACATTTTCAGTAATGAATAAAATTTTATTTGAATATTCTTTTTTTATTATTGAGGATATTGCTCCGTGGCAAAATCCAAAAAACGGATGCCACCAATCAAAAATAATTAAATCGGCTTTTTCCTGTATAATCCGTTTTGAAACTTTGTACCAGTTTAATGGTGAGATAGAGTTAATTAGCCTTTCATTTGGAACTTTAAATACTTGCTTTTCGCTTTTATCAAACTGTGTTGTGCCCGGGAATAAAAGGGATGGGTAGAGTAAAGAGTAATTAAATATTTTCACATCGAAATTATTTTTTAACACTTCAAAAGTTTGTGTTACAAACAACGCATTTCCACCTCTGTACGGATATGCCGGACCGATGATGATTATCTTTTTTTTTGTTTCTGGTTCCAAATTAAAAATATTTTAGTAGTGTTAATTTTGTTATTCAACAACAGCTAAAATACTAAATGGTGTGAAAGTATAAAAACAGGATATCTAATTTATCTTCATCATTCTTTAAACAATGATGAATCATCGATGCCCGGTTCATCATCGGAAGACATTGAAAACATTGAGCTGAGCATATCTTTAAATTGGATTCCATTCTCAAGTCTTGATCTACTGAGCAGTGAATGTTCGGATAAACCAAAAAGAATAAATTCCATCAATAAATATTTTGTATCAGCATCTTCTTTGGGATGATATTTTTCAACAACTTTTTTAACACCCGGGACAGATTTTAATTCCTTTTTGTAATCCTCGTTTGAGAGTTCAGAAAGTAAATCAAATTTATTTCCTTTCTGAAACCATTGAATAATTGGCAGGTAAGGACTTTCGGTTCCTGTTTTTTTGAGATTATCGGGTGAAGGAAAAAGTTTTCCAAAATAATTTCTTATGGCTTTACCTATTAAAATTTGTGCTACTTTATATGGCCCTTCCTGTTCACCTTCATAAACTAATTCTATTTTTCCTGTTATGGATGGAAAGACACCGAACAGATCGCTGACTCTTAATTGAGTTTCTTTTTCATTGTTAAGAAGATTTCGTCTCTCTGCAGTACTTATAAGATTTTCGTATGCCGAGATTGTTAACCTTGCAGAAACACCGCTCTTCTCATCTATGTATTCACTTTCTCTTGCTTCAAATGAAATCAGTTCTATCAACTCCTTCATCAAATCACCAGCTTTAATCTGGTTCTTCTGATCGTTAGCTAAGTTTGCTTCCTGTGCTGTAATTAATCGTGAGTGTTCAACATTTTTTGGATAGTGTGTTAAGATTTGGCTGTCAATCCTATCTTTCAATGGCGTAACAATTGATCCGCGGTTAGTGTAATCTTCAGGGTTAGCAGTAAATACAAATTGAATATCAAGAGGCATCCTTACTTTAAAGCCGCGAATTTGTATATCTCTTTCTTCAAGAATGTTGAACAACGCAACCTGGATTCTTGCCTGAAGATCAGGCAATTCGTTAATAACAAAGATTGATCTATGCGATCTCGGAATTAATCCAAAGTGAATTACTCTCTCATCCGAATAGGGCAGTTTTAGTGAAGCAGCTTTTATAGGGTCAACATCACCAATCAAATCTGCGACTGATACATCCGGCGTTGCTAATTTTTCTGTATATCTATCTTCCCGGCTGAGCCATTCTATTTTTGTATTATCACCATCTTCACTTATTTTTAGTTTTGCAATTACAGAAAGCGGATTGAACGGATCATCATTTAGTTCCGAGCCATCAACTACCGGAATATATTCATCTAATAGG
>Ga0209988_10003658_pt1 | contig 10171 bp, 7 predicted proteins | sample N075metaG_FD_183115 | JGI IMG/M metagenome (GOLD analysis project Ga0209988, IMG submission 183115) | Deep subsurface microbial communities from Kermadec Trench to uncover new lineages of life (NeLLi) - N075 metaG (SPAdes) (version 2) | ecosystem: Environmental > Aquatic > Marine > Ocean trench... | reverse complement strand
CGCCGGCTCGTGGAGGTGCTGCTGCTCAGCGGCGTCGAGGTGGATGTGTCCGGCGGTCCGATCGATGCCGACAACCGCACCTATCCCGCGGGCAGCATCGTGATTCGCTCAGAGCAACCATACGGGTCGCACGTCAAGGACCTCTTCGAGATCCAACGCTACCCGGCCGGCGATCCGCCCTACGACGTCGCCGGCTGGACGCTGCCGATGTTGCTGGGCATCCGCCGCGTCGAGGTGATCGCCGAACTTACGACCGAGGGTCCGGTCACCCGTGTCACCGACGCGGCCGCCGCCGTGGGCGCGTTCACCGGCGACCCGCGTACGACGCCGAATTCGAACGGGCTGATGTCGAGCACCGACAGCGATACCTGGACCACGCTGGCCAGGGGCCTGGTCCGCGACGAACAGTTCACCTTCTTCACCGCCGGCGAGCGGGCGGGCCTGTTCAAGGCGGGCCCCGTGGACCCGGACACCGACCAGGATGCGATTGCCGTCACGGGCATGCCGCGTATCGGCATCTACGCACCGTGGGAGGGCAACATGGACCAGGGGTGGCTGCGGTACGTGCTCGACACGTTCGATATCCCGTTCGTCGAAGTGCGCAACGAGATGCTCCGGGCAGGGCAGCTCGGCGACTTCCTGGATGTGCTGATATTCCCGCACTCCCGGCCCGGTCGGCTGGACACCGGCCGGCCGGCCGGATCGGTACCCGACCGTTACGCCGGCGGACTCGCGCCCGAGGGCGTCGTCGCGACCGAGGAGTTCGTGCGTGGCGGGGGCAAACTGATCACGCTGGGCGCGTCGTGCCGCTGGGCGGTGGACGTGTTCCAACTGCCGATCGTCGACGTCACGACCGAACCCGACAGCAAGGACTTCTCGTGTCCGGGCAGCGTGTTGAGGTCGATCCCGGTGCCCGACCTGCCGCTGACCGCCGGGCTGCCGGAGTCGATCGCATTGTTCTTCTCGCGCGGCTCCGGTGCATGGCGCGCCATGAAGGCCAAGGAGATCGAGGACGCCGGCCTGAACGGCGACCACACCATCGAGACGCTTCTGCGGTACGCGCCGACACGGGTGCTGCTGTCGGGGTGGATCAAGGAACCCAAGGTCATCGAGCGTCGGGCCGCCTGGATGCACGTGACCCACGGCAAGGGCCAGATTCACCTGTTCGGGTTCCGGCCCCAGTACCGCGGCTGGTCGCAGGCAACATTTCCCCTGCTATTCCGCGCGTTGTTCCTGAACCGGCCGGACCGCCCGGACGGAAAGGACACCAACAGGGAAACGGAAAAGGAGTAGGGACATGACTGCGGCCCGGCTGATCGCTATAGCGACCCTTGCTGTTCACACATTCACCGTGGCCGCCATCGGCGGGCCGCATATCGACGTTGAAGTTGACCTGCCCGGACTGGTCCGGGCGAGCCGGACTCAGACGCAGGTCGTCGTCCCGAATGTCACGTTGACCGAGGATCGAAAGGTCGACCTGGTCCTGGAGCGGTTCACCGTGACCGGGCCCGACACGAGGTTCGTCATCGGTCCGGACGACCGGCCGATGGACTTCGACCCGGCGTCGGTCACGTTGCTTCGCGGCACCGTGAAGGGCGAACCCGGCTCGCACGTGTTCCTGTCGATCAGCGGCTCCGACGCCGTGGGCCTCATCGATTTCCCATCGTCGGGTCGGCGATTCAACATCACGTCGTCCGCCGCGGGCGCGGTGGCTGTCTTCGAGGACGTCGCCGGTCCGGGCCCGCTGCTGGGTGTCCCGGTGTGCGGCGTGCAGGCCGACACGGCCCCGATGCGGGCTGCCGCCGGCGGCGCGATCACCCAGCCTGCGATCCGACAGGTTCAATTGGCCGTCGACACCGACCACGAGTACTTCACACTCTTCGGCGACGCCGACGCCGCGGCTTCGTACATCGTCCAGTTGTACGGCGTCGTCAGCTCGATCTACCTGCGGGACACCAACGCCCGCGTCGAACTCAGCTTCGTGCGGCTCTGGGACACACCCGCCGATCCCTACGACGGCTCCGACCCGTTCGCCGACTTCCGCGACCTGTGGGAGACGACTATGGGCGATGTCGAGCGTGATACCGCGCAGCTGCTGACCGGCCGGCGCAACCTTCCCTACGGCGGCGTCGCGTACCTGGAAGGGCTCTGCAACGAGGTCTCGTACTCGCTGGCGGGTTACACGATCGGGTCGTTCCCGAGCCTCGACGCGCCGAGCACCGGGCACTGGGACATCGTCGTGACCGCACACGAACTCGGTCACAACTTCGGCACGGGTCACACGCACGACTACGGCATCGACAGCTGCAACTCGGGCACACTGCAACGCGGCACGATCATGAGCTACTGCCACACGACACCGGGCGGCAACGCCAACATCGACCTGCGGTTCCACACCGTGATCCAAGCTAATATCGAGGGCTTCTTCGACATCGCCGCCTGCCTGGTCAACGATTGCGACGGCAACGGCACCGACGACGCCCAGGACATTGCCAGTGGCGCCGACGACGCCAACGGCAACGGCATCCCCGACAGCTGCGAGGACTGCAACGGCAACGGTACGCTCGACCCCATCGACATCGCCCTCGGTTCCAGCACCGACCTCAACGGCAACGGCATTCCCGACGACTGCGAGCCCGATTGTAACGGTAACGGCGTACCCGATGACCGTGACATCCAGATTGGCACCAGCCAGGATGCCTACGGCGACGGCGTCCCCGACGAGTGCGAGGCCGACTGCAACATCAACAGCACCAGCGACTACAACGAGATCCAGCTTGACATGACGCTGGACCTCAACCGCAACGCGATCCTGGACAGCTGCGAGGACTGCGACCTCGACGGCACGATCGACCTGGTCGCCCTCGGCGGCGCCCACGACCTGTGGGTGGCCAGCGTGGACAACAACGTCATCAACCAGGTGCACGCCGGAACGGGCGTACTGGTCAGGACCGGCTCGGCTGGCGCGCTGAGTGCACCGCACGACGTGCTGGTGCGCTGGGACAGCCACGTGCTGGTGAGCAACACCGGCAGCGACACTATCGCCGAGTTCGACGACCAGGGCCTCTTTGTCGGCTTGCTGGTGACAGCCGGGGCGGGGGGGTTGTCGCAGCCGACGGGCATGACATTCACCCCCGGCGGGACGCTCCTGGTCGCCAGTAGCGGCAACGACAGCGTGCTGGAATACGACGCGAACACCGGTCTATCGCTGGGCGTCTTCGTCGGCTCCGGCGCGGGCGGACTCAGCGGCCCATCGGGCCTGGCCTGGGGACCCGACGGCAACCTGTTCGTCTCGACGTCCGACAGCACGGTGCTGCAGTACAACGGCGCGACCGGTGCTTTCATCGACACCTTCGTGACCGCGGGCGCCGGCGGCCTCGACTCGCCACGCGGGCTGGTCTTCAAGCCCGACGACAACCTGCTGGTCGCGAGCTTCGGTAGCAGCGAGATCCTCGAATACGACGGGCTCAGCGGCGCGGCGATGGGTCGCTGGGACCTCGGCGGACTCAGCTCCGGTTTCTGGGCGCTCGACGGCCCCTTCGACCTCGCGATCGGCCCGGACGGCAACGTCTATGTCACGTCGGTGCAGGGCAACGCCGCCGTACACACCTACGACATCGACACCGGCGCATTCCGGCGGTCGTACTACGTCCTCGCCGCGGCGGGGCCGCTGACGCTACCGTCAGGCCTGGCCTTCATCCCCGGCAACGACGTCGACTGCAATGTGAACCTGGTCCCCGACGTGTGCGACATCGCAGCAGGCAGCAGCGCCGACGACAACGGCAACGGCATTCCCGACGAGTGCGAGGCGGTTCTCGGCGACATCGACGGCGACGGCGTCGTCGGCATCAACGACTTCCTCATGCTGCTGGGCGACTGGGGGCCTTGCGCGGCGCCGTGCCCGCCAGCCTGCGCCGCAGATCTTGACGCCGACTGCGACGTCGGGATAAACGACTTCCTGACACTGCTCGCCAACTGGACGTGACTATCCCCAGCGCCCCAGCAACAGCAGGAAGTCATTGATCCCCACAACGCCGTCGTCGTTGAGATCGGCCGGGCATTCGGTCGGCGGTGCCGGACAATCACCCCAGACACCCAGCAGGAATAACAGGTCGGTGATCCCGACGACGCCGTCGCCATCGAAATCCGCCTGCTCGTCGCATTCGTCGGGGACGCCGTTGCCGTTGTCGTCGGGGCTCGTACCGTTCGCGACATCGCAATCGTCGGGAATCGAGTTGCCGTTGCAGTCGTTCTGGCATTCGTCGGGGACCGAGTCGAGATTGCAGTCCAGGCTCGTCAGGTCGGCGATGTCCTGGGCGTCGGGGACGCCGTTGTCGTTGCAGTCGAAGAACACGATCTTGCGGATGTTGATCGTCGACAGGAGATAGAGCTCGCCGTCGAGGTCCTCGCCGAACGAGTAGGGCGAGGCGTTGCTGAGCACCTGCACCAGAGTGTCAAGGCCGATGTCATAGGCCCAGACTTTCCCCGCACAGATGTCAGCGAAGAGATACAGCCCCTGCAGTGCGGGCAGCGCGCTGCCGCGGTACACATACCCACCGATGACGGCGCATCCGGTCAGGTGGTCGTATTCGTAGACGGGGTCTGTCAGTGTCGGGTCATTGCAGGTACAGCCCGTCAGATGACAGCTCGACCCCTCCATGCAGTTCCAACCGTAGTTGTCGCCGCCGGTGCTCGCCGCGGGCTGGAAGCTGATCTCCTCCCGCGACGACTGGCCGACGTCGGAGATCCACAAGTCGCCGGTACCGCGATCGAAGCTGCATCGCCAGGGGTTCCGCAAGCCGAGTGACCAGATCTCGTCGCGACCGGCCACGCCGACGAACGGATTGGTCGGCGGGATCCCGTAGTTGCGATCGGGGTCGGCGGGGAAGTCATCGTTGCACGGGTCGAGCCGGAGGATCTTGCCGAACAGCGACTCGATGTCCTGCGCGAAGACGCCGGCGGTGTTGTTCCCGCCATCGCCCTTGGCAACGTACAGGTAGCCGTCGGGGCCGAATCCGATCCAACCGATGTTGTGTGTCGGGCCGAGCTCCGGCAACGTCAGCAGGATGCGGAGGCTGGCAAAGTCCGCGACATTTGGATCGGCGGTCACGGTGAGTTCCGCCAGGACGCTGTCGCTGTCGAGATTGGTGTAGGCGACGTAGAACAGTCCGTTGTTCTGGTAATCGGGGTGAAAGGCAAGCCCGCCCAGCGATCCCTCCGGCCCGCCGCTGTTGACGATCGACGAGAGGTCAACGAACAGCCCCGGCAACAGCTCGCCGTTATGCACGATCCGGATCCGACCGTCGCGCTCCGTAAAGAACAGCCGACTCGCGTCACCCGGAGCCTGTGTCAGAAACGTCGGCTCGTCGGAGCCGGCCGTGATGACCTCGGTCGTGATGGAAATCCCGGAGCCTGCCTGCGCGAACGATGTCAGCACACCAACAGCGACAGTGATCGCGAGGGCAGCTTTGCTGAGCGACCAGGAACGCAAGGGCGTCAGACTCCTTCCTTCCCCTTCGACGATTCCGACAGTCGGGCGTGTCGGCTCTGGCTCATTATGCCCCGTGACCGGCGTCACGCCAGCGACAAGAGGCATAATTCCGCTCTCTCGGCGACGTCAGGCGGTGGCGTCCTCGGAATCCTGATCGAACTTCGCGAGGTTGAACTTGGACCAGTGGGCCGCGGCGGCGTCCAGCATGATGCCAACCAGCACCGCGGCGGCTCCGCGGCGCCACTGCACGTTGTCGTTTCGTGTGCTGGAGGTCCGCCCGCGAGAGTAAACCTCACGCCACCGAGGGAAACCCCCATTGCGAACCGGTCGGGCACCTCGACAATGACGCGGTTGGACTACGGGGCAGAAACGGAGCATCCCATGACTGCGAAACAGGACGCTTGGATGGTGGCAGCGATCGTGACGTTTCTTGTGGCTGCGATCGTGACAACCTCAACCGCACAGCCGCGGAACGGGCAGGACTCACTGTCGCACTCAGGACTCGTTCCCCTGGCGAGTATGCAAGAGTCCGGCGACATCGCCGGCGCGAGAGACCCCACGAATCGACCGATGCGAGCACCTGAGGTTTCATGCCCGTGGGACTGCGAGCCGGTCCCCAACAATGACGTCGGCATCAATGACTTCCTGGCGTTGCTCGGGCAGTGGTTCACTCCCGGCTCGTGTGACTTCGACGGCGGCGGCGTCGGCATCAACGACTTCCTGGGCCTGTTGGCTAACTGGGGGCCATGCCCGTAGCCCGGCAGACCAGTTCTTCTTTCTTTCTCCGTGCCGAGGCGTCCTCACCGACGCTTCGGTCATTTGTCATGCATGGAGGCTCGCTCAGGAGCACGACGGTGCATCAGCGTGACATACAGAAACATCCGCGGAGGGATTCGAACCCACGACCTTCTGCTCCGGAGGCAGACGCTCTATCCAACTGAGCTACGCGGACAAGGCGGTTCATGATACCGCCGGTGGCGAATTGAGCACAGAATGTAGTAGTCTCGTTGCGTGCGTGGCGACGATCGACACAAAAGATGCTGGTGTCACGGATACGGGTCGATCTCTTTCCACGAGACGATACGGACACCCGTCGTGAGGCACACGATCCTGTCAGGGCACGACCGGGGTCAAGCCGAGCTGCTCGAGCAGGCGTTCGTCGCCGTTGGCGTGGCGTTGCCAGTATTCGATGCGGAGTGTGCCGGTGAGTTCGCCGGTCTCGGCGGCCTCGTGGGTGCGGCGGTCGGTGCCGGATGACTTCCACTGCCAGCGGACGATCCGGTGCGGCGCTTCGGTCTCGATGAAGAAGCGGCCCTCGCGGCCGTCGGTGCGGACGACGTAGACGTCGGCTGTGAACGTGCCGGCGGGGACCTCGACCGCCTGGGTCTCGGCGAGCCGCTCGATCTCGGCGGTCGTCCACGCTAGCGGCTTGTGCTGGAGGCGGCGGGCGAATGAACCCGGTAGAAACGGAACCGTGCGTTTCTCGCCCGGCTGCAGATACGACCCTCTCAGGCCGCGGAGCAGGATAAAGAGATTGTCACCAACGACGCCATCGCGCTTCCCAGCGAGATTCCGGGTCACCGACTCGCCCTCGAAGTAGCTGAACAGTCGCTGATCGATGGTGCCGGGGTTGACGATCAGCTCTTCGTACACATGACCGCACCACTCGCCGCTGGTGAACGAGACCTTGACCGGCTGAAAGTCGTCGCTGCGCGCGAAGACCGACGTCATCGTGTTGTAGTCGTAGATCCCCGTCTGGAAGTCGCGCGCCAGGTTCAGCTTGAGCACTTCGAACGTGTCGGCGGGATTCTTCGACGGGTCGTCGGCCTTGACGCGTCTGGCGTCGCTGAACGGCTCGGTCACGAAGATCATGACCGCCTGGCCGTCACGCTCCTGGCCGTACCGTGTCACGGACCAGCGGTAGCCGTCGAGCTCCGCCTTGCCATCGCGCCAGTGCGTGTTGAAGTCAGTCTGGGCGAGCAGGGGGGCGGACCATCCGGCGACGACGACGGCTCCGATCGCGAGGGTGTGTGTCATGGAATAAGGATATGCTCGGGGCGTGAAACAGGATCCGGAATCGACACCGCTGGCCGCCGTGCTGGCGCTGACGTTCGTGTGCTCGATGGGCACGGGCGTGTTCTGGCACGCCGTTCCTTTCATCGCCAAGCACACCTACGAGTTCGCCCAGGCACGCAACCTGCTGCTGTCACTCGCGATGGGCGGCGTCTACACGATCGGGGCGTTCACGGCCGGCAGACTCACCCGGTGGATCGAACACCGGCTCAGTGCCCGCGGCGTGCTGGGGGCCAGCGTCACCACACTGTCGGTGGTGTGCCTGGCGCCAGTGTTTGTGGCCGCCGAGTGGGCCCTGTGGCTGGCAGCACTGGTGGGCACCTACGTCACGTCCTTGATCTGGCCCGTCATCGAGAGCTATGTCACGGCGGGGCGGCACGGCCCGTCGATGCGGTCGGCACTGGGATGGTTCAATCTCACGTGGGCACCCGCCGTGGCGGTGCCGATGTTCGCGATGGCGCCGATCCTGGGAACGCACGGACAGTGGGCCATCGGCGGCTTCGCCAGTATCGGCCTGCTGGGGCTCGTCGCGTTGCGGTGGTTCGCGGCGCAACCGGGGCATCACGACCGTGCCGTCGCCGACACGCACGTCGGCCGCGAGTATCCGTCGCTGCTGCAGTCGGCACGGGTGCTGCTGCCGCTGAGCTACGTGCTCAACGCGGCCATGAACCCGATCCTTCCGTACCGATTCGAAACGCTCGGTGTCGACGTGTGGTGGGAAACGCCGGCGGCCGCGACGTGGATCGTCGTACGCGTCGTCGTCTTCGCCGTCATGTGGCGTTTGCCGTTCTGGCACGGGCGATGGGGGACGCTTCTGTTTGGCGCACTCGCGATGACCGCCGGCTTCGGCTTGATCGTAACCGGGCCGACCATGGCGTCTGTCCTGGCCGGGCTGGCATGCCTGGGCGTCGGGCTCGGCGTGATCTACTACGCCGCATTGTATTACGCGATGGCGGTCGGCCACGCCCAGGTCGACGCCGGCGGGACCCACGAAGCCCTCATCGGTGCCGGCTACACGGTCGGGCCCGCGGCAGGGCTGACCGGTTCGGCGATCGCCGGGGGTGTCGGGATCGTGGGCGTGGTCTGGGCGCTGGTCGGCATGGCGGGGATCCCGGCGGTGCGGCCGTACCTGGCAGCACGACGACAACGCGTCGTCACGACGCGCGGGCGTCAACCATGAGCGGCCGATGATCGAGGCTGTCGAGCAGGACCAGCAGGTCCAGGATGTCGACAAAGCCGTCCACGTCGAGATCGCCCAGGCACACGGCGTCGTGGCAGGGGCCCCACAGGAACAGGTGATCGATGACGTCGTCGTAGTCGACCAGCCCGTCGAGGTTCACGTCACCCACCTGCGCGGCGGGTTCGGGGCGGTGCTGGACAACACCGCCCTGGGGACCCGGCGTCGAGGACAAGGCCAGGATCGCAGCGAACGACGACGAGCAGACGAGTTGGGCAAGCATGCGCATAGGGTCGGCCGATCGGCGCGTCCGGGCCAATCTTTCGCGGACTTTGTGGCCGGTCGCTCGGCCGGTCTCTGTATGCTTCGCCGGAGGTGACCGGCACGCTCGTCGCGACCTGGATGGGCACCGGGTCGCTCTTCGGCAACGCCGAGTTCGCCGTGAAGAACGGCGTGTCGGCGTTCCTTCTTCCGGTGGCGAGCGCCGTGGGCATCGTCGTGCTTACGTTCCTTGCGCCGCGGGCGCGGTCATGGTCGTCGGGCTGCTCGTGGCGCTCGCGCTGGTGTACGGCGACGCGCGTGAAGCCGAGGTCGTGCTGCCGGAAGCCATGCGTCGGCCCTTGGGGGGGGAAGAACGCGGTGTTCTGGATTGGCGTCATGCTGCCGGGGTTCCTGCTGATCCTCGGTGACGCCAACCTGCACCAGCGGTTCCTCTCGGCGCGGGACCCGGCGACCGCGCGGCGGTCGGCGATAGGGATGTTCTTCGGCGTGCTCGCGGTGGACTGGATGATCATCGGCCTGGCGTTGCTTGGCGGGATGCTGCTGGCGAAACCGCCGGCCGTGCCGGGCGAGGTCATCGTGGACGTCGCATTCCAACAGGTGCCGGCGGACGTCGGCATGCTCATCGCCGCGGCGGGTTTCGCGGTCATCCTGTCCACGGCGGACTCATACCTGCTGGCGACGGCGACCTCGACGGCGGGCGACTTCTCTGACCGTCTGCGACAACTGCGGTGGCAGCGGATGCTGGTCGTGGTCCTGGGGCTCACGGCGCTGGGCCTGGCGTTTACAAGTGACGAGTTCTTTGACGTGGCGCTCTATGCCTACACGCTGTACGGGGCGAGCCTGACACCGGCGATACTGCTGGCGCTGCTGCGACCGAAGACGACGCCGGCCGTCGTGATCGCGGGGATCACCGCCGGGCTGGGCGCGGCGCTGCTCTGGAAGCTCCTGTTGTGGCAGCAGATTCTCGGCGCCCCGTGGAACGAACTCGAACCGGTCATCCCAGCATTGGCCGCAAACGTCCTTGCAATGATGACCACAAGTGTCTGGGTGGCACGGCCGACGGAGCGATAGCGACGTCGCCCGTGTAAGCCGTCCGACCTTGAAACCGCGTCGATCTGTTTCAGTAGTTTGAACGTCGCTCCACGGGC
>Ga0209988_10003657_pt1 | contig 10172 bp, 11 predicted proteins | sample N075metaG_FD_183115 | JGI IMG/M metagenome (GOLD analysis project Ga0209988, IMG submission 183115) | Deep subsurface microbial communities from Kermadec Trench to uncover new lineages of life (NeLLi) - N075 metaG (SPAdes) (version 2) | ecosystem: Environmental > Aquatic > Marine > Ocean trench... | reverse complement strand
TAAACTCATATTTTATGCGTAACCAATATTTGGTAAACACATTTTGGCGTGCAAACCATTGAGTACTTTTCATAACATGCCTGCAAAAGTCTTTTGATACAACAAAACAAGAAAAAAAGACTAGTGGCCACATCCACATGAATCATGTCCCTCATGTTCATGTCCCTCATGTTCATGTCCCTGTCCTTGGGAATCTTTTTCTCCGCATCTGGAACATTTGTCCGACCCCAATGGAGAAAAGAAACCAATTCCACATGAAACACATTTCATATTTGCCATGAAAAGCCTAATCCGTTGCTGTATTTATTGGATACGGGATGAGTAATATACAATTAGAAAAAATCTATGTACTTAAAACTTGCAAAAAGTCTTTGACTGAAGGCTGTAACATAATTTCTTTCATATTTTCAGAAAGAGAACTTAGAATGTCAGGATACGAATCCCCAAAGAGATCCTTTAGAATATTTCTCAAGTATTCCGGATTCTCATAACAATCCTCTAGTGTACAGCTATAATCTTTTTGGAGCAAAGAGACTACCTTATCGTATTCTTGAATTCCAAGTTCCAAAAGCGTATTTTTTAGGGCAAGTGTGACCATTGTTTTCCTCATCTGGTTTTCTGAGTCAAGGGATGGTGCACATAGTTGGTTCACTTTTTTTATTATCTCATCGACATCAATTGGCTCTTTGATTATAGCTGAGGGACGTAGCTTGTTTAGTGCAATTTGGGCATTAATGGTCATCTGGTCTGTTGTAATTATGACCACAGCATCAGGGTTCATCTCTCTAATTTTGTTCAACCCATAAATCCCATCATAGACTGGCATGATTACATCTAGAAAAATAACATCAGGCTTTAATTTTTGATACAGAAATGCTGCCTCTTGACCGTTGTATCCCTTTCCAACAACTTTGATGTTGTTTCCTTGCAAGATCTCTGAAAAAAGAGCAACAGTATCTTTGTCATCATCAACCACCACTGCTCTTATCATGGACTTGGAAAGTTTTTGTGTTTATTAAAAGACTCTATTTTTTGGTCAATTAGATTGGAATTGATAATTTTTGTGTTTTTTTATAGAAAACCATGCCTGATTTGGGTAATTTTTGGCACATATTTTTTTCCTAGTTTCCGTCAGAATCTTCTTTTAATTTGTCGATTTTTTCTTTTTCTTTTTTAATTTGATCATCAAGAATCTGTTTTTTTAATTTTATTTTTTTCTGGAGCTCTTCGTATTCTTTTTTTAGTTCCTCTAAATCGTTTTGTTTTTCTTGTAGTTCTGCCTCTGATTTTTCCTTGTCGATTTTAATTTGTTCAACTAGAACCTCTCTCTCTGTCTTTGATTGAATTAGTTTTGATTGATTTTTAATCAATTCTTCGACTAGCTTGTCTTTTTCTTTTACATTTTGTTGCTCGATTTTAATTTCCCTCTCTAGAATTTCTTTTTCGTGGTTTATTTTTTGTTCATATTCTTGACGATATACAATTAACTGCGACAATTCATCACGCTGAATTTTAATTTGTTCGTGACTATGTTTTAGTTTACTTAATTTTTCACGTTCTTGTTGTATTTCTAAATCAACCTGTGATGTCTCCTCAATTAGGTCAAACAAATCAGAGGTTTGTTTTGTCTCTGTGTCTTTTTCATCTGAGGGTACCTCTGCTGGCTCTGGTATGGGGGGTTGATATGTCTCCTTTTCTTTTTCCTCAACTGTTGTTTCGGATACTGGTTGAGGAGTGGTCTCTTCATACAATTCTGAAGTTTCTCTTGATGGAATCTTAGAACTAATTCTTTGTTTTAATTTCTTGCCTTGAGTAAATTCATGTAACTTTTCTATCTTTGAATCAAAATACATTTCATCAGTATTGTACAGGTCTTTTCCTTTTTCCAGGGTATGTAAAATATATCGTAGTCTTCCGGGATCTCCAAAATTTAATGCTATCAATCTTTTTACACTTTTTATCATCGCATCAGATTCTGTTGGTTTCTTTATCTGAAAGGGAATTACTGTGGCAGAAATTTTATTATCAAGGTAAATCTGGTCTGAGCGATACAAATCTCTCCCCTTTAGAAGTGTCTCAGAAATGTATTGTAGTCTACCGGGGTCTCCTAGCTTTTTTTCAATAAGCTTCTTTATGCGTAAGATGGCATCTGGCGTTGAAATATGGGGGTTTTCTGAGCTCAATTATCATATGGTTTCTTAAAAACCAGTTTAATATCTTAGTCAGGAAAATCGCATTATTGGGTGTTAATTTGTTTATCAAAATTTTGTTTTTTAGATTTTAATTTGGTCCAAGAGAGAGCCCAATATCCATGTCTACCAACTTGATTTTTCAAACAAGATCAACGGGCACAATTTTCAGATTTTCTATTTACGTGTGAATTTTAATTTATTTTAAAAAAAAAAGAATGAAAAATTCTTTTAGGAGTTTGGATTTGCTATGTGGACAGTGTCGGCAGTAAGAATCTTCTGTGTGATTGTTACAATTGATTTTACACCATTTGGTTCGTCAAATAGCACAACTTCAGGGTCATCACCAGATGCACCAGCTGTCATTTCTATTAGAACCTCAAATGTGTGGTTACCTGCTTTCAAGGTTTCAACAACCCATTCGGTATGATATGCACCTGAAACGGCTGAAGAGACAGCTACCCATTGTTGGCACTCCTCAGAAGCTAATACTTCTGGATCGGCGTCTGGATCATTAAAGTCACATACGAATTGAAGTGATCCACAATCAGGATCTGCGTCTGTGTCACAGTTTAGGCCTGGTACGAACTCAATCAAAGCGTTTAGATCTGCTTCGATTCGCAAGTCGTTTTCACAGAGTTTCCATGAGTAAAATCTTTGTTCGTCGCCTGTGTCTTTGTCGACAATGAGAGTTGCCGTTGCTGCTGAAACAGCTCCACTTAGTTCGCTGCTTTCATTTTTTTTGCCTTTGGCTTTGACTTCTGAGAAGTTTTGACACTCTCCGGTGAATCCTACATGCCAGTTGTTTTTGTCACTACTTTTGACATCTATTGGTCCTATAGTAACGGAACTAGATACTGTGTCTTGTCCTTGTGTCCATGACACAGAAACTGAAGTCGCATCTTCTGCAAATGCGAATTTATTTGCAGCTACTGCGTCGGCAGTTTGTGTGCCAAGTCCATTTACAATCAATGAAACACTTAGAATTGCTGCAAATGCAGCGACTACAAATATTCCATATTTTGTTGTTGTTTTGGTCATTACTTTTCAAAAAAAAATTCCACTAATTAAACGTCACTACAAATTTGTTACAATTCAAATTTCGAAATTATTTTTTACGATCAAATGTACTTTTTATTTTGATACAATTTTTATTTTGTTAATTTAATTAAATTTGAATCGATCTAATGTAACAATTATTTTGTTACAACACACAAAAGATTCTTATTCAGTTTCTTGAAAAATTTTTGAAACAGAATTTTCAATGTAACTCATTACTGCAGGATAAATTATTTCAAAATCTTTGTCATCATTTATCATTTCAAAAACTTTAGAAATCATTTCTTGAATTATTTGATGTTCATCTTTGTACAAAGTTTTTTTTGCATTCTTTACAGAATCCAAAAGTGTAAACTCGTTATCGGTTTGTAGCAGTCCTCTTAACAATTGAACAGATTTTGAAATTTTTTCGTTCACATCTTTATGGTGATAGTTTTCTTTTTCTCTCCTTACTTCATGTTGCAGGTATTGATAATTTTCATGGGAGATTCTTTCAATTAGCTGCTGAGATTTTTTCTGGAAATTGTCAGTAATGCGGTAGAAATTTTTGTTTCCTTTTTTAATTACAGACAGGACATTCTTCTCAAGCAAGTGATTTTTGGTATTCTCAAAAGTTGTTTTGGCCATGTATTTTGGAACTATTAATTTTATCAAGCCGTTATGATGCAAATCAGGGTTTTTACGGATCGCATCTAACACTGCTCTCTCACGCTCAAATGAAATAACGTCCGGCTCAAAATGACTCATTATCTTTAGGTCAACCTAGTATATGCATATCGATCATATATCTATTCTAACGCATCGAAATTTCTTCTCAATTTAGTGAATATGTATTTCTAATTCTGGATGGCATTCAATAGATCAAAATCATCATAAATCAATTCAATCTTTACAACACAATATAGGTAATGAGACAGTAGATTATTATCTAAAATTTTAAGGTGAATCATATGGAAATAATAAAACAAAATTCTCCCGTCTTGTTTTTTTTTAATTCATCAAAAAATTGGCTAGTAAAGATTTCAAAAAAAGAAGTGCTTCACACTCATATTGGAATTTTAAAACATGTCGATGCCATAGGAAAAGAATACGGCTCCAAACTATTCACAAACAAGGACAAGTATGTCTACCTACTAAAACCTACAATGTATGATTACACAATGAAGATTAAACATGGAACACAAATTGTATATCCAAAAGATCTGGGATACATTGTTGCAAGAGCCGGAATCCAAAACGGTCAGAAAATTGTAGAGATTGGAACAGGTAGCGCATCACTTTCCTCCTTTGTTGCAAGTATAGTGAAACCACGTGGGCATGTTTACACCTTTGATGTTAATGAAAATTTTATGAAGATAGCTGCCAAGAATTTAAAAAAATGCAAAATGGAAAAATATGTAACTCTACAAAAGTTAGACATTAAAACTGTAAAAAAAGTTCCAGTAGAAGATGTTGATGTAGCTTTAATTGATCTTGGTGACCCTTGGACTGTAGTGCCACAAGTCCGTAAAATGCTAAAAGGCAGCGGTGCTGTTTTTGCAATTTGTCCCACAATGAATCAATTAGAAAAGCTAACGATGGCATTTATTGAAAATGAATTCACAGACATTGAATCAACTGAACATATACTCAGAACCATCGATGCGAGGGAGGGAAAAACCAGACACTCTTTTCAAGGAATAGGCCATACCACCTATCTGTGTTTTGCAAGAAAGGCATTTTTTGATAGAGGTTCAAAGAAAAAATCAAAGCTCAAATCAAAAACTGATGAAAAAAAGACCTCTAAAAAAATAACCAAAAAGGCCCCAAGCAAGACAAAAAAAGCAAAATCCTCCTTAAAATCAAAATAAAAACAAGATTTATCCCTCCAAAATCCCTCTCATAAGGTATTGGCTTCACAACAACTTCAGGCATCAATTATCAAAAAATTCATTCCTGCAAGAAAATCAACTTCCCGTAAGGGTGATAACGGAACTGTTTTGGTGGTGGGTGGCAGTTACATCTACCACGGTGCTCCGATTTTATCCTCAATTGCTGCCCTGCGTTGTGGAACGGATCTTGTATACACATCAGTTCCCAAAATTAATGTCTCGGCAACTCGCGCTATTTCTCCTAATCTAATTGTCATTCCTTTAGTTGATCAGAAACTTACAAGAGGTGCTGTACACAAATTGCTTGGTGTAATTCCAAGAAATTTGGATTCAGCAACAATTGGAATGGGATTAGCTGTGCAAGAAAAAAATGCATTACTACTTTTGGTAAAGTCTCTTTTAGATAGGGACGTTAGATTGTCCCTTGATGCAAGTGCATTGATTCCAGATGTACTTCCACTGTTATCGGACAAAAATGTAGTTGTTACTCCACATGCTGGAGAGTTTAAGAGGTTATTTGGAGCGGTTCCGCCAAATTCTGAAAAAGAAAGAATATTACTTGTAGAAAAAAATGCAAAAGACCATGGCATTACAGTTCTTTTGAAGGGCTCAACTGATGTAATATCAAATGGCAAAAAGACCTTTCTTTACACAAAAAAAATTCCTGCAATGACTGTTGGTGGAACAGGTGATGTACTTTCTGGATTAACTGCCGGAATGCTTGCAAAAAACCGCAATGCTCTAGAATCCGCAGCAGTTGCTACCTTCATAAATGGACTAGCTGGAAAGGCTGTTCAAAAGAAATTTGGTTTGCACATTACTCCGATGGATCTTTTAGATGAAATTCCAAATGTTATGAAACCATTTGATAAAATTGTGTGATTAGATTGAAGGTCCTCAAACATGTAGACTCTCAAATGAATAATTTGATATCCGATTTACAAAAATTAATTCGCCAGCCAAGCATATCTGCAAAAAATGAAGGAATTGAAAAATGTGCAAAATTAGTCCAAATCATGCTAAAAAAATCTGGAATTCATGCTGAAATTTTACGACTAAAGAAAGGAGTTGCACCAGTTGTATATGGAGAAGTAAAATCAAAGAAAAATAATTCTAAAACTTTGATGTTTTACAACCACTATGATGTACAACCGGTTGAGCCCTTGGATTTGTGGGATGATCCTCCCTTTAGTGGAAAATTAAAGGGAAACAAGATCTTTGGGAGGGGCTCGACTGACGACAAGGGAGAGCTAATCACAAGAATAAAGGCAGTAGAGACCTACTTGAAAACTACTGGAGACGTTCCATGCAACATTAAATTTGTAATAGAGGGAGAAGAAGAAACAGGCAGTGCACACATTGACCAATATCTAAAAAAATACAAAAAAAAATTTGCCTGTGATGGAGTAATCTGGGAATTCGGATATGTTGATTCTAAGAACAGACCAATAGTTGGCCTAGGAATGAAAGGGCTACTTTATGTCGAATTGTCAGCCAAAGAATCTATCCGAGATGCACATTCTAGTTTTGCGGTATTGATTAAAAATCCAGCATGGCGATTAATAGAAGCTGTAAAAACTCTCAGAGATTCAGATGGAAAAATCCTCATAAAAGAATGGTACCGTGACGTGAAACCTTTCTCAAAAAAAGATTTGGAAATTATTGCCAGAGAGCCCTTTGATGAAAAATCCTTCAAAAAAGAATTTGGAATAAAATCATTTGTTGCAAACAAAAAAGGTCTTGATGCAAAAAAGGCCCTAGTTGGGGGAGCAACATGCAACATCGCTGGATTTGTTTCAGGATACACTGGAGACGGGGCAAAAACGGTTCTTCCAGGCAAAGCATTGGTCAAAATTGACTTTAGGTTAATTCCTCAAATGGATCCTAAAAAACAAATTCAAAGATTACGAAAGCATCTCAAAACAAAAGGATTCTCTGATATCAAGATAAAGGTATTTCATGGAGAGGCAGCTGCTAGAACAAATCCTTCTGATCCATTTGTGTCTAAAGTAATGGATGCCGCTAATGAATCATTTGGAAAATCCATTCTAAGTATTTCAAATGCTGGAACTGGTCCAATGTTCTCTTTTGTTAATAATCTTAAGGCTCCCTGCATCTCCATTGGAAGTACTTTCATATTTTCTCGAATCCACTCCCCAAATGAATTTGCAAGAGTTGATCTATTAAAAAAAACTACAAAATGTATTTGTCTTATAATGGCCAAATTTGACAAAGTTTAGAAGCATATCCTCACAATAGGGAGAAAGCCCTTTATTATGCCAGCCAATTATTTGAATTATGTCAATGTATATGCCTGGTGCAACCGCAGTTGGAATTACCTTTGATGGCGGTGTAGTTTTTGCCAGCGAAAAAAGAATTGCATTTGGAAATTTTCTTGTAAGCAAATCAACCAAAAAAACCTTTGAGATAACTTCACAGGTAGGTGCAACATGTGCAGGCCTAGTAGCAGACATGCAGATCCTGTCCTTGCAAATTGCAGCATTGGCTAAAATTAGAAAAATGGAGATAAAAAGAGAGGTCCCTCCAAATTCTGTAGCTAAAATGATGTCAAATATGATGTATGAAAGACGATACTTCCCATTACTAACTCAGGTAATTGTTGGCGGTGTGGTTGACAAACCTGTTTTGTATACGTTAGACCCATTGGGATCTGTTCTCCCAGACGAATACGCTGCAGTGGGAACTGGTGCTGAAATGGCTTTAGGTGTCTTGGATCCACAATTCAAGTCAAACATGACTAAAGATGAAGCAGTAGATTTGGCAAAAAAAGCAGTACGTTCAGCTTCCCTTAGAGACTCTGCAAGTGGAGACGGTCTTGATATTATGGTAATCACCAAAGATGGTATCAAAGAGTCATCTGAGAAAATAACTGCCTAAGGATTCAGCTAAGGTTCTTAAACATATTCAAGTGTAAATATAATTAATTGGTATTTTAGAAAAACAAAAGTTAATCGAGTTTGATTATTCCTTCCTTGACCAAAAATTGAATAGCTGAAATTATCTCATCTTCTGAAACTTTATCTTGACCATACCATAGAAAGACATTCTTTACCCAATCAGGAATTTTTGTTTCCTCTGGTAATTTTTGTTCCGCAGATGTAACTTGATTAGAATTTATCACAAAGGATATTAGTTCTACTGTTGCCTGTGAGTTTCCATACTGGGCTCTAACAATGTATTTTCCATCAAGAAATTGCTCATCCAGTATGATCTTATGGGAAAATGTTGTATCAGCATTGACTGAAGTTTTCTGAGTCAAAATTAGATTCTGATTAGAATCAAATATCGAAATCCGCAGACTTCTGTTTTCATCATACTTGTTAACACTTCCAGAAAATGTTACTGACTCTCCAATATTATACGATTCTTTATCAGAGTTTATCTCTACAGTGTAATTCCCAGCACTGCTCTGTGCAGGAGCACCACCATATTGACCTAAAGCCTGTTGTCCTAAAGAAGATACGACAAGTAATGACATCACAGTAACAGACAAAAATTTGATTTTGTTCACTATTTTGTTCTTTCTTTACTCTTAATACGTCTTGACTAAAAACAAGATTTAGAAACCAAAAAAAAAAATTAAAAAAAAGAGTACAAAAATTATTCAAAAAAAGATGGATATTTTTTGATTAATCCTTTGTGTTAGATTTGCTTGAACAATGTTTTTGATGATTTTATCTTTGTTTCCACTTACCAAATATCAACTATTGTGGTCAAAATTGAATAAATGTTAAATAAATTCATAGTTTACTTTATTGCTCATTATTCCATTAATTAGTTTGAATTGAATATTTACGACACTAAAACCATACGCTGTGTCAAATGTGATAAACCAATAGGAGAGGTTGACTTTGATGCTGAAATTATTCTTCCCAAATGTGGTCAATGTGCAAATCCTACTCCACACACAAACGACAAAATGTCTTATCTAATACCCCATTGATCCCAAACAAAATTCATTTTTCAATACTCTTCCTTCCCAAAAAATAATTTCCAATCCAAAGATGTTTTGTTAGTTTTTGTTTACCTTAGAACTCTGATTTATTGGAGGAAGCTCTTCTAAGATCATTTGTCTATTTATCATAATTCTCTTCTCTCTCTTCCATTTCTTCGTCTTGATCTTCATCAAACTCCCCACTTGGTTCTAAGGGCTTTTTTTCTTTAGGTATGATATCTGGAATAATTTTTGCAAGAAAAGACCCGCCCTCCCAAGTATCAAGACCAATTAGAGTTTGAGTAGATTTGATGTGTTCAATTTGTCGAATTTTTCTAATGAATGTAGAACTTAGAGCATTATCTTTTTGTGCTTCTACCTCAGCTATAATATCAAAGGCACCATATGTCCCACGAACTTCTTTGACTCCGTTTATGTGCTTGATTTGTTCAATTAACGCCTTTTCGGATCCACCATCACAATTTATCAGAACATATGCTTGTTTCATCATTGATCGTCTAAACTATTAGGCCTCAATGCGCCACCAATACATCTGAGCTTCGTTATTCATATCCCTCCTTTGCTAACACATAGGTCCTAATCTTGCCTTTGCTGTCAAGCAGTTTGAAAAACTTTCTGAATTTAAGATTGCAATCTGAACAATGACTGTAACACAGATACTTTGTACATCGACCCTTTTCGTCGGTCTCGTGGGAAATAAAATCATCAAGCACTATTTTTTCATGCTTACAGGTATTCATTATATCCAAATAGGTCAAAGTACCATATAATATGAGTTCAAAATGGTACTCGATTTAGAATTTCGTAATTTATTAGAAAGAGAACTTCGAAAATCCATAAGTTTTTCCTTCGAACAAAATATGGCATTTAAGGAAATTTGGAATTGTACTAACGAAGATGATTTTTTGTATGGATGGTATATGGGTAGATCAGATGATTTTTGTAGAAATCAATTCTTTTTGCACTATCATAAAGCCCCTGATGAAAAAGAAGCTAAGGAAATTCAAGAAATTTTACTTAATCATGCAAAAGATTTTCGTGATCAATTAGCTAAAAAATGAACGTCAGTAAAATCAA
>Ga0209988_10003652_pt1 | contig 10179 bp, 10 predicted proteins | sample N075metaG_FD_183115 | JGI IMG/M metagenome (GOLD analysis project Ga0209988, IMG submission 183115) | Deep subsurface microbial communities from Kermadec Trench to uncover new lineages of life (NeLLi) - N075 metaG (SPAdes) (version 2) | ecosystem: Environmental > Aquatic > Marine > Ocean trench... | reverse complement strand
ACCAGCGAGTCGAGCGCAACTACTCACCCCTGGTCGAGCACGCCAGACTCGACGTGCTGATCGCAAGCACCGCCGCTGCCGTTATCGAGTACGCACTCCAGCTGCGGCTCGAGGACGGGCTCGTCGATGATCGCCTGATCGTCGTGCTCCCCGTGCGTGGCCGACTCTTCGAGGGCGAACGGATCTTCAGTAGCGAGCGCGTGCTTCGGCTCCTGCTCGGTGAGATGATCGAAGAGGCGCATCCCGTAGCCGTCTCGAACTGGCCGAGCGAAGCGAGCGCGACGAGAGCCGGCGTTTGAGGTCATCGAACGCGATCGAGATGCTTGATCTACCCGGCGCGGAGGACATGCGATGTACGGAGACGACAGCTGAAAACGCTGCTTATTTTTCCTACCCGCAATTACGCTTCGGATGAGGCATGTCCGCCGCGTTTCGGGCTAGCCCGGATTATTCATGATGCTCGTCGCGGCAGCAAAATTTCGCCGGACGAATGCAAAGCCCACCACCGCGACGAGGCCCAAGCCCGAGGTCGAGGACACGACCTCACCCGAGAGTGCGGCGACGTGTGCACGCGTGACGATTTCGCGGAGAGATGAAGTCCGCCCGGAAAGCTGATGCTCCATTCGGCATTCCATGGGCAGACTTCCAGTAAAGGGGAATCGAGCTACCGGGATGCAGTGTGCGGTTCGGCGAGACCGATTCCGGGGCGTTGCGATTGCAACCGTCACGATCCAGAATGTCATGAGGCGCAGCAGGGTTGTCCATCAATAGAAACGTCCCCTGACGTCTGTCTTCTCCCCTCTACGATCCGGACCTCATCCCTTGCGCACACCCCCAGCGATACGCGATCCGCTCCCCATCGAAATCTGGCAAGCCGGCTACGACACGGTCGCCGTCCGACCCGGAGAGGGTGCCGCCCTCGAAGCCGAGGGATGGGACGGCAAGATGGCAATGGATTCACAATCGCTGGCGGCGGATCCGTACGTCGTGCTGTCCGCGCTTGCTGTCGATTCCACGCGTCTGTTGCTCGGCACGAGCGTCACGAACCCCTATACGCGACACCCGGCCGTCACCGCAGCAGCCATGATGTCGCTGCAAGCCCTGTCCAAAGGGCGGGCCGTGCTTGGTATCGGACGCGGCGACTCGTCGCTTGCCTACCTGGGCCGCGCCCCGCTGTCGGTCGACGCCTTCGAGCGGTGCCTTACGGTTCTGCAATCCTATCTGCGAGGCGAAGCCGTGCCATTCGATGCTGTCGACTGGGGCGGGACTAACGCCCCTTCCATCGAAACGATCGAGCTCGCTCGAACGCCGGAAGCTGCACAGCTCCGTTGGGTTCCCGAGGACCTCCCGAAGGTACCGCTCGATGTCGCCGCAAGCGGCCCCCGCGTGATCGCCGCGGCCGCCCGCATCGCGGAGAGGGTGACACTCAGCATCGGGGCAGCACCGGAAAGGGTCGCGTGGGCGGTCGAAATCGCGCGCCGGGCGCGCAGAGGCGTGTCGATCGGCGCGCAACTCGTGGTCATCCCCCATCCCGACCTGGAGCGGGCACGAAGCTTTGCCGCGGGCATCGCCGCACCACTCGCCCGTTTTTCGACCCTCAGTGGCCGCACCGTTGGCCCGACTCGCCCCGACGAGCTCGAGGTCTTCGAGAAGCTGCGCGCTCACTACGACATGAACCAGCATGGTCGAGCGCCGGCCGGAGTACTCACGCCCGAGTTCCTGGACCGCTTTACCGTCATCGGCTCACCCGATCGATGCGTCGAGCGCCTGTGCGAACTCGCCGATCTGGGGCTGACGCGATTCGTGGTCTGTGGGCCCCTCGGCTGGACGGACCCAGCCGCGGAGAAGATCAGCCGAGACTTGCTGACCTCGGAAGTCCTGCCCGCCTTCCGAGCGGCGGTGTCGTCCGGTGCACGCTAAGAGAAGAATCGCTCCTTTGCGCAGATCTGGATCTCTCCATTAGGGTGCGATTGCTCGGCTAGCCGTCCCCGGAAGGGGCCAACTAGCCTCGGCGGGGCATAGCTGTCAGAATGCCTACTATCGGCGGTGCTGAAAACGGGGCTTATTTTTCCTACCCGCACGACTCGGATTCCAGTCAGCGGCTCGGACATTCCATCCTCTGGTCAGTCGGACGTTGCGCCCGGCTTGAAGCTCCTACCCCACTCGGTAGAATCCTAGCGAGGACCGGCGCGAGGGCCTGCGGCGGGTCCGATCAGGGCTCGCCGAGATTCTCGAGAGGTGGATGTGCAGCGAGAAACCGGCATTGCGCTCATGAAGCGGGCGCTCGACATCGTCGAAAAGCAGTGGCCCGAGATGGCGGACCGCTACATGCAGGTGCCGCTCGACTACTACCAGAGCGAAGCGCTGGCCGCGAAGGAGCGCGAGATCTTCGAGACCCAGCCGCTTGCACTGCTCGCGGCCAGTGAGATCGCGAATGCGCATGACTATGTTGTGCGCGATGCGGTGAACCGCTCCATCTTGCTGACCCGAGACGCGGACGGCCGCGTCCATGCCTTCCTCAACTACTGCCGCCACCGCGGTGCCGAGCCCGCCTCTGGCTGCGGCAACCGGCGTATTTTCGAATGTCCCTACCACGGCTGGAGCTACGACACGAAGGGACGCCTGGCGGGTCTTCCCTTGCGCGATCGTTACGAGGGCCTGGATCTCACTCGGCTCGCGCTGGTGGAACTGCCGAGCGAAGAGCGGCACGGCTTGATCTGGGTGGTGCTGCGGCCCGAGCTGACGATCGATGTGGCCGCACACCTGGGCGAGCTCGACGCCGAACTCGCGTCACTCGGCTGCGATCGCATGACCTACTACAATTCGCTGCCCAATGAGCCGCTCGCGACCAACTGGAAATCCGTTGCGGAGGGGCTACTCGAGGGGCTGCACGTGCCCTTCGTCCACCGGGGCACTTTCGATCAGAATCCGCAGGCCGCAGGGGTGGATCTCGCCATATACGACGTATTCGGTTCGCACGTGCGGTACGCGATGCCGCTCTTTGGTCGGGAGGATGTGGCGAGCATCCGGGCCACGCCCGAGGCGGAGTGGGATCCCGCGGCCAGCATCGGTTGTGTCTGGTGGATCTCGCCCGGCCTGCTCATCGCGCACGAACTCTACGGCCTGATCTTTGCGGACCTGACCCCCGGCTCGACCGTCGCCTCTTCCGTTTTTCGGTACGGCTGGTTATCACCGACCAAAACGGCTCCCGCCGGTCAACCCTCCCCAGAGGAGATGGCGGCGCGCGCCGCCAGGGCGGTCGGTCAGGACAAGCCCGTCTGGGAAGGCTGCGGACGTGGACTCACACACGGGGCCCACGACTACACGCTGATCGGCCGCAACGAGAAGGCGGTCCAACTCTTCCACGAGATTGTGGCCCGCCAGACGGGCTACACGGGGCTGCGTTATTGCTAGGGGAGACCCTGGAATGGGCGCCCCGGCAGCCGTAGGCGAGATTGTGCAGCTGTTGTCCCGAACCCACGCAACCGGGCCGGTGGGCCGGGCAAAGGCTGGCTACGGTCTCCGGTCATGAGCAATGATCCCATCCCTGCCGATTCTGCGCAGCCCGCCCCCGTGTGCATTGGCATTCTTCACGACCGGCCGCAGCCCGACGGGGGAGCCGGCTTCGAGCGCATCGTGCGCATCGGCGCCGACGAGGTTTCCGCCATTCGCCAGCTCGACCGGCCGCTCGAATTCATCCACGCCAACGGACTCGGACTCCCGACGGGTACGGCACGTGCGGTGGAAGACGCGTTCGCCTCGCTCGTCGAACGCGGCGCGCTGGCGATCATCGGCCCAGCGATCAGCGACAACGGACTGATCGCCCGGGAGCTGGCGGACGCCGCACGCATTCCGTGCATCAACTACACGGGCGGAGAGCAGACGCGGAGCGAGTGGATGTTCCACTACCAGGTCGGATCTCTCGAAGACGAGCCAACCGTCCTCGCGCGACATCTCGCCGCCCGGGACCTCGGGACGGTGGCCCTGGTACACGACCGGTCGCCGATCGGGCAGCGCATGACCACGTACTTCGAAGAGGCCTGTGCCTCCCTCGGTATTGATCTGGTCGGTCGAGCCTCGATCTCGCCGGTTGCGAAAGACCTGTCCGATGTCACGGCGAAGCTTCAGGCGATCGCTCCGGCTGCCCTGGTCTACCTCGGCCTCGGCTTGTCGGCGTATCCGCTGGGCCAGGCCGTTGCGCAGGCCGGCTGGGAGGTCCCCGTCGTCGCCAACTCCGCGTTGATGTTTGGATATGCGTACCCGGAGTGGACCAAGGTCTGGGAGGGATGGGTGTATGCCGACGCGGTGTCGGAGGACAATCGCCTACTCGCCCATTTGCATCGTCAGATCGGTTCCGACACCGCGCCGGGACCGGGGCTGGCGGCCGCCTACGATCTGGGTCGGCTGGTCGCCGAGAGTGTGGCGCGCGCGGTTCACCTCACACGCGAAGGTCTTCGCGATGGGCTCGAAAGGATCAAGCTGTTGCCTGCGACGATCGGACGCGAAGGCACGACCATGGGATTCGGGCGCTGGGAGCGCTCGGCACTGAAAGGTGAATTCCTGGTGTTGAGGCAGTGGCGTGGCGGCCGCACGCTGGAACTCGATGACTGACCCACTTGATCATCCCCTGGGTGTCGTCGTCGTCGGGAGCGGCTTCGGGGCGCGGATTCACGTTCCGGCGCTGCGCGCGGCGGGCTTCGAGGTCGAGGCGCTAGTCGGTCGCGACGCCGCACGGACGCAACGTCGTGCGGACAGGCTCTCGATTCCTCGCGCGCTCACGTCGCTTAGCGAGGCACTTTCGATCGAGGGGGTTTGCGCGGTGACGGTCGCCACGCCTCCGGCGACCCATGCGCCGGTGGTGCTGGCGGCGTTGGCTGCCCAAAAGCATGTCCTCTGCGAAAAACCCTTCGCGCTTAACGTGGTGGAAGCGCGTGGGATGCTGGCCGCTGCGAAGAAAGCGCGGGTCGTTCACAGGCTGGGCTTCGAATTCCGCTGGGCGCCCGAGCGCGTCGTGGTTGCTCGCGCGATTGCTGCGGGGGCGATTGGAGAACCGCGTTTTGCGAGCCTGGTCAGCTACATCGACCTGATCGCCGATCCCGAGAAGAAGGTTTTTCCCGCCTGGTGGTGGGACGCCTCTCGCGCCGGGGGGTGGCTCGCGGCTTCGGGCTCGCACGTGATCGATCAGATCCACGTTACGCTCGGGGAGATCGAATCCGTGTGTGCGGATCTCACGTCGCTATCGGACCGTGGGGACGTGGCCGAGGACAGTTATGCGCTGATGTTTCGAACGCGTTCGGGGCTGACCGGGGTCTTGCAGCAGACGGGCGCCGCCTGGGGTCCGGCGGCCGGCATGACTCGGATCGCAGGAACCGACGGCAGCCTCTGGACACAGGGGGAGTCGGTGTGGCAGGCCGATGCCGCGGGCACGCGCGAACTTCCCATTCCCGACGATCTTCGTTCCCCGCAAGCCGAGCAGGCTCCCGACGATTCGGCATACCGCTTCAGGCACTTGGAATTGGGACCTTACACCCGACTCTGTGAGTCTTTCCGCGACGGGATCCTGGCGGAGGAGAAGTCGGGCGGTGGGAATTCTCGAGGCGACGTGACAGCCGCTTGCTTTGAAGACGGTCTGGCGACAGTGAAGGTGATCGAAGCGGCCCGAATCTCGCGGGAGCGCGGACAATGGGTGAAGGTCGACGGGGCCGATCCCGCCGAATCGTCCGATGGCTGAGGCGCCTCATACGGGTGCCCTCGCGGGCCTGCGCGTCATCGACTTATCGACGCTCTTCTCAGGCCCCCAGGTGTCCGCCATCCTGGGGGATCTCGGCGCGGACGTCGTGAAAATCGAGCCGCCGTCGGGCGATCCCCTGCGACGCATGGGCGTTATGCGTAAGGGTCATTCTCTCAATTGGGCCATGGTTTCGCGCAACAAGCGCTCCGTCGTCCTCGACCTCGACACCGCGGACGACCGTGCGCGCTTTCACCGCCTCGTCGGCCGCGCCGACGTGTTGGTCGAGAATTTTCCGCGCGCCCATCTCGAACGCTGGGGAGCCACCTGGGAAGAACTTTCCGCGCGGAACCGGCGGCTCGTCTACGTGAGTGTGAGCGGCTTCGGGCAGACGGGTCCCTATGCGGGTCGCGCGGCTGCGGGCACTCTCGCGGAGGCCTTTGCCGGTCTCACCCACATGACTGGAGAGTCCGAGGGTCCGCCCATGCTGACGTCCGTGGCCGTCGGTGACATCCTGGCCGGCATCTCCGGCGTGGTCGGAACGATCGCTGCCCTCTACCACCGCGACACCCGGGAAGGTCAGGGCCAACACATCGACGTCAGTATGTACGAACCCGTACTCCAACTGCTCCAGGGCACCCTTGCGGGATACGACGGGGAGAGTGAACCGCCGCGACGCATGGGGAGTCGGGTCGCCGGCGGGGTTCCGCGCAACACCTATCGCGCGCGCGATCACCATTGGCTCGTCGTCTCCGCTACCACCGACCCCCAGGTCGCGCGTGTGCTCGCGACCCTCGGGTTGGACGACGAAGCGCACCGCGCGCGCTTCGGAAAATCGACGGACCGCCTGCATGCCGCCGACGAGCTCGATGGGCTGGTCGCCGAATGGATCGCGCGGCACGACCGGGCCGATGTTCTCGAGATCTTTCAGGCAGCCCGCATCCCTGCGTCCCCGGTGAACGATATGCGCGACCTGCTGGCCGATCCCCATGTGCAGGCCCGTGAGAGCATCGTCCGCATCAACGACCCCGACCTCGGCCCGGTGAACATGGTGGCACCGGTTCCGAAACTCTCCGGGACGCCCGGGCGCATCCGTACGTCCGGCCCGGCTCTCGGCGCGCACACCGAAGAGGTCTTCCGCGATTGGTTAGGCGAGGGAGGCGACTAGATGAGAGAGGCCGCTCGGCGCTAGAGCAGCGCGCGAATTTTCTCCGCCGTCTCGAGCGCCGCTCCGACGGGATCGTCGAAGGGCCAGCCTCGGTCCGGCAGATCGAAGTACTCGACGGACAATCGGCCCCGGTAGCCGAGCCGATCGAGTTCATCGAAGATCGCGGCAAAGTCGACATCTCCGTCGCGTGCCTGACTCTCGCCGATCCTCGCTTGGCGCAACTGGATATGGGACGCGTGTGGCAGGAGCTCTATCACATCTCCGCCCCACGCTGTGACATGGCCAACGTCGAGTAGCAACTTGAGACCGGGCACCTCGCGAAGGATCTCGAGAGTCGTTTCGTTGCTGCCCACGGCACCACCCACCCAGGGCTCGATGCAACAGTTCGAAACGGCCGCAAAATCCGCCACGGTCGCTTCGAAGCTGCGGCGATCGGCGGCGAGCGGACCGGTGCTGCAACCCGCGGTAGGCCTCGGGGCGAAGCGGTCACCGATGGGCAGGGCGAGCTCGTTCGGGACGTCACCGGAGACGTCGATGTGATCGAAGCCCTGCTGCTTGGCGAGCAGAGCGGCCTCCTCGATCGGCAGACCACCGTAGACCACGGAGACGACACCCAAGGGCCAGCGCATGTGGGCGACGCTACCGGGCCCCCGTCACGGGTTCAAGCGCGGTTGTGTCCGAAAGAGCGCGTATACTGAAGGGCCATCAATCGGACTCTCGGAGGACTGCATGGAACGAATCCGCATACTCGACCCGACGGCTCCGCCGCCGGCGGTTTCGACGGACCCTGGCCCCGACGCCGGCTCTCTCGAGGGCAAGACGATCGGCTTCCGTTTCGACGAGACCTGGCAGTCGTTCTTCCACGTACGTGACGAGTGGGTGGAACGGTTCGAAAAGGCCGGTGCGAAGGTGAGGGTGTGGAACGCTGGTCACCGGGTCGGCGAGGAGGGAGAGCAGACCCGTCGAGAGCTCGAGGAGTTCGTCGAGGCGGTGGATATCGCGGTGGTCGGTCTCGGGAATTGAGGCTCCTGCACCGCCTGGACGGTCCACGACACGGTCGCGGTCGCCGAGGCGGGCAAGACGGCGGTCGCCGTTGTGACGGAGGAGTTCGAATCCCTCGCCCACACCATGGCGTCGAATGCCGGGTGGCAAGCGCTGCGCGTGCACGTTCTGCCGTACCCGCTCGAGGCGCGTCCCGAGGGCGAGGTGCGCGAGATCGCGCGCGAGCATTATTCAGGGCTGCTCTCGACGCTCGGTGCCGGCGACTCATAAGGGAGCGAGGAGATCGATATGGCGCAAGGTGTCATCGACCGCGATTGCGGCCCGGAAGGTTGTGAGATCGACTGGCTGGCGAGCCCGCGTGTAGAGGTCGACGCCGACGTAACGGCCTTCACGAAATTTGCGACGGACGCGGGATGGGGCGACGGTCTGCCGTTGGTGCCGCCAACCGAGGCCCTGGTGCGCGAGCACGTGAGCGCTTCCGGGCGTTTTCCCGATGAGCACCTGGGCGATCTGCCCCCACGCAACGGGCGCTGCACGGTCGAAAAGGTCGCGGTCAACGCCGTAATGGCGGGAGCGCCCTCGAATGCGATGCCCCTGTTATGCGCCGCGATCGAAGCGATGCTCGAGCCCGCGCTGAATCTCTTTGCACTCAATACGACCACGTGTTGCGTCGTTCCCGGTGTCTTCGTCAACGGACCGGCTCGACACGAGCTCGGGCTGCCCTATTCCGCTGGCTGCTTCGGGGGCGAAGCCGGACCGGCGCCCCCGATTGGACGGGCGCTGCGCCTGCTGATGCGAAACGTCGGGGGGCAGGTCGTCGGTGTATCTTCGAAGAGCGTCTTTGGGCAACCGGGCCGGGTGACGGGCATCGTGGTTGCGGAGTGGGAAGAGCGATCGCCTTGGGCACCACTGGGCGAGCGCCGCGGTGTTGCCGGGAACGCACTGACGGTGCACGGGGTGACCGGCACCATCGATGTCGCCGACACCGTGGCCCAGAACGGTGTGGACCTGCTCGAGATCATCGGGAAGTCGCTCGCTTTTCCCGGCACGAATGCCTTCATCGGGGGAGACCACGGCGCCGAGGTCTTCATCGCCATCGCTCCACCCTGGGCGGATCTGATTGCGAAGTCGTATGCCGATGTCGAGTCGGTTCAGCAGAAGCTCTGGGAGCACGCCGCGCTCCCGGTCGACTGGTGGCCGAAGGCTCACCAACGCGAATACGAAGGGCAGGGCCGCATAGATGACCGCGGTCTCGTTCGCCTCGTCAAGTCGCCCGAGCAGGTGGTCGTGTTGGTTTGTGGTGGACTCGGCAACCTGCACGCGCTCGCGATGCACAGCTTCGGGCCCACTCAGGCGGTGACACGTCCCTTCTAGCCTCGGCGGGGCATAGTTGTCAGAATGCCTACTATCCGGCGGTGCTGAAAACGGGGCTTATTTTTCCTACCCGTGGAGTCGATTGATTGCGCGGCGGCCCCATGGGAACTGGCAACACTTGGTCGGGAGGCGAGCCGGTAGAGACAGGCATGGGTTTTCCTTTTTCGGGCATTTCCGTTCGAGTGAAGGTCATTCTTCGTTGGCTCCCTCTGCGGCCCCCTCTGCTTCCTCAGCGAGTTCGGCAACGGCCGTACCAGCAGTTTCAACGAGTCCCGCTTTCGCCACGAGCTCAGCTGGCAACGTCTTCTTGGTCTTCGCCCCCAACTCCTTGATCTTCTCGACCTGCCGAATCAGGTTTCCAGTTCCCGAATAGAGCCGTGTGTGAGCTGTTTCATATTCATCCTGTGCCTGCTGGATTCGACTTCCGACACCCTCTAGAGACTCGACAAATCCTGCGAACTTGTCGTAAAGAAGTCCAGCGCGCTTCGCAATCTCCTCCGCGTTCTGATGCTGTCGCTTGATCCCCCACATCGCGGCAACAGTTTTGAGCATCGTCATCAGCGTAGTAGGAGTCGCGATCGCCACGTTTCGCTCGATCGCCTTCCCTGTGAGTTCCACGTCAGCGTTCAACGCCACGGCCAGCGCGCCCTCAATCGGAACAAACATGATCACGTAGTCCAGCCTGCTCCCGACTGCCCCGGTGTAGTCCTTTTTTGCGAGTTCATCGACGTGTGCGCGCAGGGACGTTACATGCGCTGTCAGCGCTTGCTGCCTTTCCTCTTCGTCCTCAGAATTTACGTACTTCTCGAACGCCGTAAGCGAAACCTTGGAGTCGACAACGATCCGCTCGCCGTCCGGCAGGTTGACGACGATATCGGGACGGAGCCGGCGACCCTCGGCGTCCGTC
>Ga0209988_10003646_pt1 | contig 10186 bp, 10 predicted proteins | sample N075metaG_FD_183115 | JGI IMG/M metagenome (GOLD analysis project Ga0209988, IMG submission 183115) | Deep subsurface microbial communities from Kermadec Trench to uncover new lineages of life (NeLLi) - N075 metaG (SPAdes) (version 2) | ecosystem: Environmental > Aquatic > Marine > Ocean trench... | reverse complement strand
CCTTTAACGTGATATTGCCATGTTCAGAGCTAAGCAGATGACCCAAGACAAGACACAGACCGCAGACAATGGCATGCCCTTGTTAAGGGCAGTAACGCCGTATTGGGTCATCAGCAATGCTCCCTTCGGGCGAGCCGGGTAGCGGTCGTTCGCGGTGTTACGCCTCTGGGCAAGGACATGCCATTGCCGGCGAGACGTGCCTAGCGCCCAACCACTTCCCGACTCGCTGAACACGGCAATATCACCTTGAAGGAGTACTTGAACATTGCTTAAAACTCGAATTCTGACTGCCGTGGTGTTGGCGCCTGCCGGCATTGCAATGATATTGCTGGCCCCAGCCTGGGTATTCAGGCTGGTCGTTATCGCGTTTATGCTGACTGGAACCTGGGAGTTCCGCCGGCTGGCGGGACTGTCAATGGCACCGGGCCTGATCCTGCTTGCGCTGCAATCATTTATCATGGCCCTGATGTTTCTCTACTGGCCGATCGTGACCGGACACGCCTTCACCATCCTGTTGGCTTGCTGCTTTGTCTGGTGCCTGATGTTCCTGCGAATCGCCCGTTTTCGTGCAGGCCAGGTGCCTGATCTTTCATTCCAGACGGCCAGCTTTGCTTCGGCCCTGGCAGGCATCACAATCTGTACCTTTTCCCTGGCCGCGCTGCGGGATCAGGCTCACGGGGAGTTTCTGATCTTGCTGCTGCTGATCATCATCTGGGCTGCAGACATCGGCGCCTATTTCAGCGGCCGACGCTTCGGGCGTACAAAACTGGCTCCGGTCATCAGCCCGACAAAGACCCTGGAGGGTGTTATTGGAGGCATCGTCCTGGCCGGCATCGCCGGCCTGCTGCTTACTCATTACACTCCCGGCCTGGAGACCGCGGCCGGACTTGTAGCCATTCTTGTCGCGGTCACGGTGCTCACTTCTGTGGGAGGTGACCTGTTCATCAGCATGCACAAGCGAACCATGAAGGTGAAGGACTGCGGAAAGATTTTTCCCGGCCACGGCGGCGTGCTCGACCGCTTTGACAGCCTGCTGGCGGGTGTGCCCTTTTTTACGCTGGGCATTTGGATTCTTGACTCATGAAAAGTGAGACCGTGACCATTCTTGGAGCCACCGGCTCCGTGGGGACAAGTACGCTCGACGTCATCGGCCACAATCCCGGCTCTTACCGTGTGACTGCCCTGACTGCAAATCGCAATACACAGCGGCTTGCGGAACAATGCGCACACTTCGATGCGAAGTTGGCCGTAATCGCGGATCCCGCACTTGAAAATGAGCTGTACAGTGCATTAAAAGCACTCGGCAGCGATGCGGCAGTGATGTCCGGCGAAGCCGGTCTGGTAGCGGCCGCGGGCCTGCCGGAAGTCGACATTGTCATGGCAGCCATTGTCGGGGCTGCCGGCCTGAAGTCGACGTTACGGGCGGCCGAAACCGGCAAAAAAGTCCTGCTGGCCAACAAAGAATCCCTGGTCATAGCAGGTGAATTCTTTGCCAAAACGGCGCAACGCAATGGGGCCCGGATTCTGCCGGTCGACTCCGAGCACAATGCTATTTTCCAAGCCCTGCCCGCAGATTTTGAACAAGACCTGGAACAAGCCGGTGTTGAGCGAATAATCCTCACGGCATCCGGCGGACCTTTCCTGGACATGCCGGCGGAACAACTCAGCCAGGTGACGCCGGCCCAGGCCTGTAAACACCCGAACTGGGACATGGGCCGGAAAATTTCAGTAGACTCCGCCACCTTGATGAACAAGGGCCTCGAAGTAATCGAAGCACGTTGGCTGTTTAACGCAGCACCGGATCAACTGGAAGTGCTGATCCACCCCCAGAGCATTGTCCACTCCATGGTGGCATACCGCGATGGTTCGGTGCTGGCGCAACTGGGCACACCGGATATGCGAACGCCCATTGCTCATGCCCTGGCTTGGCCCCGGCGGATTGAATCAGGCGTGGATCGTCTCAATCTTGCACAGGAGAGCGACTTGTCATTCAGACAGCCAGACCTGGAAAGGTTTCCCTGCCTGGGCCTCGGGTTCGAAGCCATGCAAGTAGGCGAAAGCGCTCCGGTTATGTTGAACGCTGCCAATGAAGTTGCGGTCCAAGCTTTCCTGGATGAACGAATCACTTTCAACGCAATACCCTGGCTGGTGGGCGAAGTGATGCAAAACCTGGAGGTGTCAGGCATTAAAGATCTGGACGATGTACTGATACACGACAAGCTGGCCCGCATCCGGGCCATGGAATTGGTAAAACAGATATCATGAGTGAAATTCTTGGTTCAATCTGGTGGCTTGCAGTCACGCTCGGGGTACTCATCACCTTCCATGAATTTGGTCATTTCTGGGTGGCCCGGAAACTGGGTGTCGGGGTGCTGAAATTCTCAGTCGGTTTTGGCAAGCCGCTGTGGTCACGCCGCGGGAAAGGCAATACTGAGTTTATCATTGCAGTCATACCACTAGGCGGTTACGTCAAGATGGTGGACGAGCGCGAAGGAGATGTTGCCCCCGAAGATCTCGACAAGGCATTCAATCGCAAGCCAGTCTGGATCCGGATTGCCATAGTCGCTGCCGGCCCAGTATTCAACCTGGTCTTTGCAGTACTGGCGTTCTGGATGATGTTCGTGCTGGGAATTCCCGAATCACGACCGGTCATCGGTGCGGTAAGCGGCATCGCGGCCGAAGCAGGAATTCAGCCCTTTGATGAGATCATCTTGGTTGACAAACGAAGCACCAGGACCTGGTCACATGCATTGCTGGGCCTGATCACTCATGCCATCGACCGGGGCGAAGTCAGCGTGACTGTGCAGGACGCAAAAGGACATCAGTCTGAACACCTGCTGGATTTTAAAAATCTTGGCCCTGAATTCAATGAAGAACATACCCTTGAAGCCATCGGGCTGGAACCCTGGCGGCTCGAAATTCCACCGGTAGCCGGGGAAGTCACTTACGATAGCCCCGCCCGGCGGGCAGGCATGCGTAGCGGAGACCGCATCATCAGCATTGCTGGAGAGACAGTCGAAAGCTGGTCCTGGATTGGTCACCTGGTGCAAACCCATGGCCAGGAAAACCAGCCCCTCGCCATCTCCATTGAGCGGGATGGTGAATTGTTGCAGCTGGAAGTCCTGCCACGCAAGGAGAAAACCGGGGTGTTTTCCAGCCGCCTGTTGCTTGGAATCAGCAATGTGGAAATCAGTGCCCAGCAGCGGGAAACCCTGGAGCGGACTGCCATAATTTTGCAATATGGCCCCGCGGAAGGCCTGGTAGCGGCGGTCCACGAAACCTGGAGGATGACAGAGGCAACATTCGGCCTCCTGATGCGCATGATTAGCGGAAAAGCCTCGGTGAAAAGTCTGTCTGGCCCCATCAGTATCGCCCGGTTCGCCAATGCCTCGGCCAGCCTGGGTTTATCAAACTTCCTTTTTTTCCTGGGGGCGATCAGTCTCAGCCTGGGGATATTGAATTTATTACCCATTCCGATACTCGATGGCGGTCATCTGCTTTATTACCTAATAGAATTTGTAAAAGGAAGCCCGTTATCCGACCAAGCCCAAATAGCGGGTCAGTATTTTGGGTTAATTGCCCTCGTAGGACTGATGAGCCTCGCGTTTATTAACGATATTTTGCGGCTGGTCGGTTAGACTCCCGTACCGGAAAATACTCCGGAAATGAGCCGCAGCGGATCTATCTCAATGATAAGAATATTAGCTCTGATATTAGGCTGCCTGCTAGGGGTAAACACTGCACTGGCAACCGACCCTTTTATCATTGCCGATATTCGTGTCGAAGGCCTGCAACGTATCTCTGAAGGCACTGTTTACAACTATCTGCCACTCGACGCTGGTGATCGCCTTACTGCCGCCAACGCCCGCTCTGCAATCCGCGAATTGTATCGAACGGGCTTTTTCCTGGACATCGAATTAGGCCGTGAAGGCAACATCCTGGTCATCACGGTCAGGGAACGTCCGGCTATCGCCAACGTAGCAATCACCGGCAACAAGGCGATCAAGGATGACGACTTGTTCCGTGTCCTGTCCGATATCGGCCTTTCCGAAGGTGAAGTGTTCGACCGACTGGTGCTTGACCGCCTCCAGCAGGAACTGGTCAAACAGTATTTCAGCCAGGGGCGCTATGCCGTCAGTGTCGATGCACGCGTGACGGAACTGCAGAGAAACCGCGTCCGCATTTCCATCGTGATTGATGAAGGTGACGTTGCTGAAATCCGGCACATCAATATTGTTGGCAACGAGACATTCTCGGACAAGGAAATCAAGGATGAATTCGAGTCCGACCTCAAGCCACGTTGGAAATTCTGGTCCAAGAAAGGCCAGTATTCGCGAGAAAAATTATCCGGTGACATTGAAAAACTGCGTTCTTTTTACCTCGACCGCGGCTACGTAGATTTCAGCGTGGAGTCCACCCAGGTGTCCATTGGCCCGGACAAAGAAGACATCTATATCACCGCCAACGTGGTCGAAGGTGAAGTGTACAGCGTGGACGAGGTGCAGATTACCGGCGACCTGGTCATCGATGAGAGTACTCTGCGCCGCCTGATCATCGTCCAGAGCGCGGAAATTTTCTCGCGCAAAAAAGTCGAGCAGAGCGTGGAAAATATTACCGGAATATTGTCCAACATCGGTTACGCGTTCGCTAACGTCAACCCCATTACCGACGTCGATCGTGATAACCGCCTGGTATCGATCAATTTCTTCGTCGATCCAGGCAAACGGGTGTACATCCGGCGAATTCTATTCGTGGGTAACACGAAGACCAAGGATGAGGTCATCCGACGGGAAATGCGCCAGTTGGAAGGCGCCTGGTTTTCACAGTTGGCCATCGACCGTTCCAAGATCCGCCTGCAGCGCCTGACCTATTATGAATCCGTAGAGGTGGAGACACCGGCGGTGCCGGGAACGGATGACCAGGTGGACATCATCTTCACCGTGTCCGAACGCGCGGCCGGCAGTTTCACCGTCGGCCTGGGATTTTCTCAGGTGCAGGGCCTGATTGCCTCGCTCAGTATCCAGCAGGATAATTTCATCGGTAGTGGCAAGCGGATGGGGCTGGGAATTTCATACAGCAAAATCATCAAAAGCATCAGCGTGTCCTACGACAACCCTTACTGGACCGATGACGGTGTCAGCCGCGGATTTTATGCTCGCTACCAGGAATTTAACCAGGGCCGGGCCAATATCTCGACATTTACCAGCAGTGAGTGGGCCCTGGGTATGAATTTTGGCATCCCGATCACCGAGATCGATTACCTAAGATCCGGCATGGGATTTCGTAGTTCACAGCTCAATATCGGCCAGATATTCTGCCCCCCGGAGAATATTGACCCGAATGACCCGAACATCTGCCTGGAATTCGCCCTGGAACCCAGGTTGGGTGACCCGCTGTCAAATTCCCTCGATCATAATGGCGACGGTATTATTTCTAACGATGAACGGCAATTCGATACAATTGACTGGTCCGTCAGCTGGACCCGTGACAGCCGCGATCATTTTCTCAATCCCTCGCGCGGATCTGCGCAGTCCCTGACCTTGCAAGTGGCGATCCCGGGCAGTTCCCGCCAGTACTACAAACTTTTCTACCGCGGTTCAAAATACTGGAGGATCTGGCGCGGGCTGGTGTTTTCTGTCCGGGCCAACCTGGGTTATGGCGATGCCTACGACAGTTATGACAAAGACTCCCTTGCCACGCCTGTTGACACGGATTTGGTGCCCGGCCTCGCAGACAGCTGTGACCCGACCGATGTGATCGCCCTGGATACCGGTCTACCATTCTACGAGCATTTTTACAGTGGCGGCGTGCGCGACCTGCGTGGATACGACGACAATACCCTGGGGCCGAAAGATTCATTCTGCCGCTCTATTGGTGGTGACTTCAAAGTAACGGGCGGCGCCGAGCTGGCTATCCCGACGCCCTTCGCGGGTGGACGGAGCAGCACCCGCATCGCGTTGTTTATAGATACCGGGTACGTCTATGAAAACATCAGTGCTTTCGAAGCCAGCAAGCTGCGCAGTTCATTCGGCTTGTCGGTGACCTGGGAAGCCCCCATCGGCCCGATCGTTATCAGCTATGCTTTCCCGTTCAACGATCAGCCAGGCGACCGCACCGAGGACCTGCAATTTTCCTTCGGGACCACTTTCTGATACCAGCCCACGCAAGGCCCTTACCACCCCGAATCCTTCGTGCAATATGCGGGTTAGGTGTACAATACGGAGTATGCGAAGTTCCGTGCGTATAATTTGTGTTCTTGTTTTCGGTCTTTTGTTTGCCGCGACCGTCAGTGCGCAGCAATTACGCATCGCTTACGTGGACATGAAGCAAGTGTTGGATAACGCTCCGCAAGTGCTTGCCGGCAGAGCCATATTGGACAAAGAGTTCCGCGCCAGGAACGATGCCATCGAGATGGATGAATTCAGAGCCGGAGCACTGGAAGCCAGACTGCTACAGGCAGACCTGTCATCAGACAATAAACTTGCGCTGGAACGTGAACTGCGCGAATTGCACCGCAATATCAGCCGGCGCAAAGAGGACTTGCTTGATGAATTATCTTTCCGCCGCACCGAAGAAGTCCAGCGACTGGAAGAAGAAATCAATGTGGCCGTCGAGGAGGTCGCACTGAGAAACGGCTTTGACCTGATCATCTCCAGCCCGGTGATCTACGCCAGCCCTGACCTGAATATCACCGATCTGATACTGGAACAACTGGAAGTCGAATTTGCCGCCGACCAGCTGGAACTGACTACACCCTAAAGCCAGTTCCGGAAATCATGGCGAGGGATTACAGCACTTACAAGCTTGCTCAACCTTTACCTGCCTGCAGCCGACCCATACCTGGCGTATGTCCGCATGGCGTCACTGTTCGATTCGCGCCCGATTGCCTGGCGAATCACTCACTTTGAGAGACCAAGGAGAGGACTTTAAACAATGAATAATCAAGTCTTGCCCGGCCCTGTGGAGATTGCGAGGATTCTAGAATTCCTGCCGCACCGTTACCCGTTTTTGTTAATTGACCGGGTACTTTCCCTCGAAATGGAACCCGAAAAAAGGCTGACCGCTCTCAAGAATGTGACCATCAATGAACCGTATTTCCAGGGTCACTTTCCAGCTAACCCGGTCATGCCCGGCGTGTTGATCATTGAGGCCATGGCCCAGGCAGCCGGAATGCTGGCGCACCTGGCTGCTGTAACCAAGGGTGAACAAGGGGAAGTGTATTACCTGGTCAAGGTGGACCAGGCCAAGTTCAACCGGGTCATTGTTCCCGGTGACCAGGTAATCCTGGATGTTATACAAAAACGGGTCATGCTCAATATGGGCCAATACGAATGCAAGGCCTACGTCGATGATCGGCGTATGGCAAGCTGCAAACTTCTTTGTGCCGGGAAAAAAGCATGAGCAGGTTCCACGCAACAGCGCTTGTCGACCGATCGGCACAGATTGCAGATGACGTGGAAATTGGTGCTTTTAGCATTGTCGGACCGAAAGTAACGATCGGCCCGGGCAGCTGGATTGGGCCACACGTTGTGCTTACCGGGCGCACGACCCTCGGCACGAATACCCGCATATTCCAGTTTGCATCCATTGGCGAAGAGCCCCAGGACAAAAAATATGCCGGCGAAGATACCGAGTTGATCATCGGCGACAACAACACCATCCGTGAGCTGTGTACCTTGAGCCGTGGATCCGCCCAGGGTGGCGGCAAAACGATCATCGGCAATGACAACTGGATCATGGCCTGCGTTCATATCGCCCATGATTGCCAACTGGGCGACAACATCACTATGGCCAACAATGCTTCCCTGGCAGGACACGTTACCGTGGGTAACTGGGCCATTTTGTCCGGCTATTCATTGATCCATCAATATTGTATCGTGGGCGAGCACAGCTTCACTTCATTTGCCAGCCATGTGAACCAGAGCATTCCACCCTACGTGACTATCTCAGGCGAAAAAGCGCGGGCCAAGGGCGTCAACATAGAAGGACTGAAACGCCACGGTTTTTCGCCGGAACAGATCCAGCAGGTCCGCAAGGCGTACCGGCTACTCTATCGTTCGGGCCTGCCACTGGATGAAGCCAGGCAGCAACTGGCAGAAATGGCCAGCGAACACGAAGAAATAAAGCCATGGGTGGAATTCCTGGACACCACGGAAAAAGGCATCATTCGTTAGTGCCCCGGAAGCCAACCATAGCCCTGGTCGCAGGAGAGGCTTCGGGCGACCAACTGGGCGCGGCGCTGATAGGAGAACTCCGTAAGCACCACCCGGCTGCTGTATTTGTTGGCATCGGCGGCCAGCGTATGGGATCCGCCGGAATGGACAACTGGTGGGACAGCGAAGAACTGGCAGTGTTTGGCCTGTTCGAAGTCCTTGCCCATTTTCCCCGCCTGTACAAAATCCGCCGGGAGCTGCGCCAACGACTGTTGGCGCTCAAGCCCGACGTGTTTATAGGAATTGATGCACCCGATTTTAACCTGGGTTTGGAAACGGTACTCAGACGCAAAGGCATTCGCACTGTTCATTACGTTAGCCCGACGGTGTGGGCCTGGCGTGAAAAGCGTGTAAGGAAAATCGCCCGCGCCGCTGACCTGGTGTTATGCCTGTTTCCCTTTGAGCCCGTTTTTTACCAGGGCCACGGTGTGTCGGCTGCGTACGTAGGCCACCCGATGGCGGACCAGATTTCTGTTGATGATGACCCAACAACTGCAAGGCAACGCCTGGGTTTAAGCACACAGGGTATTCACATTGCCCTGCTGCCCGGAAGCCGTGCCGGTGAAGTTTCGAAACTGGCCGGACCCATGATCGAGGCAGCCCGGATCCTTGCACAACAGACTCCCGGAATTCATTTCTCTGCGGCAATGGCCAATTCCAGGGTCAGGACACAGTTCGAAACCACGATGGAACGCCTGGCAATGCAGAATATACAACTGGTGGATGAAGACCCGCGAGGCGTAATTGCTGCAGCGGACGTCGTGATGGTTGCGTCGGGCACGGCCACCCTGGAGACCATGCTGATCAACCGTCCCATGGTGGTGAGCTATCGCCTGGCGCCATCAACCTACCAATTGGCCAAAGCGCTGAAGCTGGTACGGACAAAGTTTTTTTCGCTACCCAATATCCTGGCCGGAGAAGCCCTGGTCCCGGAATTACTGCAAGATGATGCCAGTGGCCCGCGTATGGCGGAAGAAGTATTGACATGGCTTGAAGACGCCAACCGGCGCCAGGCTTTGCAAATACGTTTCTCGCAACTGCACGAACAACTGCGTTGTAACGCGAGCGCCCGAGCCGCGGAAGCCGTGGCTAAATTAGTGCAATGATCGTAGCCGGTGTGGACGAGGCGGGCCGCGGGCCACTGGCCGGCCCGGTCGTTGTCGCCGCCGTGGTACTCAACCCCGAGCGGCTCATTGACGGGCTGGATGACTCAAAAAAGCTCAATGAAAAACGCCGCGAGGAACTTTTTCCGTTAATCATAGAACGATCCCTGGCGTGGTCCGTGGTTGCAATCGAACCCGCTGAAATCGATCGCATCAATATCCTGCAAGCCACGCTGCTGGGTATGCAACAAGCCGTCGGGCAATTACTTCCACCACCATCACTGGCATTGATTGATGGCAACCAGGCCCCACAGCTGGACTGTGCTGTGCGCACCATCGTGCAGGGTGACAGCCTGGAACCGGCCATTTCGGCCGCATCCATCCTGGCCAAGGTGACGCGTGACCGGCTGATGAAAAAACTTCACATCGATTATCCGGATTACGGTTTTGACCGGCACAAGGGCTACCCTACCGCAGACCATCTGGCGCGACTCGCCCGCTACGGCCCCTGCCCCATTCACCGCAGGTCTTTCGCACCGGTAAGAAAAGTCACTGCTGGCGGGCTCCATACACAGTAGAAAATCCCGACAGACCGGGGTCGTCAATGGTTTCCTCAACAACCTCATCCACGCGTGCCATGGCGGGACCGTGGCGCAACCATGCACAAAGCCGATCGATGTCTTTCCCGGCACCAACCGCAACCACCTCGACCCTTCCATCTGGAAGGTTGGATGCACTGCCGTTTAATCCAAGCCGGGTGGCCACCTGGCGGGTAGACTCGCGAAACCAAACTCCCTGCACCTTTCCGGAAACCAGGAAACGCCGGCAGGCCTGCCTCATGGCTCAGCACTCGTCTCGTTGATGCCGGCC
>Ga0209988_10003644_pt1 | contig 10188 bp, 10 predicted proteins | sample N075metaG_FD_183115 | JGI IMG/M metagenome (GOLD analysis project Ga0209988, IMG submission 183115) | Deep subsurface microbial communities from Kermadec Trench to uncover new lineages of life (NeLLi) - N075 metaG (SPAdes) (version 2) | ecosystem: Environmental > Aquatic > Marine > Ocean trench... | reverse complement strand
GGACAAATTGTCCGGCAGGGACCCCGCGGCAGCGGAATTCATAAGGGCGTACCTTCAGGACGAGATCAGCCAGCTTTATGAATCGGCGGATGAGTGAATACGCTGATCACCGGCGTTGGCATGACTGCCACAATCACCGGCACAGGCATTTTTCGGGCATCGCTAACCCACCCCGGCCATGTCCGCTTTCGGGCGCTTAACGGACATCAGAAGCGTGGTTCGCGACTTCCGCTGTTGACCCGGAACGGAAGTCAGCGAGTTGTAAAATCGGCGAATTTGCCAAAGCGTTGCAAACATGGCCTGGGCGCAGATTTTGTAAACATCCGCGCAATAGACGTTCATGAAGGCACTGGCGCAGATTCCCCTTTCATTGAGGTTGCGCATGAGCCGCGGCATTCCGACTCGCATTCCGTACTCCACCTAAGAGTAATTGAAGACATCGGGAACTGGGCTTTTGCCGTGCGGCGACGGCATGACCGTCCGCGGCATGGACTGGTCGAATGGCCAGTATTCGATGTTGATGACCACGTGGACCATCAAGGGCTTCCCGTTCATGAGAGCAAGCGGTGCGCGGTCGAAAGACATTTGATCGGGAAATCGCGGGTTGGACATGGTTGCGGTCTCTCGTGATTGAGCAAATATCGGGGGTGCTGGTGCTATTGGGCGGTGTATCCGCCATCGATCAAGAGGTCCGCGCCGGTCATGAAGGACGAATCATCGCAGGCCAGAAACAGGGCCGCCCCGGCGACTTCTTCGGGTGTTCCGATCCTGCCTATCGGATGAAGAGGGGTGCGGATTTCCTGCAAACGTTCCAAGCTGCCATATTGCTTCACGCCCCGCTGGGTCGCGATCTGGCCGGGCGACAGGCTGTTGACCCGAATATTCTGATCGGCGTAATCGAGTGCGAGGACCCGGGTCAAGCTATGGGTGCCGCCCTTTGTCGCACAGTACGCGGAACGACCCGGCATTCCAACGTGGCCGAGCTGAGACGCGACGTTGATGATGTTTCCGCCACCGGCTGCGATGAGCGCCGGAACGGCGTGCTTGCACATCAAGAATATGGACTTGAGATTGACGGCGAAGGCGCGATCCCAATCCTCCTCGGAAAGCTCCGTAACCCGACAAGTCGGCGTCAACACAGCGGCACAATTTACCAGTATCTGCACTGCTCCGAACGCCTCGAGCGCCGCCCTAACGGCGGATTCGGCGCCCTTTCCGTTGCTGACGTCGCTGTGGCAAACGATCGCCTCGCCGCCCAATTCGCTGATCCTGTTGGCCGTTTTCTCGGCCGCGGCGGCGTCCACATCGACGCATGCCACGCGCGCGCCTTCCGCGGCAAGGAGTCTGCTGATCGCTCCGCCAATGCCGCCGCCGGCGCCCGTTACGATGGCGGATTTATCAACCAGTTTCTTCATGCCGACCGGCGACCCTAAGTTTCAGCCGTCCCTTCACTCGCACGCCGTCAACTTCCCGTAATGGTCCCTCAGGCGGTCGCACAGGACCCGCACCAGGCGTCGATCGCGCTTTCCAATTTTATTGCGCGACTCTTCGGCAGTATGGCGGGCTCGCGCCCGCACCCCTGCCTCGTCGATCGACAACAGCACATCGTCCCTGAATAGGACACGGCCCTCAACCATGGTCAATCGTACATCGCGTCCATCGGCCCGCGCCATCACGGCTTCCAGGATCGGCACGTCATCGTCCAAGTATGCGCCGAACACGCGGTCCAATGAAATAGCGATGAGATCCGCTTTCATTCCGGCTTGGAGCGTACCGACCTCGTCCTCCACCGTTGCCGCCCGAGCCCCATTTACCGTCGCCATGTTGAGGAGATCAGACAACTCCAGTGGCTGTGGACCGTCCCATTCCGGCGACCGGGCCAACCCCTGAGCCAACCTGATTTCCTTCAACAGGTCTTCGCCTTGCTCGAGGGCGCGGTTGTCCGTCCCGATAGCGACGCGAACACCCCTTTCATTGAACCGGGCGACGGGGGCAGCCCCATTGTGCAGACGCAAGTTCGATCCCGGATTATGGACGATGGTAATCTCCCGTTTCGCCGCAATATCTATATCCTCGGGCGACAGAAACACGCAATGGGCAAGCGAAGTCCGCGGCGACAACACCCCGAGGCCGTCGAGATGAGCGAGCACACCCTCTGGATAAATACGGTCCAGGGCGGCCCGCTGGGCGCGAGTTTCGAGACAATGCAGATGAAACGCGACACCCTGGTTGCTTGCGGCGTCGACCAGGCACTTGAAAAATTCGTCGGAGAGCCATTGTGGCCCAGCGGGGCCGTACAACAGTTTTATCCGCGGGTGGTTGCCGTAGTCGGCGAGCAACCGGTCCATAAGCGCCACGGTTTGGGGGCCGTCGCCGGCATAAGGCCGCCGCTTGCGTGCAGATAGGAGCCGCCGCAATTCGTCCGGCAGGCTGGCCAGGACGGCCGGTTCGTCCTCCTGGGGATATACGATTTGGCCTTGATCCTGGGCCCCCACGCATACGGTGGCCCGAATGCCGGCCTTGTCGTATGCGTGCAGCATCGCCCTGATTTCTGCTTCATAGTCGCCGCCGAATGCGACGTTAGCCTGGACCGTGCAGGTAATACCATTGCGCAACATTTCGGCGCAGGCCAGGCTCACAAGCGGTTCGCAGTCCTGCGGACCGCGGGCAATACGCGCCGCGATAACGAGTTCTAAAAGATCGTCACGTGCGCCTTGTTGCAGGTCGCTCAAACCGCGGCCGTGCTGGTGCGCGTTCACCAATCCCGGCATAACAAGGCAGTTCGGCAAATCCAACACCGTGGCGTCGGGATGCGCGTCGAGAACGCCCTTCGCTTCACCGACTTCGGCGACCCGGTTGCCGTCGATCCGGATCGCCGCTTCCGACACCGGGACGGTGGATCCGTCATTCACCAGAACCGCGTCGGGCAACAAAATAACCGGCTCGGCAGCGCCGCCGGCCTCGTCATTCGGCATATTCGTCCGTCGCCGCGACATTTTCGACATCCTTGGGACCCTTACGTCGTGCAGCCAGTTGAATGGCAATCACAACAGCAACAATCGCGATGCCAATAATGTCGGTTGTCAAACCGGGGTGGAAAAGTGTCCCGGTGGCGATCAAAAACAACAATCGCTGCCAAGGATTGAGTAAACCGGCTCGATAGCCGATCACGGCGCCGGAAAAGGCATAGGCGGCAATCGTAGCCGTTATCACGCTGCGAATGAGCATGGCCGGGTCGCCGAAGTCCAGCATCCCGCTGAACAGAAATGCCAGCGGGATCAAATACACGAAAAGCCCGAAGCGAAACGCGAGGAACCCCGTTTTCCAAGGATGGGCCTCGGCGATTGCCGCAGCCGCAAACGCCACCGTACAAACGGGAGGTGTCAAATTCGAGGTCTGGGTGTACCAGATGATCAGAAGGTGGGCTGCTATCACTGGCGCCCCGAGTTGAATCAGGGCCGGGGCGATCAAAACCGACAAAAGGATGTAATCTGCCGTAACCGAGGAGACGCCCATGCCAAGAAAGAAGGTCACGAAGGCGGTCAATAATACGGCGATCAGCAGATAACCGTGGGAATAATCGATAACGATGTGCGACAGCTTAATCGCGATCCCGGTCTTGATCACGATGCCGACGATGATTCCGAGGCATCCAGCGATCCCGCCGATGGTCAACGACCGCTTCGCACCGAGCTCGAAAATCTCTATCCAACGCCGCACCGGCAGCCTCACCCTCTTCGTGGTGAGGCTCGCCAGGATGACCGCGGGAATAGCGTAGAACACCGCCGCGTCGGGACTGCGCCCAGAAACCAATAGACCGACGACGATCAGGATCGGAAAGAAAAAGGGCCAATTCGTTTTGATTATGTCCCACGGGTCGCCGAGCTCCGAACGGGGCAAACCCATGATCCCGTATTTCCTTGCATAGGCGTCGGCGATCATTAGCAGGGAGGCGATAAACAACAGCGCGGGAATAACCGAAACCTTGACGATCTCCAGATAGGAAATCCCGGTGAAGTCAGACATGACGAAAATTGCTGCACCCATGAGCGGCGGCATAGTGATGCCTATGGTCGAAGCGGTGGCCTCGAATGCGGCGGCGACGTGCGGCGGAAAGCCGGCCCGTTTCATCAATGGGATGGTCAGGGTGCCGGTGCTGACCACGTTGGCCGACGCGGCACCCGAAATCATGCCGAACAAAGCGCTGGCGACGATCGCGACCTTTGCCGGGCCACCACGCATCCACCCCAAGAACGCCAAAGGCAGGTTGATAAACAGGTTGCGGCCGCCGGTCTGCTCGAGCGCCGTTCCCAGAACCACGAACAAAAAGACGAAGCTGGCAAAGACTCGGGTGATGGAGCCATAAATAGCCTCGTTGCTGTAGAGCCAGCCGAGAATGTCCGAAAGCGACAGCCCGGGATGCGCGAAGACGCCCGGAAAGTAAGGGCCGAAAAGCGCATAGAGGAAAAGCGCCAGGCAAAGGCTCGGCAAAAAGCCTCCGATGACCCGGCGCCCGGCCTCCAACACGGTAACGACCAGAACCGCCCCTGCGATGATGTCATGGGGCTCGGTCTCGCCCCACCGCTCCACGAAGCGTATGGGGAACCAGAACGTGTAGTGAATGGTGACCGCGATGGCGGCGATGATAAAACAGACGTCGACGGCCGTAACGCGCCCCCGCGGGGACTTCTTCGACGCCCCGAAGGTAAGAAAAATAAGTACTAATGTAAATCCTAGATATAAAGTCAGAAAGCTTTCAGGCGTAAAATATCCCCAGCCGGCGAAATACCAATATAGAATTACGAAACTCAATGAAATGAAAGTAACGAGGAGGCGCAAACCCTTGCCCTCGAGCTGCCGAGGCACCTGAATGGCCCCCGCATCCGAGATTTTCCTGAATACCCAGGAAAGTGCAGCGCCTCCCCTTACTTTTGCCGTCAATATACCGCCCCGCAGTTGGGGTTTCGGCTCAAATCAACGCCGGTACCGTTACATCTTGTCCGGCGTCCGGACGTCGGACGTATCCAGGCCCTTTTCCTTCCAGAGCTTGATCGCGCCCGGATGCAACGGGAAGGCGATGCCATCAAGCGGGCTGTCCCGCATCGCCACGAGCGACTTTAGGTTATTCGACAGATAGTCGATGCACTTCGTGCTCCACAGCACCTTCGCGACCTCGTAGACGATGTCGTCGGACACCGTCTTCTGGGCCACGAAAACGCCGTTCTGCCCGAACGACGTGGTCGGGTAATCGATCCCCGGATAGCTGTCGGCAGGAATCGTCACCTTGACGAAGAACGGGTTCTTCTCCAGGAACCCGGTCGAGTCGAGCTCCTTGCCGATATCGAGGAAGCGGGCGCCACCTGAGACCGCGATTTCGGTGGCTGCCGGTGTCGGCACGCCGCCAATCCATGCCCAGCCGTCGAGCTTGCCGTCCTTAAGATAGCTGTTCATCTCGCTCGACGACACGTTGGCCACGTCGAATTGTCCGTCTAGGCCGGCGGCCTCCAAAAAGCTGGTGACAATGCCGCGCGTCACGGTGCCGATCGGACCTGGCGCGAACTTCTTACCCTTTATGTCGGCAAGCGTCTTGATCCCGGACTTCTTGGAAACCACCCAGTGCGCGACGGCCAAGCGTTCGGCAACGCCGACGACCCGCAGGTTCTGATATTTTTTGCCTTTGAAGCTGCCGGACCCGTCCCACGCGGGGAATAGGACGCTTTGATAAGTGAAACCAAAATCCCCTTTGCCTGCCTGCAATTTGCCGAAGGCATCCATGCCGCCCTGAGTCGGCGTTACGGTTGCGTTGATATCGCTGTTTTGCCGCAGACATTCGCTCATCGCCGTCAACGCCCGGGTCCAAGCGCCTTTTGCCCCACCACCGATGAACGAAACTTGCAATTCCGCCGCCGAGGCCAGCGTCGGAATTAGGACCGCAAAGCCCAAAAGGCCGACCACGGCCACCCAAGCTTTACCTGTGCGTCTCCTTACGGCAGACGAAACCTGTTCTCCGTGTCTGAAATTTTCGATAACCATTAGTTCCTCCCTGCACGCGACATTTCCTTTACCCGCGATACAACCACGCGCGTTGATCGCGGCGATTTTTTGTGCTCACGCCGCAGCGTTGAACATCCATCAACCATGACAGGCGCCAAGGCGGGAACCGACAGCAATTGACTTACTGCGGCGCTTGCGCAGGTGTCAGGTTGCCCGAATCGCGAAACCAGGTCAAATAGGATTCGATCCCCTGCTCAATTCCGACTTTGGGCGCAAATTCGAGATCCCGTATTGCCGCGGATATATCGAGTTCTTTCCGTTTATAACCAAGCGGGTCGGAGCCCGATTCGAACGTGATTGCCGCGCCGGGCACGAGGCCGCATACGATTTCTCCGATGCGTGGCATCTCAATGTAGTCCGGCCCGGCAATGTTGTATGCGAACTGCGCCGTTGGCAGCGCGTCGATAGCGGAGAGGACTGCCCCGACTGCATCATCCACGAACAGGTAGGGCCGATAATGACCGATCCCCCAATTGAAACGAGTTGGGTGCCCGGCAAGCGCGTTCGAGAGCATCGTCCGAATGGCACAGTCCGTTTGCCGGCCCGGTCCGTAAACGTTTGAAAGTCTGAGCGCCACGCAATTCAGGTCGAGTTGATCCCGATATGCTTGCAGGATTAAATCAACTGCGCCCTTGCTGGCACCATACAGATTGGTCGGTCTAAGTGGCGCATCATCCGGTACCGGTGCCGGGGGCGTGTTTCCGAAAACGGCCGCTGACGAACAATAGACCAGGCGGCGGATCGCCACCAACCGCGCCGCCTCGATCAGATTGATGGCCCCAATGACGTTTGCCTCACATATCAGATAGGGATCGTCGCGAGCCAACATCGGCCCGGATATGCCGCCCGCGTGAACCACGGTGTCGATATTCTTTGAGCGTAATAATTCAGACATTTGTCGGACATCGCCCAACTTTCCCCGGACTGAGGTTACACCGGGAAATTCGTGCCCCGATGGCGCCGGATCGAGTCCGATGACCTGACGGCCCATTTCGGCGAGCGCACGCGCTACCCGAAGACCGATAAAACCGCTCGACCCTGTTACAAGAACGTTCTGTTGCGTCATCACTGAAGCTCCTTAGAAACGACCGAAAACCGGTTAAATTGGCGATCTGGCTCGAGTACGAGGGATTGCCGCAGATATGCGACCAACCTGTGTCGGCGCCGCGACCCGCTGGATTCACACTTGACGGCTGGATCACTCGTTGTACGAGACAGCGGGACAAAACGAAATCACTCTCACAAGTCAACGGGAAGGGGCAGCAACGTGGATCTACAACTGAACGGAAAGACGGCGTTAATCACCGGCGGCTCGAAGGGCATCGGCCGCGGTGTCGCCGAGGTACTGGCGACCGAAGGGTGCAACCTTCACCTTGCGGCGCGCACGGAATTGGACCTGGAGAATGCGCGGGCCGAACTCATAGCCGACCACGGTGTCCAGGTAATGATTCACGCGACGGATTTGAGCACGGGTAAAGCGGCTCGGGAGTTGGCAAAGAAGACCGAGGGTATCGATATTCTAGTGAACAACGCAGGCGCCATCCGTGCCGGGAATATCGAGATGGTCGACGAAGAGGCCTGGCTCGAAGGTTGGAACCTGAAAGTCTTCGGCTTCATCAACCTGATCCGCGCGATCTATCCGGCGATGTGTAGGCGAGGCAGTGGGGTAATCGTCAACATCATCGGCAATGCCGGCGAGCATCCGGCGGCAAACTACGTTTGCGGCAGTGTCGGCAATGCCGGACTTATCGCGCTGACGAAGGCTCTTGGCGCGGAAAGCCTGGACCACGGCGTGCGCGTCGTCGGAATTAGTCCCGGGCAGATTGCAACCGAGCGGCTTGAACGGCAGCAAAGAATCAAAGCGGAACAGGCGCTCGGGGACGGCTCGCGCTGGCGTGAAATGCTGGAGCATCTGCCCCAAGGCCGCCCGGGCACGGTCGAGGAATGTGCCAATGTCGTTGCTTTCATGGCAAGCCGGTGTGCGGATCGGATCAGCGGCAGCATTCTAACGGTCGATGGCGGAACCCACCTCCGCTGAAGACCGGCCACCATGTCGACCTATAGCGAACAATTTGCATCCTGGATTCTCAAACTCGGGCTCGAAGATCTCCCGGACGACGTAATCGAATCGACGAAATTCCGCGTTCTCGACACCCTCGGCGTTATGCTTGTCGCCGTCGATACCCCCATCGGCCAGACAGTGCGCGCCGCCGTGACGGCCATGGGGTCCGGTTCGGACAGCCGAATGATCGGTTTTGGCGACCGTTCCACGGCGATGGGCGCCGCATGCGTCAATGGGACGCTGGCTCATGCGATGGATTTCGATGATACCCACAATGCTACTCTGGTCCACCCAAGCGCGACCATCGTTGCGACGGCGCTCGCCGTTGGGGAACTGACCCGTGCCAGTGGCGAGGAGTTTCTTATCAGCGTAGCCGCCGGCAACGAAATCAGTTGCCGGCTGGGCATGGTCGCGCCCATGGCGTTCCACCGTCGCGGATTCCATCCGACCGGCGTCCTGACGAGTTTGGCGGCGTCGATGGTGGCCGCCCGCCTGTTGGGCTTGAACCACATCCAACTCCGGGCGGCGATGGGCATCAATGGCAGCCAGGCCTCCGGGCTCATCGAATCCTATTCGGATGGCACTTGGGTGAAGACATTGCATGCGGGTTGGGCGGCGCACAGCGGTATCGCCGCCGCCTTGTTGGCGCGCAGTGGGTTTACCGGCCCCGCCACGGTCCTGGAGGGACGGTTCGGACTTTTTAACGCATTCGTTTCAGATGCCCCCGGCGGCCTTCAGTTTGATAAACTGACGAATGGCCTGGGCCGGGAGTGGGAAGTGCGACAAAGCTCCTTGAAGCCTTATCCCTGCGCTCACGTCATCCATCCGTTCGTCGACCTGGCCTTAAGCCTTTACCGGGAAGGGCTGCGGGGCAAGGATGTGGAGCGGGCCGAATTGCCCATATCGGCGGACTACCTCCCTGTCGTCGGTGAACCACGTGACGCCAAGTTGCGGCCCAGGACCCCAACCCACGCCCGGGCCAGCCTCATCTATTGTGTCGCCGCAGCATTGCATCTGGGACACTTAGGGGTCGAGGTGTTCATTGACGACAGAATCGGAGATCCCGAGATCATTAAACTCGCAAGTAGATTGCATCCTGTCGTCGAATCCCAGCCAACGCCCCGGACTCAGTTCCGAGGGCGTATCGTGTTGGAAACGACAGGAGGACGCAGGATTGAAAGAGTACAAGAGCACAACAGGGGAAGTCTCGAAAATCCCATGACTCGAAAGGAGATCGAGGAAAAGTTCAACGGCAATGCCGCTCGTCTCCTTTCGCCCAATAAGATTACGTCCGTTCGATCGATCGTCTCTGATCTTGGAGCCATGAAGACCATTAGCGACCTTGTGGATTGCTGTGTCGTAGAGTGAACCCATCACATAGACAGCCTGCGTTGCAAGTCTTATCCCCCTAATTCAGGAGACTAACGACCACACAAGGGAGAATCCATCTCAGTGAGAAGGCGTATGAATGACCGCTTTTGATGCTGTGGACGACTCCCACCACCGGCATCGCGACTTCCGCTTGTGGCACATAACGGACATCAGCCTCATGGATGGCGACTTCCGCTTTCGGGCGCTTAGCGGACATCCGATGTCTGCTTTCCTGCGATCGTCGGTTCGCGATGCAGCGGCGGTCACGCGCTGGGAAATCCTGCGAGAAAGAAAATGCGCAGCCCCCGATGTTATCCGCTGTCACTGAGGCAGGTATTCCCTGTTGTTGCTTTGAAAATCCCTGTTATGCGAAATAAGTTCCCTGTTCCTGCTGGAAAATTCCCTGTTCCATTTCTTAGGGAATTCACTAGCTAAACCACTGAATTAGCTCAAGTATTCCAGGTGAATATTGGCGATAAACACTCGATTTCGTGAAATTTCCCTGTATTTTCCCTGTTAACAGGGAATTTGGGCGTAGAGACGGGTTCGCTCAAGACTGCCTCCACCACCAAATCTAACTAATAACATTATGTTTTCATTGATAAATTTTTATCGCATTTTGATTGTTCCCATCATTAATCCCATCATATCGACACAGCTAGGCACAGATATGGACGCAAAACACGCCGCATTGGGCTGGC
>Ga0209988_10003643_pt1 | contig 10189 bp, 8 predicted proteins | sample N075metaG_FD_183115 | JGI IMG/M metagenome (GOLD analysis project Ga0209988, IMG submission 183115) | Deep subsurface microbial communities from Kermadec Trench to uncover new lineages of life (NeLLi) - N075 metaG (SPAdes) (version 2) | ecosystem: Environmental > Aquatic > Marine > Ocean trench... | reverse complement strand
ATCCTAATGTCTCAGATCACTCGTTGAGGAAAGGCGGTGCGTCGGCTGATAGCGCGTAAATTTGAGCTTGGCACATGAGATTGCCGGTATTCGCATAGCCGCTAATTTTCCAAGACTGCCTTGATTTTGCTACTGTAGTAGTCGAGCTCGTCCTCATCGAGCAAGTCCCATAGCTTGGGGTCGACTTCGAGCATTGGATCATAATTATGCAGATCATTCGGACACATCCGTCAGTGACGTTAATTTCAGTTCATTCCACATCCAGCTGCTGTCATACGGTTCCTGTCCAGCTTCCGCGGCACGACGCAGTTCATTGTTTTCCAGATATTTTAGCCACTCGATAACTTTTCGCCGCCCGGGTTTACTCCTTGCGCTTTGGCGCGGGGTCTTGTTGCCAAGCGCTGGAATGGGTTCATCCAGAACTTGGCGGTAATGCTGATCCAATGTGTTATGGACAATCTCCGCCTCGATTCTCGAATCGATGGTGTTTGTCGGTTCACGCTTTCGATCAGTATCTTGCTGAGATTTGGCCGTCATCAACTGTTCTGGTGTTTGCAGCATGCTTAGGGCAGGGCCAATGAGGTTGTCCAGCAGCTCCCGCAATACATCTGTTCCTCGCTCCGCTCGTTCCAGCGAGTTGGTGAAAAGAGTAAGCACGTCCTTCAGTTCCAACGTGCCACTGATCGGGCGTTGTCCTTCGAGCGACGTGTCAAAGGCCATACCACCTGGTGGCTTCTCACGGATTGCATTCGATTCCGGTAGCCAAATCCAGGCATCCTCTTGCGGACCGCTACGCTTCCATTCAGTGGCGGCGTCCAACCGCCCCGCAATATCCGCAGCCTTTTCCGTCAGAATGGGAAATCGGGTTTCACAAAACACAAGAGAAGCACCGTCACGATTGACTATTTCAGGCAACGGCGCTTGCATTTGTTCCAGAATGTGTACGAGCCAGACGGAAGTGAAGGCGGGGCAGGCATCCCTGAGAAACAGGTCATCGAGACTTTCCGGCGACGGCGGGTTGGCCTTTGGGTTCGTGGCAGATATTCGTGAGCGCCTTCTGCGAAAGTTTTTTCGCGATTTCGTTAGCGCACTCAGTAATTCTTGCGATGCTTCGTGGGTGAACGGAAGGATGCCACCGGAAAAAGAACACTTGCCATTCGTATTCAAGACGCGGGCCGCGATCCGATCCCACTTGACCATGTTAAGAGTACCCATATTTTCATAAACGCGGATCGCTTTTCCGCCACGGACCAAATCGGTCAATTCACAATGTTTGCCGGGGGAAACCTGGATCACTTCGTAAAGACTAAGAACGGAATTTCGAAGCTGTTGCAAATAGCGGCGGCCGACTACGCTCTCGCGCCAGCCACGACGTGCCAGGTAATCGTCGACTATATTTTTGTTACTCGGTGATAAATTTCGGCTGAGAAAATCTTCGAACACAATACCAAACAGCATGCCGCCATAATCGCTCTCCACAATATTCTGGTGGAACTCCTCTGGACTGATGTCGACATGTTTGCGAGCGGCCGCAAAATGGGCATCGAAGACAATTGATAGTTCATCCGACCATTCAGATCGGTCTGCCCAATTCTTCATATTGCGCACGGCTTTATCGATATCGTGTCGTTTTCCCATGCGCTAGCTCCGCGTGCGAAATTGAATTCTGATGTAGGCTGCTGAAACTACAATTTCATCTCTCACTGAAAGCATAGGTGTTGCGCGCAAATTAGTCATCAAACCGCTGTAAGAATTTGGTGTGCATTATCGAATTCGTGGTCTGAAATTCGTGCACTTTGTTCCAGTCCGTACTTGAACCGTCGGATTCGGTCCCTCTCGGTTGGGTGTTTGATGTCTCCAACAGCACCAAGCTGAGATACGCTAGTCTGCCGTCTTCGCGTTGGCGGGTTTTGATTATGGTTATGACAATACTCTCAAATCGGCTGATTTCGGTGCGACATGAGCGGAATTTCGGTGCGCCAAATTTGCGCAACTTTCGATCCTCATCCTTGTAAAACAGGACTTATAGTCCATAATTGCAAGGATGATTCAGCGCAACCTGATGCCTGTGCAGACATCAAGCCAGAAGCTAAATTCGTCGTTTACCCCGGCAATGAGCGATTCAAGATGTCCAATCGCGTTGATGCGATCAATGTAGCAGAGCTGGCCCGCTTGCTGGCATAGCTGTTGACCTGCTTCGAATGAAGAACTCTATAAACAACCGTAGCATAGCCGTCGCCCCCATGATGGACTGGACCGACCGACATTGCCGATATTTCATGCGCCTGCTGAGCCCCGGTGTGCATCTGTACACGGAAATGCTGACGGCAGCTGCTTTGTGCCACGGCGATGCTGCGGCGCTCTTGAAATTCGACCAGCGCGAGCACCCTGTCGCCTTGCAATTGGGCGGTTCGGACGTCTCGATGATGGCAAGGGCGGCGAAGCTGGGTGCTGACGCCGGCTATGACGAGATCAATATCAATATTGGTTGCCCCAGTGATCGAGTGCAAAGCGGGGCGTTTGGCGCCTGCCTGATGGCGAAGCCGCAGCTGGTTGCCGATTGCGTCGCGGCGGCCAAAGAGGCGGTTGGCATTCCGGTCACCGTAAAAACACGGATTGGCATCGATGATCAGGACAGCTTTGCTTTTTTGCGGGATTTTATTGCGACGGTCAGTGACGCGGGCTGTGGCACATTCATTGTGCACGCCCGCAAGGCCATCTTGAGTGGACTAAGTCCCAAGGACAATCGTCGCATTCCGCCCCTAAATTATGCACGCGTATACGCAGTCAAGAAAACCTTTCCCGAATTGCACATCGTCCTGAACGGCGGAGTAACCACTGTTGAGCAGTGCATTGATCATCTGAAAATCGTCGATGGCGTCATGATTGGCCGCGAGGCGTACCAGCATCCCTGGTTCTTGCACGAACTCGAGCAGGCGATTATTGCTGATGATCCGATCGGGCCACTCGCGCGCGAGCAGCTTATCGAAGACATGTACCCCTATATCGAGGAACAGCTGCGCTCCGGCGTTCCATTGAATTGTATTACTCGACACTTGTTCGGCCTCTTCGCCGGGCAACCGGGCGCCCGAGCGTGGCGACGCTACCTGAGTGAGCATGCTCGCCAACCGGGGGCTGGCATTGAAGTATTGCAAAGAGCGCTTGGACAATTGCCGCAAGTCGCCTGACCGTTCGGCAGTACGCCGTGATTATTTGGGGCTAGCCAGTCCTGATTACGACAGTTACAATTCCGCCCCCGGCACACCCACATTATTGAGAGATGAGCAAAATGAGCCTGAAAACCGCCGCAAAGAGTGCGACGACCCAGACAATGGCCGACCGGGCCGACATCCATGAACTGTATGAAGAGTCTGTACAGAACGTTGAGCATGAAGTTGAGTTTTTGCAAAAGACGTTTCAGGAGATTCGGGGTCGCACCGCATATTTGATGCGTGAAGATTTTTGCGGAACCGCGAGTGCGTCGTGCGAGTGGGTACGGCAGGGCGATGAATACCAGGCAATTGGCGTGGACTTAGAGCCGTCAGTACTCGAATGGGGGCGTGAAAACCGTGTCAGTAAGCTGCCGGTAGCCGACCAGCCTCGCGTCAGTCTGATTGAATCCGATGTGATGACGGTCGAGACGCCGCCGGCCGATTTGCTGGTTGCGTTTAATTTCAGCTATTTTATTTTCGACAAGCGAGAGACCCTGCGAGACTATTTCGAGCAGGCCTACAAAGCGTTGAAAGATGACGGTGTGTTTTTCGTCGATCTTTTCGGCGGATCTGAGGCACTGGAAGAGGTCAAGGAAAAAACCAAGCAAGATGGTTTTGTCTACATTTGGCAGCAGGCAGAATTTCACCCCGTCACCCATTTCATGCGTTGCCATATTCACTTCAAGTTTCCGGACGGCTCGAAGATAAAAAAGGCCTTTACCTACGAATGGCGCTTATGGTCCGCACCTGAAATTCGTGAACTTTTGCAAGAGGCGGGATTCAGCAAATCGACCGTCTATTGGGAGGGGGATGACGATGATGGCGGTGGCAACGGTGAATTCTCTCCGGAAGAAAAAGGCGAGGCGGATCTGGCCTGGATCGCGTACATCGTCGCCGAAAAATAGGTTGGAATTTAGGAACTTGGTGCTGTTTTCGTCAAAGTGCCTTAAATTTTTCGAAATTGGACATAATGCTCACGAACTGCGATGGTAAGCACTTATAATCCCGCGTTCGACCGGCGTTCTGGCGCTGGACCTGCAAGAGAGTTAGGTGCCGCCTGAATGGCAAAAGACCTTGAAGTCGCAATCCTGTTCGCCGACGTCGTCGGCAGTACGCAGTTGTATGACCGTTACGGTGACGCCAAGGCGAGCGAGACGGTTTCGAGTTGCCTCGATGTAATGAAAGACGCGACACATCAATTCAATGGCACCGTAATCAAGACCATTGGCGATGAAGTAATGTCCACTTTCCCGACGATGGATGAGGCGATGGGAGCTGCCAGCCAGATGCAAAAGCGCATCAGCAACGACCCGACTGACAAGGCTGGTCACATCCCCGTATCGATTCGCATCGGCTGCCATTACGGACCGGTTGTGCAGGAACGCAACGATATTTTTGGCGCCGCGGTACACACCGCGAATCGCATGACCTCACAAGCGAAATCGAGGCAAGTCGTAATGTCAGGCTCGTCTGTTGAGCAAATGAGTCCCGAATGGAAAGCGCAGACCCGGCAGATTGACGTCGCGACAGTTCGAGGGCGCCTTGACGAGGTCGCGCTTTTCGAATTGCTCTGGCAGCCTGAAGAAGCAACCAGCATGTTGCCGACGATCGGGTGGGAGAGCAAAAATCGTCAAGGTTCGAAGGTGACAGTAACCTTCAGGGACAAGACGATTGTTGTTAACGACCAGAACAAAAGCGTGAACCTGGGGCGTGCCGAAGACAACGACCTTGTTATCAAGGGCAACCTCATTTCACGCATTCACGCGAAGATCGAAATGCGACGTGGCAATTTTGTATTGATTGACCAGAGCACCAATGGCACCTTCGTGCAAAATGCGCAGGGAGAAGAAACATTTGTCCGGCGTGACAGCATCACGCTGGCCGGAGAGGGCATCATCGGACTGGGCCGCGTTGAGAATCCGGGCACTCCGCTCGCGATTCATTTTATTTGCAAAAAATGATTGCGGATCGCGGCGGGAACCTTCAGTCGGAAGAATTGAGCGCCTCAACTACAGTTGCCTGGGCTGCAAGCAATTCCGCCGGCAAGCGATCTCCGTAACTTCGTAGATACTCGCCTACCGATGCCATTTCGTCTTTCCATTGCTCGGTATTGATGGACAATAGTGCTTCCATTGTTTCTGCCGTCACGTCCAGGTCACGAGTGTCGATGTCTTCTGCATTTGGCAAGTGACCAACAGCGGTTTCACGTGCGCCGACGCGTTGTTCGCAGCGATCGATAATCCACCGTAGCACTCTAAGATTCTCACCGAAGCCAGGCCACATGTAATTCCCGGATGCATCCTGGCGAAACCAGTTCACATGGAAAACCTTTGGCAGATTTTCCGACCGATCCGCAAATGAAAGCCAGTGAGCCCAGTAATCGGCAAAGTTGTAACCGCAAAAGGGTTTCATTGCCATCGGGTCGCGTCGCACGACGCCAATTTCACCTGCAGCAGCAGCAGTTGTTTCCGATGCCACACCCGCGCCGACCAGGACGCCGTGTTGCCAGTTCTTCGCCTGGTAGACAAGCGGCGCCAGTTCCCTGCGTCTGCCGCCAAATACGAGTGCTGTTATGGGTACGCCATCTGGCGCATCCGCCAACGACGAGTAGGCCGCATTCCGCACTGCCGACACTGTGAAGCGGGAGTTTGGATGGGCTGCCGGGCCGTTATTTGCCACGTAATCATCTCCCTTCCAGTCTGTAACCGGCGATCCCGTTCGTTTGTCTTCCCACCACGGTTGGTTCTCGGCCGTGACGCCGACATTCGTGAATATCGTGTCGCTGCGGATCATGTCGAAGGCGTTCTTGTTCGTTTTTTCGTTGGTTCCAGGCACGACGCCGAAATATCCCGCCTCCGGATTGATCGCTCGCAGGCGTCCTTCCTCATCGAGGTGTAGCCAGGCAATGTCATCGCCCAGCGTCCATATTTTCCAGCCGGGATGCGATTCGGGCGGGATGAGCATGGCCAGGTTTGTCTTGCCGCAGGCAGAGGGGAATGCGCAAGCGAGGTAGTGAGTCTCACCTTCCGGACTCTCGACGCCAACGATGAGCATGTGCTCAGCCAACCAGCCTTCCTGGCGCGCCTGCCAGCTTGCAATGCGCAGCGCATGGCATTTTTTGCCGAGAAGGGCATTGCCGCCATATCCGGAACCGATGCTCTTGATCGACAGCTCTTCGGGGAAGTGCATGATGAAGCGTCGCTCGGGATCAAGGTCGCCGATTGAATGCAGTCCCTTTACAAAAGTCCCTTCTTTTTCTAAGCGTGCCAGTGCGTTATCTCCCATTCGTGTCATTATTTTCATATTGATGACGACGTACGGGCTGTCCGTAATTTCTACGCCAAGACGGGCATGGGGAGAGTCGATCGGGCCCATGCAATAAGGGATGACGTACATCGTCCTTCCCTGCATGGCGTTGTCAAACAAGGCGTCTATTTTCTTGTGCGCATCGGGCGGGGACATCCAGTGATTATTCGGCCCCGCATCGTCTTTGTTTTGCGTGCAAATAAACGTGAGGTGTTCAACGCGTGCGACATCCGTGGGATCCGATCGATGCAGGTAGCAATTCGGGTAGCTTTCCTGGTCGAGTTCAATCAGTTCGCCGGAGCGCTTCATCTGGCTTACCAACCGCTTGTACTCGGCTTCACTGCCATTACACCAATGTATTTCTTCGGGTTGCGTGAGCTTTGCAACGGAATCTACCCAGTCTTGCAGGGCGGATAAACGAGTTGTCATAGTCGGTCTCTGAGTCGGGAGGGCAACGGCAGGCATTCCCATCGTAAAAGTGCAGTGCCGTGATCCGGCAATTGCCGGGCGTCAGGGGCTGCAATTATACATACCTGAACAGCATGTAGATCAAATTCGGGGCAAAAAAAACCACCAGCAATCATTGCTGGTGGTTCGAAAACAGGATCCGTCATGTATCTGAATCGGGGGAGGACTCAGGTACCTGTTTCTGCGGTTCCCATGTACTAACTGGTAATTTGTGCCTGGATCAAGCCGCTTTTGGCGTCTCAGATACTGTTTCTTCAGCAGCTTTCGGCGCAACTGATTTTTTCGGTGCAACTGCCTTTTTCGCAGCGACCTTCTTCTTTGCTGCCTTCTTGCGGGGTGTAGCAGGCTTTCTGTCTGCGGTCTTCGTTGTTTTCGGCTTGCGACCACGGAGTTCAGCAGTAGTTTCCCTGATCAGATCGCGAACTTCAGCGCCTGCGCCGGCCACAATGCCTAGTGCTGCACGGGTATCGCTGACGAATAGTGCGGCATTTTCCGGAATCATACGAAATTGCGTTTTCACCAGATTGCGAACACCGTTTGCATCGGCGGCGGCAGTGAGGCGATCAACGACAGCATCGATCTGGTTCTCAATCATTTTCGTCTGCTGTTTCAATACCTTGTCCGCTGTCCGATGAGACGTGGCGGTCAATTTGAGACCCAACCTGGTCAATGTCTTGACCGGCTTCTTGCCATTGGCAACGCGCCCGGCCGCACTTTCAGTGCGACTTCGAGCATCTTGCAGGAGAGCCTGGTAACGATCGCGGGCCTTCTCGGCGATACGATTAATGGAATTTTCAATGCGTGGGTTCATGTGTTTAATCCTTTTGTGCAGTGCAGCATATGTTGCGGTGCACCATAGCCATCGAAGGCGCCTGTGTCAAGTACTTTCTGCAGCCACTTTCTTTTGACATAAGTTGCACGTTTTTCTTCTCGTCAGCCGGTCTGCAAACCGCACGGGCATGGGCCTGATGACTGTGAGCGCCTTCACGAAGGGGTTGTGAAGTTCATCACAGTTTGACCACAAAAAGGCGCCTTTTCCGGACGCCCTCCGCGCAATCGTAGAAAGTCCCCGAAAGGTGGCTGGCCTTCGCGCCAAGCGGGGCAGGCCTTGCGTATTGAACTTGATTCGGGACGAACCTGAGATGGTCGTTACCTGTTTAGGGCGGAAATCTTGATGCAAAACAGACCAACAGGCGAAACCGCAGTGCAGCGTCGGTGCATTGTCAATGCCGTCTTCGCAAGCCTGATTGCCGGGTTGGCTGTGGCACCCGCCGCATGGGCGGCCGGTACGGCTGCCGGTACACAGATTGACAACACCGCGGTTGTCAACTTTGATCTTGGCGGGGTCAATCTTTCCCAATCATCGAACACGGTCAGCGTCATCGTTGAAGAACGCATCGACGTTGTCGTAACGCTACAAAGTCCGCCGGTTCCTGTCATTCCCGGTAATGTCAATCGAAGCTTGCTTTTCACGGTGACAAATACCGGTAACGGCAGCGAATTATTCAATCTGGCTATCGACAGCATAATTGCCGGGGACGACTTCGATCCATCACCGGCCATCCCGGCCATTTACTTCGACACTGATTCCAGCGGTGATTTCAATGCCGGTGACGTGGCCTACACTCCCGGCATCAATGAACCGCTGTTGCTGGCCGATGAATCCATCAACGTGTTGCTGGTCAACGATATCCCGGGCGGATTGCCCAACGGTGATACAGGACGCTCGGAACTGACGGCAACGTCAGTGACCGGCAGCGGCATTCCCGGCCTGACATTTCCCAATCAGGGTGACGGCAACGTCGACGCCGTCATTGGTGCCACCGGTGGATTGGCAACAGGCACTGGCGAATACATCGTCGCCGACGTGCAAGTCAGTGTCATCAAGTCGGTCGTTGTTGCCGACCCGTTTGGCGGCACAGAACCTGTCCCGGGCTCGATCCTGACCTATTCGGTCACGGTCGAGGTAAGCAGTCCAGGAACCGCAACCAACAGTGTTTTCACCGATCCGATTCCGACCAATACCACCTACGTTGTAGCCAGCATTCGACTGAACGCCATCGGCTTGTCCGATGCCATTGACGCAGATGCGGGCGAACTGGATATCAGCGGCATACCGAGTGTCGTCGTCAGACTCGGCAACCTCACCCAGGCTGACGGAATTCAAACCGTCAGATTCCAGGTAACCATCGATTGATCTCAACCCGACCAAGCCATTAGGGGGCTCTTATGAAAATTTTATTGAACGCAGTAATTGTCATCGCCGTAACGCTGGGCGCTTTTGCCAGCAGCGCTCAGGAACAAGGTCACCTGAACGTCAAGACCGTCGTGTCGATGGAAGAAGTGACCATTGACGATAACGGTGACCGACATACGCAGCTCGTCGATGCGACAACAGTCGTGCCAGGCGATGAAGTCGTCTACACCGTGACCTTCTCGAACGTCAGTGACGTGCCGGCGGAAAATGTCGTCATAACCAACCCGCTGGCCGCAGAGATGACCTATGTCGTTGGCTCGGCATTCGGTCCTGGCTCGGACATCGTTTTCTCGGTTGACGGTGGCAAGTCATTCGCTGCACCGGAAAAGTTGTTTGTAACAAAAAGCGGTATTGAGCATCCCGCCAGTGCCGATGACTACACACACATTCGCTGGGTCATGAACAACGAGATTGTTGCCGGTGCCCAGGGCATGGCGCAGTTCAGGGCGCGGCTTAAATAATTTTTGAAGAAAGACGATTCTCGAAAGAGGGAACCGCGCATCGGTGCAGGGCGAGTGCGGTAGTCCGAAGGTCCCTGTCCGGCGATCTTGCCGGCTGAGTAATTTTTTGTATGAGAATAAAATGGAGTACCGTTATGAAAACTGAAGTAATTGGAATGGGTCGCATCCTGCGGCCATGCATGGTGGCGATAGTGTTGCTGTTCACACAGCATGCGCTGGCTGTTGGCACCGATGCCGGTGTCACAATCGCCAACCAGGCGCAGGTCGACTACGACGTCGGCGGCATTGGGCAAACGTTCATTCTCTCCGATCCGGGGGGGAACTCTGTTCCGGGTGCTGGTAGTGGCGCGGCAACCACCGATTTTGTGGTGGACAACCGGGTGGACTTTACCCTGGTCGAGACCGGCAATTTGTTTCACACCGATGTGTCGCCAGGTGAGCTGAATGCATTTGTGCAATTTCTCCTGACCAACACCGGTAACTCC
>Ga0209988_10003640_pt1 | contig 10194 bp, 10 predicted proteins | sample N075metaG_FD_183115 | JGI IMG/M metagenome (GOLD analysis project Ga0209988, IMG submission 183115) | Deep subsurface microbial communities from Kermadec Trench to uncover new lineages of life (NeLLi) - N075 metaG (SPAdes) (version 2) | ecosystem: Environmental > Aquatic > Marine > Ocean trench... | reverse complement strand
GGCTGCGTGAATTGTGTAGTATCATCGTAGGGTGAAGAATAGTACTATGGCTACTGCGCCACGTGAAAGTTCGCCCTCGGGGCGCTTTGTGCTCCGGATCGAGCCCGAGCTGCACGCGGCTCTCCGACGGGCGGCGAAGGATGCTGGTCTCTCGCTGAACGAATACTGCGCCAGGAAGCTTGCGGCTCCGGGGACTCACAGCGCCGCACCCTTCGAGGAGGCCATACGGCAGGCATCGACCACGTTCGGTAAGCAACTTATCGGTGTTGTCGCGTACGGATCGTGGGCCCGCGACGAGTTGACCGACAGGTCCGACGTGGACCTTCTCGTGGTACTCTCTCCCGATCTCGCCATCACCCGTGAGTTGTACCGCGCCTGGGACGCGGCTCCGTTGCACTGGGGCTCCCACCCAGTGGAACCTCATTTCGTGCATATGCCGGACGAGGACGCCCGGGTCACCGGCGTGTGGGCTGAGGTCGCTACGGAAGGCATCGTCCTCTTCGAACGGGAATTTGAGATCTCACGCCTGCTCGCCCGGATTCGGCGACGGATTCTGGCTCGGGGGCTCATACGCCGCCGGTCGCAAGGCCAACCATACTGGGTGGAGGCCACCTGATGCGAAATCCAGATCTCGCGCGCGACTACGTACGCCGGGCCTCGGTGCGGCTGCGCGCCCTTGATGTCCTCTTCGACGGCGAGAGTTGGGCAGACGTCGTCAGGGAGTCGCAAGAGATCGTCGAGTTGACGCTCAAGGCGTTGCTGCGTGTCTCGGGGATCGACCCGCCGAGGATTCACGACGTCTCGGAGGTCGTCCTCGCCGAGCGCGAACGCTTGCCCGTGGAGATCCACTCGGATCTCGAAGCGCTGGCGGCCATCTCCCGACAGCTCAGGCGGGACCGAGAGCTGGCGTTCTACGGCGCCGAGGACCTCACGCCGTCCGGCTTCTATTCCAGAGACGATGCGGAAGAAGCCCGTACCGGGGCCCGCAAGGTCGTAGAGGCCGTTCGGCCGCACGTATGATCGGCGGGCCACGAACACGTGGCTCATTCGAAGGACGTTGCCCGAATCAGGAGTCCGGAGCGCCGTGTTCGAATCCCTCGTAGCCAATCGCGTGGGCGATGTTGCCGCAGTCCTGGGCTGTACCGCCATGGCTTCGAACGTGATCTTCCCAGCGGCCTACTACGATCTCCTTCATTCCCGTGATCAGCGTGTTCGCCTCGTCCGCATCCAGACCGAAATGTTGTGCACCAGAGACGAGGTTGAGCCGGTTGGCCCAACGCTCACGGCCCGGTGTCACGCCGCACGTCATGGCCAGGTTTCGGTCATCCAGGCTCCGATCAGTGGATGGGACCAAGTCGTAAGCCGGAGACAGACGCCAGCTCCCGGTGTCCGTACCGAGCACCGCGTGGTTCCGGGGGTGGTCATCCGTGTTCGAGACCAGCGCGTTGAACACCATCCGACGAAAGAGCTCTGTGCTGTCTTCTGCGGGAGCCGAGGAGATCCTCCGCAGTAGGTGGGAAAGGTCCAGGTAAGACCACCCCAATCGGTCTATCACGGACTCTTCCAGACGCAGGAGCGAGTGGGCACTCAGGAAGAGCCGCCGGATGGATCCGTCGTTCGCGGGTTCCTGATCGAAGCGCTTGACCAGCAGGATCTTTCTGGCGCGAAGCTCCATGATCCTCGTCTCCGCGACCGCGATCCCACATTCGTCGGCGAGGCTCAGGTAGGCAGCTTCAATGATGGCGTTGTTCCACCGGTCGCCTCGGGAAGGGAACTTCGCCACCCACAGCTGGCCATCTCTGTCCATGATGACTGTCTGAGGCCGCGCCCCGCCCATCGCGCTACTGGGCGCGAGCACGCGATCGAGGTCTGCCAGCAGCGGGTGCTCCTCCCCCTCTATCTCGCCCTGGAGCGCGTCCGAGCCCGGCCTCTGGGGGCTCCCCTGGGCGATCCTTCCGGAGGTCGACTACCTCGTTTCGTCCCGGCTTGGTGCACCCGCCGCCAGGCTGTTCAGGGCAGATCTAGCCGAGGGTCTGTTCAACGTGGAGTGGAACCAAGGGTCGGACTTACAGCGTGCGGTAGAGCTCGACGAGCACTATGCGGGCTTATCCTTAGGATTGGTAGACTCCGTGGTGATGGCGATGGCGGAGCGCCTCGATGCTCAGGCCATAGCGACGCTCGATCTTCGAGATTTCGCGTCTGTCGAGCTGGTGGGGCGTCCGGCGTTGTGGCCACGGGACCTCTGACTGAGCCCCCCCCCGGGGCCATTCTTGCACCGAACCGCTATTTGGGAAATAGAGCCTGCAGCTGAAGACGAAGCTGCCATTTCGCACCGACGTCATCCGGCGTCACCACATTGTAGAAGGCTTGCGTGTTGGCGTTGAAGGGCTGGCTGCCGATCCTGAAGATCTTGCCGAAGCCACCGCCGAACGGGACAGTCCACTTGTTGCCGGCGTCGGCTTCCCAGTTCGCGGTGATGATCGGGGCCGTGGTCAGATACCACCCGCTGTCGAAGTTGTAGTTGACGAAGTATTGGAGCGTCATCTGATTGACGTCGCCTAGGTTTTCGTCGCCCCCCACGGACCAGATGTTATTTACGAGCCCTCCGACGACCCATGGGCCGGGCATTATGAGGGCGACAATCGATGGACCCAATGCCCACTTCTCGGTACTGAGTCCTTCCTTTCCAATGGGGAGGGAGATCACAGGGCCCACCCCCCAAATCACCTTTCCGACGTCTGCGGGCGACAACCAGGCCGTAAAGAGGACATCACCGAGACCGGTGGTGCTGCCACTCGCCGAGGCCAGATCGGGCTGAGTGATCACGGGCACAATGGTGCGGGTGATCAGATTCCAACTCGAGCCCAGACCAAAGGGTATTATGGGCTGGACATTAGCGACGTTCTGCGTACGATCGTTCGGACCGAGGCCGAAGTTGGTGTTGTTTTGAACCGGCAGACTGATCAGGCTGGCAAGAGGGTTCTGAGCTTGTTTCCCCAGTTCCTGGTCGTCCTGGAGTAGCGCATGGACCGGATTCGCGGTGATTGTCATCAAGGTGGTCGTCACCAAGATGACGAACATCGCCGTGGTCTTGTTCATAAGATCCTTCCTTGTGGTTGTCAGTGCCGCACCCGATGTCGCCCGAACAGAATAGGGGACTGCTTGGCGTGGGGATATTGGACCTTAGTCCCATGCACGGGGCCCTTCCCATGCCCTGTCGGAGGGCCGGGCGGGGTGTGTCCCGGCTGATCTTGCAAATCCAAATGAGGAAGGGTGAGGCCGCAGCCTCTCCTCCCCTTTGAAACGTGTGCGCGTTCGTGTGGGGCGATCCGGCGAGACGCGTAGGACTAAGGTCCAATAGCGGCCCTTTCTTCCCTCAGCTATTCCTATCCTGAGCCTCGCACGACCCAGTCTCAGCAGGCCGTTCGACACCAGCCATTGTGAGCAGTGGATTAAGAACGATGAGCGACAATGCGTCCCCGGGGAAAACAACTACGGAGCTCGCGGACTATCGAACCCGCTGGGCTGCCGACCGGACTCACTGGGCTGCCGACCGCACGCTCATCGCATGGCTACGTACGGCGATATCCATGATCGGATTTGGTATTGGTATCGGGAAGGCGGGCGACGTTTTGTACGACTCTGGATACGATGTCGACTCGCGCTACGGACTACAAATTATCGGCATAGCATTTATCACGCTGGGCGTGCTCGGGCTCTTTGGCGCCCTGGTTCAGGACGTTCGTATTTCGAAGCGGCTTTCAAATGCAGGGTACGGTCGCGTCGAGCCCACACCCCTCGGCCAGGTCATGGGGATTCTGGTGCTGGTGGTCGGAATCCTCGGCGCCATCGTCATTTTCCTGTGAGCCACAAATACGAATAGAGACGATGAAATCACTAACAACAACAAGGAGCTAGATACTTATGGCTGGAAAGAAACCGAACATCCTGATCCTTTGGGGCGACGATATCGGCTGGTGGAACATCAGCTACAACAACCGCGGCCAGATGGGCTACCGCACACCGAATATCGACCGCGTCGGGAACGAGGGCATGGCGTTCACGGACTACTACGCTCAGCAGAGCTGCACGGCGGGCCGTGCCGCCTTTATCTGCGGCCAGAACCCCATCCGTACGGGCCTTACCAAAGTGGGTATGCCGGGAGCCGACCTCGGTCTGCAAAAAGAAGACCCGACGATCGCAGAATTGCTGAAGCCACTGGGTTACAGGACGGGCCAGTTCGGCAAGAATCACCTGGGAGACAAGGACGAATTTCTACCAACCATGCACGGCTTCGACGAGTTCATGGGCAATCTCTACCACCTCAATGCCGAGGAGGAGCCCGAGGATCCGGATTACCCGACGGACCCGGCGTTCAAGGAGAAATTCGGACCCCGCGGTGTTCTCCACTGCTGGTCCGATGGCAACGGCGGGCAGAAAATCGAGGATACGGGTCCGCTGACCAAGAAGCGCATGGAAACCGTGGATGATGAAACAACGGCGGCAGCGCTCAAGTTCATCGACGAGGCCCACGAAGCCGATGAGCCGTTTTTCCTGTGGTACAACAACACGGCGATGCACTTCCGCACCCATCGCGCCGACAAACACAAGGGGAAGAGCGGCCAAGGATTCTACAACGACGTCATGGTGGCCCACGACGAGCGCATCGGCGAGATGCTCGACAAGCTCGATGAGCTCGGCATCGCCGAAGACACCATCGTAATGTATTCCACCGATAACGGTCCGCACTACAACAGTTGGCCGGATGCCGGCATCACGCCGTTCCGCTCGGAAAAAAATACCAATTGGGAGGGTGGCTGGCGAGTGCCCGCTTTCGTCCGCTGGCCCGGCAAGATCGAGGCGGGCTCGGTCGCAAACGGGATTGTGAGCCATCAGGACTGGTTGCCGACGATACTTGCTGCCGCCGGCGAGCCGAACATCAAGGAGAAACTGCTCGAGGGTCACACGATCGGCGACATGACCTACAACGTGCATCTCGACGGATTCAACATGCTGCCCTATTTCACGGGTGAAGAAAAAGAAAGCCCCCGGGAATCGTTCTTCTATATCAGCGACGACGGCGATGTACTTGCGATTCGTCACGGGGATTGGAAGGCGGTGCTCATGGAGCAGCGCGCGAAAACCCTGATGTTGTGGGCTGAGCCTTTCGTGTCCTTGCGCTTACCGAAGATCTTCAATTTGCGGCGCGATCCCTTTGAGCGGGCCGACCACAACTCGAACACGTATTGGGATTGGATGATTTCACATGCCTACCTGATTTCCGGTATGCAGGCGATCGTCGCCGGGGAGGTCGAGAACTTCGCAAAATTCCCACCGCGGCAGAAGCCGGCGTCGTTCAATCTGGACTCGGTCATGCGCCAACTCGAAGAGGCCAACACGGGTGCAACGTAGCCACTAACGGCGGTCTTGGAGGGCGTAAACCGTCCCTACCGGCGCGGGCCTGCAAGCGGCCCGCGCGGTAGGGACGGTCTTCTTACTGGTCGACCGTGTTTTTGTCGCCACCGCGCCTGGGCCAACCGGAGAGTTCCACCTCGAGCGCGAAGCTCAAGAATGTCCGGATCAACACGAGCAGGCCGAGCATGCCGAGCGACTCGTAGGTTTTCTCGGTCGCGATGGTGAAGACGATGTCGCTGGCGATGAGGAACTCGAGAGTCAGCAGCAGGGTGCGACCCAGGTCCTTTCGGTATTTGGGATAAGCAGTGTCAACCTGACCCCGTGAGGCACCGTATAGGAAGCGCCCACTGGAGATGCTTAGTCCCACCACCAGCAGGGCCACAGCGGCTCCCTCGACGGCAACGGCGACCAACTCGAAGATTTCGCTCATTGAACCCTCACATCGTGAATTCTGGCGTTATGCGGTCAGACCATTGCGGCTGCAACGATCTGCTTGAGCCTCGCGCTCCTTGTTCCGTCATTGATCTAGTCCAATGAGCCCGGAAAAGACAAGACCAACAAATTCCCCTGATATCTCCGCGGAGGTTCACGCGGTCTCGCCGCCGTACTGGTCGCGGATGTTATCGGCTGGTTCATCGGTATTCCGATGCTGCCGAGTTATGTTCGTTGATCCGATGCACACCAGGATAAGAATACGGTCATGACATCGAGTACCCGAGACCCCTTCTCAGACTCTCCTCGACCACCTCCGGGTAAGCCGCCATACCCCGACATGGTGAGTATTCCCGGCGGCGCATTCAGTATGGGGTCGGACGATCACTACGCCGAGGAAGGACCGGTCCACCAGGTAACGGTCGACGGCTTCTGGATGGACAAAGATCCGGTGACCAACGCACAGTTTGCCGTCTTCGCCAAGGCGACGCGTTATGTGACGGTGGCCGAGCGCCTTCCGGATGCTGCGTTGTATCCAGACGCTCCGCTGGAGAATCTGGTAGCAGGATCTCTGGTGTTCCAAAAGACCGACGGGCCCGTTGACCTGCGGCAGATCAACCGGTGGTGGGCGTGGACGCCCGGCGCCTGTTGGCGCAGCCCGGAGGGGCCCGGCAGCCATGTCCGAAAGCGGAAACACCATCCGGTCGTCCACGTCGCCTATGAGGATGCGGTGGCATACGCCGAATGGGCCGGCAAAGGAATCCCGACAGAGTCAGAGTGGGAATTTGCAGCCCGTGGTGGGCTCGACGGTGCGAGTTTTACCTGGGGTGAGGAGCACGTACCGAAGGGCAAACCCATGGCCAACACCTGGCAGGGCGAATTTCCGTGGCAAAACCTCCTGAGCGACGGTTTCGAGGGCACCTCGCCGGTGGGCTCTTTCCCGGCCAACGGGTATGGGCTGCACGATATGGCGGGTAATGTCTGGGACTGGACCGAGGACTGGTGGACGGAGAGTCACCCGGAAGATGCGGATAAGGCGTGCTGCATACCCCACAACCCACGCAATGAAAATATCGAAGAGAGCTACGATCCCCGAGCACCGCAGTGGCGAATTCCACGCAGGGTGGTCAAAGGCGGTTCTTACCTCTGTGCACCCAATTACTGCCTTCGTTACCGCCCTGCCGCCCGGCGGCCACAAATGATCGATACCGGCACGACACATATCGGCTTCCGCTGTGTGGTCCGTACGCCTGCCGAAGCGAGCTGAGACAGCTACGCAGGTACGTAGCTGAGACAGCTACGCAGGTACGTAGCTGAGACAGCTACGCGGGTACGTGGGTTTGGGCGTCCGTTTCGTGTTCGACCTGCCGCCTATTCCAGAGCGCGTAGAGGATCCCTAGCAGAGCTCCTATGACCAGATAGACAACTAGCGTGGGAACGCTCTCCGCCCCGGCCTCGCTGAGGCCCGCGACATACAACGCGAGCCCGAAGTTGCGCGCGACGCAGGCGGTGGCCAGCCCACCGTGCTGTGCGGCGCGTCGACCGCCGAGGAAATGGCCGATTGCCAGTGCAGAAACCGCCATAATCACGATCGCCGCAATCGTCGTCCAATCCAGAAGCAGCATTGTCCGTAACTCAGGAGTCACGGCCAGGATAACGATGACCAGGAGCACCAGGAGCACAAACATCGTGTTCGCCAGCACATTCAGAGGCTTGCGGACACGTATGGTGAACTTCGGTGCAAAGCGCTGCAGCAGCAGGCCGACGACCACCGGCAGAAACGTAATACGTGCGATTTGCGAAGCGACATTGATCGGGCTTACCGCTTCAATGGTTAGGTCGAACAGCGAGAAAAAGATCGCCAGATATAACGGCGTAACAACAACCGCGAGTAAAGCCAGAGTGAGTTGCAGGCTACTTACGTATACAGGGTCAGCCCCTGCCATCTGGGCGCGTTTGGTCGTAAGGGGCGCGCCCGGCGCCGCAGCTAGTAATGCGAGGCCGGTCGCGACCTCCGGTGGCAGGTCGAATATCCATAACAAAAGGACAACCAACATCGGTACCAGCACGATCGCTGCCAGCAACGCCCTGAGCAGGACTTTAGACCGCCGCCACAGCGAGATCAGTTGCTGGACAGTGTCGTTCACGCCGATCGTGAGCATGAGCGTAAAAATCGTGGCCGTTACGAAAATGCCTATGGCGTCCATCGTCGAATCCTTATCTGATATCTCGCCGCTCGGGCTCTGACGACTCCAGCCCGGCGGTATGACATCCATCATAGGAGAAGCTATTCGGGGTCGACATTGGACTTTGGTCCAATGGTCGTCTTGAGAGGGGCCGCACTACTGTGAGTAGGTCACCATCTCGCGAATCGCGAGACGTCGGCGCACGATTCGACCCAGAAGAGGGCGGAACCAGGAATGTCTGAAGCTGAGCGTCGTAAGAACGTCATGCGCAAATGGCTGCCAATTCTTGAATGGTTGCCCGCATACCAGCGTTCCTGGCTGCGCAGAGATCTGATTGCCGGTGCCACCGTCTGGGCGGTTCTGGTTCCTACCGGGATGGCTTATGCAGGGCTCGTAGGTGTAGATCCCGTCGTTGGTCTGTACACGATTCCCCTGGCGCTGATTATGTACGCAGTCTTCGGAGGCTCCCGGGTGCTCGTCGTCGGGCCGGATGCTGCTGTCGCGGTGTTGGCAGGCGCTACAGTCGCCGCCGTGGTCGTGGGAGACAACCACCTCGAGTTGGCGATCGCTCTGTCCTTCATGGTCGCTGCCGTTTACCTCGTGTTGTTTCTTCTCCGGTTGGGATGGATCGCTGATCTGATTCCGGATCCTGTACTCAAGGGTGTCCTCGAGGGTCTGGTCTGGCTGACCATCCTGAAGCAGATGCCCAAGCTGCTGGGGCTCGAGCTTGAGGGCGAGGCCGAATGGTTCTTGCCCAAGCTAATCGAGTTATTACAGGCATTCCCGGAGACGCATGCCGTGACGGCCATCGTCGGAATCTCGAGTATCGTGGCCATGATCGGCATTCACAGGTTGGCACCGCGATTACCCGGTCCGCTGATCGTTCTGGTGCTCTCCATAGTCCTGGTCGGTGTCCTGGGTCTGGGCGACCAGGGTGTTGCGATTCTAGGTGACACCAGCGGCGGCGCGATCAGACTCGGCTTTCCGATTGGCCTCGACGCCGGCCAGCTCGGCGACTTGCTGCCCGGGGCGCTGGCAATCGTGGTGCTCGGATTTACGTTGGGCACAGCGGCCCTGAAGCGAGTGGCTGAGAAAACCGGCGAGCAGACCGATCCTGACCAGGAATTGCTGGCATTTGGCATTGCCAATATCGGCGCGGGCTTGAGCGGCGGCTACGCGGTAACCGGCTCAATGTCCAAGACAGGGGTGGCCCTGATGTCGGGCGGCAAAACCCAGATCGGAAACCTCTTCACCGCTGTCCTCAGTATCCTCACGCTTCTGTTCCTGCTGCCATTTTTTTCATCGCTGGCCGACGCTGCACTCGCCGCTTTGGTGATCGTCGTGATGGGGGAGATTTCGGACATCCGGTACTTCTTCGGCCTGTGGCGTGTCGACCGTGTCGAGTTCGTTCTCGGCGTAGCAGCTTTCGTCGGAGTGCTTGTCTATGACGTGCTGGGTGGTGTCATGATCGGAGTTATTCTGGCGTTGCTCGTGTTGGCGGACCACATCCGCAGACCGCCAACGGCTGTCGTGGGCCGCAAGCCAACCGGCGCATATGTCGACATCGATGACCACGAAGATGCGGAAGAGATTGCCGGGATGCTGATTTGGCGTCAGTACGCGCCGCTCGTGTTCCTCAATGCACGTAACCTGTCAATGCAATTACGTGCATTGGTCCGGCAGCGCAAAAGGATCCGCGTCGTCGTGCTCGACGCGACGGCGGCCGCGGGGGTCGACACATCGGCTATCAGCGCCTTCGCAGCTGCCCAGGATGATCTCGCCGCGGCCGGGATTGCGCTATGGATCGTCAACGTTCGAGAAGCCGGCTGGAACCGGATCGTCGCCAAGTTGACGGTGGCTGGCAAGCCGATCCCGCCGCGGTTCGATTCGCTCGCCGATGCCGTGGCCTGGTTCGAGCAGTTTGGGGCGGCCGAGCCCGGATCAGATCGCTGATTTGCTCGACTACGCAAACAGGATGCCGATACGGCCTACTGCACCGGAGACGTCAACCGCGCCAACCGCACCGCGAGCTTGAACCAAAACGGCCGGTCCCGGTACTCCCCGTCCCCGATTATTCGAGAACGCGCGAAGTCCGCCTCGAACATCTCCTCCATTTCCGAGATGAGCTCGGGACCGCCAATGAATGCGGTGATCTCGAAGT
>Ga0209988_10003634_pt1 | contig 10200 bp, 9 predicted proteins | sample N075metaG_FD_183115 | JGI IMG/M metagenome (GOLD analysis project Ga0209988, IMG submission 183115) | Deep subsurface microbial communities from Kermadec Trench to uncover new lineages of life (NeLLi) - N075 metaG (SPAdes) (version 2) | ecosystem: Environmental > Aquatic > Marine > Ocean trench... | reverse complement strand
CAGCCGGTCGCCAAGCTCGGTGGCGGCGATCGTTTCGACGATCCGTTTGGCCGCGCCGCCGTCGCCGTACGGATTGACCATCCCCGTCAGCGACTGTTTGAAGTCTTCCGTGCGCGCTCGTTCGAGCGCCTGAATGATGGCGTCCGCATCCGCCTCGACATCGATGATGTTGGCGGCGCGTTCGCGGCCCTGCTGGCGCATCCCAACGTTCACGCAGGGCAACGCGAGCGAGGGGCTCTCCATGATGCCGCTCGACGAATTGCCGAGCATTGCCGAGGCGCATTCGAGCAAGCTCCAGTAACGCAGCGGGTGAAGATTGACGAACAGGTGCGCGTCGGCGCGAGCATCGCAGAACGCACCGGCGCGGCGGAACAGCTCGCGGCTCCCGGCGTCCGCGTTGGGGAAACAGAACATGACCTGGCCGGAGAGCCGTTCGAGTGCGCCGAACAGCGCGTCGATCTCGCACAACGTATCCTGTGCGAGCGTGACCGGATGGTAGGCCACGAGGATCACGTCGTCCGAGAGCGTGATACCGAGCTCTTGCTGTAACGCGTCGCGCGGGACCAAGGTGCTGCGAACGAGGTGATCCAGCGACGGTGCCCCGGTCCGGTGGACCCTCCAGGGCTCCTCGCCCATCGCGATGACTCGCCGCTTCGCGGTCTCCGTCGGGGTGAAGTGCAGGTGGCTCATCTTGGTCAGCGCGTTGCGCACCGCATCATCGATCGCACCTTCCGACACCTCACCGCCCTCGATGTGCGCGATGGGGATGCGCAGGGCCAGCGCGACCGAGGCCGGTGCCAACATTTCGTAGCGATCGGCAATCAGCAGCAGCAGATCCGGGCGCAACCGCCCCAGCACCTCGGCCAACCCCAACGTCGCGACGCCGATCGTCTTGGCCATCCCGACGTCGGTGTCCGAGCTGAGCAGGCACTCGACACGTTCGTCGATCGTGAACCCGTCGGACTCGATTTCGTTCACGGCGGCGCCGAACTCCTGGGCCAGGTGCGCGCCGGTCGCGATCAACCTCAGGTCGATCGACGGATGCGCTTCCAAGTCGCGCAAGACCCAGTAGAGATGGCTGTAGTCGGCGCGCGAGGTCGTGACGACGGCGATGCGGCGTGGCATCCCACATCATAGCCCGTTAGAGAATTTGAGCTATACTCCCGCGTCTTCACGATCCGGAGGATCCCATCCCAATGTCCAAGTCCAGGTTCCGTGTGCCCCACACCCTTGTCCTGATCTTCGGCATGATCCTGGCGGCTCAAGTTCTGACCTACGTGTTGCCGCAGGGCGAATTTGAACACGTCGCCATCGACGAACACAGGTACAAGATCGTTCCCGGCACTTACGAGACGCTGGACGAGGCTCAGAAGCTGGCCCCATGGGCCACGTTGACCGCGATCCCCAAGGGCTTCGAGGGAGCACAGGGCATCATCTTTTTTGTTTTCATTATTGGAGGCGCGTTCGGAGTGTTTCGCGCCACCGGCGCCGCGGACGCGCTGATCGGTTCGCTGCTACGACGGTTCGGAAACAGGCCATCGCTTTTGATCGTGGGCGGGCTGTTGGTCTTTTCCTTCGGCTCGAGCACGATCGGCATGGCCGAGGAGTACCTTCCGTTCGTTCCGATGCTGCTGGCGTTGTGCGTGGCGCTCGGCTACGACTCGATGACCGCCGTCGGCATCCTGTGTATCGGTTACGGCACCGGATACGGCGTGGCGATCATGAACCCGTTCACGCTCATCATCGCGCAGAACATTTCCGGGATCGAGGAGACCTCGGGTATGGGCTACCGCTTGGTTCTGTGGGCCGTATTCCTCGCTATCGGCCTACACCATGTGCTGCGTTACGCGAACAAGGTCAAGAAGGATCCGAGTAAGAGTTTGGTGGCCGATCTCGAACCCGATGCAACGCACAAAAATCCCGAGCAGATTCCGCTGACCGGAGTTCACATTGTCGTCCTTGCCGCCGTTGGGCTGGCGCTTGCCGGGCTGATCTGGGGACTGAAAACCATGGACTGGTATCTGGTCGAGATGGGCGCGCTGTTCGTCGGGCTGGCGCTCATCCTCGGATTGGTCTCCCGTCTGGGCGTCGACCGCACGGCAAGGGAGTTCTGTTCCGGAGCGGCGGAATTGACGACGACGGCGCTGCTGATCGGCTTCGCGCGCACGATCCAGGTCGTGCTCGACGACGGACGGATCATCGACACGATCATCCACGGAATCGCCGGCCCGCTCCAGAGTGTGGGCGCGCACGCAGCGGCGGTAGGGATGTTCGCGGTGCAGTCCGTGTTCAACCTCTTCGTACCCTCGGGAAGCGGTCAGGCCTACATCACCATGCCGTTGATGGCGCCGCTATCGGACCTGGTCGGCGTGTCGCGGCAGGTCGCCGTGTTGGCCTACCAGTTCGGCGACGGCTTCACCAACATCCTCGTCCCGACCAACGCCGTGCTGATCGGCATCCTGACGATGGCCAAGGTTCCTTACGAACGCTGGCTGCGTTTCATCCTGCCGTTCATGATCAAGGTGTGGATCGTCGGTGCGCTGGCGCTCGTCGTTGCCGTAATGATTGGTTACGAATAAAAAAAGGGCTGCAGCGCTAACCGCTGCAGCCCTTCCGATTCGTTAGGCTTACCTGCCGCCGCGCCTGGGAGATTGGATAGGCGTGTTGTGCGGATTCTCGGTGACGATCGTACCGCTGAACTGGGACAAGTCCGACTTGTCGTAAAGGCATCCCTTACGCCGGTCGCGGGGACAATCCGGGATATCGTAGCGTTGCAGCCGTTGGCGGGCCTCGTGGTTCGCCAAACTGTCGCGGAACTGCTCCGTCCAGGTCCTGTCGGTGAATGTCTTCGTGAACGCCGCAGCGTAGCTACGTGGCGAAGTCTCAGCGAAAACGAAGCCCTCGGGGGACCTGAGCGTCGGCGGCGCGAACGTCAGGCGGACGAGCGTCGCGGTCTCGACCGGCTCGCCATCCTTCAACGCGGGATGGAAGCGCCAATGTCTCACCGCGTCGGAAACGGACTGTTCGAAGCCCACGCCCGGGGCGCTGGAACTGAGGACATCGACCTCGCCGACCCTGCCGTTTTCCAGAACCTGCAGTGAGACGATGACCTCGGCATGGAGCTTCGAGAGTCGCGCGGTCGCCGGATAGTACGGTTGCATCTGCGTGGAGGGCCGGACCTCGGCCAGCGCTACACCGTCAACGATGGTCCGCTCCAGGGGCGCTTTCTTCTTGGCCAGCGCCGGAGTCACCGTCAATGCTACAAAGAGCGCCGTCAACAGCGCCAGTTTGAACAGGTTGCGCATCGTCCTTCTCCTGTGACCGGTCTTCTGTTTTGTGGGTGTTTCGCAAACGGCCGTGCCGGCTCTGGCCGCCCTTGACGTTTACCCTGTCCGGGGCCGCCGGTCAAGTCGTGGTTAACCGAACCCCGCAAAGAATGTCGTCGATCGCCGTTCCATCAAAAAAACCCCGAAAACTGGCGTGAAACCGATACTCCTGCTTACCATGGTTACGGCGGCGATGGGGACGCCACACCGCACGAAACGGAGAAACCGTGAACTGGCGCGATCCTACAACCAAGAGACGACTAAGGACGGCCGGTATATGGGCGACGATCATCATCGCGTACGTCCTCATCGGCATCGGCGATTGGAGCCGGGATTGGGTCGAACACGAAGCGACGCTGCGTTTCGAACCCACCCATGCTCGCGTCGGGCAGTTGCTCGTCGCGCCCCCTGGCCACCCGAATCACGTCTCGATGTCCGAATGGTCCGATGCCGTGCAATGGGCGGGCAAACGGATCAAGAACCTTGAGTTCTCAGGCGAGATCTCCGATGGCAACAGCCTGATCCTGAAGTTCGTGCGAACGCACCGCCTGCTGCGCCTCAGGGACGACGTGACCGTTCGGATCGAGAGAATCGGTCGCGAAACAACGATCGAAACCCACTCGAAGGCGCGGCTGAGGATCGGAGACCTGGGCCGCAACCCGAGAAACATCCGCCGGCTTCATACCGAGCTCGAGGACGTGCTCGACGAATCCAACCTCGTTTCTGCGATCGGCTTCTGACCCGATGAAGTCGTTGCTGTTAATCGGGTTGCTCGCCGTTTCCGGCCTGCCCGTTGTGGCGCAGTACGACGATGATGACGCGACCCGCGACTACGAAGAGCAGGACCGCCGCTATCTCGAGCGCCTGGAAGGTGTGCAAAAACTCGAGATCGAGCGCGCGGCGATCGTGGATCCGTCCGCGGCGTTTCTCGAACGGGCGGAAACACTCGTCCACGACAAGAATTTCAGTGCGGCGCGGACCGCGCGATACTTCGTCCAGTCCGATGACCCGCGACTCGACGCACAGGCAACCGCGGAGTTCCTCGAAGTCTTCCGCAACTATTTCGACGAGTTCTGGCACGGCCGGATTGAACTTGGCCTTTACGACCAGACCTCCCGTGTGTTCCTGTTGTACTCGTTCTACAAGTACAACCAACTCCTTGCGGGTGATTTTCGATTCAATTCCATCCGCCCGCAGGGGCACTACGGATCCCTCTACGACGCAATCAGCCTGCATTCCGACGCGGACGGCGGTCCGGGATCGACTGCGGACGCGCTGATCCACGAAGCGGCCCACCAACTGGTCGACCAACGGATTTTCGGTGGCGAGCCTTCCCCCGTCTACTGGCTGACCGAGGGCCTGGCGAGTTACTTCGGTTATACGTTCCTGGATGCGAAGACGGGATTCCGAACCGGGATGATCGGCGGCAAATCGGTTTCGATCTTTTTCGGCGCCGAGAACAAGCCGGGCCAGGAGGCCAGGCGCACACTCAGGGAGTCCGGCAAGCTGTTCAAGGCCGACGACAAGGCCCATGACACGCCGTTGGTCGCCCGTTTGCTCGCGATCGATTCGCCGGCCGATTTCTACGCCGAGCAACCGCGGTTGAACTATGCCGCCGCCTGGCTCCTGGTCCACACGCTGTTCCACGCCGACGACGGCCGTTACCGCGACGGCTTCCTGCGCTACCTGACCCACGAAGTTACCGGCGACGGCGGCGTGACGGCGCTGTATCGCGAACTTTCGTTGGATGCAGCCGGGCTGCAGGACGCCTTCGAGCGACACGTGAAGAAACTCAAGGCGCGTTAGAACCCGCCCGTCGAATCCGCTATCGTGCCTCCCTCAACGCGCGCTACGGCCCGGTGCGCGCCCCCCGGACGGACCGATGCTGCGCCCACCACGTCAAGAACTCCGCTCGCTGGTGACCCTGGCCGCTCCCGTGGTCGTCGCCGAACTCGGGTGGATCGGGATGGGCGTGGTCGACACCCTGATGGTCGGTCGGCTCGGCGATTCCGCCATCGGTGCCGTCGGCGTTGGCCGGGCGCTGTTCATGGGCATCGGCGTGTTCGGGATCGGTCTGCTCCTCGGCCTCGACACCGTCATTTCGAACGCCTACGGCGCCGGGAACCTCGAGCGCTGCCGGTCGGCGCTGTGGCACGGGATCCTGCTCGCGTTCGCCATCTCGATCCCGTTGACGTTGCTGATCCAGGCGCTGGCGCAGCGGCTCGGCGCCTGGGGTGTGGACACGAACGTTCTGGATCTCACGATCGCCTACACCCGGACGGTGAGTTGGGCGGCGCTGCCGATTTATCTGTACGCCGCCCTACGTCGTTACCTCCAGGCAATGGGCCGGGTGATGCCGGTGATGTTCGCGCTCATCACGGCCAACGCAGTCAACGTACTGGTCAACTGGCTCCTGATCTTCGGCAATCTGGGCGCACCCGAGATGGGTGTGCGCGGCGCGGCGTGGGCGACCGTGATCTCGGCGTCGTACATGGCGCTGTTCCTCGCGATCGTGGCGTGGCTCCATGTCTCACGGCTTGAGCTCACGACCCGCTTCCGCTGGGCCATCGATCGCGCGCTGACCGCTCGATTGCTCGGGCTCGGGATCCCCGCCGCATTCCAGCTCTTGCTGGAAGTCGGTGTGTTTTGTGTGGCGACGATCCTTGCGGCTCGCTTGGGGCCGGCCGCGCTGGCCGCGCACCAGATCGCGCTCAACGTCGCGAGCACGACGTACATGGTGCCCCTGGGCATCTCGCAGGCGACCGCCGTTCGCGTCGGTCACAAACTGGGCGCGGGCGATCCAGAGGCCTCGTGTCGGGTCGGATGGATGGGGATCGGGCTCGCGGCCGCTTTCATGTCGCTCTCGGCACTGACGTTCGTCGCGTTCCCGCGGTTCTTTTTTTCGCTCTGGGAGGCCAGCCCAAGGGCGGTGGAAATCGGCGTGCCGTTGTTCATCGCGGCCGCCGTGTTTCAACTGTTCGATGGGTTACAGGTTGCCGCGATCGGCGCCCTACGCGGGCTCGGTGACACACGCTCGGCGCTGTACTGGAACTTCATCGGCTACTGGTTGATCGCGCTACCGGTCGGGTACCTGCTTTGTTTTCGGTACGGCTACGGCGCACTGGGCCTGTGGATCGGTTTTTGCGTCGGGCTGATCATCTGCGGCGTCGCACTGGTGCGCAAGTGGGCCATCGCATCAAGAATTCCCTAGGGCGACCCGCATCGCGCCGAGTGTCCGCTCGACCTCGGCGTTGCCGATGCTCCCCATGTGGCCGACGCGGAACGCTCTTCCTGCGATCGGCCCCAGCGCAGCGGCGACGATGACTCCCTGCCCGGCCATCGCTGCACGAAACGACGCGTCGTCGATCCCCTCGCGATGCCGGATGACCGAGAGCGTGTCCGCGCGGCACGATGCGTCGGTGAACAGTTCGAGACCCAATGCGGCAAGGCCTTCCCGCATCAAGGCCGCCAGCTCTCGATGGCGCGCGATACGTGCGTCAAGACCCTCCTCGAGCACCATCCCCATCGCTTCGTCGAGCGCCAGGATCTGATTCACCGGTGGCGTCGAGAAATACTTCGACGGATCGTCCATGATCGGTAACCAGCGAAGCCAGTCCGCGCTGTACGCCGGAACCGACGCGCGGTTGCGACGCGTCTCCAACGCTCGCTGGGAGACCAGCAAGATGGCCACACCGGGCGGCGCGCCGAAGGCTTTCTGCGCGCCGGTGAGCAACACGTCCAGCCCCCAGTCGTCGAAGCGTTCGTCGATGCCGGCGGTCGCGCAAACCCCGTCGAGGATCAGGTATTCGTTGCGTCCGTCGAGCAGCGACGCGTACTCGGCGACCGGCGCCTCGGTTCCGCTCGACGTGTCGACGTGGGTCACCGCCACGGCGGTGTAGTCGTGCCCCTCGAGTTGCGCGGCCAACCTCTCCTTCGACACCACCTGGCCCCATTCGGCACGCAACAGATCGCACTCGATCCCGAAGGATGCCGCGATCTGTTCCCAACGATCACCGAAAAATCCGTGGGACACGATCAACACCCGCTCGCCGGGTGCGACCAGGTTGACCAGTGCCATCTCCATCGCGAATGTCCCGCTGCCCGACACCACGAACGGTTGTGCTGATTCGCTGCGACCGATCCGCCGCCAACGCGAAAGACACTCGCGATAGGCCTCGACGAAGGCTGGGTACTGGTGGGAAACGGTCGGCCGCGCCAACGCTTCGAGCACGCGTTCGTGAACGGGGGTGGGGCCGGGTATCATGGTCAGGATAGGATTTGACATGTCGAACACGAACCTCCACGGCGCTTGGACTCGCCAATTCCATCATCTTAGCGTCCTTCTCGCAGTTCTTCTCTGTTCCGCGCCACTCACGCCGGAACAACGGACATCTTCGGACAGCCCTTGGCATCACTGGAGCTCGATCCGGTTCAAGGTCAAGTCGATGCCGCTGTTCTCGGGCCGCGTCTGGATGCACGTGACCTCGGGCGAGCACCAGGTCAAGCTCGAAACGGAGACGACGGCCAGGTTCCTCGGCGCGCGCATCAGCACAACCCGCACCAAAACGGTGATGGATCGCGCGACCGGGCTCCCCACGAGCTACGTGAGCTGGAACGCCAAGCGGGCCCGTCGCTTCACCTTCGGCAAAGACAGTTACCTTGTCGAACGGCTGAGCCCCGAACCGAAGGACCGCAAGGCTCCGGTTTCCGAGTGGCGCGTCAAGACCAGCGAAAGGTTCGATTACCCCGTCGGCGCCGACGGCAAGCGACTCCCCGTTTACGACCACTACGGCATGTTGCTGCACCTCCGGGAGACCGATCTGACGAACGTCGGCGACGAGTTGGTCGTTCACGTGGCTACGTCGCACGGCCCGACGCCGTACCGCATTCGCGTCACCGAACTACGAGCGGTCGAACTACACTACCGGACCCTGCCGGAGAACAAGAAGCGAACGACCGTCGTACGGGAAATGCGCCTAGAGGTCGTGCCCGCCGACCCGGACCGGGCCGACGAAGGTTTCTTGAAAATGAAGGGCGCGACCGAGCTGTGGGTCGAGGCCCATTCCAAGACCGTGCTCCGCATCGGGGGCCGGGCGCCCAAAATCGGCAAAATTACGTTGGTTCTTGCGGGAATGGGCTAATCCAGGTTGCCTCGATCAGTCGGCGGCCTACGTTTAGCCTCCAGGGGGGATGGGTGCAGGAGAAACGCCATGCGTTTTCGAAACCGATTCCTGGCTTTCCTGGCCGTCGGCGCGATCGCCGGTCTGCTGAGCGCCAGCCTCGTCGACGCCCGCCCGCGAGCGCGCTTCCACCGCCACGGACGAACCACCGCGGTGATCGTGCTCGGCAAACCCAGACCGGCGTCACGCGCGGTCGTCGTGAACGGCGCGAGACACGGCATCTTGGACCTCAATGTCAAGCCCAAGGCCACCAGCGTGTGGATCGACGGAACGTTCCGTGGCACCTGCGACGCGTTCGACGGTTTTCCGAACAAGCTTGCGCTGGCCCCGGGGATGCACACGATCAAATTCGTGACGCCCGACGGGATCGAGGCCAGCCGCGATGTACGCGTACGGGCGGGCGTAGAGGTCAACGTCGGCCTGGACCTGCGCTAGTGGACTGCAACAAGCGTGTTACGCCCCGCACGTGGGTAGGCAGGACACGGGCAGTAGCTGGTGGAGCCGCAATTGGGGCTGGTGCCTTGGTTGCGGTTGCTTCCTACCCGTACCGTCTACCCTCGATTTTTTCCGTTCCTGCGGGTGTGCCGGCTAGGGCAACCGCCGGGCCAACCGCTTCACGTACTTGCGCAACAGCGGGTGCGGCCCGGGCAAATCTCGCACGAGCGTCATCACGTCCGAAGAGAGACCCTCGAGCAGGTCCGGTCGTCCGGAGGGTCGCGAGAGGCTCGACGAGACCTGCGACAACGCGATATCTTCGCGCGTGTTCGTCGTCAGACTCGCTTGAGCGGCGCGGTCGCGGCGCGAGAGATTCCTCACATCGAGTTCGACGCGTACGCGACCGTCGAGATTATCGCGCAGCAACCGCAGACTCCCAGCGACCCATTCGAGCGGCCGGTTGACGCGCAGTTTGACGGCCTTGACCTCGTCACCGACGCGAATCATGAGTTCGGTGCGCGTGCGCGGACGGATCGTGCTATCGATCACGGCTTCGAGGAAACCGCGCCGGATCACGGCGCTGCGACGCGGCAGGCGGGCGGTCTTGGAGTCGATCTCCGACAACACGACGCCATTCAGGCTGGTCGTGAAGCGGCCGGGGGCCCCACCGAAGTTGATTAGTTCGACGTCGACAATGACCCGTTCTCCGGGCTCGAACACACCGTCATCGTTGCCGTCGAGCAAGCGCACGACGCCAATCGCGGGAACCGCACTGGTGGACCAACGGCCGAACGACTCGGCGTAGGCTGCGTCGAATTCCCTGGGGTACGCGGAACGAAACACCACTCACGCCGGGCAGGTCGAAGGTCACCGGCGGTGCGACCCACACGGGAATGCCGCGCACTGCGGCAAATACCGGTTCGTTTTCGAGATCGCGGAACTGGATCGCGACGTCGTTCTCGGCATCGACCGCCGCCAGATCGACGGCGGCGGCGGAACCGAGTTGACGGCCGATCCTGCGCGCCTCGCGATCCGTCCCGCCGTGACGCAATCCCTGACGGAAGTCGCGTCGACCGATGCGATCGTCATTCAACGCATCCAGCATGCCCTGGTAAAAACCGACGCGGAAATAGTTGCGTACACCGGGACCCGACACCTGGGCCTCGGCTGCTCTACGCCCATCCGCGATCAGGCGGCGCTCGAGGCTCCCGTTCGACCGGATGACGGTGATCTCGGCCGCAAGGGTGGGACGTCGAAGC
>Ga0209988_10003632_pt1 | contig 10203 bp, 11 predicted proteins | sample N075metaG_FD_183115 | JGI IMG/M metagenome (GOLD analysis project Ga0209988, IMG submission 183115) | Deep subsurface microbial communities from Kermadec Trench to uncover new lineages of life (NeLLi) - N075 metaG (SPAdes) (version 2) | ecosystem: Environmental > Aquatic > Marine > Ocean trench... | reverse complement strand
TTCCAGCGGCTCGTAATGGCCGACCTTGTCGACGTCGATGATGTTGGTGTGCGAACGCGCCTTGTAGCCGATCAGCCCGGTCGACGGATCGCCGCGCAGATCGACCGAGAACGGGATGCCGCCCGATATCGCCCGGGCATCGGTTTCCCCGACCAGTTCCTGCTCGCCCTGCAACCGGCGCATCGCGGTGTCGCTGTACGTCGGTGTCCCGCGGCGCAAACGCACCTGCAAGAGCCGCGAGCCCTGGCGCACGACGACCGAGAAACCGCGCGGCGAGATCTCGGCATAGAGTGGCCCCTTGTACTGCTCGGGCACGCGGTCGAACTCGGTGCCCTCGTCGGTGATCAGCCGGGTGAACACGTTGAGCCGGCCGATCGAGCTCTTCGGGCTGGCGATCGCCGAGAGTCGCTTGCCGAGGCGCAGGCTTTCCATCAGCGGCGCGATGTAGACGCAGCCACGCTCGAGCAGCGCGCCCGTGGTCAGGTCGATCTCGTGCATGCCGAAGGCGTCGATCTTGTCGCGCACCTTGTTGCCCTTGCCAGGCAGAAAACTGGCGCGCACCCGGTAGGCGACCGCCGCCAGCCTGAGGTCGAGGCTGGCCGGCTGGATCTGGTCCTCGGCAATGTCGACGATCGATTCGATCGCGCGCTCGCGGATCAACGCGCGGATCTCCTGCGACGGCACGGTGCCGGTCGTGCGCGTCTCCGCGCCGTCCCTCTCGAGTTCGGGAAAAAGCGTCTCGTGCGCCGCCAACATGCCGATCACCCTCGATGAAGCCGCGTCGCGCCCCCGGCGCAACGTCGAACTATACCGAGATTAAGTTGAAATATCAATAACTTAGCCAAGCGCATCCAGCTGACTTATCCACCATTCGATACACATGCGGGGCGCCGCCCAAGCGCCCGGACGGCTTGCCGTTCCGACGATATCCCCAGCTTCCACAGGGCATGACCGCGCCGCGTCGTCGGCAACCCGGCGCGCCCGCTTCAGATCATCAACAGCCGGCCGAAACCGGGCACCGGCTCCGAGTAACCGGCGAGCCTCAACGCGTGCCACGCCATGGCGTGGTTGGACGACGTCACCGGCTTGCCGAGCTCGGCCTCGAGATCCTCGACGTACTCGATCAGGCGCAGGTTGGTGCACGAGACGAACACCGCGTCGACGCTCGGCTCGCGGCCCAACTCGAGCGCCGCGGCGCGTAGCGAGGCGAGCGAGATGCGGCCGACCTCGTTGTCGTTCTCGTTGTTGAACGAGCCCATCACCGGCACCTCGACGCCGCGCGCCTGGATATAGTCGCGCATGGTCTGGTTTATCTCATCGATGTAGGGCGTCAACAGCGCGATGCGCTTGGCGCCGAGCGCCTCGAAGGCGGCCATCGCGCCGGTGATCGGCGTCGTGCACGGAACGCCCGGCCGCGATTCGCGAATGCGCGCGAAGACGGTCTCCTCGCCGATGATCATGGCGCCCGAGGTGCAGCCGTAGGCCACCACGTCGAGCGGCAGGCCGGGCAGGATGACCGATGCGGCCTCGCTCATGCGCTGTGCCATGGCGGCCAGCGTCTCGGGGTTGATCGTGCTGTCGTTGAGGATGCGGCTCTCGTAGAAGGCGACGCCCGCGATGTCGAGTATCTTGCGGAACTCGTGCTCGACGGTCTGGTCGGTGGCGAGCACGATGAGGCCGATCGCGGCGCGGTGGCCGATGCTCGGGTCGAGCTCGAACGGCATGTATGTCTTGTTGACCAGGCCGGCGCTCTCGCCGACCACGGTCGCCGCTGCTTGGGCCATGGTGAAAGCCTCCTTGGTCAGCGTGGTCTCTGGACCAATTTTAGTCTCTCATTCGCGAGACGTCACGCAGCGCGTCGGTCAATCGTCGCTGTCGACCTGAAGCGCCGCAAGCATGCGCGCCAGGGAATCGATCATCTCGTTGAGCGCGTCGTCGTGATCGATGTCGCTGGTGCGCGGGCGCCGCGTGCCCTCCTCGACGCCGACCTCACGGCACAGCTTGCCGTTGTCCCAGTCGGCGAACACCGCGTATTCGGATCGGCCGAGGCGAAAGGCGAAGGCGTGGCTGTGGTCCAGCACCTTGATTTTCGGGTTCTCGCCCAGAATCCGTATGATCCCCGCATCGTCGATCTTCTTGCGGAACGCGGCGAGGTTCTGCCTGCCGAGCTCGATAATCGCGCTGCGGGTATCTTCGTTCTGCTGTTTCTTCGCGGCGAACTCGGCGGCGATTTCCGCCGCGCGCTGCTTGATCTCCTCCGTACGATCGTTCATCGGGTCCCCTCCGTCGCCGTATCCCGCTCCACGATAGCCGACCGTCCGGGCGCCAACAAGGCGCATCGGGGCTGGCTGTCAGTAGCAGATGATATGTCCGCCGTTAGGTAACATGTGATCTGTTACTGACACGCCGGCAAAATCCTGTTGACGCCGAACGGTCCGATACGTTGACTATCACAGCTTCGGCGCATGGCATCGGCGCATCGGTTTGTCGATGACTTCCGTCGATCTGGGTTAGAATGCGCCGCCCGCTCATAATGAGATACTTCATGCCGGGACGACGACCAACCGATCTGACGGTTTTCCGCGCGGCCCGAGTGCCGCGACGAAATCGGCGCCGACGGTAGGGGGGCCGGTGGAATGTCGAAGCAAGCGCGAACGGTGAAGGCGACGCTGGAGAAGCCGCACGAGCAGTTGGTGGCTGATATCGCGCGGCTGGAAAGCCGCCTCGCCGAGCTCGAGCTGGCGCATGAAAGCCAGTCGGCGGAATTGAAGGCGCTGCGCGAGAACGAGGAAGGCCTGCGCGCGGTGATCGACAATTCGCCCAACGCGATCTCGCTCAAGCACGCCGACGGCCGCTACATCTTCATCAACCGCGTCTACGAGGAAATCAGCGGCAAGACCAACGAGGCGGCCCGGGGCAAGACCGCGCACGACCTGCTCCCGAAGTCGCTCGCGGACTCGGGCGTCGCCCAGGACCGCACCGTCATCGAGACCGGCGCCATCGTCGAGGCCGAGGAAGAGGTGCCCTTCGGCGACGACGTGCACACCCTTCTCACGGTCAAGTTCCCGGTGCGCGACACGAGCGGCGCGATCGTCGCGGTCGGCGGCATCTCGACCGACATCACGGCGCGCAAGGAGGCCGAGCAGCGCGCCGAGCACCTCGCCCAACACGACCGCCTGACCAACCTGCCCAACCGCGCGCTGTTCCTCGACCGCCTGCGCCAGGGCGCGGCGCATGCCCGGCGTAACAAGGACATCATGGGCCTGCACCTGCTCGACCTCGATCACTTCAAGGACGTCAACGACACGCTGGGCCACCACATCGGCGACGAGCTGCTCAAGAGCGTCGCCGGGCGCCTGAACGCCTCGGTCCGTGAAACCGACACGGTGGCGCGTCTCGGCGGCGACGAGTTCGCCATCGTGCAGACCGAGGTCACCGACCTGCGCGGCACGACCGACCTCGCCGAACGCGTCATCGAGGCGCTGAGCAAACCCTTCGTCATCGAGGGCAGCCGCATCCACATCGGCGCGACGATCGGTCTTGCGATCTTCCCCGACGACGCGACCGACACCGACGAGCTGTTGCAGAAGGCCGACCTCGCGCTTTACGCCGGCAAGGCGAAGGGACGCAACACCTACCAGTTCTTCGACGAGAAGATGAGCGCCAAGCTGCGCACCCGCAAGGTGATCGAGGCCGACCTGCGCGACGCGCTGTCCCACGGCGAGGGATTCGACATTCACTACCAGCCGCTGGTGACGCTCGATACCGGCCGTATCATCGGTATCGAGGCGCTGGTGCGCTGGACCCATCCCGAACGCGGTTCGATCAAGCCGCGCGATTTCATTCCGGTCGCCGAATCGACCGGGCTGATCCGCGATCTGGATACCTGGGCGATGCGCGTGGCGATGCGCCAGTTGGCCGAATGGCACGCGGCGGGCCATCGGCTGCGGCTCGCGCTCAACGTCTCGGCGGCGCAGGTGCTGAGAAACGGTTACGTCAAACTGGTCACGAAAACGCTGAAGGACGCCGGCCTCGATCCGAGCGCCATCGAGATCGAGATCACCGAGGACATGTTCCTGCGCACGCGCGATCCGGCGGTCGGCAAGTCACTGCGCAATCTTCACGAATTGGGTGTCAACATCTCGGTCGACGACTTCGGCGTCGGATACGGCTCGCTGACTTATCTGCGCCGTTTTCCGATCTCGAAGGTCAAGATCGACGCCAGCTTCATCAACGGCATCGGCAAGAACTCGGGCGACGAGGCGATCGTCCGCGCCGTCAACAGCCTCGGCCACAGCCTCCAATTGCGCACCCTCGCCGAGGGCATCGAGACCGAGGAGCAGGTCGCCTTCCTGCGCAACGAGGGGTGCGACGAGGGCCAGGGCTATTTCTTCGGCCGGCCGGCCCCCGCCGACGAGATCACCGCGCTTCTCGAGGCGAAGAAATAGGCAATCCGCGCCGCCCGGAAAGCTCGGACGGGCTACTGGATAGATTCGCGCGGTCGACACCGCTATGATCTGTCGTTAGCCTTTCGACATCGTCGCACAAGCATGGGCCGGAACACGTGATCAACCGGGTAGCAAAATTCCAGATGGGACAGGTCGTCCACCATCGCGTCTATTCGTTCCGCGGTGTGATCTACGATATCGACCCGACCTTCAACAACACCGACGAGTGGTGGGAGTCGATCCCCGAGGACGTCCGTCCGCACAAGGACCAGCCCTACTATCACCTGCTCGCCGAGAACGAAGCGACCTACTACATCGCCTATGTCTCGGAGCAGAACCTGGTGGTCGACGAGTCCGGCGAGCCGGTCGGCCACCCAGAGGTCGGCGAGATGTTCGGTGATCTCGAGAACGGCCTTTACACGATCCGCCACAACCACGCCCATTGAACCCGCCACGGTTTCGACGAAGGGCGCGATGATCATGCACGTCCAGGGATGCTGGCCGGTATCGAGATGGCTCGTCGCGGCGGCGTTGACCGGCCTCTTGTTTCTTACGGCGGCGCCCGGCGTCCGCGCGGCGCAGGACGACACCTTCGATCTCCCGATCGTGCTGGCCGAGGCGAGCGATTTCTTCGGCGAGACCAGCCACGGGCTGGCGACGATCATCGAGCGGGTGTTCGCCGACCTCGGCAAGCCGAACGGCTTCATCAAGGGCGAGGAGGTCTCGGGCGCCTTCGTCTTCGGCCTGCGCTACGGCCGCGGCACCCTCCACCGCAAGAACGCCGAGCCGGTCAGGATATTCTGGCAGGGGCCGTCGATCGGCTACGACTTCGGCGGCAACGCCTCGCGCGCCTTCGTCCTGGTCTATGACCTCGAACGGCTCGAGCAGCTGTTCCAGCGCTATCCCGGCGTCGACGGCAGCTTCTATTTCGTCGCCGGTCTCGGCGTCAACTACCAGCGGCGCGGCGACGTCACGCTGGCGCCGATCCGCACCGGTGTCGGCTTGCGCGCCGGCGCCAACATCGGCTACCTGCACATGACCGCCGAGCACAGCTGGATACCGTTCTAGGGCCGCCCGACGGTCCCGCCCGCTCAGCCGTCGCGTCCGCCGTCCAGCGGTAGTTCGGCGGTCCGCGGGTCGACCTGGCGGCCGTCGACCAGCACCTCGTAATGGAGATGCGCGCCGGTCGAGCGCCCGGTCGAGCCGACCGCGCCGATCGCCTGACCACGCCGCACCCGCGTGCCGACGCGGAGCGACTCGGCGAAAGCGCTCAGATGGGCGTAGGCCGTCTCGGTGCGCGCGTCGTGGCGGATGCGGACGTAGTTGCCGTAGGCGCCGCGCCGGCCGGCCTCGACCACGACGCCGTCGGCGACGGCATGGACCGGTGCACCGCGGGGCAACGCGAAATCGATGCCGCGATGCATCTTCGAATAACCCAGGACGGGATGCAGGCGCGGCCCATAGCCCGACGAGATGCGCGCGCCGGTGACCGGTGCGCTGGCGAGCGTGAACGCGGACACGCCGACCGCCCCATCGGCGATCGCCGGCGCCCCGTCGCGCGATCGGCGGGCGACGATGATGACCCGCTCGACCGGGCCGCCAGGCCGCTGGATCATGACATGGTCGAAATCGGCGAGCAGCGCCTCGAGGCGCGCGCGCAAACCGCCGCCGGCCTCCGGCGCGGCGACCCCGGCGGTCTTGTCGATACCCCTGATGGCGACGCCGTGCGCCGCCGCGAGGCGCGCCAGCTCGTCGGCCAGCGCCGTCTCGGCCGCCCGGGCCGAGCCGGCGGCAAGCGCGACCAGCGCCACCGCCAGCACCGCCACTACCATCGATCTTGTCGTCGCGATCGGCATGTCCTGGCCTTGGTTCCTTGCGACGCCGCGTTCGAACGGGCGCCATTGTACCCCATGATGACCGATTTTGATCCCGCCGCCATCATCCGATCGCATGATGCCGGGGAAACCCGTGTGTTCGCTTGATTTCCGAGCGGCGGCGGCCAATTGCGCATGGCGACGATGCGGATTCGATGCTTGCCATCGGCCGAACCGGGGCCGCAAACTGGGTGATCGCGTCACGAAGATCGAGGAACCGATGAGCGCACCGTCCGTGATTTCCGCCGATTCGCACGTCCAGGAACCGCCCGAGCTGTACACCGAGCGACTGCCCGCGCGGTTCCGTGACCGCGCGCCACGTATCGAGGTGCGCGACGGGGCGCGCTATTCGGTGATCGACGGCAAACGGCCGCGCCGCATGGACGTCGCCGCCGGGCGCATCAACGAAGACGACCAGAACCGCGAGTTCCGCGACGACCCGTCTGGCGGGCGCGACCTCGAGCGGCGCCTCGCCGACCAGGCGCGCGACGGCGTCGGCGCCGAGGTCATCTATCCCAATCAGTCGCTGTTCCTCTACAACTCGGCGGATATCGGCTATCAGTTTGCCGTCGCCCGGGCGTACAACGACTGGGCGCAGGAGCTGTTCGGCGGCCACGCCGACAACTTCGTTCCGGTCGCCATCGTGCCGATCGCCGACATCGACGCCGCGGTCGCCGAGGTCGAGCGCGTCGCCAAGCTCGGCTACCGCTCGATCAAGATCCCGCTCACCGTCGACGAGCGGCCCTACAACCTGCCCGACTACGAGCCGCTGTGGGCGGCGGTCGCGGACGCAAACCTGGTTTTGAGCCTGCACGCGTTCTCCGAGACGACGGATAAATACCCCGCCGACTGGGGCGAGGAAGAGGGCATCGGCGGCGCCCTCAATCACATGGCGATGAGCATGGCGCGCGGCCAAGAGCCGGTCTCGCTGTTGATCGCCTCGGGCGCTCTCGAGCGGCATCCGGGATTGCGCTTCGTCGTCGTCGAATGCGGCGCCGGCTGGCTCGCCTGGCTGCTCTACGTGCTGGACGAGCAGGTCGAGAAGAAGCACATGTGGGTGCGCCCCAAGCTCTCGATGCTGCCGAGCGAGTATTTCGCGCGCCAGGGCCACGTCACCTTCTCGGACGACCCGGTGGCGCTCAACAACATCTCGTTCACCGGCGCCGACTGCCTGCTCTGGGGCAGCGATTACCCGCACGACGAGGGCACTTTCCCGCACAGCCAAGCGGTTATCGAGCGCACCTTCGCGGGCATCTCGGAGGCCGACAAGCGCAAGATCGTCCACGACAACGCCGCCCGCCTCTACGGCTTCGGCTAAGCGACCGGGCAGCCTCACGCGGGTGTGATTTTGGCAAAGCCGCTCGGTCGGCGTATACTGGCCGGCAGTCACATCGCGTCAACTGCGGGAAAGGGCCATGGCCGGACTGCTCAAGACCCTGATACGGCCGGATCACGAGGATGATCCCGAGCACGCGCAGATTGCCCAGGCGGCCAACATCCTGCAGGTCGGCGAGTTCCAGTTCCTCCAGTTGGCCTATCGCGAGTGGTTCGGCGACGACATCCTCGAATCCGCCATGGACGGCATGTTCAAGCTATACATGCTGAACGGCGAGGTGCCGTTTTGGGCCCGCGATTACGCACGGCGGATCCTCCGGCTCGACGACACCGGCGGTCTGAACGAAAGCGACCCCAGATACCATCGCTTCGATTGCGAATACAGCCCGAGAACGCCACTCGACGCACGCCGCATAGGCTTCATGCTGGGCCTCGCTGTCATGCTGGTCGGCGGCGGCATCGTGATATCCAATTTCGAGGCCGGGACAAACGTTTCGATGTTTCCGCCCTATTTTAGCGAAGAGGAACTACGGCCCGAACCCCGCATCTAGCCGCTTGCGCCGGCGGCGGTGCGCCACTAAATTCGGCGCATGCTTGAATTCCTCGAGATCGAAGACCCCGCCACCAAGCAGCTCATCAATTTCATCTTCCTCGCCGTCACCGGCGCCATCGCATGGCACGGCCTGCGCGCGCGCAACGAGGACGGCAAGGCGGATTTCGTCCATCTGCTGTTCGGCTGCATCGCGGCGCTCTATTTCGTCGGCGTCTTATTCCAGGACGTGCTCGGCCTGATCGAACTGGGCTAGCGCCCTACGGCTTGTACATGCGCTGGACGTCGTCGCGAGCCGGCAGCGTCAAGACGCGTTCTTCCTCGGGAAGCTCGAACTGTTCTTGGAGATATCGCGCGCGCTTGAGCGCGCTCGACGGCGCGTACTCGTAATACAGCAGATGCTCGATCCAGCCTGGCCCGTCGGCGATCTCGTAATCGATCTGCACGGATTTCACGTAATCGTCATAGGCTTCCCGATGGCGCCCGTGGCGGTCCTTGATGATGCCGCGGTTGGTATAGGCCGCGCTCAAGGCGCCGATACCGGTCGGGTCGTCATCTTCCAAGGTCGCCTCCAGGTAATCGATCAGATAGCTCAGGACATGCTCGGCTTGGTCATAGCGTTCGAGCCTGATCAGGGCGGCGGCCTTGCCGTGCAGGGCGCCGCGGTGATCGGGCTGCGCGACGAGCGCCAGTTCGAATTTATCGATCGCCTCCCAATAGGCCCCATCGCTGAGCAAGATGTCGCCTTCGCGCACTTCGAAGTCGCCCGGCGCGACATCGCGGTACCATCTCACGCCGGTCCAAATACTGAACATGACGACGGTCAGGGCGATCATCAGGACGATGAAGCGCTTCTGGATGCGCGCGTTGAAATAGCCGGTCACTCGGCGAACAACACATTGACGTAGACCGCCGAGAACAAAATGCACAGCAGTGCGGAGGTCACGCTGGCGCGCCGCTTCAAGCGTTCCCGCTCGACGCTATCGACGTTCTCCTCGCCGCCTTTGCCTATCGCCCGGCGAACTGTCAGGACCCAAATCATCTGACGCACGGGGAAAAACAGCGCCGCCGCCAGGAGGACGACCCACAGATAACGGTATTCATACGAAAACAAGGCTTCCATCGCTCAACCACTTACACGAAGGATCGGCGCCCGGCAAAGAAAACGGGGGAAAGCGTGAGCTTTCCCCCGTCGTCCGTCGCTGTCCGGCGGTAGGGCTACCGGGTCGTAACCGTATCGCCGATATCGTCGACAAGAGCCTCGACTTCCTTCTCGGGCAACGTCGACATTTCCATCTTGTAGGCCAGGAACCACATCATGAAGATGCCCAAGCCCCACCACAGGATCTGCCAGGCCCAGATCGACGGAATGCCGAAGGTCCAGCCCTCGACGCCGGCATCGGGCGCGCCGAAGATATCGTTGCCGATAACCGCGCCCGGCCCGATGCCGAAGAACAGCCAGACCATGGTGATGCCCCAGGCGACCGGCTTCAGCTTCAGCTTCGCGGCGCTGAGGCTGGTGTGCTCGCGCAGGAAGTTGTGATACTTCATGCGGTGCTCGAGCGCCTCCTTGCTTTGGGTCATGGCCGAGATACCCAGGCATACGCCGAGGTTGAACAGCATGCCCCAACCCGCGGAATGGATGGTCCAGGGCCAACGGCCCCAAGGCAGATCGATACCCACCGTGCCGGCGATCGTGGCGCCGAACTTCTCGGTGAAAATGACCACGATCAAACCGACCAACAGACCCCACGAGGCGCCCTGACGGGTGATCCACGGGAACCAGGTCACCGCCGCGAGCGACGGCCACATCTGGAAACCGAAGGCCACGGCCAGGCCGCCGAGCAGCACCAGGGCGTCCGCCGAATAAGTCGCCACCAGCAGGGCCGACAGGACGATGAAGGCAACGCAGCCACGGCCCCACATCTTCTGGGTCGCGTGATCCGCCGTCGGGTTGAAGTACCGCTTGTAGACGTCGCGGGTCAACATGGCCCCG
>Ga0209988_10003629_pt1 | contig 10204 bp, 10 predicted proteins | sample N075metaG_FD_183115 | JGI IMG/M metagenome (GOLD analysis project Ga0209988, IMG submission 183115) | Deep subsurface microbial communities from Kermadec Trench to uncover new lineages of life (NeLLi) - N075 metaG (SPAdes) (version 2) | ecosystem: Environmental > Aquatic > Marine > Ocean trench... | reverse complement strand
TATTCTGTCCGCTCTTTTCGAGATAAAACAATTGGTACCGGTGCGCCCATAGTATGTCTAATCCTGTAACCGTCTGATACTGGATTGTACTATATATGAATAGTTTATTCACCGCACTACACTAGCGGCTCGAAAGCAGTCCCGCCAAAAACGTCTCCGTGCTGCTTTCGAGTAGCGAGTAGACATCCACCTGGGGAATGAAGATCTCCAGATGTTTATTCAACGCCAGCCCACTCAGGCCATGGACGGTGGCCCACAACTGCGTGGCCAGGGCAGCCGGATCTCGGCCGTTTAGATTCGCTTTGTCGCACCAGGCCTGGATGGACTCGACCAAAATATAAAAGCCTGAGGATTTCAATTCCGCCGCATCAGTGGGTGTGGCCTCAAAGCCGTAGTCACCCCACATCAAATCATAGAATTCGGGGTGATTGATCACAAACTTTATATAGGCTTTGCCAAGGGCGACTATATGCTCCTGTGTGCCCAGGGTAAGAGCGCGGGCTGCGGTATCGGTGGCCTCTGTCAACGCCATAAATGCCACCTGACAGACGGCTTCGAGCAGGGCGTCTCTATCCTTAAAGTGGCGGTAGGGCGCCGCGCTGCTGACGCCGGCGCGCCGGGACGCATCAATCATGGAGAAGTCGCCGCAGCCCCGCTGTTCAATAATCTCGGCGGCTGCCACGATTAATGCGTTGCGCAGGTCGCCGTGATGATACTGGCTCATACCTGGTCCGCCAGTAACTGCCGCGATTGCTTTTCGCCCGCTTGCCACTGCGCGGCCAGGACAAACATTGGCGGTACCAGGAAGAAAGAGACAATGGTGGAGAGCAAGACACCTCCGGCAATGGCCATGGCAAAGGGTGGCCAGAACTGACTGCCCTCCAGAATGAGCGGGAGAAAACCGCCAAAGGTTGTCAACGTGGTCGACACGATATGCCGGCTGGAATCCATGACGACAGTGCGTATAGCGAGCAAATTCCCCTGCGCCGCCTGTTTATCCAGCTGCAGTGCCGTCATGATTATAATTGCCGCATTTATGGACACACCGGCAGAGCCGATAACGCCAATAAGCGCCTGTACCCCGAATGGGTAGCGGAAGACTGCCAGGGACAGCAGACTCAGACCAAAGGAGCAGATAAATACCAGCAGGGTGACGCCCGTCAGCCGCCATGAATTGAATGTGAGCACAATGGTTGCCAACAGGGCGGAGAGGATTATCCATAACGGCGCCATAATGTACTCAACCACAGAGGCGCGTTCACCGGCGCCTCCACCAAATTCATAGCGATAACCCTGGGGTAATACAATGGGATTCAGGGCCAGGTCGGCGCGCAGGAACTTAAGCGCCTCCTCCGGCAAGACGCCCCGTGTCAGGTAACCCTGGACGATATTTGTGCGTTCGCCGTTAACGCGTGAGATGGGACTGCGGGAGGGTATCAACTTCGCTTGGCCTAGCGCATTCAGGGGAATAGCGGTGAGTTGCCCCGCCTCGCCGGTAACAGATGTGGGAACAGGCACCCGAATACTGGCAATCTGGTTTGAATCGGCCCACTGGGTTTCCCCCAACCTCACTCGCACCGGTAGTCGCTCTGTACCTTCCAGCACTTCACCACCGGTACGCCCGCGCAAGCTGATATCCAGGGCGGCGGCAGCTTTTGCCAAGTCAAGCTTGGCCAGGCTCAATTTTGCCTCATCGAGGGTGAACACGAGCTTGGGTGTGCCGCCGGTGAGGCTGGCGCTAGTGTGGTTAATGTCGGGCACGCTCGCCATACGGAGTCGAAACTGCTCCCCCAACTGTTGCAGCGTATCCAGGCTAGGGCCGTACAACTCGATTTCCAGGGGGGCGGTTACCGGTGGGCCTTGATCAATACCTCGCACAATCAGGCGAGCTTCGGGAAATTCGCGGTCGAGTTCCCGCTGTAGTTGGCGGATCAATTCATCGGTGAGGTTCTCGTCGGTGGTTAATACCAAGGCCTTAGCCCAGGTCGGAATGCCGTCCTTGAATCTAAACATATTGTAGTAAAAGGCCGGTGGACTCTCGCCTATGGTCCAGTCCACCCGGCGAATGAGTGGGTGCTGACGCAATTTGGCATCCACGCGCTTTACCAGTTGCTCGGTGTCGTAAATTGAACGTCCATCTGGCATTTTTAGCTGAATATACAATTGATCCCGATCGGTGCCTGGAAAGAATTGGGCAGTCAGGGTGCCGAAGGAGAGAAACCCGGTAACGGGTAACACCAGCGCCAGGGCAATGGCGGCAACAGGGTTGTGTAAAGACCAGTCCAGAGAGCTGCTCAACTTGTCGCCCATCCAGCCGCTATCCAGACCACTGCGCCACCACCTGCCCTGCGTTTCCAATCCCTGTGGCAGTAACCATGCAGCCAGTACCGGCGTAAACATCATGGCGAGAAACAGGGAGGAAACCAGCATCACGATTACCGAGATCGCAATCGATCCGAGAAAATCGCCCACCGGACCGGGGAGAATTGCCAGCGGAATGAAACACAGAACGGTGGTGGCTGTGGAGGCGAGCAGGGGGACTCGCAATCTGTGCACAGATTGCTTGATGGCCACCAGTGGGGAGTCGCCCCGTTTGAGAAATTTGCGAATCTCGTCGGTCATGACGATAGAGCCATCGACTAATAGGCCCAGTGCGACGATGAGGCCGGTGACCGACATCTGGTGAATGGCCATACCCATGAGATCCAGCACAGTCAGGGACATCAGTCCGCACAGGGGTAGGATGACCGCTACTACCAGTGCAGCGCGCCAACCCATGGTGACCAGCAATACCAGAATAACCAACAATATCCCAACCGCCAGGTTTTTAGAGACGCCCAACAATCGAGTGCTGGTATAGACACTTTGCTGGTAGGTAGTTTCCAACAAAATCCCGGCGGGGGTTCGGCTGCGAAATTCCTCCAGAAACTGGTCAAAGGAATTGCTCCAGCGCTCCACCTGTAGACCCTCACCCATCGCAACGGCAATCAAAATGCCGGTTTTCCCCTGACTGAGTACCATGCTGGAGGGCGGGGTGGACTGGGTCTTGAACACATGGGCGATATCACTGATTCGCGTGGTACTGCCGTTGCTGGCGGTGTCTACAATCACATTGCGAATACGCACCATGGAATCGAAATCGCCGGCTATTTCAATCAGCATATCGGTGCCGGATCCCGTCACCCGGCCCGAAGACACTTTGGGGTCGGCCGCCTGTAGCGCACGGGCGACCTGTTCGAGACCGAGATTGCGAGAAATCAGGGCATTCTCGTCAACCTCTACCCGTACTTCTTCCGCGGGCTCCCCATAGAGGTCGACCAGGCGAGTGCCGGGAATATTGCGCGCTTCATCGGCAAATTGCAGTGCCAGGCGATGCAGCAGAGACAGTGGCACGTCGCGATCGTCTGCTGCACTGATCGCCACAATCGTGGTGTAGAAAGCGAGGCGATCATCATCAAATACCGGGGCCAATACCCCGGCCGGAAACAGCACAGCCGCGTCGTCGAGTGCATCGCGAATTTCCGACCAGGTACGCGCGATATCTTCCGCGCTCAGGGTCTCCCATAGTCGGATATTAATAAATGAAACCCCCGTGCTTGACACGGAATGCAATTCGTCAATTTCGGCAATTCTGCGCAAGCGGTCTTCGATGGGGCGAGTGACCAGGGCTTCCACCCGCTCCGGGGAGGCCCCGGGCGATAAAGTAGTGACGGTGGCGACAAAATTAGTAATTGTCGGGTCTTCCTGGCGAGCTATGGACGTGAAGCTTGCCGCGCCAACGGCGACGATGACGATGACGAATAGAAAGAAGTAGCGGGCCCGGCGGTAAAGTAACTCAGCCAGCATGTTAGTTCTCGACTACTGCTACGGCAACACCGTGGGCGACAATTGCGTCACCGTCGGCGATGGTGCCGCGCACATAGGCCATATCACCCTGTATTTCCAACACCTCAACCGCTTCGCGCAAGGCCCTGAGTGCGCCGTCGTGTGGCTCAATGCGAAGCACGGTCCAAACACCGCGCTGGCCCTCCATTAGGGCAGAAATTGGCGGCCAGCCACCGACCATATAAACGGTCTGGGCGAGTTCGAGGGTAATGGGCTCGCCATCCAGTGCTGATATTTCCAGCGGCAGCTCAAACACTGCGGTGGCGGTTCGGGTAATCGGGTTTACATCGGGTCGCACTGAAAGCAGGTTTGCAGTCAACGGCTCCCGGCGCAGGTTGAGCTCATATTGCTCCCCCGGAATCAACAGGTAAACTTGCTCCACCGCCACCCCGATATGGGCTTCCAGCCTATTCGCTTCTATCAACTTGGCCACGGGTGTGCCGGGGCTGGCTACCGCACCCTCGTCGAGAAAGCGATCGGCGATTACACCGGTGTAGGGCGCGCGCAAGACCGAACTCTGCAGATCGATGTCGATACTGTCCAACTGGGCCTGAACGGCATCGACCTGGGCGGTCAGCGCCTGGGCAACCAGGCGGGTTTCGTCAAAGGCTTCGCGTGAGACCGCTCCGGTGTTGCTCAAGTTTTTTTGTCGTGTCGCCTTAATTTCAGCAAGTTCCAACTCTATGGCAACCCGTTTTAGGTCGGCGGCGGTCGCTTTACGGCGTGCTTGCAGTTTTGCTGTATCCAAACGAGCGATGATGTCACCAGCGGCGACGGCCGAGCCCTCTCGCACGGTAAGTTCAGCCAGCAGGCCAGGTAGCTCAAAGCCAAGTACCGTTTTGCGTCCCGCCTCCACCAAGCCCAGGTAGGATGACTCGCGCTCGAATGCCGGCTGTTCAACGTACCGGGTTGCCATAACGGGTAGGGGGGTTGGCGTTTTCTCAATTCCTGAAAAAGACACTCTGAGATGGAGAGCCGAACTCAGCGTGGCGGTGGCCACAACTGCGATAGCGATGGCGATAAATGTAGTGCGCCTGTGCATTGAAGTACTAGATGTAATAGTCATTAACATAGATGTTATAGAGAATAACATTGAGGTCAAGTGCTATTTTCATTGAGGGCTTGCAGGACAACCAGCTTTCCGCCAGAATACGCGCCCTCTGTCTCTGTAGTTCTGTTTTACTCGCAGGTTCGGAGTTTGTGGTGGCCCAGGCGGTCCCCTCGCAACGATAGGTAGTGAAGTCCGCCAGGCCCGGAAGGGAGCAACGGTAATTACTGATTCGTGTGCCGGGGTGTGGCTGTTTGGGTCACCTCCATTTCCCGGTTTTGAGTCCTTCCCGGGCTGGTGTATCCTAGCTCTCCCACTATCAGCTGCAAGGCACCCACAGCATGTCCTACCAGGTTCTGGCGCGTAAATGGCGGCCTAAAATATTTCGTGAAATGGTCGGCCAGGAACATGTGCTGAAGGCCCTGATAAACGCCCTGGATCACGACCGTCTCCATCACGCCTACTTGTTCACCGGTACACGGGGGGTAGGTAAAACCACGATTGCGCGAATCCTGGCCAAGTGTCTCAATTGTGAATCGGGCGTGAGTTCAGAACCCTGCGGTCAATGCAGCTCCTGTGTCGAAATTGCGGAGGGGCGCAGTGTCGATTTGATCGAAGTGGATGCGGCCTCCAGGACGAAGGTCGAAGACATGCGTGAAATGCTGGATAACGTCCAGTATTTACCCAGTCACTGCCGCTACAAGGTCTACCTGATTGACGAAGTGCACATGTTGTCCAGCCACAGTTTCAATGCCCTGCTCAAAACTCTGGAAGAGCCACCACCACACGTAAAATTTCTGTTCGCGACCACCGATCCACAAAAATTGCCGGCCACTATTCTTTCGCGCTGCCTGCAGTTCAATCTGAAAAATATGCCACCGCAGCAGATTGTGACGCATTTACAATTTGTGCTGCAACAGGAAATGGTGTCCTTTGAAGAGCCTGCCCTATGGCTGCTGGGCCGGGCCGCTGCAGGCAGTATGAGGGATGCCTTGAGCCTCACCGATCAAGCCATTGCGTTTGGTTCTGGCAAGCTGATCGAGGCCGATGTCCACGCCATGCTGGGCAGCATCGATTTGAGTTATGTCTATCAACTGCTGGAGGCCACAGCGGCGGGAGATCCGGCGCAATTGCTCGCTATCGTCAACAACATGGCGGAGTACGCACCCGATTTTGAAGCCACGGTTGTCGAGCTGATTTCAATGCTACACCGGGTTGCGGTGGCGCAGGCCGTGCCGGATGCCATAGACAATAGCTGGGGCGATGCCGAGCGTATCGGAGCCCTGGCCAGGTCCATCAGCGCCGAGGATGTTCAGTTGTATTATCAGGTGGCAGTCAACGGTAAACGCGACATGGTGTATGCCGCCGACCCGCGCAGCGGGCTGGAGATGGTGTTATTGCGCATGATCGCCTTTAAACCCGCCGCGGTATTGGATGAAAGCCTGACCCCCGAGGATGTGCAGCTGGTTCAGCCGGATGAAACGCAAAACGTCGTGGTGGAGGTCGACCCGGAGGTAAAAAAGCCAATTGAAGCGTCGGCGCCGCCGCCGCTTCAAACTCCGCAGACCGAGATTGATCCTCCGCCGCTCGATGACGACGGAGCCTTCAAATTAGCGCAGCTAAGCCCCCAGAGTTGGCCCACACTACTTGAACAACTGGGCTTGCATGGCATCGTGTACAATATTGCCTCCCACTGCGAGTTGCGTCACTGTTCGGGTTCGGTTCTGGAGTTTATTCTGGATGAGAATAATGCTTCGCTGTTCAACGACAACCACCGGTCGAGGATAAGCCTGGTGTTGGAGAACTACTTCAACACCCCGCTGTCAGTATCAGTGGAATGCGGCAAGCCACAGAGTGAGACGCCGTCGATGAGGAAGCTTAGATTGACCGAGGAAAGACAGCGCGAGGCAGTCGAGGCGATTGATAATGACCCCCTGCTACAGAATTTAATTGACCGTTTCGACGGGGTATTGGACCGTTCGTCCATCGCCCCGCTGGAACAATAGCCAGAAGAGAAAACAGATGAAAGCGAATATCTCTGACCTGATGCAACAGGCGCAAAAAATGCAGGCGGATATGCAAAAGGCACAGGAAGATCTCGGCAAAGCGGAAGTGCGGGGCGAGTCGGGTGCGGGGCTGGTCGCGGTGATCATGACCGGTCGTCACGATGTGAAGCGAGTGTCCATCGATGACTCCCTGTTTAGCGAAGACAAAGAAATTCTTGAAGATTTGTTGGCCGCTGCGGTGAATGACGCGGTGCGTAAAGTCGAGGCACACAACCGCGAAACCATGTCTGGATTGACCGCCGGATTGAATTTGCCAGCCGGCTTCAAGATGCCATTTTGAGTCGAATTTACCTACCAGACCTACACGACAATGAATTTTAGTCCCGCCATTGAAGAGCTGATTGAAGCGCTGCGCTGTCTGCCGGGAGTGGGCCCCAAGTCGGCCCAGCGGATGACCCTGCATCTGCTGGAGAGAGACCGCGAAGGGGCTGAAAATTTGGCTGGGGCACTGTCCACGGCAGTCGACAAGGTAGGCCACTGCCAACGCTGCCGCAACCTTACCGAGCTTGAGGTTTGCGAGATTTGCGTCGATCCTAAGCGCGATGCCAGCACCCTCTGTGTAGTCGAGACACCTGCAGATGTATTAGCCGTGGAAATGAGTGGTAGTTTTCGCGGCGTGTACTTTGTCCTCATGGGCCATTTATCGCCCATCGATGGTATCGGCCCGGATGAAATCGGCCTGGAGTTGCTCCACCGCCGGGTGGTGGAGGAACGTATTTCCGAAGTCATACTGGCGACCAATCCAACTATGGAGGGAGAGGCGACGGCCTATTACCTCATAGACCTCCTGCTGTCCGACGACGTTAAGGTTTCTCGGATAGCCCACGGCGTTCCCCTGGGTGGAGAGCTGGAATATGTCGACGGCTCAACCCTTGCCCACGCGTTTTCGGGCCGCAGGCGGGTGGAATAACACTTGAACTGGCAATTAATAGAGTCAGATGACGCCCTGGAGGATTTGCTTGCTGAGGCGAGCGAGTACGATGCAGTGGCCGTCGACACTGAATTTATGCGACGCAGCACCTTTTACCCCGAGGTAGCGTTGCTGCAGCTATGCTTCGCCGACAGCGCGTGGTTAATTGACCCACTGGCCATCAATGAGCTGGGATCTCTTATAGATTTCATGGTCAATCCGCAGGTGCTAAAAATCTTTCATTCGGCCAGCGAAGACCTTGAAGTCTTCCAACAATGGCTGGGCGTATTGCCGCAACCGATGTTTGATACCCAGCGGGCAGCCGCCCTGCTGGGACGCGGCTTCGGCATGGGCTACCGCGCGCTGGTTAGTGATTTATGCGGTGTTGACCTGGACAAGGGCGAAACCCGTTCCGATTGGTTGCGGCGGCCCTTGAGTGCATCCCAGTGCGATTATGCCGGCCAGGATGTCACCCATTTATTGTCGATCTGGCAGATGTTGAGCAAAGAGTGTGAGACTCAGGGTAAAACGCAGTGGGTGTTCAGCGACGGCCAGGATGCGGCAAATGCGCTCGCCAGCAATTCCAGCGGGTACTACAAAAAAATTAAATCGGCCTGGAAACTAAACCCCAGGCAATTGGGCGCGCTAATTGCCATAAGCGATTGGCGCGAGGGCGTTGCCCGAAATCGGGATAAACCACGCGGTTGGATTATCGACGACAAGGCCTGTTTTGATCTGGCGCAACTGGCCCCGCAATCCTGGGCAGAGTTAACCACCGGCGTGGCACTGCCACCGCCTGCGTTGCGCCGCTACGGCGAACAGCTGCTCGACTTGTTGGCCGAGCAGCGCCTGGTGCCCGAGCGCGAGTTACCCGCATCCCTTCCCGTCCCACTCAATGCCGGTCAGCGCGATCGGGTTAAAAAAATCAAACTGGCGGCCAGGAGCATCGCCCAGTCACTCGGGGTTGCCCCTGAGGCCCTGTTGCAAAGTAAGGATTACGAAATCCTGGTGCGCGAAGCGGAAGGCGAGATCGACGGCGTGCCCGCACACTGGAATGGCTGGCGGCAGGAGCGCATCATCGCGCCTTTACGAGAACTGTTGGGCAGTGACGCACAATGAGAATCATCTGCCAGATATACAGGAGCAGCCGCCGTGAGGAGATGTATCTCTATGTGGATAAAGCCCGGGATCTGGAGGATGTGCCGGAAGGGCTAATGAAGCGTTTCGGTAAACCCCAGCCGCTAATGGTGGTCGTGCTTGAAAAGGGCAAGAAATTGGCCAGGGCAAAGGTAACAGATGTCATGCAGCAGATCACTGCGACGGGCTACTATCTGCAAATGCCACCGACGGCGGCGGAGTTGTTTAAACGCGAAGGCAGCACGCAGAATGACTGACTGGTGGCACAGTAAAACGCTGGCGGAGCTCAACTCGAAGCAGTGGGAAGCCCTGTGTGACGGCTGTGCAAAATGTTGTCTGCACAAATTGGAGGATGAAGATAGCGGCGAGGTGTTTTATACCAAAGTGCGCTGCCGTTACCTAGATGAGAGCGCGTGCCGCTGCAGCGATTACGCCAATCGATCGACCCTGGTGCCAGACTGCATCCAACTGAGTATGGACAATATTTCGGACCTGGACTGGCTGCCGTCCACCTGCGCCTACCGTCTGCGGGCCAATAATCAACCGTTGCCCGAGTGGCACCCGCTGGTCAGCGGCGACCCCAACTCGGTGCACGATGCCAATATTTCAATTCGCGGCCGCGCAATTTCAGATGAGTATGTACATCCCGATGGGTATGAGGAACATATTATCAGTTGGGTTGAATAGGAGAATGAGTCAGCGTGTTAAGTGAGAGTTCTTATTCCGCCGCATTGATTATCTATATTGGTGCCGCCAGTGCCCTGTTACTTTACCTGGGCTGGATACTGAGTCGTTACTGGCGCTCGGCCTGGGTAGCCCTGGTCGTGTTGCTAAGCGCGGCTTTGTTACTTACCCCAGCCTACCCAAGTGCGGAGATCTCCACCCTCGCGCCGGCACTGCTGGTGGCCGTATTTGAAGGCCTGATCAACGGCCCGGAAGCCGCGCGTCACGCCGTAAAACCACTGCTGTTCATGATGGGCCTGGCCCTCGCTATCTCTATCGTGCTGCGATTTACCTTGTTTCGCAGCCGCCGTGATACCTAGGGCAGCTCTGAAAAAGACGTGATATTGATCGAAACTTCCATATTGTTCCCGTTTTCCTGATTTTCGGGCGTGACAAGCCCAGATTCGATCGTTTTCCCGCCTGAAATTCGCTCTT